>Ga0074046_10000860_pt1 | contig 28017 bp, 26 predicted proteins | sample BogForMeECP23OM3_FD_94441 | JGI IMG/M metagenome (GOLD analysis project Ga0074046, IMG submission 94441) | Bog forest soil microbial communities from Calvert Island, British Columbia, Canada - Bog Forest MetaG ECP23OM3 | ecosystem: Environmental > Terrestrial > Soil > Wetlands ... | reverse complement strand
TGCCCGCCGCCGACGCCCTGCCCGATCTTCGGGAAGACGTAGAGGAACACGAAGCAGAGCAGGAACGGCTGGATGAGCGTGCGCAGCACGAACTCCCATACGTGCTTGCGCAGCACCACCAGGTCGCGCAGCAGCAGCGCGCCGAGCGCGGTCCAGCTGGCCGCGGCGACCGAACGGGTCGGGCCGCCGCCGATCCGCGGGGCATTTTGGGGATTTTGGGACGAGGCCTGTGCGGTGGTCGAAGTTGCCATCAGTCCCGCAGATCCTTCCCGGTCAGGTTGATGAACACCGTCTCTAGGGTGGGCTCGGCGACCGACACGTCGACCAGATCAAATCCGCCGCGCTCGGCGGAGAGCACGATGCTCGGGACCAGCCGGTCGCCCCCCTGAACGTGCAGTTCGAGCCGGCCGTCCGTCACCCGCGTCCGGGTGACGCCGGGCACGTCGCCGGCCAGGAATTCGGCGAGCCTGTCCGGGTCACCGGTAGTCCGCACCGTCACGATGGTGTCGGCGCCGATGCTCTGCTTGAGCGCGGCCGTCGTGTCGAGCGCGAGAATGCGCCCGTGGTCCATGATGGCCACCCGCTCGCAGAGCCGGTCGGCTTCCTCCATGTAGTGCGTGGTGAGCAAGATGGTCTGGCCCTCATCGTGCAGCTCGCCGAGCAGGTCCCACAGCGCGAGCCTGCTCTGCGGGTCAAGACCCGCCGTGGGCTCGTCCAGGAACAGCACCGACGGGCGGTGGAAGATGGCCCGCGCCACCATGAGCCGCTGGGCCATACCGCCCGACAGCGCGTACACCGACGCTTTCGCCCACTTGGACAGCTGGAACTGGGCCAGGAGCTCGTCGGCGATCTGCCGGGACGCCTTGGCGCCCATGCCGAACAGCCGACCGTGGAAGTACAGGTTCTCCCAGACGGTGAGCTGGCGGTCCAGGGTGTTCTGCTGCGAGACGATCCCGGTCAGCTGCTTGGCCAGCGCCGGATGGGCGGCGACGTCGACCCCGCCGATGAAGGCCCGGCCGGACGTCGGGACCACCCGGGTGGTGAGCATGCCGGCGGTCGTGGTCTTGCCCGCGCCGTTCGGCCCGAGCAGGCCGAAGATCTCCCCGGCCCGGACGTCGAGGTTGAGCCGGTCGACCGCGGCGAAGTCGGTGCCCGGATAGACCTTGGTCAGGTCCTCGGTGTGAATGACGGCGCCCGGCTCGCCGCCGGCCAGTTCGGCCGGGCTGGCCGGAGCGTGCGCTGTGCTCATAGACCACCCAGCTTAGGTCAGAACCGCATGACGGACCGGACGGCGGCCTGCTTGGTCCTGGTCCTGGTCGACCACGGTGACGGCAACTTTCGTAGTTCTTGCGCGGTCGTGTTCGCCCGGGTTCTGCTTTCTGTTCATTATTTTGTGGCCCTGGGCTGTTATGCCATCATCCATGACTCCCATCTTCAGGTCAGCCTGGCCCCGGAAGGCCGTCAAGGCCGCCGGCGCCTGCGCGCTGGCCGCCGCCGTGCTGGGCGTGCCAGCGGCGACCGCCAGCGCTTCCACCGCGGGCAGCAGTTCCACTGCCGAGCGCGGTCCGGACGGCCTCGGGATCAAGCCGGGCAAGATCAAGCACAGGTCAACCCCGGCAGCGCCAACGCGACCGACCAGTACGTGCCGAAGCACTTCCCGTTCCCGTGGTTCGACTCGATGCTGACCTCCGGCGACTGCGCCAGCCGCATCGCCAACCTGTTCAGCCCGACGAACGGCCTCTACCACGACCTGCAGGGCGAGTCGACGACGTCGGCCTTCAGCTGGATCTCACCGAACAACTGCAGCGACGCGCACGACGCGGTCTGCCACGGCAACAACCTCTCCGGCGGCTTCTCCGACCCGAACACGCCGAACCCGCCGGTGAACTACACCGGCGGCCTGTACGCCTCGGACCTGTTCCTCGAGCACATCATCCCCGAGATCGAGGCATCGCCGGCGTTCAAGGACGGCGGCCGGCGCCGGTGACCTGCGATGGTCACTCGAGGGCGCCAAGCCGATCGTGTCCTGGGACTTCGACGTAGAGATCGACTAGGGTCGGCGGGCCGCGGCCAGGGCGGCACGGATCTTGGCGGCGCCGGCGGGCGTCCCGGTCTCGTCCGAGAACGGGCCGTACGGGGCGCCGTAGGCGGGGGTACCCGGCTCCTGACGCCAGCTGTCCGCGACCGGGCCGGCGTCGACGGTGTCGTAGCCGATCGAGTCGAGGAACGCGGCCACCGCGGCCTTGGCTTGCTCGTCGTCGCCCGCGATCGGCAGGGCCGAACGGTCGGCGGCGCCGTGCGGGCGGGCCAGCGAGCGCAGGTGCTTGAAGAAGATGTTGTTGAAGACCTTCACGACTTGGGACTGCGGCAGGCCCCGTTGCAGGAGGCCGCTGCTGGTCAGGGAGCCGTCGTTTAGTTCCGCGATCTGGCCGTCGCGCTGGGGGTAGTAGTTGCCGGTGTCGAGGACCGTCTTGCCCGCCAGCGGCCCGGCGGGCACGCTGGCGTAGGCCTTCACCGGGATCGACACCACCACGAGGTCGCCCGCCTCGGCGGCCTGATCGCGGGTCGCGGCGGTTGCGAGCGGTCCCAGTTCCTGGACGAGATCCTTCAGCGTTTCCGGGCCGCGGGAATTGCTCAGCACCACCTGGTGCCCGGCCGCCACGCTGAGCCTGGCGACCGTGCCGCCGATCATCCCGCTGCCGATGAAGCCCACAGTTGTCATGACCTCGCCAACCCCGGGTCCCGGCCGATCATTCCGGAAGATGCCGAACGGGCCTGGCCGGTGCTCTCGGCCAGGCCCGTTCGGGGTTTTGGTCAGGGCGCTACCTTGTCCACGACCATCAGTTCGCCCGCGAGTTCGTCGACGGTGCTGAGCTCGGCGACGGCAGTACTCTCCTGGCCGGCCGTGGGCTGGCCCGCGCGCGGGCGCAGGGTCACGTAGCTGACCACGACGCCGGCCGCGAGCAGCAGGATCGTGACGAGCAGGCCGAAGTGGTACCCGTCCACGAACGCGTGCACGGGGTCCGCCCCGGCCCGCAGCGCGGCACCCTGCCGGGTCCGCAGCACCGCTCCGATCACCGTGATGCCGAGCAGGCCGGCGACCTCGCGCGAGGCGTTGAGCAGCGCGGAGGCGATGCCGGCCCGGGCCGCCGGGACGGCCTGCATGACCGCGTTGGTGAGCGGCACGTTCATCAGCCCCGCGCCCGCGCCGAAGAGCATGAAGCCGGGCAACAGGCTGGTGTAACCGGCCTGTAGGCCGAGCCGGGCGAACAGGACCAGGCCGACGACCATGAGCAGCATCCCGAACGCCACCGTGCGGTGTGCTCCGGCCCGCGCCTCCACCTGCGGGGCGATGCCCGCGAACACCGCGACGCACAGCGCCATCGGCACGAACGCCAGGCCGGCCTTGACCGGCGAGAAGCCGAGGGTCTGCTGCAGGTACAGCGAGGTGAAGAAGTAGATGCCGAGGATCCCGAAGGCCCAGATCATCATCGTGCCGCTGCCGCCGCTGAACTCACGGCGCCGGAACATCGACAGGTCCACCATCGGGTGGGCGGTGCGGGCCTCGATGGCTCCGAACGCCGCGGCGGCAACAACCGCCACCGCGAACGCCCCGAGGATCGGCGGCGCGGTCCAGCCGCTCACGTCACCCTCGATCAGCGCGTAGGTCAGCGCGAACAGGGACAGCGCCGAGGTGACCAGGCCGGGCAGGTCGAGCTGGCGGACCGCCGAGCCGGCCCGGGATTCGTCCACGTAGAACACGGCGATGGCGAAGGTGATCACGCCAATCGGCACGTTGATGAGGAAGATCCAGCCCCAGTGGAGATGCTGGCTGATCAGGCCGCCGGCCACCGGGCCGAGCGCGAGGGCGAGCGCGCTGACCGCGGCCCAGATGCCGATGGCCGTGTTACGCTCCCTGACATCGGTGAAGGTGGCCATGATGATGGCCAGCGTGGCCGGCATCAGCAGCGCCGCGCCGACGCCCTGCACGGCCCGGCTGGCGATGAGCATGCCCCCGCTGCCCGCCAGCCCGGCGGCCAGCGAGGAGAGCGTGAAGACCGCCATGCCGACTCCGAACAGCCGGCGCCGCCCGTACACGTCGGCGAGCCTGCCGCCGACGAGCAGCAGCCCGGCCAGCGTGAGCAGGTAGCTGCTGACCACCCATTCCAGCCCGGACACCGACAGGTGCAGGCTGCGCTGGATGGTCGGGATCGCGACATTGACGATGTTGTTATCCAGGTAGGTCATGAGAGTGGCGAGGCTCACCGCCGCCAGGGCCCACCATCTCCTGGAATCTTGGCGCCCCGCAGAGCCGGCGGGACCCGCCGACACAGTGCTCACTGACACAGCGATCGTCCTTTCCCCGGTTTGTCATGTACGTCGTACCTGTATGACGTACATATACGTTGTACAAGTACGATGTACAGCATGACTTGTACGGTGTATGGTTGTCAAGCGATGAGCACCGAAGTTTCCTCAGCAGAGCCGGACGGCGAACGCCCCCGGCTCAGCAAGCGCACCGTGACCGAGCGCGCCCTCGAGCTCGCGGACGCCGACGGGCTCGACGCGCTGACCATCCGCAAGCTCGCGCAGGATCTGGGCGTCACGCCGATGGCGCTGTACTGGCATTTCCGCAGCAAGGACGACCTGCTCGAGGGTGTGGCCGAGCAGGTCTGGGGCGAGATCGACGTGAACGTCGACTCCACGGCGCCATGGTGGGCCCAGCTTCAGGGGCTGCTGGAATCCCTGGTCAGCGTGCTGCGCGCGCACTCATCGGCGGCCCAGTTGCTGCTGGAGCACGAGAAGCGGAACGAGGCGGCGCTACGCGCCACCGAGATCACCCTCGACATCTTGCGCACCGCGGGGTTCGATCCGCAGCACGCCAGCGCGATCGCCCGCAGCGCGCTGTGGACCGGGATCACCCTGGTCATGAGCGAACCCGGCTACCATCCCGAACTGCCCGCCAACGAGCGCGCCGAGATGCAGCGGCGCAGCCAGATCGAGCTGGCCATGCTGCCCGCCGCGAAGTACCCGCGGCTCGTCGAGTGCGCGGCGCCGATGAGCGCGTGCGATGACCCCGAGTTCCACTACCGGTTCGGCATCGGGCTGTTCATCGACGGGGTCAAGGCCGCCGCCGGCCGGTCCTGACTCTCGGAGGCCCGCCGCCCGCCCGGCATGACGCCGGGCCAGTGTCAGCGCATCAGCCGCTGTCTTCGCCGGGCAGGATGCCGGGCGGCACCACATCGGTGTCGGGGCGCGCGGCCGCACGGCGGCCGCTCGCCTTCTGCCAGTAAGTCTCCTTGCCCAGCAACGACTCACCGAACCGGTCGAATTCGGCGACCACCTTCTGCGTCGCCGCGGTAATGGCCTCACGGGTCCGTTCGCCGAGGTCCTCCAGTTGCCGGGTTACCTCGACCTGGATATGAGCGGCCACCTCGTCCTGCGTCAGGGTGCGCAACTCCTGCCTGGCCTCGCGCACCGCGGCGCGCAGATCCTTCGTAGCAGCGTGGGCCTCACGGATCATCTCGCGGCACTCGCCCATCGCCGCTTCCAGCCGGTCCAGTTCACTCACGCCATCCTCCTCGCTCGCCGCCGGAGCCCGGGCCGCTCCGATCCCGGCCGGCAATACAGTCGCGCACCGCGACGACGCCGTTCGGCGCGGCCAGCGGGCCGGCCGCGACGTTACGCGGCGAGCTGAACTGCGCATCGTGGGCCAGCAGAGAGGAAACCGGACCTCGTTCTGCGCGCCCACCTGGAAGCGGAGCGGCACCCGGCCAGGTTACCAACCAGCATCATGCCGGCTGACCGGGCGAGCCCGCGCGGAGTCGCTTCGCAGATCGTGCTGCCCCAGGCGACGCCGGCGCCCTCTTGGCCGCCTGACCCGGCCGACGTGCTCGGGACCGCATGGCCGTCCTCGGCCGTTCCGCGCGGCGCCGGCGTAACTCTTACCAGGGAGCGGGCCTTCGGCGCCGATATAGCCCCCGGTTGGCCCGTCCGGGCCGGCCTGCGCCATGCGGACGATCAGTGTTGAGCGCCTAACCGCCCGCCCGGTCAGTGATAGGGTTCCCGCACATCTATAGCGCCGACGTGACGGAAGGCGTTTCGTTTGCTGACCCCTCAGCCCCACCTGTCCCAGGTGGCTGGGCAGGCTCCATCACGGCAGCAGGCTGGCCTGCAGCGCCCGCCGCTCGCGCGCCGTGCCGTCGGGGTGCTCCGCGAGCTGTTCCCTGAGCCGGCAGAGCCGGTGCCCCGGCGCGTGCCGCGCGGCCTGCCGGTCCTCCTCCTGGCCGCCGTGGTCCCCCTTGGGGTCCCGGTGATGCTGGTGCGCGTCGCGGGCCCGGTCCCGGCCTGGGACAGTATCTATGCCGAGGACCTCGGTGTCTTCCTGGTCCAGGCGCTGCAGCACCCCTGGCACCTGCTGGTCCCGTACGCGGGGTACCTTCAGCTTGTCCCGCGGCTGATCGCCCAGTTCGTGTTCTATCTGCCGCTGCGCGACGCGGCGGCCGCCTTCGCGATCATCGGGGCGCTGGTCACGACCGGATGTGCGCTGTTCATCTTCCATGCGAGCGCGGGGCATGTCCGCTCCGCGGTGCTGCGATTCGTGCTCGCTCTCGCCGTGGTGCTGCTGCCCGTCGCGCAGCTGGAGATCGCCGACAGCGGCGTCAACTGCCCCTGGTACCTGCTGTTCGCGCTGTTCTGGGCCGTGCTGTGGCGCCCGGGGACGCGCGCGGGGATGGCCGGCGCGGCGGCCGTCGGCTTCCTCACGGCCGCTTCCACCACGATGAGCGTCCTCTTCGCGCCGTTGCTGCTGGCCCGGGTCATCGCGTTGCCCCGGCTGCGCGAGCACGCGGTGACCGCGGGCTGGGCAGCCGGCTGCCTGCTGCAGGTTCCCTACGTGGTGAGCAACTTGGGCAGCGCCCAATCCCGGGCGGCTCACCGGGCCTCACCGGGCCAGGTGCTCGCCTTCTACGGGCACGAGGTGGTGCTGCCCGCGCTCGGCTGGCACCTGGCCTGGCGGCTGCAAGCTTTCGCCGGGCGAAACGGCGCCACGCTGATCATCGGCGCAATCCTCGTGGTCGTCTTCGGGTGGGCCCTGCTCACCCAGCGCGGGCAAGCCCGGGTGTTCGTGGTGGCCTCCCTGATAACCGGTTTCCTGTGCACCGCGTTCGGCGCGACCCTGAAGTCGGGGGTGACGACAAGCACGGTCACGGAGAACTTCGAATCCGGTTCCCGGTACACCGCGCTTCCCATCTTCCTCATCGAGGCCGCCGCAGTCGTCGCGGCTGGCTCATTCATCTGCCCCAGGCAGCACAGGCTGCGGACCGTCGCCGCGGTCACGGCGCTGGTCGGGGTCCTGTCGGTCGGCTGGGTCACCGACTTCCGCTACCCGGGCTGGCGAGGCGGCACGATCAACTGGCCGTCGACGGCGACCGCGTGGCTGCACGCTTGCCAGCGCACGCCGGACGGCGTCATCCGCGTACCGACCGGGGCCAGCTTCAACGGTGCGAAGACGGCAATCCCGTGTGCGAGCCTTCGCCGCTTATGCCGTGCTGCCCGTTCCCGTGGCGGTTGCCGGGAGAGGGCTGCTGACCCTCCAGGTGGCAGGAGCGGCTGGCGGGTAGCTGCCCGGCCCCGGAGGCCTAGCACCCCATCATCCTGGCCGTGGCCGCGTTCCGCGCGGCCGCCAGCCACGATCATGGCGCGACGGGCAGGTACCGATCCGGGTACCCGCACCGCGCCCCGATCCGGCAGCGGGCGTGGCCCGCGCCGGCAAACGACAGCGCCGCATCCCACCGCCACCGCGGCCCGGCTTCCGGGTCCGCGCCGCCATCCGCTCCCGTCATGGCATCGAGCCTCGCACCGATCGCCACAGAAGACCCCACCCTCCTACACTCAGCGTGACTGTCCGAGAACCGATCGATTTCCGACAGGCGCGCGGCCGAGTTCGCCGTCAAAGGAGTGCCGATGCAAGGCACGGCCTGCTCATAGCGCAGCCACCGCCCGGAGGCTGCCGCCAGAAGCCGCACGTGTAAAACGCCGGCTGCCAACTGGCAGCCAGAGACGCTGCCGACGCAGGGACGGAGGTCAGCGTCCAGGACCGCTCGAAGTCGGCGGAGCGGTCCGCCGACCGCTCCCATACCTCTCGTGACCAGGCGCTACATTTCCCCGACTGCTGAAGTTCGCCGCGTATTCGCCAGAAACAATCAGCGCGACAGATAATTCCGTTCTGCGCTCCTCCTACGGAACGGACCGGCCCGAAGGGACTTTTGCTATGGACCGGCCCGAAGGGACTTTTCTAGTACAGATCGGCGGGTCAGCGCGTGGTTATCCAGATCTCTTCGCATCGCTGGCTGCGTGGCAATCTGGGCTGCGGCCTAGTGGGAAGCTAGCCATGCTGCATATTTACGCATCGCCGCGCTTGGGGCAAATGTCCGCTTCTGCCGCTGATCGGACGTACTCTTCTGCCGCGAGTGGCGCGGTGTTGCCTGCCAGCGGCCTTCCAGCCCATTGGGCAGGCGCCGGTTTGGTCTGGCTCCGGAGCGAGGATGCCCGGGCCGGGACGCCGCGGCGGTTAGGCGCTGCCTGTTTCGGCGGCACCCTGCGGCTGGCGGACGCCGAGCAGCGCCCGGGTGATCTGGCTGCGGGTGTCGAGCAGCCGGTCGAGGGCGGCGCCCATGTGCGCGTCGGTGACCCGGAGCGGGCTGTCCGCCGGGGCGTTACCTGATTCCTGATCCCGGGCTGCGTGCAGCGCGGCTCTGCGGAGCAGTTCCTTTGGGAAGGACGCGGTCACGCCCTCGGTCCGACCGATCACCAACTCCGGGTCGTCCAGGTCGAGTACGAGGCTGCCCTGGTAGAGGCGGATCAGCTTGCGCCGCGCGCTGGCGTCGGGGATGGGCAGCTCCGCCGCGTGGTCGACGCGCCCGGGCCGCGCGGCAAGAGCGGCTTCCAGCATGTCAGCACGGTTGGTGGTCAGCAGGAACGTCACGTCGGCGTCCTCGCCGAGCCCGTCCATCTCGTTGAGCAACTGGAAAAGCAACGGATGCTGGCCTGCGTGGGGATCTCGCTGCCCGGCGATCAGGTCCACATCCTCGACCACGACAACCGCGGGCTGCCATGAGAGCCTTGCCGTTCCATCCGTTCAGTGCCTCGCAGTCCACGGGCCAACCCCCGACACCCGGTTCACCTTGATGTGCGTGATGTATCCCGGTGGGGGGTTGTCGGCGGGCGGGAACCGCACCCCGGGGCCGAGGTAGGTGTAAGCGAGTTCCTGGAGCAGCTCGGCAGCCCCTCCCTCGGTAATGCGTGCGGTGCCATACACAACGAGGTATTCGGCAAGACCCATGGCATTGCGGGTCTGGGTTTCGACCGACAGCGCGACACGGCTGTCGTTGCGGATATTGCGCACCTTGCGGTGCTCAGGAAGGTGAGCCGCCACGATCTCGTCGCCGTCGAGGCCGACCCATACCACGGTCACCTGGGGGCTGCCGTCAGGGTTCAAGGTCACCAGGTGAGCCAGGGCCGGGGACTGCAGCACGGCTCGGGCACTATCGGGGAGCGAGGCCATGAGATGACGCTAGCAGCGCGAACCGCCCAGCCGCATGCGTCCCGGCCCGGGACGCCCAGATCGCCTTCGTACTGCCATCCAGCGGCCGCCAGCGCGTCGATGGCCGCAGCCACAGCAGTCTGATCCGCGACTATCACGTCGAGATCGATGATGGGCTTGGCGTCCAGGCCCGGGACAGCGGTACTGCCGACGTGCACGGTGGCGTGGTCAACGCCGGCCAGCGCTGCGTCTACCTGGCTGCGCAGTCTTTCGAACTGCCGTGGCCACTGCGGGTCGTACGCGACGACAACGACCGGAATGTCCACCAAGCCATCTTCCGCGATAACGGCAGGCCGGCCCGAATTATCGTCCTGTGCGCAAGAACTTGACTCACCACGCTCCACATCGAACTCACTCATCTGCCACCGATAGGGCGAAGCCAGCACTCCGGCGTTTCCGCGGTTTTGCCCGATTATAGCAGTTGTCGCAGGTAATATAGCTGCGAGGTTGGCTGAGGTCAGGCAAAAGTCAGGGAGTCCGGCCATGTCGGTGATCATCAAGGGCAAGAACCCGCGCAAGCCGCACACCGTACGGTACTGGGTCGAATACATACGCCTCGCACGGCTGAATTAAATTGGGACTTTTAGATAATCTTCAAGGTTAGTATCTGTCGGAATTACGCATGGGAGGCACGCAATTGTGAGCCGGGCCGGCATGTCCGGGAAGATACGCCTGACCAGCCGGTAACTAGCTGCAGGTAACCAAACAGACACTCGCCGCGCCCTAGCCCCGCCGGTAGTTCTGGAACGGCCAATCACGCTAAGTCTGCCCTGGACGGGTTCCCTACCGTGACTTTTCGTTCCGCTGCTACTTCTGCCCCGAAGCCAGGTCCGTGATTTCCTGCCTGGTCATGCTGAGCGGGATGTTGTCACGGTTCTTCTGGTAGAAGTGCCATATGGCAGCCGGATCACCCCAGCGGAGAGGGGCAGAGGCATTCGGCCGTGGGCCGTCAAAAGCTTCCTTAACTTGCTCAAAGCGCTTCAATGCCCGATCGAGCGTCGCCTCGTCGTGCGTTGCCATCACGCTGGCGCGCAGCAATGCTTGACCGCGAGGCACTGCGGGAGGGAGCGCCACGTTTACGTACACGCCGGCGTCATAGAGCGCCTTCCACAGCAGCCCCGCCTTTGCATCGTCGCCGATCAGCACGGGGACGATCGGCGTGAAGATGCGCGTACCGTCGGGCAGCGTCACGGGCGGAACGACTTCGAACCCTAGAGCGCTCAACCCCTCTGACAGATGGCGCGCGGCATCGGCCACGCGGGCGAACAGCGCGGGACCCTCGGCGGATCGGCAGATTCGCACTGCCGCAAGCGCAGCCCCGGCGGCGGCGGGCACGCCGGAAGCCGTGAACAGGAACGTGCGTGCGCTGACGCGCAAGAAGTCCGTCACTTCGCGCGTTGCGGCGATGAACCCGCCGCATGAGGCGAGCGCCTTCGAGAAGGTACCCATCCTGACGTCGATCCTGTCCTCGACCCCGAAGAGCTCACACGTGCCTGCGCCGCGGGATCCGAGCACGCCAAGCGCATGCGCGTCGTCGACCATGACCCGCGCGCCGTACCTCTCGGCGGCCTCCACGATCTCCGGCAGAGGAGCGACGTCCCCTTCCATGGAGAACACTCCGTCGACGACAAGGAGAACCCCTCCGCCGTCTGAAGCGGCGCCAGCGAGCGCAGCGCGCATCCGATCGGTGTTGTTGTGGAGGAACCGGCGCAACTTCGCCCGCGAGAGCAGCGCACCGTCGACGATCGAGGCGTGATCGGCGCTGTCTGCGACGATTGTATCCCCCGCGGAGACGAGCGCGCTCAGCGCTCCGAGGTTCGCGTGGTGCCCCGTGGTAAATGCGATCGCGTCCTCGGTGCCGAGCCAGGCAGCGAGCTCCTCCTCGAGCTCGCGATGCAGTCGAATCGTGCCGTTGAGAAGGCGGGAGCCAGTTAGTCCGCTGCCATAGCGGTCGAGCGCGTCGCGCGCGCCCGCCACGACGCGCCGGTCCTCGGTGAGACCCAGGTAGTTGTTTGAGCCAAGCATGATGCGCTCGGCGCCTTCCATCCTCACTACCGGGCCGGCGGGGCCGTCAAGCTCCCGGAAGTAGGGCAGAATCTCGGCCTGGCGCGCGAGGTGAAGCGTCTGCATCTGTGTGCTGTTGCGAATCTTCGCGAACACGTCGCGGTTGACGCTCGCAATGGCGGTCATCGTCTCAGAGGTCCTTTCGCGTCTTGACCAGTACACGGGACAGAGCGCGCCGCCGCTCGTTTTGATACAGGTTCACGGCTTGCTGGTCGTAACCAGCTTGGAGCCGGGCTCTTCCGAGCGCGAAAAGAATGCTCGCTTGCTCTCTTTGTGAGCTGGAGCGGCGCATATGTTCGACCGCATCCTCGTACGCCGTGACAGCTTTCCTCGGCTGGCCTTGGGCCATGTGCACGTCGCCTGTGTAGCGGAGCAGTGTTGCGTACGATTCGGGATCAGCATCGGCATCGACTAGCTTGAGGGCGGATTCGTAGGCCCCGAGGGCCTCGGTGTAGCCGTCTTCTTGACCTTCATCCCCTAGGCGTTCATAGAGTGCGCCCATTCTACCGACAGCAACGGCACGCTGGCGCGGTTCAACACCGCCTGCGTCTTCTTCTAGCAGTAGTTTCTTGAGCTGGTCGAGCGTGGTCCGTGCCTCTGTGAGCTCGTGATAGTCGATGAGGAGACCAGTGAAGGCGATCAGCGTAGTGGCCAAGTCGGCGGAGTCGCCAGCACGCTGTTGGCAATTGACCGACCCTCGGAAGGTTTCGATTGCTTTGTCGTGGTTGCCCTTGGCCTTGTACACGTAGGCCATGTCGTGCAGTACGAGCCCGTAGAAGCCCGGGTCCTTTTCAGGGTCAAGCAACCCGAGGGCCTCTTGGAATGCGGTCATGGCCCGGTCCAGCCACAGAGTATCTGGCGATTGAGTGCTATGGGTTCGCGTTGTCACATTAACCCTTCCCTCGTGCACCCGCCAGGACAGGGTATCGGGGTTGCCAGCGCCCAGCAGCTGGTGACGGTGGGATGCCATGGTGCCGTTGTTGTGCGCCGGCGCGGCCTTCGCCAAGATAGGGGTCTCCTCGGTAACGGCATCGCTGGACAGCGGCTCGAGCGTGTGGCTTGCGGAAGCCACGCCACCCGGCGGCTCGGTGTTGACAAGCCGAGGCGGCCGCACGTGGGGCCGCAGCCAGCGCGGGGCGGCCCAGTTCAGTGCGCCGAGTATCGCCATGAGTGATGGCACCAGCATCGCCCGGACGATCGTCGCGTCGATCAGCACACCCAGCGCGGTCCCGAACCCGAGCTCCTTGATGAATACGAGACGTGACGTCGTTAGTGCAGCGAGCGTGACGCAGAACAGCAGGGCGGCCGCCGTCACGATCCGGCCGGTGCGGCCCATGCCGAGGATGATGGCCTCGCGGTCGCCGCTGCGCTCGCGCGCCTCCTTGATCGCTGCCAGGAGAAAGACGCCGTAGTCGGTCGACAACCCGAACACGAGGGCGAACAGCAGGATCGGCTGGGTCATGTCGAGCGCACCCTGGCCGGTAGTGCCGAGCAGGCCGGCCAGGTAACCGTGTTGGAAGACGAGTACAAGGCAGCCGAACGTGGCGGCGATCGTGAGCGCGCTCATGATCAGCGACTTGAACGGCAGTACGAGTGAGCGGGTCAGCACCGTCAGGACGAGCAGGTTGGCTAGGCAGATCAGCCCGATCGCGATCGGCAACCGCTGCAAGAGGCTATGTCGCATGTCGGCGAACGCCGAGGTCAGACCGGACGTCCACACGCGGACCTGCGGGGTGTCGAGGGCGCGTATGTCCGCGACAAGCCTGAGAGCCGGGCTGGCGAGCGGATTACCGGCAGGTTCCACCTGGATCAGCCAGGTGTCGGGTCCCAATGCGGTCGCCGGGAGAACAGCCGACTGCCCGGGCAGCGCGGTCAGCCGCGCCTGCAGCTGGTCGACCGCTGACCGATCACGGGTGGACACGACGACGTTGACGGCGTCCTGCGGGCGGTACAGGAAGTCAGCCCGCATCTGGTCGTCGACCTGGCGCGCGGTCGCCGAGTGTGGCAGGTCGCTGGCTGACATGAAGGTGAATCGGGCCTCGAAGGCGAATGAGCCCAGTCCGAGGAGGATCACCGCGGCGGTGAGCGCAAAGATGATCGGCCGGCGTACCACGCAGCGTGCCAGCCGGAACCACCAGCCGTCCTGATTGTCTGGCTGTTCGAGTGCGCGCTGCCAGCGCCTGGGCGCGAGGATGTCCAGGCGACGCCCGATTATCTGGAGCAGCGCGGGCAGCACGACCACTGCGAAGATGGCGGCGAGCAGCGCGACGGCAGCGCCGCCGATCGCCATCGAGTAGAGAAACCGCTGCCGGAACACCAGCAGCGCGGCCAGTGAAGCCGAGACCGTCACGGCGCTGAAGACGATGGTGCGCCCGGCCGTGCCCACGGTGCGCTGCAGCGCCGCCTGCACCGTCGCGCCGGCAGCCAGCTCCGTCCGGTACCGCGACACCACCAGCAGGCTGTAGTCGATCGCGAGTCCGAGCCCCAACCCGGTGACCAGGTTCAGCGCGAAGATCGACAGGTGTACGACCTCGTTCACCCCGCGCAGCACGAGGAGGGTCACCGTGATGTTCAGCGCGCCCATCACAACCGGCAGCGCGGCCGCGATGAGGCTCCGGAAGATCCACAGTGAGAGTAGGAAGAGCACCGGGAACACCGACAGCTCGGCGCGGGCGAGGTCCTGCTCGACGGTCTGCACCACCTGGGCGTCCGCGGCGGGGTTGCCGCCGACGGTGACTCCGGTGATGCCCCGGAGCCGGTGCTCGACGTCGTTCAACGCGCGCTCCGGCTGGCTGTCCTCGTGCAGCTGAGCGACCACGTACGTCGCCCGCCCGTCACGCGACAGCATCAATGTGTCGCCCGTGGAGTAAACGGTCTGGGTCGCGAGCACGTCCGGGCTCTGGCCGACGAGCGCGGCCACCTGGCCTACGAGAGCGCGGGATGCCGGCGCTGCAGGGCCGTCCGGGATCGGCACCATCACCAGTAGACCGCCGTCGTCCTGGGCATGGGTGGCGCGCTCGATCGCCGCCGAGGCGTGCGTACTGCTCGACCCCGGCGTCTCGAAGTCCGAGAAGCCGCCGGTGAGCTGAGACGGCAGCGGAGTGCCGAAGGCCACCGCCACGCCGGTGAGGGCGATCGCGATCAGCAGCGGGACGCCCGGCCGGTTCGTGGCCCAGCGAGCCAACGCGATGAACATGCCCCTCCTAGCGGACGGTCGGCAGCGAGGGTTGCTTGCTTGGCCGTGGCGCGCTAGCGGACTTGGCGAAGCGGCGAACCAGCTCCTTCAGCTCGCGGCGGTAGGTGTAGTGCTCCACCTCGAGGGCATGCCTGGCCTGAGCCGCTCCTCCGGCGATGAGCACTTTGCGCACGGTCATCGCGAACTCCACGAGCGAGATGACCTGTATCCGGTCTCGCCATGGCGCCGGCCCGCACTCGCGGGTCGGTCGGCCGGTAGCGCCTCGCCGGGACTGGATCCGCCGGGCGACGGCGCCGCCAGGAGTACTGCGATCAGCGCGGCTAGCTCGATGTCATCGGGATTGCCGCGGACGATTCTGATGAGACCGGTCACTGCGGCTGGTTCCCATGCTTGCGTGACGGCAGCGGCCGGTGCTTGGCGTGCAGCATCGCTAGGGACTTGATAAGCATGGAGCGGGTCTCAGCTGGGTCGATGACATCGTCCACGAGGCCGCGCTCGGCGGCGTGGTAAGGGTGCATGAGCTCATCTCGGTACTCGGCGATCCGCAGCCTGCGGACAGCCTCAGGGTCGGCCGCGGCGCTGATTTCCCGGCGGAAGATGACGTTCGCGGCACTCTCGGCGCCCATAACCGCGATCTCATTGGTGGGCCAGGCCAGTGACAGGTCCGCGCCTATGGACCGGGAGTCCATGACGATGTACGCGCCCCCGTATGCCTTGCGCAAGATCAGTTGTATGCGGGGGACCGTGGCGTTGCAGTAGGCGTACAGCAGCTTGGCGCCGTGTCGGATGATGCCGCCATGTTCCTGGTCCGCGCCGGGCAGGAAGCCGGGCACGTCCACCAGGGTGACCAGCGGGATGTTGAAAGCATCGCATGTCTGCACAAAGCGGGCTGCCTTTTCCGAGGCCCGGGCATCCAGCACCCCGGCCAGGTGGGCCGGCTGGTTAGCGACGACTCCGGTGACCTGGCCGCCGAGCCGGACCAGGGCGCAGATGACGTTCGCCGCCCAGCGCTCGTGCACCTCGAAGACCTCGCCGTCGTCAGCGATTTCCCTGATCACGTCCCGCATGTCATAGGCCTTGCTGGTCTCTGCGGGCACCAGGTCAAGCAGGGCCTCGGTACGCCGGTCCACAGGGTCCACCGCTGGCGCGGGCGGGGGGAGTTCCCGGTTATTGGCGGGCAGCATCGAAAGCAGGTACCGGACTTCGGTCAGGCAGCTCTCCTCGTCGTCATAGGCGAAAGCCGCGACCCCGGAGACATCAGAGTGCACATCCGCGCCGCCCAGCTCCTCGTGGGTGATGATCTCGCCGGTGACTGCCTGGACTACGTCCGGCCCGGTGATGAACATCTGCGAGATACCGCGCACCATGAAGACGAAATCGGTGAGCGCGGGCGAGTATGAGGCTCCTCCCGCGCACGGCCCGACGATCACGCTGATCTGCGGGATCACACCCGAACTGCGGACGTTGCGCTGGAAAATGCCGCCGTATCCCGCCAGCGCGGTGACACCCTCCTGGATTCGTGCGCCAGCGCCGTCGCACAGCCCGACGATTGGTGCTCCTGCAGTCTCCGCGAGGTCCATAATCTTGTGGATCTTTTCGGCATGGGCCTCACCGAGTGCTCCTCCGAAGATCCGGAAGTCGTGCGCGTAGGCGAAAACGGTCCGCCCGTGCACCAGACCCCAGCCGGTCACCACGCCGTCGGTGTGCGGCCTGCGTTTCTCCAGCCCGAACCCGGTCGCGCGGTGCCTGCGGAGCGATTCGACCTCAGTGAAGGTGCCTCCGTCAAACAAGAACCCAAGCCGCTCGTGGACGGTCAGCTTCCCCCTGGCCTCTTGCGCCTCGGTGGCTTGACCGTCCGTGCCGCTGCGTATTCTGTTGCGCAGGTACCGCAGTTCGGCAACTCGCTCCCGCATCTGGGGAGGCGGGGGCGGCGCAGGCGGCGGCAATTGCAGAGTCTCTTCCATCGCGGCACTCATGTGTACCCCTTCTCGTTGGGCTTCACCAGTGCGAGCTTCGCACCCTGCCCGCCTACTGGCTGAGCGTGGTGTTCTGGCCGGTGATGGTGATCTGGACGCCTTGCGGGGTGACGCTGACGCTCTGGATGGTCACTCCGGCCGGCAGTTTCGGGATGCTGACGCTGAAGTTCAACAGGTTGCCCAGGACGTCCGACGGTATCCAGCCCGCGTCGATGACCTTGACGCTGATCTGGTTTGGTCCGGACTGGCTGACCTGGACGGTGGCCGAGTCGCTGAACAGGCCGAGGACGTTCACGGTCGCCTTGATCTGGTTCGGGCCGTCGGCGGTCATCGTGATGCTCGACGGGATGCCGCCCACGTTCCCCAGCGACGTGAACGTGACCAGTACCGTAGCGGTGAACTGATCGACCGTCGCGCTGTTGAGCCCGTGAATGTGCATCCCGTGCAGGGTGGCGTTCAAGCTGGCGATCTTGAGCAGTCCCGAGCCGACGCTGTTGACGTTGATCGTCTCATTGCTCGCGGTAACATTGACGGTCTTGAAATCGCGGGCGATCAGCTGGGTCCCGAACGGGAACCCCTGGATGGTCACGTCCGGCCTGCCGGACAGTTCCAGCGACGACTGGAACTGGCTGGCCATCTGGTTCTCGGTGTACGCCTTGGCCACGAAGTCGCTGACCACCAGGAGCAGCAGGATGACGACCACCGTGATCGCGGTGATGATCGGCCACCTCCTGCGCCGCCCGCGGGCCGGGGAAGGCGGACCCGGCGGTCCCTGCGCGTTCCGCTGCTCAGGCAGGGGGCGGGTGGGACCGGCGGTCATGACCGGCCCGCCTGGTGCAGGTATGCCGCGACCGCGTGAACGATCCCGACCCGGTCGGGGCAGGAGAGGGTGAGGACGAACTCGGTCATCAGGCCCCCATCGCGTGGCGCCGCCGTCGACGTGCACGATCTCGCCGGTGGTGGCCGGGAACCAGTCGGACAGCAGCGCCACGCAGGCGCGCGCGACGGGCTCAGCGCCCGTGATGTTCCAGCCGAGCGGCGCCCGGGTGCCCCACACGTCCTGGAACAGGTCGAACCCGGGTATGGACTTCGTGGCCATGGTGCGCAGCGGCCCGGCCGCCACCAGGTTGACCCGCACTCCTTTCTCCCCCAGGTCGCGGGCGAGATACCGGGCGCAGGATTCCAGCCCGGCCTTGGCCACTCCCATCCAGTCGTAGCCGGGCCAGGCCACGCTCGCGTCGAAATCCAGCCCCACGACCGACCCGCCGCCGCCCATCAGCGGCAGCGCCGCCATCGTGATCGCCTTCAGCGAGTACGCGGAGACCTGAATCGCGGTCGCCACGTCGGGCCATCTCGTGTACAGGAAGTTCCCGCCCAGCGCCTCCTCCGGGTTCGCGTACGCGATCGCGTGCAGCACGCCGTCCAGGCCGTCCACGTGCTCCGACACCCGGCCGGCCAGGGAGGCGAGGTGATCGTCACTGGTCACGTCGAGCTCGAACACCGGCGGCGGCGTGGGCAGCCGCCTGGCAATCCGCTCGACCAGGCTCAGCCGGCCGAACCCGGTCAGCACCACGGTCGCACCCTCCTGCTGCGCCACCCGCGCGACGTGAAACGCGATCGAGGCGTCGGTGATGACCCCGGTGACCAGGATCCGCTTGCCCGCCAGGATTCCCATCACAGCCTCACTCCCGTGGTATCCAGCACAATTGACACCCCGCCCGGCAGGAACCCGGTACTGAACGGCCGGGCGCGCGAAGCTTCCGGATCGCTGCTTGTGGGTTCCCCGCAACACCGCTCAGTGGCCCATCCCGAGCCCGCCGTCGACCGGGACGACGGCGCCGGTGGTATACGCCGCGTCCGGGCTGGCCAGGAACGCGACCACCGCGGCCACCTCGGCCGCCGAGGCGTACCGGCCGAGCGGCACGGCCGCCTTGATCCCGGCCTTTCTCTCCTCCGACAGGTTCGTGGTCATGTCGCTGTCCACGAACCCCGGCGCGACCACGTTGCAGGTGATGCCGCGCGACCCGAGCTCGCGCGCCAGCGACCTGGCCAGGCCGATCAGCCCGGCCTTCGACGAGGCGTAGTTCGCCTGGCCGGCCGAGCCGGACATGCCGACGACGGAGGAGATGAAGATGAGCCGCCCGCGGCGCATCCTCATCATGCCGCGCACCGCCCGCCTGGCCACCCGGTAGGCGCCGGCCAGGTTGGTGTCGACTACGTCAGCGAACTCGTCCTCGCTCATCAGCGCGAGCAGCTGATCCCGGGCCACGCCCGCGTTCGCGACCAGCACGTCCACCGGCCCCTGGTCCGCTTCCACCACCCCGAACGCGGCATCGACGGACGCCGCGTCCCGCACGTCGCACCGGACCACCGGCAGCCCGTCCACTGGGTCGCCGGAACGCGAGGTGACAGTGACGCTGTCGCCGTCGGCCGCGAAGCGCCGCGCGATGGCCAGCCCGATGCCGCGGTTCCCGCCGGTCACGAGCACCGAACGTCCCATGTTCACCTCTTCCTCTCCGGCCACCTGAGGAACTGGAAGCAATCTACGGAAAACGCCAGCTCAGGCTCTGGATAATGCTCGGTCCATGACCCTGCCGGCTCAGGCGGCGATGAAGGCAAGCGTGACATTGTGCCCGCCGAATCCGAACGAGTTGTTCAGTACGGCCATCGGCGCGTTCCCGCGGGCGCGCAGTTCCCTCGGCTCTGTCGCTATATCGACTCCTGCCTGATCGTCGGGGTCGTCGAGGTTGATTGTCGGTGGCGCGACCCGGTCTCGCAGAGCAAGGACTGCCGCGATGGACTCCACCGCGCCCGCCCCGCCGAGCAGGTGTCCCGTCATCGACTTGGTGGCCGAGACGACCACGCCGCTAGCCGCACTGCCGAGCGCGGCGGCGATTGCCTGGCCCTCTATCACATCGCCTGCCGGGGTCGAAGTGGCATGCGCGTTGACATGCACGACCTGATCGGGCTCGACCTCGCCGTCGGCGAGTGCCCGGGTGATGGCGCGCACGACGCCGACGCCGGCCGGGTCTGGCTGCGCGATGTGATAGGCGTCGGCCGAGTAGCCGACCCCGGCGGCGACCGCGTACACGGTCGCGCCGCGGCGGGCAGCGTGCTTGGCGGACTCCAGCACGACCATCCCGGCACCCTCGCCGAGCACGAAGCCGTCCCGGCCCCTGTCGAAGGGCCGGGAGGCGCGCTGCGGTTCGTCGTTACGCCTGGACAGAGCCCGCATCGCGGCGAACGCGGCGATGTTGAGCGGGATGATCGCGGCCTCGGTGCCGCCGGCTAGCACCACGTCGGCGCGGCCCAGCCTGATCATGTCCATTCCATAGCCGATGGCCTCGGCGCCGGACGCACACGCGCTCACCATGGTGTGGACCCCGGCGCGCGCGCGGAGCTCAAGGCTGATCCAGCCCGCGGGCCCGTTCGGCATGATCATCGGGACCGTGAACGGCGAGACCTGCTGCCAGCCCTTCTCCTGCAGTGTCTCGTAGGCAGACAGGACCGATGTGGCGCCGCCCATACCGCTGGAGACCACCACTCCGATCCGTCCGGGATCAACTTCGGGAGCTCCCGCGTCCGCCCAGGCCTCGCGGGCGGCAACGAGCCCGAGCTGCTCACAGCGGTCCATCCGCCTGGCCTGGATCCGGTCCAGCAGCGCCGCCGGGTCAGCGGCTGCCCGGGCGGCGATACGCGCTGGGAGCTTCGCGGCCCAGGAGTCGGTCAGCTCCACCACGCCACTGCGCCCTGTGAGCAGCGACTTCCAGGTAGTGGCGACGTCAACGCCGACCGGCGTGATTGCGCCAAGCCCGGTGACGACGACGCGCGTCTGGTCTGCACTCATCGTATCCATGCTCCTCAGCTTCAAATGCTCCTCAGGTAACGCGGCGTCGCGTCCCCGGGCGCGCCGGTCAGGCGGTTACGGGAGACCGCTGCACGTAATCGATCACGTCCTGGACGGTCGTGAGGTCCGCGAGGTGGTCATCAGGGATCTCCACCCCGAACCTGTCCTGCGCGGCAATGGCGATCTCGACCATCGACAGCGAATCGACGTCCAGGTCATTGGCGAATGTCTTCTCCGGCGTGACCCGGTCGGCGGATATGCCGACGACCTCGTCGAGGATCTCGCCTAGGCCGACCAGGATCTCCTGTTCTGTCAGAGCCATGTGTGACACACTCTCCTTCGTGCTCGCGGTGATGCTGGGAAGCAGGTGGCCCGGCGGCCGAGCCGCGGGTCAGAGAGGCGGGCATCACGCCTTGCCAGACGGTCGGTGCCCGCAAGAATAAGAAAATCGTCTGCAGCGCGGCGGTGGGTGGACATGGCTTCATCGTGAATGGCAAACGTCACCGATCCGTCACCTAGGAGTCGAAGCGCGCGTGCCCGACCGTCGCGGACCTCGGCTCCCGGCCGGGTTCCGGAGCAGGCCGGTGGTCTCACCGACCGATCCAGTCCTATGGTGAGGCCGATGGCGCACCATCCCGGTCGATCCGGACAAGGGCAATGAACCTACGCCCGCGCCGGCCAGGGCCATCCGTGGAAGACCACAACGCCGCGGATCCAGCTATGCCGGCCAGCGGAGATGTGTTCCGGAACGAAGCGCAGGGGTGGGCGGCCTGACGGTAGGGCCAAGTGACGTCACCGTCATGGCAAGGTGACGCCGCGCTGTAACGCTCAAGGTATGCGCATCAACGCCGTTACCCTCAAAAGACAGGCGGGCAGTCCGGCCCTGCTGGTTAATTTGGGCCCCCGGTGGCTGGCACTCCGCGGAGCCGACTGGTTGCTGGACGGACTTGGGGCTTCACATGACGGGTAAGGTCACGCGTATGACGGGTCAGTGCCCATGGCTAACCCGGAGAGCCGCATGGCGAGCAGCCTTGTGAGCCCGGCCGCGGCCGGCGCCGCCGCGGGCGGCGGGGATGTAAGGTCGCTGGTGCTCCGGGCCTGGCTCGAGCCTGAGGTCCCTCGTCTCAGGACCCGCATCGTCGAGATCGTCTCGGGCCGCGGCGAGCGGCCCGTGATCGTCACCACCTCGGTCGATGAGGCATGCCGCGCCGTCCGGAACTGGCTGGAAACGCTGCAGGCGCAAGGCGCCGACAATAACGGTGACGACACGGTGACGCAGAAGCGATGATATTTCCATGAGGGTGACGGGTTGACTTCCTCCACAAACGGAGAAGGCTGCCACTTAGAAAGCCGATCAGGTTGGGAGGTGGAACCAACGGCCACAGGCATCGCGTCGGATGCGGCAGTCCAGGACGACGGAACGTCATAGCTGCCGACTTTACCGGTGGGGGTGAGCATGGCTCCGAAAGCGCCGCTAAGGCTGACATTGATGGAAAGCTTCGCACTTTGGCGGGGGAACCGGGAACTCGGGATTGCCACAAGCGGTCAGCGCCTGATCGCCCTGCTGGCCCTGCGGCATCGCCCCGCCGGGCGGCCTTACGTGGCGGGAACGCTCTGGCCAGACTATTCGACGGAACGGTCGCTCGCCGCCCTGCGTACCGCGCTATGGCGGATAAACGAGGCCGACGGGCAAGTGGTCATTGCCACTTCATCGCACCTGCGGCTTGATGCCGACATCGAGGTTGATGTGCACAATCTGGTCGCGTTCGCGCATCGGCTCACCAAGGCGGGTACCGCGTTTCACACCGTGCAGCTGGATTCGGTGAGCGTTGCCGACCTCTCCGGCGACCTCTTGCCTGACTTGTATGACGACTGGCTGGAAGACGAGCGAGAAGGGTTGCGGCAGACCCGGCTGCACGCACTTGAGGCTCTTGCCCGGGGACTGAGTGCATCTGGCCATTACGCTGACGCCATCCAGGCCGCACTCGCCGCGATCCGGCTGGAACCATTGCGTGAGACCGCCCATCGCACTCTCATCGAGATCCACCTGGCCGAGGGCAACTGGTCAGAGGCCCACCGCCAATTCTGGCGATGCCGGAAGCTGCTCAGGGAAGAACTCGGTGTCGAGCCGTCCGAATCGATGCGCCTTCTGCTTGAGAAAACGCCGCTGCCTGCCAGGCCGCCGCGGCTCCCCGTGCGTGCCGCCGCGCCGAGGTGAAGGCCTCCGGCTCGGCCAGGTCAAGACCGCCGACCGGGCCGAGCTGGCGGCCTGCCTGGGACTACCTGCGGCCGGGCGACACCCTGGTCGTGTCGAGCCTGGACCGGCTGTCCGGGTCACTGGCCGACCTGATGGGCATCGGGGCTTGGCTCACAATGGAACGGCCACGGGCGATAGCGAGCTGAATCCCGCCGCGTTAACGCCCGCGCGCGTTCCGATGTGGGTCGGTCACGAACGTATTGACTTGTAACGGTTTGAGCGCTGTGGGTGGGTTGGAGGGGTCCCGCCTTACCTTGCGGTCTATCCCGGTTGAGTTCCTTCCTCACGGATGATGAGGCGGCTGCGTATGGCCGGTACGCTGGCGTGCCGTCCCAGGCAGACCTCGAGCGGGTGTTCTTCCTCGACGAAGAGGACCGGAAGCTAGTGGACCTGCGGCGCGGGGATCACATGAAGGCCGGGTTCGCGCCAGCTGGAGGTCGGTCCGGGAAAGCGGGTGTCGGACCTGGAGCGGTGGCGCAAGGGGCCGCCGCCGCGCGGGAGCGGCCCGGCGATCATCAAGGCGCTGGACCAGGTGGCGGAGATCACGGCATTGGGGCTGGCCGGGACCGGGGCGGAGGCGCTGGTGCCGCCGCAGCGGCTGGGCGAGCTGGCCAGGTACGGGATGACCGCGGATGCCTGGCTGGTCCGCCGTCACCCGGACGACCGCCGGGTGGGCACCTTGCTGGCCACGGTGCGGCACCTGGCGGCCCGGTCCGTCGATGACGCCTTGGAGCTGCTGGACCTGCTGATATCGGCCGAGCTGCTGAACAAGGCGCAGAGGGAAGCAGACAGGGGCAAGGCCCGCAAGCATCCCAGGCTCGCCGGGGCGTCCGCTAGGCTCGCGGTGCCGGTGGAGGCGCTGTTCGAGTCCGTCGGCTGGGGCGGCCCGGGCGACGAGCCGCGGGTGTCGCAGGTGTGGGAGGCGATCGAGGTAGTCGTCTCGCGCGGGCCGGATCGGATTCAGTCACGCGAACCAGCAGGTCCGGGTCAAGTTCCGGATTTCAGGTGGCGACCCGGAAGAGTCGTAACGGCAGGCCCGGCAAGGGTGAGCCTTCGCCTGGGTCACGGTCACCAGGGATGATGTCCGTTCGCATCCGGTCTGCCTCGGCCCGGCCGGGCATCCTTTTTCTGCCTGTTTCTGTGACAGCGGCGCGCCCATCGGCGTGGCGCGGTGACTTAGGCCACAAGAATCCCTACTTTTGGTGCGTCCAACGGGTATTTGGGCCGCCGACATGACTCCCGCAGAGCGAGGCATTTGCATGAGGAAGCACGGATCGGTGAGCGCGGTCCTCGCCGGCCTGGCCGTCATCGTCCTCGCCGGGTGCATCGGCGGGCCGGCGGGCACGGCGCCCGACATACCCCAGTCGTCAGGGAGCACCTTGGCCGGCGCGAACTCCCTGGCCTCCAGCGCGGCCCCGGTCACCAGCGCACCGACCACCACGAGGTCGGCGACCAGGGCACGGCCGAGCACGCGCTCGGCGGCCGGCGCGCGGTCGGGCTCGGCGCCCGGCGCGCCGCCGAGCTCGGCGCCCAGCGCGCGGCCGAGCGCGAGCTCGGATTCGTTCGTGCAGGCCAACTCGATTCCGTTCCCCATCGCCGTCGGCAACACGTGGGCGTGCCAGACGACGGCCGTCGGCCAGACCGGCCAGACGACGAACCGGATCGTCGCGGCTGGGGCGGTCCCGGCCGGATACCAGGTCACTATGTCCTCGACCACCAACATTACCGGGGCGGCCGCCGCCGTGCAGTCCGTGTACCTCTTCTACCCGGACGGAACGGTCGGCATACCGGTACCCCCGCTCAACGGCGTATCGGTGGTGGGCGGCGGCATCCGCTGGCCGGACGCCGCGGCGCTGGCGTCCGGCCGGGCCTACCACTCGGTGCTGCGCCTCCGGGTCAACCAGACCGGCCAGTACGAGGACGCGAGTGTCACCGTCCAGGGCGCAGGCACCACGTCCGTCAGCGTCCCGGCGGGCACCTACCAGGCCAGTGTGGTGGACACGATCATCGTCGCCAAGGCGATGACGGTCGCGGTGACGACCTGGATCGCGCAGGGCATCGGGCCGGTGCGGACCGAGGTGGTGATCCGGGCGGCAGGTACGACCGAACTCACCACGAACCAGCTGCTGTCTTTCACCAGGGTCGCCGTGGGGATCGGCAGCTGAAACCCGGGCTCCGGCGTTGCCGCCCCGCACGGCCTCCTGAGGCTGGAAGGAGGCCAGCGTCACGGCCTGCGCGACCGTCACGCCACGCCGACCTGGAAGAACCTTCGGATTCCAACTGAGCTACCTGACCTGGACCTGCGGAAACTCCCTGATTGTCATCCGCCGCCCTGCGCGCAGCCCAGGAGTGGGGTTCGGCCCCTCGCGCGCGAGACGGGAATGCCGTTGTAGGCCGCGCCCTGAAGTCAGGCAAAAGTCAGGGTCACGACCGGATTCTGGCGGTCCAAACCGGACGAAACTCGTACGATGAATTGTCGTATTTAAGTTCGATATAGCCACACTATGCTGAATATTACCACTTCACCGCGCGATGAGTCCCATGGGCGGCCGGAACGCTTGACAAAACCGCGAAAACGCCGGAGTGCGACGTGCCCTTTCTCCGCACTGTTTCCTGAGAAGAAAAAAATTTCCGCTCAGGAAACAGCGGCATGAACCCAACGTTCACCCGGACGTCCTGCCCTCCAGCGGCCGCTAGCCGTCACGGCAGCCTCGTCGTCGGCCCACCCGCCCCAGGCCGGCGACCCCTTCCGCTCTGATCTGCCGCTGACAGCTCGTACTTGGACCCACCACCTTGCGCCATGCTGCCTGCTCGGCGTCCGGGTCGAAGCCGGCCCCGTCGTCGCTCACCGTCACGCGCAGGACGTCCGCCTGGGCCGTGACGCTGACGGCCGCGCCGTCTGCACGGGCATGCTTGACCACGTTATGAAGGGCCTCTGACACGATGCAGTACAGGTGCTCCTCGACCCCGGCGCCCAGCTCCAGGCGCTGCTCGAAGATCAGCGCCCACATCTCGGCCAGCGCCCCGGGTTAGTTCAGCCAACTGGGTGACTGAACGGCCCAGAGGCTCGGACTCGTCCAGACCGGCCTTGGCCATCGCCAGCTGGGCGGCCCGGGCGTGCATGTCATCGAGAACAGCGCCTGGCTCACCGAGTCGTGCAGCTCACCCCGAAGACGCCGAGCACCTGGCCTTCCCAGGACAAGGACACATAGACCGCTCCCTGCCAATCCATACCTTCCCCAAGCTCGGGCGATCAATCCGGGTCGGCGGCGTCCAGGTAGCCACATCGGCGCAGGTAAGCCAGCAGCTCGCTAGCGGCCTGGTCTGGGGGCAGCGGGCCGACCACGGTCGGTGGCGTGCGCTGGACGAGCGCCCCGGTCAGCTCCAGCGTCCGCCGCAGCGCGGTGCCGGTCGGCCCGGGAAGCTCGCGCGGCCGGGGCCGGTACGGGTGGGCGCCGAGGACCCTGATCCGCCGCGCCGCGGCCGTCGGCGTGCTGGCCACCGTGATGGCGGTGTTTCCCCGGGCCAGGGTGGCGGGCAGCCCGGCCCGCCGCAGGCGCACGCCGGCCGCCTCGACCGACACCACGGCGGGCGGCCGCACCATCAGCACCTCGCGGCGACCGCCGTCGATGCGGCGGTGCACCCGCAGCATACGGTCGTCCACCGGCTCCAGCCGTACGCATCCGAGGGCCTGCTCCGCGCTCAGCGACGCCGCCAGGAAAGCGGGAAACGAGCCGGTGGCCCGGTCAGCGGCCAGGTCGCCGCACAGCACCAGGTCCGGCACGCCGAAATGCTGGCGGAGGGCCGCGGCGAACGCGGCGGCCGATTCCTGCTCGCCGCCGACCAGGCCGGCCGGACGCGGGCCCGCCGTCCAGCCGGCCGGCTCCACGCGCAGCGCCTGCGCCGCGCCGGCCGCCAGCGCGTCCCGCAGCATCTCATCAGCCTCGGCCGGGGCGACGCTGGCCGCCACCACTCGGGCATCCCATTTCTCTCCCAGGCGCAGCGCGTGTTCCAGGGCTGCCAGCTCCGACTCGTTCGGCCCGCGGTCGCGGCGGTTGGCTCTCACCGCCCCGGTGAGCGGATCGACCTCGGTCTCGCGCCAGGACCAGCTAAGCGCGGCCACGATTACCCGCATGATCCCTCAACCTCTCCGAAACACGACGCCGTCGCCGCCGGCCGGGTACGTCCAGGTGATGGCGCCCTCGGAGTTGCACACCTGATAGCAGGTGCCGCATTCGAAGCACTGCTCGTAGTTGAACAGGATGCCGCCGTCGGTAGTGGGCACGAACAGGCCGGCCGGGCAGGCGTGCACGCACGCCTTGGTGGTGCAGGAGCGGCATACGTCGGAGTCGACGGTAATGTGGGCCCGTTCGGCGACGCGGAACTCGACCGTCGCCATCCGCTCGTCGAAGGACACGTCGGAGTAACTCATCTTCGCTCCTCACCGGAAGGCCCGCAGCGCCTGCCAGCCATCCTGGGCCAGATGCCGCAGCGGGACGTTGTTGCTGCGGACCGCCCGGAGGAACTCCCTGGCCATGCCGATCTTGGGGTGCGGGTTGGTGACAGTGAACACCTGCTCGACGAAATCGCAGCCCAGCCGGGGGTAAGCCCGCTGCATCCGGTCGGCGAGCACGATGTCGGCGGCATTGCGCAGCCGCTTGTGGTCGGCGAGCACGAAACACGACTCCAGCTGCCGCCGGTAGCCGGCCAGCCCGCGCGCCGAGGTGTCGCCCGCCGCGATCGCCTCGGCCGCGGTCCGGCCGGCGGCCAGCCCGGCGCCTATCGCGAAGTTGACCCCCTCCAGCCAGAGCCCGGCGGCCAGGCACATGGAGGCGGCGTCCCCGGCCACCAGCATGCCGTCGGTGGCCAGCCGCGGCATGGCCCGGTATCCGCCCTCGGGCACCAGGTGCGCCGAGTACTCCTTCAGCTCGGCACCCCGTAGGTACGGCGCGATCGCCGGGTGCGCCTTGACGCCCGCGACGAGCTCTTCGGGCCGGATCTTGGCCTCGGCCAGGCCGACCAGGCCGACCACAACGCCGACGCTGACCGTGTCGAGGTTGGTGTAGAGGAAGC
>Ga0074046_10000859_pt1 | contig 28023 bp, 19 predicted proteins | sample BogForMeECP23OM3_FD_94441 | JGI IMG/M metagenome (GOLD analysis project Ga0074046, IMG submission 94441) | Bog forest soil microbial communities from Calvert Island, British Columbia, Canada - Bog Forest MetaG ECP23OM3 | ecosystem: Environmental > Terrestrial > Soil > Wetlands ... | reverse complement strand
TGGCGTAGATGGGTCACAGAGAGTTCCTCCTCTGCGACAACAAACTAACTCAGATCACCTCCACCGTCGGCTCAGCAACACGCGAATGCGTCCGCCGCAAAGCGGGCTTAGTTCAAGTCGGCTTGTGGGAAGTTGCGGCATATCGCTTGCAAACCGTCGATTGAACCGAACCACCAGCAAACCATGACCACTACGAATTCTTAGGGAGGGTTTTGTTACAGGCTCTTAGAGTTTCCCTCGCGCCTGGCCGCCCTAGCTTTGCAATGCCGGCGATGTCTTCCGAATCATCTCCAAAAGAAGTACCCGATCCGGCATGAGCAGTTCCGCCACGCGCTCTTTGCTGACTTGCGCGACGATGATTTGCCCAATCTCGGTGTGCACATCCGAGAAGATCCCCACACTCTTCATCCGTTGCGTCTGAAATTCGTTATCTTCAGTCGGAGTAACGTAGTGCACCGAACTGGCATTGTAACGGTGAATCAGAAATAGCTGCGACACCGTCATCAGCCGCTTCTTGCGCACCGGAGCAAGGGTATTGGAGTCGCGAACCGACAGAATCCCGCGTCCGTGACGATCCAAAATGTAGGCAAACACGACGTTAGCAAGCTTCTCCCCGCTGGCCTCGTTCAGCACGCTCAGCTCTAACAGTTCCGAGCCCGCCGTGTGCGGACGCAGTTGGACGCGAATCTTTTCCTTGTAGTCGTTGTGTTTGCTCCAGTCCCCCAGCCATTCTTCCAGCAACTTGGTGGGCACCTCGGTCTGCACCAGATGCTGAAACTGCGTCGACCCCTTGCCCATCGCCTTGGTTGCCGCAGTGCGTCCCGAAGAAGCCATCAAAGCGGCGTCGAGGCGTGGTCCGCCGACCAAAGTCTGCGGCGTGCGATAGGGCGACTCGATCAGTCTGAACTTGCGTTGCAAACGGGCCAGCGCCAGCATTCCATCCTGCTTCAAAGCGGTCGCGAACTCCTCGGCCGCCAGGCCGTCGATCTGGTGGCCGCCATAAGTAATGAAGTTGAAGACGAATCCGAGTTTCCCCAGTTCCTCCGGGAAGCGCTTCATCTGCTCGTCGTTCATTCCGGTGGTATCCCAACTGAAGGACGGTGAGAGGTTGTAGGCCAGCATTTTATCGGGGAACTGCGCATGAATGGCGCGGGCAAATTTCGCGGCATCTTCAAGATCCGCCGTCTTGGTTTCCATCCACAGGATGTCGGAAAACGGCGCCACCGCCAGCGATTTGGCGACGGCGTAATCAATCCCTGCCTGCACGTGATAGAAGCCTTCCGGAGTCTTCGGTAGCTCGCAATCCCAGATCACGTGGATGCCCATCGATTTCGCACGCTCGCGCGCCTCGTAAAAAGAAGCCCTTTTCGCGAACGCCAGCCACTCTTCGACGGTCACGTCGAAATGCTCGCCCTCGGCCAGACGGAACTCCAGCACCTCGGCGACCGCGAGACCATAAGTCTTCATTCCCGCTTCCGCGCGCCACGCGTCCACAAAACGCGTATCGATCTTGTCGAGGGCAGCGTCCAGCTCGGCCGCTCCCATATCTTGCAGAGCCGGGGCGCGCTCGGTGATTACGGACATAAGCCCCACCCGCTCCAGCCAATCGAACGCCGCTGCGTACTCGGCCTCGGACATGGCGAAAAGCATGTGACCGCGAACCTCGTCGACGCCCAGTTCAAACAGCTTCCGCAAAATGGCCAGATATCCGGCCTTGTAGCTCGGCAGGTCGACGTTCGTAGCGCCCAGGATGAACGGCTGGTCGCGCTCGTCGCTCCGGCTCTCAATGAAAGTCGCCGACTCGGCATCGGTTCGAGCCACGAGGATGCCCGGAACCCGCATGATATCGAGCTGCAGCCGCGCGGCATTGAGCCGCTTGATCTGCTCGTCCTCGGCCACGACCACCTTACCGCCCTGGTGCCCGCATTTCTTCGCTCCCGGCTTCTGATCTTCGATGTGATATCCCGGCACTCCGGCTTCGACAAAGCGGCGGACCAGATTGCGCACGTGCGCGTCGCCGCCGTGACCGGTGTCCGCGTCGGCGATGATGAATGGCCGAAAGTCCACCGCCGGTGTCGTCTTGCGCTGTTCTTCGGTCATCCGCGCTCGCGCGAAGTGTTGATTCTTGTCGGCAGTCAGAAGCGCACGCACCAATCCGGCGGCTTCGTCCGGCACCTGGCCCAGCGGATAGCTCGCCAAGTCCGGTCCCGGATCTTCTGCCCGCGATCCTCTGGCGGAGACGGCCCAGCCGCCGAGGTAAATGCCTTCCATTCCAATCCGCTTCATCATGACTGCCTGGCCTGGCGAATACGGGCCAAAAGTAGTCATCTGTTTGCGTTGCTCGAACAGTTCGCGCAAGCGCAGGTAGAACGCGTCCGCTGCCTCTCGCGCCACGGTATAGTCGCCGGAAAACGAGCCCTGCTGCTCCGCTACCTGTCGCGGAGAATAGAGCCGGGTGATCCCGTCGAAGCGCGGCTGCGCGAACCATTCCTTCGCGGCCGCGACCTGTTGCTCGAACTTCGTCATCGTGGTTTTCTGATTTTCAGCGCTGATCAACACCGTACGGCCTCCATGGAGATTCGAATCTTCAGATAATTGCGTTCCAGTTCATCGGTAATGCAGACATACTACTCTTCTTCCAGCACTGGGGATTGCCCTGTTCGGGGGTTGGTAAATTGCGTTGTATAGGGAGCGCTTCACAGCCTGCAGAAGAACGCACGATGGTGCAAACGTCGTGGAAGAGCGGCCCTTCCGGGCCGCGCAATCCGCTTGAAATCATGCACGGGCACTAGCCACTGGCAGACTAGTCTCCCGAAGGCAGCAATTCGTCGTCCCAGCAATTTTCTGCCAGCGACGGATAGTACAGAGCCGATGCGGCGGAACTGTGGCTGTTTCCCAACTCTGCGATCGTGTCGTCGATGCTGCTGCTGTGCCGGTTGTAATTCGAAGTCGTCATCTTCATCACCCCACTCAAGAATTCGCGTCCCGTACCCGCGTCTGGGAGCAGTAGACTCGGAATCGCGCCCGCGGGCAAACCGCCAAGTCCGTCCGGGACTACTGGGTCAAAATGACCCACTTCGCCGCCCTTGCGCCAGCCCGGGGCTATGATGTTCACTTATGAATGCCATGACTTCCCTTCAGAACCCCGCGAGTGAGAGCCCGACCCTGACTGACCTGGAAAACAGCGTTCTTACCCCGGAAGCCCGGGCATTTCTGATGAAGCTCGCCGCGCGTTTCGAGCCCCGCCGGCAGGAATTGCTGGCGCGGCGCCGGACCGTGCAAAAGGAAATCGATCACGGCAAGTCTCCGCACTTTCTGGCGGAGACGGCTGCCATCCGCCAGGGCGATTGGAAAGTGGCGCCGATCCCGAAGGATTTGCAAGACCGCCGCGTCGAGATTACCGGCCCGGTCGATCGCAAGATGATCATCAACGCATTGAACTCGGGGGCCAATGTTTTCATGGCCGACTTCGAGGACTCGAATTCTCCGACCTGGAGCAACAACATCGAAGGCCAGCAGAACCTGCGCGACGCCATTCGTGGAATCATTCGCTACGAAAGTCCGGAGGGAAAGAAGTATCAGCTCGGGTCAAACCTGGCCACGCTGGTGGTGCGGCCGCGGGGTTGGCATCTGGTCGAAAAGCATTTTTTGGTCGAAGGCAAGCCGATCTCGGGCGCGCTGTTCGATTTCGGCCTGTTCTTTTTTCATAACGCCGCGACTTTGCTAAGCAAGGGCACTGGTCCTTATTTCTACCTGCCGAAGCTGGAGAATCACCTCGAAGCCCGGCTGTGGAACGATGTTTTCAATTTTGCCCAGGACGAACTCAAAATCCCCCGCGGGTCGATTCGCGCCACCGTCCTCATCGAAACCATTCTGGCCGCGTTCGAAATGGACGAGATTCTTTACGAATTGCGCGAACATTCCTCGGGGCTGAATTGCGGGCGCTGGGACTACATTTTCAGCTACATCAAAAAATTTCAGGCGCATCCGGAATTTGTTCTGCCCGATCGGTCGCTGGTCACGATGGAAACGCATTTCCTCAGTTCCTACGTCGATTTGCTGGTCGAAATCTGCCATCGCCGCGGCATCCATGCCATGGGAGGAATGGCGGCACAGATTCCCATCCGCAACGATGCGGCCGCCAACGAACAGGCGCTCGAGAAAGTGCGGCGCGACAAAATTCGCGAAGTGCTGGCGGGCCACGACGGTACCTGGGTAGCGCATCCCGGCCTGGTTCCGGTGGCCAGGGAAATTTTCGATAAGTACATGCCCGAACCAAATCAAATTTCGAAGCCCCGAACGCATCGCACCATCGATGCGCGGGATCTTCTCGAGGTTCCGAAGGGCGATATCACCGAAGCCGGTTTGCGTTGGAACATCGATGTCGGCTTGCAGTATCTGCATTCGTGGCTGAAGGGGTCGGGCTGTGTTCCGATTTACAACCTGATGGAGGACGCTGCCACCGCGGAAATCTGCCGCGCCCAGGTCTGGCAGTGGCTCCGGCACGGCGCCCACCTTAAAGATGGCAAGCTCGTGACCGATGCCATGGTGGAAAAGATTATCCATGAGCGGGCCGCCGAACTGGGGAGCAACCACGACAAGAAGCTGCAGCAGGCAGCCCGAGTTCTGGAAGAGTTGACCACAAGCCAGGAATTCGCCGAGTTTCTCACCCTTGCCAGTTACGATTTATTGGACTAAAACGTCAATGAATGGTGATGGGCGCGCGCAGGAGTACTTCGGCCAGTCTGCCGATTGACGCAGGCTTTCTCTCGCAGTTGCAAGAGCATGTTGCCGCGCGCGAAGTCGAGCGTGGCATCGATTGTCTGCGCTTGCACCAGGATCTGATCGCCAACCTCGATCCCTCCCAGGAAAACGCCGCCCGTCTGCTGGCGCAGCTAGCCATCTGGACGGACATCGGATTCGCGGCGCCGCCACTGCGGCAAATTCTAAAGCGCTTTGAAGCCGCGGCGCGCTCGAAGCTCTCCATCGCCGACTACATCTGCCTGCGCCTCGCTGAGGGCATGGCCGCGATGGTCGAGGAGGCGATGGAGCCCGCTCTTGCTCATTTCGACTTTGTACTCAGTCTGAAAGAGGAGTTGGACGACCAGTTTCTCCTGGCCATCGTTTATTTCTGGAAGGGTCGTTGCCTCCGCCGGCGAGGCGACTACGATGAAGCCCTGATCTACACCTGCAAAGGAAGAGACCTGGCGCTGGAGTTAGGGCATCCGCGCATGGCGGCGGTGATGCGAGTCCTCGAGGGCTGGCTTTTGTTCCAGCAGGGCAAATGGAAAGAGGCGGTGCGCATTTCGCAGCAGGCGGAAAGCGTGCTGCGCGAAACGGATGATTATGTGACGCTCGGCAACATTCAATCCTTTTACGGACGCATGGCGCGCCGCGAAGGCCGTTTTGATAAAGCGATTGAGTTTTTCGAGAGCGCCATCTGCCACTACGGCAAGCGCGATCCACGCCATCCGAACCTGGCGCGATCCTTGGCCAACATGGCGCTCGCCAAGCGCGGCATTGCTCTCCAGTTACAGAAGAGAATCGACCGCGAGGTGCAACGCCGCCGCAAGACCTCAACCAGCCGCAGTCGCGGTGCCAGTTTCAGATCCGAAGACAAAACGAACACTACCGGCCAGAATTCGCGCGGGCATGATTACCGCGGGCGCTTGGCGCAACTCCGCCGCGAAGCCCTCGACCACCTCAAGGCCGCACAGGCCATCTATCAACAGCGACCGAACCATCACGGGGCCGGCACTGTTTACCTGAATGCCGCCTACATCCACCTCGACAACGGCGACTTTCAGCGCGCCGAGGAAGAAGCCGCCTCAGGGTATGAAGTGGCCGAAGAAAAGCAGGACTACATTCTGATGGGCCGGGCGCGCATTCTGCAGTGCATGATTGAAAATGCGAAAGTGGAGGAAGAGATTGGCGAAGGCGCCGATCCCGGTAGCCACGCACGCCGCGCCCTGGAGTTCAGCCAGGAGGCAATTGATCTGGCCAAGCATACCCAGCACCATCTGCTGCTGGCGAATGCTCATGTATGGCAGGGATTGACGCAGTGCAATTCGTTTTTCGACAATCCGGAAGCGGCGCGCGAGTCGTATGATCTGGCGCGGGCATCCTGTGGAGCGAATCAACCTGACAACAACATGGCGCAGGATCTGCAGACGTTGAGCGCGAGGATTCTGCGCAAGGGAAGCGTCCATCCCGCGCTGAAAGCGTGGTCGCAGGGCGCAGTCGGCGAGAAGACGTTCCGGCAGATCAGCGACGAGTTTGCCGAGATTGTAATCGCGCAGGTATGGGAGCGCGAAGGCCGCAAGGTATCGCGGGTGGCGTCGCGGCTCTCGATTTCTCCCAAGAAAGTGCGCCGCATCCTGGCCCGTGTGGGCCGGAGAAAGCCGCGTTCGTCCTAGTCGAGGAGCAGATTAACCGCGGTGTGATTTGCATCACAGCATATAGATAAGTAACATAGTAGAGTTAGTGGAGTTAAACACTAGACCGCTGAAATCCCCGTGCGCGGATTCCACAAGAAACGAGTCGGATTGCACATGAAAATCGCAAACAATGTAACGGAACTCATTGGCCACACTCCCCTGGTGCGTTTGAACCGGGTTACCGAGGGCGCGGTCGCCGAAGTCGTGGCGAAACTGGAGAGCCAGAATCCTCTGGCCAGCGTCAAAGACCGCATCGGTGTCAGCATGATTGAGGATGCCGAAAAGGCCGGAAGAATTCAGCCAGGCAAAACTGTCCTGATCGAGCCGACCAGCGGCAATACCGGAATCGCTCTCGCCTTTGTAGCCGCGGTCAAAGGCTACAAACTCATCCTCACCATGCCTGAGACCATGAGCTTGGAGCGTCGCGTGCTCCTGCTTGCTCTCGGCGCTGAGATCGTCCTCACGCCCGGTCCCCGCGGAATGAAGGGAGCGGTTCTGAAGGCCGAGGAACTGCTGGCCAATACTCCCAACGGCTACATCCTTCAGCAATTCGACAATCCCGCAAATCCAAAGATTCACTTCGAAACCACTGGCCCCGAGATCTGGGAAGACACCGACGGCCGCGTCGATTTTCTCATCTCCGGAGTAGGCACTGGCGGAACCATCACCGGTGTCTCCCAATACATCAAGCCGAAGAAGCCGTCGTTCAAAGCCGTGGCCGTCGAGCCGGTCGATAGCCCGATTCTCTCCGGCGGAAAACCAGGGCCGCACAAGATTCAGGGAATCGGAGCTGGGTTTGTTCCCAGCATCCTGCGCCGGGACGACATTGACGAGGTTATCACCGTCAGCAATGACGACTCCATTAACATGGCGCGCAGGCTTCCGCTGGAAGAAGGTTTGCTCGTTGGCATTTCGTCGGGAGCGGCGGTGGTCGCGGCATTGCAGGTGGCGCGCCGGCCGGAAAATAAAGGGAAATTGATCGTTGTGGTTCTGCCGTCGTTCGGCGAGCGCTACCTAAGTAGTATTCTCTTCGAAGGACTCCGGAACCAGGCGTTGCAGATTCCAACGTCGCAAGTTCCGGCCTGATTTTCGAAGTCATGCCGCATCTGCTATCGCTAATCCGCGAGGACGTTGCCACCGTGCTCGACCGCGATCCCGCGGCGAAGTCGCGCTTGGAAGTTTATCTCTGCTACTCCGGGCTGCATGCCGTGTGGTTCTACCGCATGAATCACTGGCTGTGGAACCACAATTTCCTGCTGCTGGCGCGCTGGCTGTCGCAGGTCGCGCGCCTTCTCACCGCCATCGAAATCCATCCCGGAGCGCAGATCGGCCGCCGATTATTCATCGATCACGGCATGGGTGTGGTAATCGGCGAAACCGCCATCGTCGGTGAGGATGTAACGCTTTACCAGGGTGTGACGCTCGGCGGAACCGGCAAGGAGCATGGCAAGCGCCATCCCACGCTGCTCGACAACGTGGTGGTTGGCGGCGGCGCGAAGATTCTCGGCAACATCACGGTCGGACGCAACTGCCGCATTGGCGCCGGCTCGGTCGTTCTGCGTAATGTGCCCGACGACTCCACCGTGGTCGGCGTGCCTGGACACATTATTCTTCGCGAAGGCAAACGCGTGGTCATTACCGATCCCAAACAGATCAACGATCCGCTCTCCGAAGCCTTATCCGCGGTCGCGACCGAAGTGAACCGGTTAGCGGAACGAGTGCGGGTGCTGGAGGGTACCGGCGGAAGCGAGCCTCTTTCCGAATCCATGCAGCGCATCATCGAAGACATCGACTACCAGATTTAGGGCGTGGTGCGGTGTGAGGCGCAAATAGGAATTGTCATCCGGAGCGAAGTGAGGAAAGTCCACTGCAAAATCCAGATCCCTCACTTCGTTCGCGATGACAATTCATGCGGAGAGTTTCTTCGAGCGGCCTCACCAACGTAACTCCCCTTTTCAGCAACGCCAAGTATGATTGAAGTACATTTCCTGGGTCGAACTTCAGCGCATGAAATACGGTTTTGTAATCGATAACCGCAAGTGCATCGGATGCCACGCCTGCACGGTGGCGTGCAAAACCGAGAACCATGTGCCGGTGGGCGTGAACCGGACCTGGGTCAAGTACGTCGAGAAGGGCGTTTTCCCCAACACCCGCCGCGTATTTCAAGTCACCCGCTGCAACCATTGCGAGAAGCCGCCTTGCGTCACCATCTGTCCCGTGACTGCGATGTACCAACGCAAAGATGGAATCGTCGATTTCAATTCCGACCGCTGCATTGGCTGCAAAGCTTGCATGCAGGCCTGTCCCTACGATGCGATTTATATCGATCCCGACGATGGTACCGCTACCAAGTGCCACTTCTGCGCTCATCGCACCGAAGTCGGACTGGAACCTGCCTGCGTGATCGTGTGCCCCGAACACGCCATCATTGCCGGTGATCTGAGCGATCCAACCAGCGAAGCGGCTCAACTGGTGGCGCGCGAACCAGTGCGCGTGCGCAAGCCCGAGCAGGGAACTCAGCCCAAACTCTACTACATCGATGGAGATGAAAGTGCCATCGTGCCCACCGCGGCGCGCCACGAGTCGATTTACATGTGGTCGCAGCGGAACACGGCGGTGCATGGCGGCGGCGCCATTTATCCGCTCGATAGCCCGTTGCTGCAGAAGAATGCTGTGGCCGCCTACGACGTTTCCCACGCGCGTCCATGGGGATGGCAGGTTCCGGCCTACTGCTGGACCAAGTCGATCGGTGCGGGTGCGCTCGCCGTTCCAGCCATCGCCATGCTGCTCGGAAGATTGTCAGGCGATCGCGTCCGCGATATTGCGCTGGCGACCGTCGCCCTTCTGTTCACGGCTCTGACGACGGTCCTGCTGGTTTGGGACCTCGACCACAAAGAGCGATTTCTTCGCGTGGTGTTCACGCCGCAAAGCAAATCCTGGCTGGCGCGTGGCGCGTTCATTCTGATCGCCTATAGCACGTTGTGCGGCGTGTTCTGGCTCGCCGCGGTTGCGCGCTTTTCGCTTGCGACTTCAATTTTGTTGTGGCCGACGGTGCTCGTTGGATTTTGCGCCGCCGCCTACACCGCGTTTCTCTTTGGACAATGCGAAGGCCGCGATCTGTGGCAAACCCCGCTTCTGCCGGCCCATCTCATCGTGCAAGCCGTGCTCTGCGGATCGGCCGTGCTGGCGCTGCTTCCCGATTCGATAGGCGGTTCGTCGCAGGCTCTCTCATTTGCGATTCCCACGTTGGCCATCACTTTGGGATTGCACTTGCTGATGTTGCTCGGCGAGATCGCCATGCCGCACACCACCGACAATGCTCGTTACGCGGCGCGCCTGATGACTCACGGACCATTCGCCCAGGCATTCTGGGGCGGTGCGGTCGTCGTGGGCGGGGTCATTCCAATGGCGCTGTTGTTCCTGAGTTTTCTGTTCAGCTCGTTTGCTCGCATCGCAGCCGGTGGAGCGAGTGTACTGGCTCTGGTTGGACTCTTGATTTTTGAATGGTGTTTCGTGATGGCCGGACAAAGCGTGCCCAACAGCTAGGCTGGAGTGTATGGAGATGCAGCAATGACCGATTTCAAGCGCGACGGCAGTCATCTTTCCTATTGTCCGCCGGTCGAAAAGTGGGACGATTGGGTCGAGTACGATGCCGAAGCCTGGCCGCGCCGCGTCGAAAAGCATTATCAGCTTGTCCCCACCATTTGCTTCAACTGCGAATCCGCCTGCGGCCTTCTCGCCTATGTCGATAAACAAAGCGGACAAATAACCAAGTTTGAAGGCAACCCCAAGCATCCCGCCAGCCGCGGACGACTCTGCGCCAAGGGCCCGGCCACCATCACCCAGATTCACGATCCCGATCGCATCCTCTATCCGATGAAGCGCACCGGCCCGCGCGGCGGTGGGAAATGGGCGCGCACTTCATGGGACGAAGTGCTGGAGTCTTTCGGCCAGCGGATGCGCAAGGCGTTTCAGGAAAATCGTGGCGAAGAAGTCATGTACCACGTGGGCCGCCCCGGCCACGACTTCATCATGGACCGCACTCTGCAAGCCTGGGGCATCGACGGCCACAACTCGCACACGAATGTGTGCTCATCGTCGGCGCGTCTCGGTTATCTGCTATGGCATTACGCCGACCGTCCCTCGCCCGACCACGCCAATGCGCGCTTTATTCTTTTGCTTTCCGCGCATCTCGAGTCGGGGCACTATTTCAATCCGCATGCGCAGCGCATCATCGATGGAAAAATGGCGGGAGCGAAACTCGCTGTCATGGACCCGCGCCTTTCCAACACCGCGAGCATGGCGGATTACTGGATGCCGAGCTATCCCGGAACCGAAGCGGCGGTGCTGCTGGCGATGGCCATGGTCATCCTCAAAGAAAATCGCTTCGACGCCACGTTCGTCAGGAACTGGACCAACTGGGAAGAACTGGAAGTCGATGGCTTTCGCGCCCAGGGCCAAACTTTCGAAGCTTTGATCGAGGCGCTGCAGCGGCACTACGCAAAATTCACGCCGGAGTTTGCCGAAAAAGAAAGCGGAGTGAAAGCCGAAGTCATCGTCAAGACGGCGCGCGAGATCGCGACCGCTGGAAGCCGCTTCGCCTCGCACTTGTGGCGGGGCAGCGCCTCCGGCAATCTTGGCGGGTGGCAATCGGCGCGCGCCTTGATGTTGCTTCACGTGCTGACCGGCTCGGTCGGAACGCCCGGCGGACACAATCTGCATGCCTGGAATAAATTTGTCCCGCGTCCCTACAAAAATCCGCCGCCGCAGAAAAATTGGAACGAATTGCTCTACCCCTTGGAGTGGCCGCTGTGTACGCACGAAATGTCTCCGCTGCTTCCGCACTTCCTGAAAGAAGGCCGTGGCCGCATCGAGGCGTACTTCACTCGTGTCTTCAATCCCGTCTGGACTTATCCCGACGGATTTTCGTGGATCGAAATGTTGCGCGACGAAGAAAAAGTTGGCTTGCACGCCGCCTTGACGCCGACCTGGAGCGAGACCGCCTGGTTCGCCGATTATGTTTTGCCCATGGGCTTCAGTTCCGAGCGTCACGACCTGATGAGCCAGGAATCCTACGCTGGGAAGTGGATCGGTTTTCGCCAACCCGTGCTGCGCGTTCTGCAGGAACGTGAAGGCAAGAAGTTCGACTACACCTATCAGGCGAATCCCGGAGAAGTTTGGGAAGAAGACGAATTCTGGATCAATCTTTCCTGGGCCATCGATCCCGACGGTTCGATGGGAATTCGCCAGTGGTTCGAATCTCCGTACCGCCCCGGCCAGAAACTGACGGTCGATGAATACTACGGATGGATGTTCGAAAACTCGGTTCCGGGTCTGCCCGAAGCTGCGGCCAAGGAAGGCCTGAAGCCGCTCGAATACATGCGCAAGTACGGAGCGTATGAAGTGACCACCGACGTCTACCGGCTGAATGAAAAGCCGGTGGCTCCCGCCGATATTGCCGGATCGAAAGTCGAGGCCAACGGACTCATCACGAAAGAGGGCAAAGCGGTGGGTGTGATGGTCGATGGCCAGCCGGTCGTCGGCTACAACACCCCGTCGCGCAAACTGGAATTGTTTTCGAAGACGATGGCCGATTGGAAGTGGCCTGAATTCGCGCTCCCGGAATACTATCGCAGCCACATTCACAAATCGGCGCAAGCGGCGTCGCTGGCAAAGCCCACAGAAAATTCCGAACCAAATTCCGATCCCGCTTTCGACAAGCGCTACACGCCGCGCGTGGAATGGCCCAAGGATGCGAATGGCGAAGTGTATACGCTGCTGCCGATTTTCCGCTTGCCGCATTTGATTCACACGCGCTCGGGCAACTCGAAATTTCTTTATGAGATTGCGCACAAGAATCCGTTGTGGCTGAATCCGGTGGACGCTAAGAAGCTCGGCGGCATCCGCACCGGCGAGCTGCTCAAAGTGCATACCGAAATTGGCTTCTTCGTACTGCATGCCTGGGTCACCGAAGGGCTCGCTCCCGGAGTCGTCGCCTGCTCTCACCACATGGGCCGCTGGCGTCTGAATAAAGAGGATCACGTCGAACGCATGTCGAGCGCGTGGGTGGACCTGAAAGAAGTCGGCAAAGGGCAATGGAAGATGCGCCAGACTTCTGGAGTTGAGCCCTACCTGACCACCGATCCCGATACGCAGCGCGTCTGGTGGAGCGATGCCGGCGTGCACCAGAACCTTACCTTTCCGGTGCATCCCGACCCCATCACCGGCATGCACTGCTGGCACCAGATGGTGCGCGTAGAGCGCGCCGCGGCGGACGACCGTTACGGCGACATTTTTGTCGATACCAATCTTTCCTTCGCCGTGTATCAGCGCTGGAAGGCGCTCACTCGTCCCGCTCCGGGTCCGGGAGGTCTTCGCCGGCCGTTGTGGATCCCGCGCGTCGTGCGTCCGGAGGAATCGGCGTTCTACGTCGGCCCAAAGAAAGGTAGTGGCTCACTTTGACGATGCGCTCCCAAAACGAAGGACACAGAGTGCCACGAAGGTCTTAGGTTCTCGGCCTTTCCTTTGTGTATCTCCGTGCCCTTGGTGGTGGACGCTTCGGCAAAATGTGCCACTACCCGGTAATGTCCTATACTTTATATGAATGAAAAATATGGAGGAAACTGTGCTCCTTACCGACTACGGCAAGCATCATATTTTGTGGCGACTTGCGCTGTAGCGTTAAAGTCTGGTTTCGGGAAATGAACCTGAATAATCCACAGATTTTAGTGGCAAATCCTTGACATTGAGGGTTTAGGAGGTATGATCGGGTTCCGAAGAAAAAGAGAAAGGTAATAGACCCCTGTGGCCGACAGAAAACAATTCGATAACGTTCCCACGCCCAATCCAGAATTGATGCGGCTCCTGGCAAATGGCAGGGCTGCGACCGAGGAAGAATTGCAGGAGCAACGAATCAGTTTTGCATTCGGTAATGCTCCCATTGACGCAGACAGCATCACGAAAGAAAGCGTCCGTATCGCTTCAAATAGCATCAGTATTTTACGGTGAACTCAGGCTAGGCGTGAACACACCTAGCCTGACTTCTTTCTATGTCCGTCCGCAAAAAAGATAACCCAGCGCTATACACGAAAATCGAAGAGCACAATCTTCTTCGGCAATACGATTTGCTTTCCAACTGCATTGAAATTGGTCTCGAAAAGGGCATTGAAGCATTCGACAAATACACCCTGTGGGCCTTGAATTATGCTGCCGTCGCAAACATCGCTCAAATGGGCGGACGCTATCGCGAAGATCCAATCTCAGTCGGCAATCACCGCACGCCGCATTTCAAGGATGTCCCAAATCACATGGATCGATTCTTTTCGCTCATCCATGAAAATTGGACAATAGTGGACCATCCAACCCTTCTTGCTGCATATGCTCTTTGGCGTTTGAATTGGATTCATCCATTCGTTGAAGGTAATGGGCGGACAGCAAGAGCGGCATGTTATTACCTCATTTGCATGAAACAAGGTCGCTTGCTGCCCGGTAAAAAGACCGTTCCAGAGCGCATAAAGGAAAATCGCGAAGCGTATATTGCGGCGCTAATAGCTGCCGACGCTGCATGGGACGAGGGGCGCTACGACGTGACTCAACTTGCCGTTTATTTGGAAGGACTACTTCAACAGCAATTGTCTGAACCAAACCCCACCTGAAATAATCTTCATCTAGACTTTAGGACATTACCCACTACCCAAAGAAAGTCTGAGTCTCTGCCGCGACGTGTAAAATAAAACCATGCCCTTACAGCCAGGACATCACGAGTTCAACAAAAAGCGCACTCCGCCTCCGGATGAGACGTTTGAAGAGGCGGCCTATCTCAAGGCGCTGGGCGAAAAGCAGCGGGTCGTCAGTTTGAAACTGGCCGACGGCGAAGTGGTCCGCGGCTGGATCGAGTATTACGACAAGAACATGGTGCGAGTCACGCGCGAGGATGGTCCGAATCTGTTCATCTTCAAACACGAAATTGTATATATCGCAGAAGACACGAAGAAGAAGTAGGACGTGAAGTCAGGTCTCAATTGTCAATTCTCAATCTCTGGTTTGTCATCAGTATCAGGTCTGTCATCCTGAGCGAAGCGAAGGACCTATGCAGTTTGCTCGCGGCGCCTGAAAATGTAGACCTTTCGCTTTTCTCCATCTGTATCCAAGCCGAAAATGAAAGTCCAGGCGTCGCATGACTCTTGACCTGATTACTCCCATGCAAGCTATGGCTCGCGAAGCCGGCAGCCTGCTGATGGACTACCTCCGGCAGCACGTCAAAATTGAGTACAAGGGCGACGTAGATCTAGTCACCGTGGCCGATCGCAAATCGGAGGCGCTGATTCTGGAGAGAATTCGCCACCAGTTCCCCACCCATGACGTAATGGGCGAAGAGGGAGCCCGCGTCGAAACCGGCAGCGAGTACAAGTGGTACGTCGATCCGCTCGATGGCACCACGAACTTTGCCCACGGCTTTCCGGTTTTTTGCGTTTCGCTGGCCGTCGAGCACCGGGGCCAACGGGTTGCGGGAGTGATTTACGATCCGACGCGCGATGAAATGTTTACCGCCGAACTGGGCAGCGGCGCCCAGTTAAACGGCCAAGCGATGCATGTATCGACCATCGGGAAGTTGGGAGAGTGCCTGGTCGGAACCGGCTTCCCCAGCCACAAGCGCCACAAGAACCCAAACATTTATTTTTATCATCAGATCACGCTGCGCACCCATGGAGTAAGGCGCGCGGGTTCGGCCGCGCTCGATCTCTGCAATGTCGCATCGGGCCGGTTCGAAGGCTTCTGGGAATTCAATCTCAATCCCTGGGATACGGCGGCGGGAGTGCTGATGGTAGAAGAAGCGGGCGGGAAAGTTACGAATTTTTCCGATGGCCCATTCCAGATCGCCAGCCGCGAAACGCTGGCGTCGAATGGACTGGTGCACGACGCGCTGCTGCACGAGTTTCGGGAGATCCTCGCCGGGAGGGGGCTGGAAGAGTTGCCCAGTCCGGTAGCCTACAATCGCGGACGATCTGGCTGAAAAAAAATTGTATCTCGGTCTTGTAGAATCATAGGTTTAGACAGAAATTCCCGCCAAATCTTTGGATTTGAGAGACTTATTCGTAAAATATTACGGAATAAGGACTTAGCCGCCAGGTTTCAAGGTTTCAGAAGCCCCAATTTCGCCCAAAACGAAAAGGGCACGGGATAATCCCGCACCCTTTGCTTCTACTTCTATTATACCAATTTCGACACGTGGTCCGGACAGCTTTTCCAATTTTATTTTCCCCGCGTATTCATGGGCTTACCGGGAAACTCGCCGAAAAGGGGGCTTGACAGGTTTTCTGAGGTGGTGGCTGGATTTTGCCCAGGGGCGGACGGGGCCGAGCCCCGTCACCAGACGTACGCGCTTCACTTGCAAGCGGTACAATTAGCAGCGTGGGTTCGCCTCTTCTTGAACGCCAGATCGAAAAGCGTGCCGGCCAAGTGCGCCTGCAGGGGCGCATTCTGTTTCTCACCGAAGACCCGGAGTTGATCAAAAAGCAACTGGCAGGTTGGGATCTGCCGTGGGACACGGAGAATGCCGCCATCAATCCCAAGCTTCGCGACGACATTTCTACCGACGAGATCACGCCCGCGCACTACTGCTTCTACTTTGACCGGACCCTGGGCGAGATTCCGTACATGGGTTTGCGCTGCGGCAATACGCTGCCGATTGGGCGCGGAGACGTGAAGAAGGGCGGCTTCGTGTGCTCAGTGAGCGGTAAGCGGCGGGGCAAAGGATCCAGCCGCGAGCAGTCGCCCTATGCCGAGATGTGCGCCGGAATTCAAGTCGCGATTGGCGAAAATATTGAACGCATCTACAAGCAGAACTGCCAGAACCTCGGGCTGCTGACGTCGACCGACTTTTCTCTGATCGACCGCATTCGTGGCGGAGAAGAAATCGCGCTCAGTGAATTCACTGCGGGGGAAGACGAGATCACGCGGCAGGTAATTGAGTATGGCGGATTGTTTCCGTTTAATGTTGCGCGGATGCAGAAGAAAGTTTTTTTGCCGCCGATTGAGACTGCAAAGCGTCCCATGACATTGGCGGAGAAGATATTTGCGTCGCATATGATCGCAACCTCATCGGAGACTGCCGAGCTACTCCACCCCGTCAAGCCAAAACCGGGCTTGCCGGGGGCCCCGGTGCGCTCGGCTGGACAGCCGGGGGCGGCTGTCCCTACGCGGTTCGTGCCTGCGCGTTTTGTGCGGCCGGGCGATACAGGGTTTACTCGGGTCGATCTGCGCTTCAGCCATGAATATGTCACGCCGATGGCATCGATTTTCTACGAGCAATATGTCGGCAAAAATGTTCCCGTGAACGATGCTTCGACCATCTGCTTCTTCCGCGACCATCTCACTTTTCTCGACGAAGTAATTTCCGAAGAAAAGAAAAAAATCGGCCTGCTCGATCTGGCCACGCAACTAAAACTTAAGCAGGAAGATTTTGCCAAACAGCAGGGAATCAAACTGCACGGCGAACTTACCGATCGCAAAGGGTCGGAGGGCATCTGCCACTCGGTGATGCTGGAGACGTACGCGCTGCCCGGGCAGGTGAACGTGGGCTCCGATTCGCACACTCCGCACGTCGGCGCTATCGGATGCATCGCCTTCGGCATTGGCACCACTGATGTTTTCAATTCCTGGATCACGAAAGACGTTCGCGTCAAGGTTCCGGAGTCGGTCAAGATTGTCATTCGCGGCAAGCGGCACGCCAACGTAACCGCGAAAGATTTCATCCTGAAGATTCTTTCTCTCGATTACGTGCGCAGCGGCAAGGCGCTGGCGAAAGTCATGGAGTACGCGGGGGAAGCGGTCGAGGCGCTCTCGGTCGACGAGCGCGCCACCATGACCAATATGGCGGCTGAAATCGGAGGCTTCACGGGCATCGTGGCCCCGGATGAGAAAGTGGTCGAGTTTCTGACGGAGCGCCGCGGCCTCGAACGCGCCGAAGTCGAGAGGATGATAGAAGGCTTGCACAGCGATCCCAACGCCGAGTTCACCGAAGTGATCGAACTCGATGCGGCGGAGATTACGCCCATGGTGGCGACTCCGGGCGATCCCGGCAATGGCAAGTACATCCGCGATCTCAACGGGCGTGTGCCGATTGAAATCGCCTATGGTGGAACCTGCACGGCAGGCAAGAACGAAGACATGGACATGTACGCGTCGGTTCTAGCCGATGCGCTGCAACAGGGTCGGCGTGTTTCAAAGAACGTCGAGTTTTGGATCCAGTTCGGCTCGCAGGAAACGCGCGAGTATTCGAAGCGCCGAGGCTACATCGAGATTTTCGAAAAAGCCGGCGCTCGCGTGATCGAGCCCAGTTGTGGGGCCTGCATCAACGCCGGTCCGGGAGTATCGACGCGTCCCGATCAAATCGTGATCAGCGCGCAGAACCGCAACTTCCCCGGACGCAGCGGTCCCGGCCAGATGTACCTGGCATCGCCGCTGACGGTGGCCGCAAGCGCCGTGGCGGGATACATTGTCGAGTACCAGCCCAGTCAGCAGCGGGAACTGACGACCGCGTGAATGGCGCAACTGGCTGAATGCCCCCTTACGGCGCGAAGTGAGAAGGTGGAACTGCAGATCCCTCACTTCGTTCGGGATGACAATGGAGCTGCAGATAATGACAATCAGTTTGGGATCATCCAAACTGAGGCGCTAGCCAGAACGGCCCTGCCTGTACCGATAGCTGGGTTCTTGCTAGAATCAAACATTCAGTTCATACTCCGTGCGCTTGAGGAGCGTCAGATTCTATGGCCTATGTAATTGCCGAGCCCTGCATCGGAACCAAGGACACTGCCTGTGTTGATTCCTGTCCGGTGGACTGCATTCACCCCAAGAAGGACTCCGACAAATTCGCAACCGAAGAGATGTTGTACATCGATCCCGTGGAATGCATCGACTGCGGCGCCTGCGTGCCCGTCTGCCCGGTCTCGGCCATCTTCGCCTTGGACGACCTGCCGGAAAAGTGGAAAGAGTATACCGAGCGGAATGCCAAGTACTTCGGAAGATAGCTCTCAGCTGTCAGCTCTCAGCTCTCAGCAAAATCGTTCGGTCCCGCCCAACTGACTTTGAGGCGCTCGCCGACGCCTGGAGTCTTTTTGCCTTGTACAGGAATACGGTGGAGCCCTAGACCTTCTGAGAACTGAAAGCTGACGGCTGACATCTGCTTCCATTACAATCATGGATTAACCTGTACACCTTCCATGGCGCTGAAGGAGTCGGAAGCAATCGTTCTGCGCACGTATCCGTTGCGTGAGTCCGACCTGCTGGTCACGCTCTTTACCCGCCTGGAAGGCAAGGTGAAAGGCGTGGCGCGCGCCGCCATGAAGTCGAGACGCCGCTTCGGAGGCGCGCTTGAGCCGCTGACTTACGTGCGGGCATTTTACGACGACCGCGAGCGGCAGGAATTGGCGCGGCTGGATTCCTGCGAAGTAATCGAGTCGCCGTTAGCAAGCGAAGTCAGTTATCCGCGAGCCGCAGCTTTGGCGCACGTCGCCGAACTGCTCGATGAGTTGATGCCCGACCGCGAGGCCAGCGATGCAGTCTTTCGCTTGAGTCTGGCGGTTCTGCAGGAATTGCGCGGCGAGAAGTTGTGGATGCCGCTCACTTATTTTGAGCTGTGGATGACGCGGCTCATGGGATTTCTGCCGGAGCTTACGGAGTGCGCGGTCTGCGGACGGGGGCTGGATGGCAACCGGGCGTTCTATCACGCGCTGGCCGACGGGTTGGTTTGCGCGGACGACAAGCGCATCGCGTCGTCGGAACTGTCGCCTGAGTCCAGAAAGATTGCGGCGCAGATGCTGCGCTCGCGTGTTTCGGAGTTTGCTGGGATTGATTGGCCGAAAGCGCTATGCGCGGATTTGCGAAAATTTCTGATCCAGATTCTCGAGCGCCATATCGAAAAGAAGCTGGTCACGGCAGGAATGCTGAAGGACATTGAATGCTGAGGCAGTCTATTCTCATTGCCGTCTTCTGCACGCTCGCGATCTCTTGGCCCGTTGCTCAATCTCGCCCCGAGTTAATTGGCGCTGCCAAAGAGATTACAGCTCGGGACCAAGTCGAAGAATGGCTGACATACTACTATCAGCATCCACGACCCGACCTGCTGGTTTCGGCCCTACGGTTTATGTCCAAGGACGGTTGGCTACAAAAGAGTGACGCCCAAGCGCCCCTGGTCGCTTTCTTGTCCCGGGTCTTCATAGCTAACCCAGACAGACTAAAAGGATGGGCTGCCGATGTTGCCAACGACTCAGAAGATGAGAAGGTGACAGTGGCAACTGCGCTTTGGATGGTTGACGGCGACAAGAGCCAGGAAGTCCTTGGGGCCATAACGAGGGACGGACCCGCTACCTTTCAGGTGAAAGTCAAGAGCCTCCAAGCGAATAGGCCTCCCGATCTGCTTAAAGACGAAATCAACTCCCCGCAGTTCCTGGACGCCCTCTGGGGAGCTTTCTTTGCAACGGGGAACGAGCGATATGTGCAGCGTCTAATTAGCGCTCTGCCAATGCTGGATGCTGAGGGCGACGTTATGAAGATGCTGATCGGTGGTGCCGCACAGTGGTCACTAACGAGCAACGCGGTCCAGCACCCCAAGGTGATGGAGATTTGTGAGGCGGAGTTGCGCATTCTACCCGAAGATCAGAAGCCAGAACTAACGAAGATCATTAAGTCCGCACGCGAAAAGTCCGCACACGAAGAGAGAAAGTGAAACCGTCGAATTCCAATTCGCTCACCTTCCAGGAACTCGTCCTAAAGCTCCAGGCTTTCTACGCGGCGCGCGGGGCCGTCATCCAGCAGCCCTACGACGTCGAAGTCGGCGCTGGCACCATGGCTCCCGAAACATTTCTGCGCGTGCTCGGGCCGAACCCATACAAGGTTGCCTACGTGCAGCCGTCGCGGCGTCCCGCCGACGGCCGCTACGGAGAGAATCCCAACCGTTTGTTCAAACACTTGCAGTTGCAGGTCATCCTGAAGCCGCCGCCAGAAAACATTCAGGAACTCTACCTCGAATCGCTCGGCGCGATCGGCATCGATCTGCGACAGCACGACATCAAGCTCGAAGAAGATAACTGGGAGTCGCCGACGCTGGGCGCGTGGGGCATCGGATGGCAGGTGATGCTCGACGGCCTCGAGGTTACGCAGTTCACTTACTTCCAGCAATGCGGAGGCGTCGATCTCGACCCCATCTCGGTTGAGCTAACTTATGGGCTGGAGCGGTTGTGCGCGTTTCTGCAGGACGTGGATTCGATCTACGACATCGTGTGGGCTCGCGATCCGGAGACGGGCAGGGAAGTGAAGTATGGAGAAGTTCGTCTGGCCGACGAGCAGCAGTTCTCGGTCTACAACTTTGAAGCGGCGGATGTGCCGAGCGCATGGAAGCATTTCGAACTCTGCGAGGCGGAGTGCAAAAAGCTGATCGAGCGATATGCCGCGCTCAGCAAGAATCAAAGCGAGGCCGACGGCATCGCGCGCGAGCGGTCGCGTTTCCCGTTGCTCGGCGCCTACGATCTTTGCCTGAAGTGCTCGCATTACTTCAACATTCTCGATGCCCGGGGCGCGATCTCGGTCACCGAACGCGTCGGAGTGATCGCGAGGGTGCGCGCGTTGGCCGTGGGTATAGCCAAAGCCTGGATGGATCAGCAGTACCCAGAAAAAAAGAAGGGAAGCGACGACGCAGGGCCAAAGTCCGGGGCCAAAAAGAAAGGCAAGCTGGCTCCGGTGGGATGAGGCATGCCCCGTGAGTTTCGATGTCCGGCCCCTAAAGGGGCATCTGATTTCAAGCGACTTGCGGTATCGCTAAAGCGATACCCTGATACGAAACCTAAGAGCGATACCCTGATACGAAGCATAGTTTTTCAGCAAACTGTTTAGCTCGCGCCGATTGACACAATTCGTTTGTGATGAGGCTCACATTTAGGTGGCAGTGCTTTTTGAGAACATGGATGGGATTGTCGAATGCCTGACTTCCTACTAGAAATCGGATGCGAAGAAATCCCGGCGCGGATGATCGACGCCGCCTCGCGCGAACTGCAAGAGCGTCTGGGTGCCCTGCTCCAACGCGAACGCCTCGAACCCGCGGGAGCGATCGCGCATCTCGATACGCCGCGCCGTCTCGCCGTTCTCGCGTCGGGCGTTCCGGCCTCTCAGCCCGATATCACCGAGCAGGTAAATGGCCCGTCCGCGCAAGTAGCCTATAAGGATGGCCAACCGACCCCGGCCGCTCATGCGTTCGCCAAAAAAGTCGGAGTGGATGTAAGCAAGCTCGAGAAAGTCAACACTCCCAAGGGAGAATACCTGGCCGCGACGGTAACGCGAAAAGGCCGCGTCGCCGCCGAAATTCTCGTTGAGACTCTGCCCAAAGAAATCTCCGCGCTTTACTGGCCAAAAAACATGTACTGGCGCAAGCGCGGAGAATTATTTGTGCGTCCCGTGCGCTGGCTGGTGGCCATGCTGGATGACAAGGTCGTCCCCCTGGAACTCTTCGGTATTCCCGCGGGCAACAAATCCCGCGGACACCGCATCATTAGCGGCAGCCAGGCCGTAGCCATTTCCGCGCCCAGCGCCTACGTCGAAGCGCTGCGCGGCGCGAAGGTTCTCGGCGCCGCCGAGCGCGAGCAAGTAATCCGCAAAGCGCTCGACGCCGCTACGCGCACCATCCCCGGAGCGCGCTGGCGCGAAGACAAGCCTCTGGTGGCGACCGTAGTCAATCTCACCGAATTTCCATCCGTCATTCTCGGCGGGTTCGATCCTGAATTTCTCGATCTGCCGGAAGAGGTGCTGGTCACGGTGATGCGCGATCACCAGAAATATTTCGCCATCGAAGACGCAAATGGAAAACTGCTGCCGCATTTTCTCGCCGTGCTCAATACCGGTGGCGACTCCGATGGATTGATCCGCCACGGCAACGAACGCGTACTGCGGGCCCGCTTCAACGATGCCCGATTCTTCTGGCAGACGGACCAGAAGCAAACCCTGCGCCAACGCGTCGATCTGCTGCGCAACGTAACCTTCCAGAAAGATCTGGGCAGTTACTACGACAAGACGATGCGCGTGCAGCACCTGGCCAGTTCGCTGGCTGAAACGGTGAAGCAGAGCGGCATGGCGATTCGTCCCGGAGTGATTCACAAAGCGGCGCTTCTGGCGAAAACCGATCTCACCACCGAACTGGTCAAGGAATTCACCGAACTCCAGGGAATCGTCGGCGGCCTCTACGCGCGCGTGCAGGTTCTCGACCAGGGCATGAGTCCCGACGTGCAGCTGGCAATCTCACGCGCCATCTACGATCATTACAAACCCGAGTCGATGGAAGACAGCGCGCCCGCCACTGTCGAGGGAGCCGTTCTCTCCATTGCCGATAAGGCCGACTCGATCGCTGGCATGTTCGCTCTAGGTCTGATTCCCAGCGGGTCCAAGGATCCATTCGCGTTGCGTCGCCAAGCCAACGGCATTGTGAAGACAATCGCTGAGCACAAACTGCCCTTGCGTCTCTCCGAAATCATGGCCGATGCGCGCGCTCGATACCAAGGCTCCGAGGCGGAAAAGAGGTTCGCAAACGCCGCCTACGCCGAATCTGTGCGCAGCTTCTTCCGCGAGCGCCTCGAGTTCTACTTGAAAGACGCGCGCGGCTACGCTTATGACGTCGCCAGCGCCGTGCTTGCGGTTGACTCCGACGATGTCGTCGTCGCCGCCGCCCGCGCCGACGCCGTCAGCAAAGTGCGCGGCTCCGCCGATTTCGAATCCATTTCCAGCGCCTTCAAGCGTATGAAGAATATTCTGCGCCAGGCAGTTGAAAAGACTAACATTATTGCGATACGCGTCGATCTGGCGGGGCTGCGCGAGGAATCGGAAAAAGAGCTGGCCGCGCTCATCCCGCAGACGGCGACGACCGTCGAAAAGCTGCGCTCGTCGCGCGACTATGAAGGAGCGTTGCTGGAGATCGCAAAGTTGCGTCCGGCGATCGACAAGTTTTTCGACAAAGTCATGGTTATGGTGGACGACGACAATCTCCGTGCCAATCGCCTCGCGCTGCTCCAGACCGTGGTGAAAGAATTTTCCACTATCGCCGATTTTTCCGAAATAGTGACCGAAGGCAAAGAATCTACGAAATAAAAAATACGAGGACCTATATATGGCAACGACGACTCTCCCCGACACTGAAAACATCGCCGCAAAACCTACCGCACCGAAGCCTGCAGCGACAAAATACGTCTACTTCTTCGGCGGCGGCAGGGCCGATGGCAATGGCAAAATGAAAGACGTTCTCGGCGGCAAAGGCGCCGGCCTGGCCGAGATGACCAACGCCAGCCTCCCCGTACCTCCCGGCTTCACCATCCAGACCGAGGCCTGCCGCGAATACATGCGGAACAACGCGGTGTCGAAAGATGTTGACCGCCAAACCGAGGAAGCGCTGGCCAAGCTGGAAACTCTGCAGGGCCAGAAGCTGGGCAAAGGCGAGAACCCGCTGCTCGTCAGTGTGCGGTCTGGCGCCAAGTTCTCCATGCCCGGCATGATGGATACAATCCTCAACCTCGGCCTGAACGACACCAGCGTCGAAGCCCTCGCCAAGCGCAGCAACAATCCGCGTTTTGCCTATGACTCCTATCGCCGCCTGATTCAGATGTTCGGCAACGTGGTCCTCGACATCGAGAAATCGGTCTTCGAAGAAATCTTCGACGCCAAGAAAAGGCAGAAGAAAACCAAGCTCGACACCGACCTCGACGCCAAGGCCCTGCAAGAGGTCATCGTCGAATACAAGAAAGCGGTCAAGAGGCACGCCAAGCGCGACTTTCCGCAGGAGCCGCACGAGCAGTTGGTCATGGCGCGCGATGCCGTCTTTCGCTCCTGGCAGAACGACCGCGCCAAGCACTATCGCCGCATCAACAATATCGATGACATGCTGGGTACCGCCGTCAACGTGCAGGCCATGGTCTACGGCAACCTCGGCGACACCAGCGGCACGGGCGTTGGTTTCACCCGCAATCCGGCCACTGGCGCGAAGGAGTTCTACGGAGAATTTCTGATGAACGCGCAGGGTGAAGATGTGGTTTCGGGCGTGCGCACCCCGGTACCGATTCTCGAACTGCAGAAGATCATGCCCGAGGTCTACAACCAGCTCCGAGAAATTACTACTCGGCTGGAGAAGCACTACCGCGACATGCAGGATTTCGAATTTACCATCCAGGATGGCAAGCTCTACATGCTGCAGACCCGCAACGGCAAGCGTACGGGGCGAGCCGCAGTTCGAGTGGCGATTCAGATGGTCGACGAAGGACTGATCAGCAAGGAAGAAGCCATCTTCCGGGTCGAGCCGAACCAGCTCTACGATTTTCTCGTCCCTGGGTTGGATGAGAAGAGTACAAAAGTGGAAGTGCTGGCGACCGGATTGCCGGCGTCACCGGGTGCCGCGGTGGGACAGATCGTTTTTACTGCCGAAGAAGCGGTGGTAAAGGCTGGACATGGCGCCAAGAAGAATCCGGTGATTCTGGTGCGCGCGGAAACTACTCCCGAAGACATCCAAGGCATGGAGGTTGCCGCCGGCATTTTGACTTCGCGGGGTGGCATGACCAGCCACGCCGCCGTGGTCACCCGCGGCATGGGCAAATGCTGCGTGGCCGGAGCGGGCGATATTCAAGTCGACGAGCGCGCCCGGGAAATGCGCGTCAAGGGACAGACATTCAAAGAAGGAGACTGGATCTCGCTTGACGGCACCAGCGGCCGCGTAATCAAGGGAAAGCTGAACACCCTCGAGCCGTCGGCCGACGATGTGGATCTGCAGAAACTGATGGGCTGGGCGGAGCCGTTCCGCAAAATCGGCGTGCGCGCCAATGCCGACATTCCGCGCGACGCGATTCAGGCGCGCTCCTTTGGCGCCGAGGGCATCGGCCTTTGCCGCACCGAGCACATGTTCTTCGCCCATGATCGCATCCCGCACATGCGAGCCATGATTCTCGCCGACAACGAGAAAGACCGGCGCGCCGCGCTCAAGAAACTCCTGCCCTATCAAAGAAAGGATTTCGAAGGTCTGTTCAAAGCGATGGCAGGTCTGCCCGTAACCATCCGCCTGCTCGATCCGCCACTGCACGAGTTTCTGCCGAAGCGGGAGCAACTCATGGTCGCCATTGCCGGCCTGCCCAGTGCTGGGACGAAAGAGAAAAAAGCCCTGGTCGAGGAATATGGCGAGTACGGTGCGAAAGGGGTCGGCGATCTGAAGAAAATTCTTCCTGCGCTGCTGGCGCGGGTGGAAGAGTTGCACGAATTTAATCCGATGCTCGGCCATCGCGGATGCCGCTTGGGGATTACCTATCCCGAGATCACCGAGATGCAGGCGCGGGCGATTCTCGAAGCAGCCGTAGCCGTCGACAAGGAAGGCATCAAAACCCACGCGGAGGTCATGATTCCGCTGATCGCGACCGTGAAAGAGATGGAGAACCAGGGAGCGATTGTCCGGCGCGTGGCGGAAGAAGTGTTCAAAGAAAAAGGCCGGCACGTGCACTATCTCGTGGGCACTATGATTGAGTTGCCGCGAGCTTGCCTGGTTGCGGGCGAGATTGCCAAGGAAGCGGAGTTCTTCTCCTTTGGCACCAACGACCTCACCCAGACGACGTTTGGGTTCTCCCGCGACGATATCAACAAGGTTCTGCCGACGTATCTGGCGGAAGGAATCCTGAAGCAGGATCCGTTTGCCGCGATCGACCAGGAAGGCGTGGGTGAACTGGTGCGGATCGGGATTGAACGCGGGCGGAAGACGCGTCCCAATCTGGAGGTTGGCATTTGCGGCGAGCACGGCGGTGAGCCCTCGTCGGTGGAGTTCTGCCACAAGGTTGGAATGGATTATGTCTCGTGCTCTCCGTTCCGTGTGCTCACCGCTCGACTCGCAGCGGCTCAGGCCGCAGCCAGCGAGAAGCTGCAGATCGACGGCGGACGAACTAAGTGATCAACGCAGAGGCCGCTGAGATAAATCGCGCCGAGGGCGCTGAGAAAAGCAGAGAAAGGCTTAATGCTATCAGCGGGCAAATTGTTGATGCGGCCTTGCGTGTTCACACTGTACTTGGGCCAGGGCTTCTCGAAAGCGCTTACGAAGTATGCTTTGCTCATGAACCGCGGAAACGGGGATTGCGCGTGGAGACGCAATTCCCCCTGCCCGTGAGCTACGATGGAGTACACGTCGACCTCGGATATCGGCTGGATCTTCTAGTCGAGAATGAAGTTGTTGTAGAGCTGAAGGCCATCGAAACCGTTCTGCCCGTTCACAAAGCCCAGCTTCTCTCGTATCTAAGGCTGGGAGAAAAAAGGCTGGGACTGCTGATTAATTTCCATGTGGATAGATTGAAAGATGCATCACAAGGCTAGTAAACAAGTTTTGATTTTCCGCGACCTCAGCGAGCCCTCAGCGACCGCTGCGCTAATCTTTTGATCTGGATCAGTTGATCTTCTGCAGCCGGTTAATAAGCTTCTGGGCCAGATTCTCCTCCGACTCCGACCAAAGCAGCCGCCCCGTCGCCCCCGCATTCTTCTCGACCAAAGCCGTAAATTCGACGAGCTTCTGCACGTTGCTGCGGATGTTCCGTTCCGCCTCGCCGGTCAACGAGACTTCCTCATGCAGAAACGAAGTATCCAACCCGAAGTCAATTTGAATATGCCCGGCCGATTCCGCTGCACTCTCCTCAAATTCCAACCCGTGCGCGGTCAGCCGCACCAGCGTGGGCTCCAACGCCCATGGCTCCGCAGCCACCGGAGGCGTCCACAAATCCCAGTACGCCTCAAAAATGTAAGCGTAGTCGTCATGGAGAAACTCGGCGACCTCCGCCACCGCTACTTCCGGCGCGACTCCAGGACGAAAGCGGCGCTCCAGAATCGTGGGCTCGCTCCAGGAAACGGGCTGGATCGCCAGGTAAGTCACCCCGCCCCGCGCCGCAGAAAACGGAATCTGCCGCAGCACGCTGACGGATCGCGCCAGAATCTCCGGCTCATCAAAGCTGGGAAACCACAAGCTCAAATAAAGCGAGTCGGCCATGGATCTATTCTAAACGCCGGGCGCTTGTGGTTTGATGGCGAGGGTTGCGACCTTCAGTTTTGACGCGCGAAAAGCACCCTGTTAGTATGAAGTGCGGCTGCCAGCAATCATCTCACCTAGAAGAGTCCCCGTCGTCTAGCCTGGCCTAGGACATCGCTCTTTCACGGCGGTAACACGGGTTCAAATCCCGTCGGGGACGCCAACCTTATCAACCACTTGCAAATCCCCTCCAGAATTTTGTAGGTCCGCTACGGTCCGATAAGCCTCGGTACTTGGTTTTTCTTCGTTTCTGTCGAGCAACAAACTCACAACTCGGCTCTGCGCGTCTCGCTTGGTTTGCGTGATTGCTTGCGCGTAGACGTTCAGCGTGACCGAGATGTTTGCGTGCCGCATTAGCTCTTGCACAACCTTCACGTCCTCGCCGTTCCCCTTGAGGAGCGTCGCGTACGTATGCCGGAACGTGTGCCAACCGAAATGGCCCACGATTCCGATTTCTTTCGCCGCTGGCTCCAGGTGCGCCTTGTACAGCGAACCCGGCCAGTACGGCAGTTT
>Ga0074046_10000856_pt1 | contig 28051 bp, 28 predicted proteins | sample BogForMeECP23OM3_FD_94441 | JGI IMG/M metagenome (GOLD analysis project Ga0074046, IMG submission 94441) | Bog forest soil microbial communities from Calvert Island, British Columbia, Canada - Bog Forest MetaG ECP23OM3 | ecosystem: Environmental > Terrestrial > Soil > Wetlands ... | reverse complement strand
TCGGAATACATCATCGCCGGTTCCGAACGCGCGCGGCAGCAGGCTTTAACCATGGGGCATCCCTCCGGCCATATTTTCCAGACGTCGGGAATGATCCTGAAACCGAGGTTCTATGAAAAGACAACCGTCGATCGCGTCACGGAGAGGACACGCCTCGGCCTCGAACCCGATTGTCCAACCGGCATTGTGCTGTTCGGAGGACACGGCTCGCAGGTGATGGTTGACATTACCAAGAGACTTAGTGAGGGTGGCAGCGGCGTCCAGTTAATCCTGATTTGCGGACACAACCAGAAACTGGCCGCCCAGCTCAAGAAGCTGCCGACCAAAAGGCCGATCGCCGTCGTTGGATTTGCTCAGAATGTCGAATACTACATGGCCCTCGCCGATTTCTTTATTGGGAAACCGGGTCCGGGCTCAATCAGCGAGGCCCTGCAGTTCCACTTGCCGGTCATCGTGGAATGTAATTCCAGAACCCTGCCGCAAGAACGCTACAACGCGGAATGGGTGACGGAGAACGGCTACGGGATCGTCGTGCCCAGCTTCAGACGGATCGCTCCCGCCGTTCAACGCTTGCTCCAGGCCGTGACTTTCGACGAATTCCGCCGGAAGGCCGATGCATACTCCAATCGCGCGCTGTTTGAAGTGCCCACAATTCTGGAACAATGCGCGCAACATACAAAAGAGCAATCTCCGGCCGTTTTAGAAGTGCACCGCAATGCCGGTTGAGAACCGCGCGCCATTCTGGCCCTGGCCATAGAAGCGAGTGTTGATCCAATCGAGCTGTCCGCGGAGCGTTACCGGGCCGAAGATCCGATAATCCAATCCTCCACCAACCCCATTGACGAAGGAAGTATTTGAGTCGGAAATTCCGTTGCTCCGGCTGATGTGCCCCACGCCCACCAGAAACTCCCCGAAGGGGCGGAAGCCCCTGACCTGCACCGACACTCTCGGGCCAAACAGAACGTTATGCGCGGCGACGTCGGCACTGGTGCCGCCGAAATTGTGATTGCCGTAGTGCCCATCCACATCGGCCACCAGGCCAACCCACGGCGCGAACTTCCCTTCCAGCGTCGCCTCCCATCCATTCAGATTGCTGGTGTCGTTCGAGACGATAGGGGTGCGGTCATAGGAATAGCCGAAGAACACGTTTCCCTTCGTCGGAATCTGCGCCCAAGCGGCGCCGGCCACCGTCAATAACCAGACAAAAGCCCACAGTCTTCGCATTGTTTTGTTCTCCTTGTGTGCGATCGGAAGCATGCGGTTTAAGACGTGCGGCCTAAGAAACACTAAGGAAATAGATGCCGGTGCGGCAGAAAAATTTGCCGGCCCCCAGAACACACTAGTGCACGTCGTCTTCCCGGAGCAGGTCAGCGGAAAGTGTTAGCGGAACAGCGCGGCAAAAAAACCGCCGAGTCTTCTGAAGAACCCGCGCGCCGGAGGCTGTTTCGCCGATGCTGATTCAGTGCCGGCCGCTTGCGCTGATCCACTCGCGGGCGGAGGCAGCGGAGTTGCCAAAGCCGGAGCCGCCGCGGGACGCGAATCCAGAGGCAGGGCACGCACATCTTCAACCGGCGCCGGCGGAGGTCCGGTGGCGTGGAACACCAACGGCGCTTCTACCTGCACGTGAAGTTCGTTGGGCGCCACGGAAGCATCCAGCGGAGCGGCGGGTGCCGGAGCTCCAGTCGCGGTTGCGCTCGCGGTGCGCGGCGTCTCCGCCGCTGGCGCTGGGCTTGCGTTCATCGGAGGCAGTGCTCCGTTCGGACTTTCACTTTGTGCTCGACTCTGCATGGGCAGATCAGCAGTCGCTCGCAGCGGAGCGTCTCGCGGTGGCGGACATCCGCACTCGAGCGGCACCGCCCGATCCACACGATCGAGTTGTCCGGAATGAAACAAGAGCTGGTCGGTGGCTTTGACTTGATAAGTGCGATCGCCGAGCAACTCGGAAACCATCGCCGACGCGGTATTACCGGGCAGCGCCCGCACGCAGGTGTTGCCCTGGTTGTCGGCGCTGATGGCATAGTGAAATTCTCCCGGCCCCACCAGCAGGATGCGGAAGTCCGGCGTCATCACCGAATCCGAAGAAGCGTCGAGCGCGAAGTGCGCTTCCAGCGCGCCCGTGTTCATGCTGAGCATCAGGTTGTGCCGATTCTGGGACGGCGTAACCGAGACGGTCGTTCCCGGACAAACATGTACCTCGCCGCCACTCGACAGCCGGAGAACGGCGGTATCGGGCCCGGCCGTAATCGCAGAGCCCGAGCTTCCGTCATTTCCCGCCAGCGCCAGCGGCCCCGCTGCGCGCACCGCCGTCACCACCGGCTGCGGCGCTGGCGTCAGGCTGGGGACCGTGGGCGCCTGAAACGGCGAACTCGTGGCCTGGTTGGGATTTTTCCCGAGATGCACCACCAGGCGGTTTCCGGCAGCATCCCAGGTGTAAGCGCGCGGCGCAAGCAGATCCACGACCACCCGCGCCACCGGCGGGTTCTGCTGAAACTGGTCGGCACGGAGGGTGCTGATCTGATCGGCTTGAATGCTGATCCGCTTCTGCGGCGTCTCCAGCCGCGCGTTCGGCAGATCGATCACCAGCCGATCAGGGTCGGTGATTGCCTGGATCGAAGGAACCAACGGCCTCGTCGAAAGAATTTCAACCGCCGGGCCGTCCTTTTCCTGCACGATCCGGAAGCTCTTGATCTCGGCAATCTTGCTCACAACCGAAGAAGCGGCAGACTTCGAAGCTGGCTGCGTGGTCTGGGAGCGAAGCCACGGCGCTCCGAATATGAGCACTCCCATCCCAAGCGCCACGCACAACTCCGCCCGCAAACTGCGGCCAGACAACGGTTGCCGGAACGTAAGGGTCGGCGGGAAGTCTTTCACGGAAGCGCTCGAGTATTACAGCAACCATACCACTCGGGGGCTCCACGGAAAAAGACCCGTGGAAAAAGATCATGACAAAATCAGCGCCCGGAGAAAGCGCGCGAGGTATGACTAATCGGCCAGAAACTCATACTCATCAATGACTGCGGCCACCGCCATCTTGCTGGCGGGATTGCCGCCTTCGACCCGTACCACCCGGCCCTTGCAGCGCACCCGGATGCTTTCCGTCAGCGTGATTTCGGGCGGCAGGGTCAGGGTGAAATCGATCGCGGAGCCCGCTTGGATGGCCGAATCGACATAGAAGCAGATTCCGCGCGCGCTGACGTCGCGGGTCTGTGCCGCATGCTCCTCCACATCGGCGCCGTAACGGACGCTTACTGGCAGACGAAGCGCAAAGCGGCGCGTAGCCCGCTTGTCATGGTCGCTGTCATGGTCCTGCTGGGTCTCAGCCATTCAACCTCCAGAAATCGCCTGTAAGCATGGCAAGTAGCGGCCAGCCTGTCAAGCCGAGGCTGAAACCTCGAACCCTGGCTCTTGAAGCTACAATAGACGCGTGGTCTTCGTCCTCGATAACTACGATTCGTTCACTTACAACCTCGTCCAGTACCTTGGCGAACTGGGCGCTAAGGTCGAGGTTCGCCGCAACGACGAAGTGACCGTCCAGGAAATCGACGCGATGCACCCCGACCGCATCGTCATTTCTCCCGGACCCTGCACGCCGCAGGAAGCCGGCATCAGCATCGAACTGATTCGCCATTTTGCAGGTAAGGTGCCCTTGCTGGGCGTCTGCCTCGGACACCATGCAATCGGCGCGGCCTTCGGCGGTCAAGTGGTTCGCGCCAAGAACCTGATGCACGGCAAAACCAGTCAGGTCGAGCACGACGGCAAGACCATTTTTCGCGGTTTACCTTCGCCGATGACCGCAACCCGCTACCACTCGCTGATCGTCGCCGAAGACAGTCTGCCCAACGATCTTGAAGTCAGCGCCTGGACTCGCGATCAAGACGGCACGCGCGTCATCATGGGACTGCGGCATCGAAAGTTTCCGGTCGAGGGAGTGCAGTTCCATCCCGAGAGCGTGCTGACGGAAGAGGGAAAAAAGCTCGTCAAGAATTTCTTCAATGCCGGATAGCGGAGCCTGTCAACCAACGGTCACGCCAAGGGTTCGAAGTGTGGCGATTGAACCCCGAGGGCTGCCAACGCCTCGTCCCGAGAGAGTACGATTTTCAGCAGCGGGTTCCTGTCGACGGTCGTGAACTCAATCAGACGAGATAGACCAAATCCAAGCATGGGCGGTGCAACGATCAAGCGAGGGCGTCTGGTCGGGTCCGGCATGGCGGGTTCCCGGTTTGCCAGGTCAACAATCATTTCGGGAGACAAGGCAAACTCGGTAACGGGCGAGAAGTCGTAAATGCCCGCCCGGGCATCGGTTGCGATCGCATACTTTCGGACCGCCCAATAGAGCTCTGGCATCAAGGTATCCGTGAGCCGCCCCTCAAATCGGAGGAGCAGAATTCTGTTCTCTGGGTCGAACTCAAATTGATATTTCATGGGGGAGGGCGAAGTCTTAATGTAAACGATGTAAACGAAAGGTCAATGTACGTTGGTACTCTTACTTTGTTACTGTCGGGAGCCTGGCAGTTCCCTGAGCCGGTCCGAAGCCCCAACAATAAGGCAGCCGGAACTTGGACGCCGTGCAAAATTCAATAGGACTTCGAATCTTTCCACAGGCTGTAAAGCCGTACCCCACCAAAAAACTACTACCCCCCGCCCCTCGCCATCTCCACCGCCCGCAGCACCGCTCGCGCCTTGTTTTCCGTCTCTTCGAACTCACGTTGCGGATCGGAATCGGCCACGATCCCCGCGCCTGCCTGCAAATACGCCTTTTTGCCTTTCATGAGCAGAGTCCGAATCACAATGCACGAATCCAGGTTGCCCGCGAAATCGGCGTAGAGCACCGCTCCGCCATAGACTCCGCGCCGCGTGGGCTCCAGTTCTTCAATGATCTGCATGGCGCGAACTTTAGGCGCGCCGCTCAGCGTTCCCGCGGGAAAGCACGCGGCAAACGCGTCCATCGCATTCAGTTCCGGACGCAGCCGCCCTTCGAGGGCCGAAACCAGGTGCATCACGTGCGAGTAGCGCTCCACGTACATCAGACCTTGCACTTTCACCGATCCATAGTCGCTGACGCGGCCCAAGTCGTTGCGGCCGAGATCCACGAGCATCACATGTTCCGCGCGTTCTTTCTCGTCCCCGAGCAGTTGTTTTTCGAGCGCTGTGTCTTCCGCCTCGTCGCGACCGCGCGGATGCGTTCCCGCAATGGGACGGTATTCGAGCTTCCGTCCTCCTCCCGCGGCCCGCACCAGCATTTCCGGAGACGAGCCCAGCACGTGCATTCCCGCGGAATGTTTGCCGGCGCCGAAGCGCAGGAAAAACATATACGGCGAGGGATTCACCGTTCGCAAAGCGCGATATAGATCAAGCGGAGCGACTCCCGGCTCAAAGTCCCAGCGCTGCGAAAGCACGACCTGGAAAATGTCGCCGGCAGCAATGTATTCCTTGGCGCGGCGGACGCTTTCCAGAAACTTCGGCTTGGGAGTGTTCGCGCGCGTCTTCAACTTTGACTTCGCCAGCTTCGACTTCGCAGCCGTTTGGCGCCAGTAGGCCGGCTTCCATCCCGCGGCCAGCTTCTTCTCGATGCGCGCGATGTCGTTCACGGATCGTTCGTAGGCAGCTTTGGGCGCTTCCCGCGTTACGTCCGCCGACGCCACGATGTGGATCTGATGCCGCAGGTGATCGAAGGCCAGCACGCGGTCGAAAAACATCAGCACACAGTCGGGAACGTCCAAGTCATCCGCCGCGTGTTCTCCGATGTTCTCCAATCGCCGCACGATGTCATAGGCGCAATAGCCAACCGCGCCGGCAGTAAACGGCGGCAGACCTTCCATTGGCGCCGGACGATGTTGCTGCAAGAGTTCCTTAATGACGTCGAAAACATTTCCCGTGCGGTGCTCGAGCTTGCGGCCACGTTCGATCTTGATCTCGGCGCCGCGCGACTCCAGCCGCAAAAACGGCCGCACTCCGAGAAACGTATACCGCCCAATTTTCTCTCCACCTTCGACCGACTCCAGCAGAAAGGCGTCGGGCTCTCCGTCAGAAACGGCAAGAAAGGCGGAAACCGGTGTCAGCAGATCGGCAGAGATGGATTTCGCCACCGGAACCAGCGTGGCGCCGCGTGACAGCCTGACGAACTCTTTGTAGTCAGGACGGATCATTGTGTCCATGATTATGGATGTCCAGAATCAGTGTTTACCACGATGCCTAGCATCGCACGAACCAGGACTTTTCCCATAAACAGAATTGGGCAGGGCATGGCCTCGGCCATGCCGCTGCCCAAGGTCTAATGACCCATGAAACTGGTTCTAGCGTGCTAATTCAGCGGTTTGGAGCGCCAGATCCGGAGGCGGCCCGACGTTGTCAGGCAGCTTGCCGTTCAAAGAATCGAGGAACTGCAACAAATCATCCCGCTCGTCAAACGTAAGGAAGTCGAGCGCATGGATTTCCTTGTCTAGGTGATCGTTCTTATTGCCGCCGCCAATATAATGCGCCAGCGCATCTTTCACCGTGGGAAAGCTCCCATCATGCATGAAGGGCGCGCGATGAGCCAGGTTGCGCAGGGTAGGGGTTTTGAAACAACCCATATCCGCGTCTTTTTTTGTCTCGCTGAAGCGGCCGGCGTCATTCAGTTTGCCCTGCAGGTCCGCCCCTACGCCGAGGTTGTGGAACTTGTTATCGGTGAAGAGCGCGCTGGTCTTGCCAATGGTGTGGCATACCGCGCAGTCGGCCTTCTTCGGGTCGGTGAAGATCTTCAGACCGCGTTGCGCCGCCGGTGAGAGCGCCTGCTTGTCATGTCCGTAGTAATAGCGGTCAAAAGGTGAATCGCCCGCGATCACGGTGCGTTCGAACGAAGCAATAGATTTGGCGACCATGTCGATGTTGATCTGCTCCGTCCCCCAGGCTTGCTTAAAGAGCGCAACGTACTTAGGGTCTGCCTGCAGGCGCTTCACCACTCCGTCGAGCGAGTGTGCCATTTCGACAGGATTGGCCATGGGTCCCTTGGCCTGCTCTTCAAGACTCGGAGCACGGCCATCCCAAAATTGCAGCAGGCTGTAAGCCGAATTGATTACCGTGGGCGCGTGGCGATTGCCGGTTTTCTTGCCGACGCCGAATGACACTGAGTGTTCATCGGAAAAGGCAAATTGCGGAGCATGGCAGGATGCGCAAGAGATCGTGCCATCCACCGAGAGTTGCGGATCGTAGTAGAGCCGGCGGCCAAGAGCAATGGTCTCCGCCGTCGGCGGATTATCCGCCGGAATCGGTACCGGAGGCAGGCCTAGCGGAGCCTTGATCTGAACGATCTTGCCCACCGGCAGCACCGCGCCACCCGCAGACGGTGCGCTCGCCAGCAACCTGAAGTTTGCAGCCAACAACACAGATAATACGAACAGCAAACCGAATAAGGACAATTTCCTGCCACGGTTTTTCATCGGAACACACCTCCACTTATGGTGGAGGCTACCGCTTTCCTCCAGATCAATGCAGTGATTGAACGCACAAGACGCCGCCCGTTCCTGGCGGAACACAGCCAGCTGCTACTGCACCTTCCCGTCGGCATCCATCAAGCGGAACTCGCCAAGGTTCAGCTCGCGCACCCCCGCTTCGATCTTTGCGCGGTCGCCCACCACGATCCAGATCAGGTTATCTGGACGCACTACTTCCTTTGCCGCCCCGTTGACGTCACTCGTCTTGAGCGCGCGGACTTTCCCTGCGTAGGTATCGTAGTAGTCATCGGGCAGGCCGAATTGCACCAGGTCCACGATGGACTGTCCTAGCGCGTCCAGCGTCTCCCGCGACCCCGGCAGCTTCAGCGTTTCGTTCGCCTGAATTTTCGCCAGCTCGTCGCCGCCCACCGGATGATCGCCGATGATCCCGCGGAATTCCTTGTTCATTTCCACCAGCGATTCCTTCGTCTTGTCGGTTTGCACGGGCGCGATGGCGTAGAACGGCCGCTGCGACCGGGCGTCGCGAAGAACAGTGCGCACTCCATACGACCAGTGCTTGTCTTCCCGCAAATTCATGTTCAGACGCGCGCCAAACATGCCGCCCAGACTGTCGTTCATCGCTTCAATCGCGATCTCCTGCGGATTCCCCCGCGGCGGCGCCACCACCCCGGCAACAATCACCGATTGCAGCGCCCCCGGCTTGTCGATCAGGTACACAGTAGATTTCGCCGCCACCGGAACCGTCTTCACGTTCTTTGCGGGAACGCTTCCACTCTTCCAACCCGCAAACAGCTTCTCCAGTTTCGGAGTCACTTCCTTCAGCGTCGTGTCGCCCACTACGATGAGCGTCGAGCTGTTGGGGCGCAGCCATGTGTCATGAAACTTCACGAGGTCTTCTCTCGTCAGTTTGGCCACGCTCTCCCTGGTTCCAGAGCCCGTCAGCGGATTCCCGTAAGGATGCCCCGCTCCGTACAACAGCGCCGGCAACACCCGCAAAGCCAGCGTCCCGGGCGTGTTCTGTTCGCGCTCGATTCCGGCAAGCACCAGCTTCTGCTCGCGCTTCACTTCGTTCTCCGGATACGAGGGGTGTAAAACCACGTCCGCAAACAAGTCGAGTGACGGGTCGAGTTTCGAAGTCAACGCCGATAGGGAAATGAACGATAGATCAAGGTTGGAATACGCGCGTAATCGGGCTCCCAGCGATTCCAGTTGGTCGCTGATTTCGAGCGCGTTATGCGTGCGCGTGCCGTCGGTCAGCACCTGCATCGCCAGGTTCGCTGTTCCGGGCGCTGTCGACGCGTCGGAAGCGAATCCGGCATCGGTTGCCAGCGTGAAATTCACCAGCGGAACTTCGTGACGCTCCGCCAGGATTACTTTCAACCCATTCGACAGCGTAGCCCGCTGCAGTTTAGGCAGCTTCAACTCAGGAGGCGTGCCGGTATCGGGAGCTTTGCTGCGATCCGCGCCCGCAGCCGCCGTCTTGTACTCGGGAAATGGATTCACTTCGAGGATGTAGACGCCGTCCGAAAGCCACTTCTGCGCCGCCGCTCGCAGATCCTCCGCTGTCGCCTCTTGCACGCGCTTGAGGGAAATCTTGTAGGCGTCCGCACTTCCGCGGAACACCTGGCTCTGCGCCAGTCGGTCGGATTTTCCGCCAAACCCGCCAATCCGCTCGATGCCGCGGATAAAGTTCGCCTGGTACTGCGCCTTGATACGCTCTAACTCCTCGGGCGTCGGCCCACCCTTAATAAATCGCGCCAACTCTTCATCTACTTCCTTTTCCACCTGCGCCAGACTCTGGCCTGGACGCGCTGTCGCCTGCACCACGAACTGCCCGCCAATTTCCCGCAGGTCAACGTAGGCCGCGGCATCGGTAGCGATCTGGTCCTCATACACCAGGCGCTTGTAGAGTCGCGATGACTTCCCATTGCTCATGCAATCGCTGACCAGGTCCAGATAGTCGGCGTCCGCGCTGCCATATTCCGGAACGTTCCACACCTTGTAGATTCGCGCCTGCGGCACCCGGTCCTGTACCACTTGCCGGTGCGTTCCCGTCATCTTCGCGACCCACACTTGCTGGTGCGCCACCGGCGGCCCCGCCGGAATGTCGCCAAAATACTTAGCGACTTTTTCGCGTGCCGTCTTGGCATCGATATCGCCCGCCAGTACCAGCACCACATTCGACGGCCCGTAATACGTCTTGAACCATTCCTGGACGTCCTTCATCGACGCCGCATCCAGGTCGGCCATGTCTCCGATCGTCGTCCACGAATACGGATGCCCCGCCGGGTAAGTATTTTGCGTCAGCAGTTGCCACGTGACTCCGTAGGGCTGGTTTTCGCCCTGGCGCTTCTCGTTCTGCACCACGCCGCGTTGCAAGTCGAGCGTTTTCTGATCGAGCGAGCCCAGCAGGTGCCCCATGCGGTCGGACTCCATCCACAGCGTAAAATCCACCGCCGAAGTGGGAACATTCTGGAAGTAATTGGTCCGATCCGGATTGGTGGTGCCGTTCAAATCGGTCGCGCCGATTCGCTCCATGGCGTCGATGTACCGCCCCGAAGAGTGCTCGCTGCCGCCGAACATCAGGTGTTCGAACAGATGCGCGAACCCGGTCTTCCCCGGCTTTTCGTTCTTCGACCCCACGTGATACCAGATGTTGATGGCCACAATCGGCGCCTTGTGATCCTCGTGCACAACCACGGTCAGGCCGTTGTCGAGCACGAAGCGCTCATAGGGAATATCAATCTCTTTTGTCTGCGTCGAACCGCTCGCCGCCAGCGCGAGCACAAGAACCAAAATTGCAAATTCCGTACGCATTCTTGACCTCCAAGCCAAATTGTCCGGGAACAGGTGCATTGCAACGATATTTCAGCGTGGGCCGATATCGTCCAGTTTCTTTAGACTTTGAAAGCGAAAAATAGTTTACACCCCGGTTTGGACAAGGAACTCCGCCGACGCTGCATTATGGATCTTGCGCCAAGAACTTTTCGCGGATGAACGGCTCCACAGCTTGCGGAAAAAGTCACAAATTCCGTATCGCCGTGGAAGAGCGGCCCTTCAGGGCCGCGTAAGTTTCCTGAAATTACCCTGGGCTTTAGCCCCGGTGGTCGTTCTTCCTCGTCAGATTGCATTTTTCCGCAAGCTGTCTAGGCGGGGGGCAGGGTCGCTGCGCATTCCGCCCCGCAGGTTTCGTTTGACCGATTTCCACAGCACACGATAGACTAGATGAGTTTGCCTGTACTTGCGGACCCGCCCTCCACCCCGTCACACCAAAGACGGGCGTGACGGGGACCCCGGATGTCCGCGCCGCGTTTCCGGTCAGAAGCCGCAGCGGGAAAACAGCAAGCACAAGATTGTTTTGCCGGGCCGCGGACGGGCTAATTCCCGTCTCTGCACGAGCATAAGGAGAGTCTATGTACGCGGTGATCCGCGCAGGTGGAAAGCAGTATCGGGTATCTCCGGGGGACGTCGTCCGGATGGAAACGCAGGAAGACAAAGACGGCAAGGTTCAGTTCGGCGACGTGCTGGCGGTTTCGGCGGAGGCGGGCAGCGTTCTGCCTGCGGGATCTGGCGCGCTCGTGACGGGCGAAGTTGTCGAGCAGGGACGCGGCGACAAGATCCTGGTCTTCCACTACAAGCGCAAGAAGCAATACAAGAAGCTGCGGGGACACCGGCAGGACTATACCGCGGTCCGCATCACTGAGATTGCTTTTGATGGGCAGTCGTTTAAAGCGCCCGAGCTTCCGAAGAAAGAGAAGAAGGTGAAGCCGGCGGCCGAAGGCGCAGAAGTGAAGACTTCGGCGCGGCCGGGGAAAAAGGCGACGAAGCCGGCGCATAAAAAGCCGACGGCAAAGAAAGCGGCGAAAGCGAAGAAGAAGTAGGGGTCCTTCGACTCCGCCGAGCCAATCGCTTCGCGCTGGGCTTGGCTCCGCTCAGGATGACAAGTTAGTTTTGATTGGAATTACTGGCAACTGGCCACTGAGAACTGGGAATTGATTTTATGGCGCATAAAAAAGGGCAAGGCACTTCACGAAACGGGCGCGACTCGAACGCGCAGCGGCTTGGGTTTAAGGCTTTCGGTGGACAACTCGTCCCGGGCGGCACGATCATTGTGCGGCAGCGTGGCACGCGGGTGAAGCCTGGGCTGAACGTTGGCCGCGGCAAGGACGACACCCTGTTCGCCAAGATCACGGGGCGCATCAAGTTTGTCGACAAGGGGTCGCTGGGGAAGTTTGTGCTGATCGAGCCCGAGGCTATCGAAGCCAATTAGGCATTCCTGTGGGATAATGAGCGCACTAAGCGGGTGGGGGCGCCGATGCCTGGAGCGAAGTTTGGCGAGTCCGAGTGGCCCGACATTCCCGGGGAACCCGAGGGGTGGCGTGAGCTTCAGGAACGAGCACGGAGCGAACGAGACCCCATCAAACTGGAAGCGATCATTGCAGAGATGAACCGTCTTCTCAGCGAGTGCGAGAAAAAAGCGGCCGCCGGCGAAGCACCGCGTCCTACCTCCCGTCGTGGCGGCGTCAAGCCGGCTTCAACTACCGAATAGGTTCACTATGTCGGGTTGGCGAGCCGGTGTAATTCGGAACGCAGTTGCGCAATTCGGGATTTTCTCTTCTGATAGGCGCCCAAGTCGTCGGGCGTGAAATCCGTCAACTTGCGACCCATGATTGAATCGAGTTGCAGTTGTAAAAGATCGCATAGCTCGAGAGCTATTTGAGCGATTCCGCTGGGGTCCATACAATGCCCCCGTATGGATTAGAGCGCACGATCTCACAAAGCGCCGTGATGCTTGATTGCCTTCATAGTACCGTTTGACACAAGTGATTGTGATGTGCGACCGCAATCTTTCGAGAGTCCATGTTTATTGATGAAGCTAGAATTCGAGTGAAGGCTGGAGATGGTGGGAACGGCTGCATGGCGTTCCGGCGGGAGAAATTCGTTCCTCGCGGCGGGCCTTCGGGCGGTGATGGGGGCCGCGGTGGCGACATCTGGATGGAATCGAGCGAGCGCCACAACACGCTGGTGCATTTCCGTTTCAATCCGGAATACAAGGCGGAGCGTGGACGGCACGGCGAGGGTGCGAAGAAAACCGGCCGCGACGGGGAAGGGATTGTCCTGAAGGTGCCTGTAGGCACGATCGTTTTCGACGAGGACACAGGCGAGAAGGTTTACGATTTTTCGCGCGCCGATGAACGCGTTGTGATCGCGCGCGGCGGACGCGGCGGTCGCGGCAACGCGCAGTTTGCCACTTCCACGCACCAGGCGCCACGCGAGCACGAAGACGGACGTCCAGGGGAAGAACGCAACTTTCGCCTGGAGTTGAAGCTGCTCGCCGATGTCGGCCTCGTAGGATATCCGAACGTGGGCAAGTCCACGCTGATTTCGGTCATCTCGGCGGCGCGGCCTAAGGTTGCGGATTATCCGTTTACTACGCTCGAACCTAACCTCGGCGTGGTGCTGGCGGGAGACAAGGGGAAAGAGGAGAGTTTCGTGGTCGCCGACATTCCGGGCTTGATCGAAGGCGCGCACGCTGGATCGGGCCTCGGCACGCAATTCCTGCGGCACATCGAGCGCACGCGTTTGCTGGTGCACATGGTGGATGTCTCCGACAGCAGCGGGCGGGACGACGTGGTGAAGGACGTTGAGGTCATCGTGGGCGAGCTAAAGAGTTTCGGGGCGGGATTAGAGAAGAAGCCGACTTTGATGGTCGCGTCCAAGATCGATGTCGCGAACCCGGAGAAGCTTAAGAAGCTGAAGCAGTGGGCGACGCGCAAGAAGATGAAGCTTTATCCGATTTCAGCCGTCACCGGCGAGGGGATCGAGAAGCTGAAGTTTGCGATGGCGGAGGGTGTGGAGAAGGTAAGGAAGAAGCTGGCGGAGGCGCAAGCGGAAGAAACGAAGGGTTCTCGATCGGGCGCTTAGATTTGCCACCGGCTGTGAGGATGCGACTGTTAGAGAGGGGGATTTATCAACAACTACACCGTGACGGCTACATTATGGAAGGGTTAGCTTGTCGGTTCCCGCCCCACATCATCCATCCGAACAGACAACCCCCTGCTAACCACCACACCAGTTCAGACACCATCCACACAACCGATGTGTGGGGCGCTGGTGTGCCAGACAATGTCCCTTGAAGATAGTTATCTACAACGGACGAGACAAACATCGCGAAGCCCCATGACAGAGCACCGAACAAACAAGCATATTGATTTGAGCTTAATCTTCGGGGCGCGCCTTCTCGTTGCTGAAAGCGTGAGGGCCATGGTATGCCAAGAAGCTTACAAGAGAGTTTAAACACCACCACCCACAGCAAGCCAGCCATGATCGAGACAACAAAAGGCAAGTGTCGCATCACTTGAGAATGATGCCGTCAAATCTGGCAGAAAGCAACCCACGCAAATAGCTGGCGTTGACCGCGATTACACTCCGAATCGATCTCTAACCAAACTTCGATTGTGCCGCCGCCCTCCCAGCTCCCACGTGCTAGAATTTCCACAGCTTCGAACCCTACATTCTGGACCTTATTTTGATCGAACTTGCACCCTCGATACTCGCGGCCGATTTCGCCCACCTGGCGGACCAGGTGGAGCGGGCTACGGCGGGTGGCGGCAGCGTGGTCCATGTTGACATCATGGACGGGCATTTTGTGCCCAATCTGACGATCGGGCCTCCAGTGGTTAAATGTTTGCGTCGGGCAACCCGGCTTCCGCTCGACTGCCATCTGATGATAGAGAACCCCGACCAGTACATCGCGGAATTTGCGGAGGCGGGAGCGGACTGGATCTCGGTGCATCAGGAGGCGTGCCGGCACTTAAACCGGACGCTGAACCTGATCAAGCAGCATGAATGCCGGGCGGGTGTGGTGATCAATCCGGCGACTCCGGTCGAGACCCTCGGCGAAGTGCTCGACATTGTCGATTATGTGCTGGTGATGAGCGTGAATCCGGGGTTTGGGGCGCAGAAGTTCATCCCGGCAACGCTGCATAAAATGAGGAAGCTGGCGGAAATTCGGGCGGAGCGAGGATACGCATACCGCATCGAAGTAGATGGCGGTGTGGGCATGGACACGGTGGCGGAAGTAGTCCGCGCCGGGGCGGAGATTCTGGTGGCGGGCAATGCGGTATTCGGCAAGGGCGATGCCAAGATGAATGCTCAGGCGCTGCTGGAAGCGGCACGCAGCGCGAGTTTGCAGAGAGTGTAGGGATTGCAGAGGTCAAGAGGTCAGAGGTCAGATTGCAGAGGTTCTTTATGCGTCGGAATTCTATTTTTGTACTTCTCGCGTTGCTGCTGGTGTTAACAGTGGCATGCACCAACAAGAAATCGGTGAATCCGCTGGCTAACGTCGGGTCGAAACAGCCTGACAAGGTGCTGTTTGACCGGGCCATGGATGCCATGAAGCACAACCGCTTTGACGTGGCGCGCATGACGCTGCAGACGCTGATCAATACCTATCCGGATTCGGAGTTTATCGCGCGGGCCAAGCTGGCGGTGGCGGATTCCTGGTACGCCGAAGGCGGAACGACGGCGATGCAGCAGGCCGAGATCGAATACAAGGATTTCCGCACGTTCTTTCCCAATATGCCGGAGGCGGCCGAGGCGCAACTGAAGGTCGCCAACATCCACTATCAGGAGATGGAAAAGCCCGACCGCGACTACACCCACGCCATGCGGGCGGAGGAAGAATACCGGTCGCTGATCATGGAGTATCCGGACAGCAAACTGGTGCCGCAGGCGAAACAGCGGTTGCGGGAAGTGCAGGAAGTGCTGGCGGAACGCGAGTTCGGCATCGGGCGGTTCTATTATCTGCGGATGGCGTATCCGGCGGCGATTGCGCGCCTGAAAACGCTGGTGGACCGCTATCCGCTGTACAGCGGCGCTGACGAGGCGTTGTACTTGCTGGGACAATCGTACGAAGGCGAGATCGATTCGATCCGGAAGAACGGACGCATGAATGAAGTAGCCAAAGGCAGGATGATCGAGGGCCTCACGAAGGATGCGGCGGAGGCTTACGGAAGGATCATCAAGCGGTATCCGGCGATGGACCGGGCGCTGGATGCGAAGGCGCGACTGGAGGCGCTGCATCAGACGGTGCCGCGGCCGACGCGGGCGATGCTCGAACAGAACAAGAAGGAAGTAGCGAGCCGGCAACAGACGGGCATGATGGCGAAGGGGTTGGCGAACTTCGAGAAGCATCCCGACGTGGCCAAGGCCTCGCATGTAGGCGACCCGACGATGGTGGATCCGACCCCGGTGACGGCAACCGACGTGGTGAGAAGGGTTACCAGTTCGCTGGGCGGAGGAAGTGGCGCGGACAACAGGGTGAAGGTGGAGACTGTGAACGGGGCCGTGCCGCCGAGCCAGGAGGCGCCGCGTTCCGATACTCCAGCAGCAGAGTCGGCGCCGGCAACGGCTGCGGACCAGCCTGCGGCTGAGGAACCGGCAGCGGCGGCCGAGTTGAAGCCAAATGCGGCGGATCCGAATGAACTGAAGCCGAACGTGGAGTCCGATCCGAACGCGCTGCCCCCATTGCAGCAAAGCAATCAACTGGATAGCAGCGGTGGGACGTCGAGCTCTGTCTCTTCCAGTGCCCCGGCCAGAACCGAAGAACTGGCGGATATTTCCTCGAGCAAGAAGAAAAAGAAGAAGGGGTTGGGCAAGCTGAACCCGTTCTAGGGGCAAGACTTGCGTAGGGACAGCCGCCCTCGGCTGTCCTGGCGAGCGCAGCGTCCGGCTTTCGTTTGTCCATCTTCCTACTCAAGAGTGTGGACGGGGCTTCGCCCCGGACAGCCGAGGCGGCTGTCCCTACGCCTTGCAGACTCGTCTCACCAGTATTCGGTTACCAAAGGCACATCGAACCGGAAAATGGCCCATCCCCAACGGGCTAGGAACGGTCGTAACCGGTTACCAGTGCAGGAATCGTTGACTTAGCTGGATGGACAGGGTAGTTTCGCGTTATCTCTCCTTTTTAGGCGTGAAGGATAACGCTTGGCGCGGAAAATACTGCTTGCCGATGACAGTGTGACAGCCCAGAACATGGGGCGAAAGATCCTGGCCGATGCCGGGTATGACGTGATCACTGTCAATAATGGTTCTGCCGCCTTAAAGCGAATCACCGAAATCAAACCGGATCTGATCGTGCTGGATGTGTACATGCCCGGCTACAGCGGGCTGGAAGTTTGTCAGCGTCTGAAGGAGTCGGCCGAGACCGCGCACATTCCGGTGCTGCTGACGGTGGGCAAGCTGGAACCTTTCAAGCCGGAAGAAGCGCGCCGGGCCAAGGCTGACGCTCACATCGTAAAACCTTTTGAAGCCAGCGAGTTGCTGACTGCGATCACGCGGCTCGAAGACCGTGTGGTGCCGCAGCAATCGGAAAGTAACACCGACCTCGATACCGGATGGAAGAGCCGCTTGCGTTTTCCGTCGAAGAAGAAGAAGGAAGAACCGGAACCGGAACGAGACGATTTCGCGACCGCGCCTGCCTTTCGCGATTTCCGGAAGGGGAAGGGGAAGACCAAGACCGAGACTCGCGAGGCGTTCGCGGTGAAGGCGGCGCCACCGCCAGAACCGGAGCCGGCGCTGGTTCCAGATATCCCGCGCGACATCACGCCGGAAGAATTGGATGCACTCAGCGCGCTGGCCGCGAAACTCGATGGACCGGTTGCGGTTGAGAATGCCGTACCCGTCGAGGAAAAAACGAATCCGGTTGAGGCTCCCGCGGTAGAGGTTGCGGCGGCAGAGGTTGCAGGGACAACGGCCGAAGTGACAACTCCTGCGCCTGTCGCGGAAGTGACGAAAGCGGAAGAGGAAGCGCGAGAGAAGGAGAAGGAAGAAGTTGTAACTCCCGCTCCAGCGCCGGCAGAAATCGTCGAAGTCGCAGCGCCAGCCGTCGAAGTCCCGGCACCAGCGGTCGAGGCTCAGAAAGAAGTCGAGAGTCCGGTCGAGCGTGTGGAACCGCCGAGCGAAGTTGCCGCGGTGGTTGCCCCTCCGGCTGCGGTTGTTGCATACGAGGTGGATACTGCCCTGCTGGCGCAGGAGGCAGCGCCCGTAGACCGGGAGGATGAGCCGGGATTCGCTTCGGCGACCGAGGTTGAGCCAGCGACGGAAGGCAAGGCCGAGGAAAAGATTGAGGAAGAGATTAAAGAGAAGCCCGTCGAGGAGTTGCAGGCGGAGATGCCTGTGCCGTCAGTCCCGGTTGCGGAGACGGCGCCAGAACCGGCGGTGCAAGAATTGGCCCCGAGCGATGTGGAACTGGCCGAAGCTTTGCGCTTGCTGACGCCCGCCACCGGGCATGCGGATGTCCCGGCGATGCCGTCGCCCGAAACCCTGGTGGCGGCCAGCCAGTTGCCTCCGGAAGAAGCGGCACGCAATGCGGCAGCAGGTCCGCGGTGGGTTGCAGAGCCGGTAGCGATGAGTTCTGAGGAAGCGGCGATCTCGCTGGAAGCGGAAATGTTCCGTACGTTTGCGGCGAAGCCGACGGCAACGCCCGCCGAAGAAATTCAACCAGCACGGATCACCGGAGTGCAAGCGATTGCGGCCGCGGTTGAGAACCGGCTGGCAGAAGCAGGGATTACGGCCGCGACAGCAGTGCCTGAACCAGAACATGGTTCGGCGGAGCGTGGTGTAGCAGAGCATAGGCCTGAGACCACAGCCGCGGAAACGCCGGTCGCGGAAGCACCGGCAGAGATAATGGCGGCGGTTCCTGATGCAGAAATTTCGTCCGAGGCCCGAATTGAGCCGGAGATCGAAAAAGAAAGCCCCGCAAAGAAGATCGAAACCGAGCCGAAAGATTCCTCCGAGAACGTTGCGGAGGAAGAGCCCGGGGGAGCGACCTTCGCGAATGCGGTGGATTGGGAAAAGATCGAGGCGACGGCTGCGGTGGCAGACGAGGATCAAGATTTGAGTTCAGAAGACGGAGGTCAGGAATCCATGAGCACGGACGGGAAATCGAAAGGGAAATGGCGTCAGATCCACACCGCGCCGGCCAACGCTGCCGCGAAGACTGACGTGGTGGAAGCGGCGAAACATGCCGCAGCCGAAGAGGCTCCCAAGGTCATGGCAGCCGCCGCAGCCGAGGGCACCGCGTCCGCGACCGACGCCAGCGCGATTGCCAGCATCGTGGACAGCGTGCTCGCCGATCTTCGCCCGAGGATCGTGGAAGAGATTGCCAAGAAACTGGCGGGGAAATAGGGACAGCTGTCAGCCGTCAGTTCTTGCCGCTTTGCCAGGGGAGTTGGCAAACTCGCGCCATTCGAGTATTCGTCTGGCCTCAGTTTTTTCTCGCGTTTTCGGCGCCTCGCCGACGAAAAGGTTCTCTACAGCGTCCGCTTGAACAACGGCACCGCCAACGCCAGCGTCACCACCGCAAAAATCGACAGATAGATCATGTCCGGAACAATCGCCGCCAGCCCGGTTTCCTTGAGCAGCAGCGACTTGAATCCATGCACGGCATACGTAAACGGATCGACTTTCGCAATCGCCCGCAGCCATACCGGAAACGCTTCCACCGGATAGATCGACCCGCTGGGGAAAAACAGCAGCGTATTCAGGATTCCAAACATGGCCCGCGGCACCAGCGGATCTTCAATCCGCACCATCAACAAAAACATCATCGTATTGAACGCCACTGAGGTCAGCGTGATCATCACCAGCAGCCCAAAAATCGTCGCCGGACTGAATATTGTCCCCACCCCCGCCAGCAGCGACCCGATCACGGTAATCACCATCCCGGTCATCACCGCCTTGATCGCGCCCGCCCCGTTCAGCCCAAACACCAGCTCCGCTTTCGTGATCGGAGTCACCAGATACCCCTCATGCACTCCGCGGGCCTTATCGTCGATATACAGCATCCCCCCGCCGATCATCACCGAAACGAACATCGCCAGCGTGATCGACCCGGGCAGCAGGTACTTCATGTACTCGATATAGGGATAGAGCTCGACCACCTCGAGCGCGGTCTGCTGCAATAGTCGCGGCGAGACGTCGGGCTGGTTCAACGCGTTCGTCACTTCCGTCATCTTGTCTTCGAACGTCGAACTCATGAAGTTGTCGCTGTTGTCGACAATCAGCGCGATCCGCGGATGATTTTTCTCGTACACCATCTTGGAATACTGCGCCGGAATAATCACCGCACCCTGAATCTTCCCGTTGCGCACATCTTCCCGCGCCGTCACTTCGTTGTCGTAAGGGACCGCGATAAACGTCCCCGCATTCGCCCGGACCGCGTCAAACGCTTCCTTGATGCGGACCGCCTGCGTCCCATGGTCTTCATCCACAACGCCCATCTTGGCTTCGCGGATCTTTCCTCCAAACGCGTTCCCCAGCACGATCAGTTGCACCAGGGGAAACACCATCGACGCAAACATCAGCGCCGGCGAGCGGAAGAACTTGCGCATCTCGCGCTCGATAATCGCCATCATCCGGTTCATGGCTGCAACCCCGGTCTGGGCGGCATCACGAAGGCATGTGCCTTCACCAGTTCATCGCGCAATTGCCGCCCCGTGTAGTGGACAAACACATCGTCCAGTGTCGTGTTCTGCACCGTAAGCGTCTTCAACCCCACCCCCGCCACCACCGCCATCTCCACCAGGTCGGTTGTTGTGCCCGAGCCATTCGCGGTCAGCACCCGGAACATCCCCGCGCTCTCGTTCTGCACCGACGTCACCCCCGGCAATGCCCGCAGCCGCTCTTCCCAATCGTCCGGCGGATGCTCGAACTGCGCTTCAATCACGTTCGATCCCGGAACGCTTGCCTTCAACGCCTCCGGAGTATCCAGCGCGACTAGTTTGCCGTGATCCACAATGGCAATTCGGTTACACAGCCGGTCGGCTTCGTCCATGTAGTGCGTGGTGATCAGGATCGTCAGTTGGCGCTTGGACTTGATCGCAGTCAGCATCTCCCACACGGCCACGCGCGATACCGGATCCAGCCCCGTCGTCGGTTCGTCCAGAAAAAAAATCTTTGGACTATGCACCAATCCGCGCGCAATCTCCAACCGCCGCCGCATTCCGCCCGATAGCGTTTTCGTCGGCGCGTCCCGCCATTTTGTGAGATCCACCGTCTCCAGCAGTTCCGCAATCGCCTCTTTGCGCCGCTTCGCGGGAACGTCGTAGAGCTTCGCGTAAATATTCAGATTCTCTTCCACCGTCAAATCCAGATCGCTGGTCAGCGCCTGCGGAATCACCCCAATCGTCCGCCGCACCGCATTCGGATCGTGCGCCACATCGTGCCCTGCCACCCGCGCCGACCCCGCCGTGATTGGAATCAGCGTGGTCATCATTCGAATCAAGGTCGATTTTCCCGCCCCATTCGGCCCCAGCAGCCCGAAGATCTCCCCTTCTTTCACTGCAAAGGAAACATCGTCCACCGCCGCGAAGTCGCCATATCGTTTTACGATATGTTTCACTTCGATCACATCCGGGGCGTTGGCCGCGACATCGCCCCGCAGGCTCAGTTCTGACGCCGCAACACTCATGCCGTTCGTGGTGTTCCCGTTGGTCTTATTCACATCGGCGCTCATGGCTTCCCTGCTGCTTCCGCACTTTTCGGCGTCGTCCCTTTCAACTGCTCCGGACTCACCAGCACCTCGGCCGTCATTCCCGGCACATACGCGCCTTTCGGATTTTCCAGCCGCACCTTCAACGCGACCGTCCGAATATCCCGCTTCCGCCGCCCCACATCCCGCTGCGTCGCGAAATCCGCTTCCACCGCCTTGTAGAAAACTTTTCCCGGAACCACCGTGCCTCCCGGCAGCCGCACCCGTAGCGTGTCTCCAACTCCAATATGATCGGCATCCGTCTCCGGAATCGACGCGAACGCCCAGGTGTCGCTGAAATCCACCACGGTCACGATCGCCTGCCCCGCATTCACCACTTCGCCTTCGCGCGCCGCCCGCACCAGCACTGTTCCCGTCACCGGCGAATAAATCTTCGTATATCCCAGATGCACTTCCGCTTCTTTCAACTGCGCCACTGCGTTCTCCACCTGCGCTCGCGTAGATGCCACCGTACTCTGGGCCGCCGTCGCCTGATTGGTGCGAGCAATTGCCGAATTCAGGTCGGCCTGCGCCGCTGTTACCTGGTCCTTGAGCGACTGCACACTGGCTTCTTGCGCCTTCAGATTCATTTCCGCCTGCACCCGGTCCTGATCGGATGCCACGCCCGCCTGTGCCAGCCCAATTGTCCGCCGGCTGTCGCTCTCCACCCGCGTCAAGGTTGCTTCCGCCTGCGCCAACTGTGCCCGTGCCGATTGCAGCTTGGCTTGCGAATTCGCTACGTCGCCTGACGTCGACCCCTTGGTCGACTTCTGCGTGTACTCGTTCGCACTCATCTGCGACCGCATGCTCGCGATCGTCGCCGAAGCAGCGCGCTCCTCCGCTTCCAATTCCGACGGATCCAGCAGTGCGATCAAGTCTCCCTGCTTAACCTGTGATCCTTCCTCCACCAGCAGCTTCAGGATCCGCCCCTGAATTTGCGGACTCACCACGATCTGGTTTGCATCCACCGTCCCCACCAGCACCAGATCATTCCCTCCGGGAGTGGAAAAAAAGTAATACCCGGAAGCAATCGTCAGAAGGATGCCCAGCACGATCAGGAACCTATTCCGCGCACTCATCGAAAATCTCCTAGCGGAGCTGTCAGCTCTTAAACAGCGCCGTCGAAACAAAATCCAGCACAAATGCCCGCCGCTCCCGTATCCGCTCCTCCGACAAGGGATCGAGCTTCATGAGCGTCTTCATGAGCGGCGCCGCGCTGAAATAGAACACAATCATCGCCGCCACCGAGGGCAGGAAATCCAGCGGATTCAGAGCCCGGAATTCGCCCGTTCGAATCCCCTCCCGCAGAACCTCCGCCACCTTCTCGAAGATAGGACGGAAATATTCCTGGGCAACCCGCTGCATGCGAGAGGTTCCCTCGCCCGACCGCATCCACTCTGACTGCACTACGCGGGGAAACCGCGGGTTGGCTGCGATGTAATCGAAATACGCGCCCAGGTATTCCAGCATCTTCTGCCGTGGAGGCAGGTCGCATTCGAGGACCGGCATCACACGCGCCCGCAGGCCGCTGAACACGTGGTCCAGCACCGCTTCGTACAGCGCATCCTTGTCTTTGAAATAGTAATAAAGCAGCGCCTTATTGACGTGCGCTTCTCGCGCGATGGCATCGGTTCGAGCCCCGGCAATGCCGTGTTCGGCAAATTCCGCTACGGCCGCATTCAAGATCGCCGCCCGGCTCTCTTCTGGCCGCCCCCGAGTGCCCAGGCGGTGAGTCCCAGCCCGTCGGCCTGTGTGGGAGCGGGCGACTCGCCCGCTCATCCCTACAGATGTTTTCATATAATTAACCAGTTAGTTAGATTATAGCACAGCGACGGAGCGGACTAAACTGCGCAGGGTAAGAAAAGGGTGGAGACCAGCGCCATCGAGGGCCGTTCTCCTTCACACCTTCGGTGCCTCAGCGGGTGGCTCCAAGGGGCCCCAGAAACGGCCGCGCATGGACTGACGGCACTTCTCGCGCTCCTCGGGAGTCATCTTCTCCCACCGCTCACTCATGCGGTGGCGCCAGTGCCCACGCCCGCCGTGCCGGCCGTGGAAGCCGCCGAAGAGGAGCCGGCACAGGATCAATATTCCCATTGCCTGCCAGAAGCCGATCAGATGCCAGCCGAACAGAGCCGGCATCAGCCAGTTCCACAGGCGCATGGTCACATAGCCAAAGAGCGGTACAAACACGAAGAAAAACACCAGGGCAAACATCAGGAACTTCACTGCTCTACCCACTACCCTACCCGCCCAATCTTCTCTCATACCCTTCACCTCATGTTTTCAAAAATTCATCGTGAATCGCCTGCAAACGCTCGCGCAAATGCAGCACTGCATAATGCTTGCGCGAGAGCAGTGTGTTCACGCTCACGCCAGTTTCTGCTGCGATCTCCTTGAAGCTGTAACCCATCAACTCGTGGGCCATGAATACTTCACGCTGCTCGTCGGGCAACTCGTCCAGGGCGGCGTCCAGTTCTTCCAGCAGCACACTTCGTGCGTAGGCTGCGTCCGGCCCGGCGTCGGGCGAGGGAAGCCAGTCTTCCAACTGGAGCGTCTCCCCGGTCTCTGCGATCGGCGGAGGCTGATTTCTCAACGCCTCCCGCGTTTTTCTGCGGAAGAGGTCGGTGATTCGATTACGGGCTACGCGGAACAACCAGGCGGTCACCTGCTCGACCGGCTTCATCATGCGGTAGGCCTCCACGAGTTCGTAAAAGACATCCTGCAAGATGTCTTCCGCGTCCTCGCGGTCGGCCACGCGCCTCCGGATGAAGTTGCGAAGCCGGGTTCCCTCGCGATCGATTGCTTCCGAGATCCGTTGATCCTGCTTCGCCATCACCCACTGATCTCTCAGCGCCTCGTCCATTCACTTAATGTAGACGAGTGAGCGCGACAAATATTTTGTAAAGATGAGCAAAAGATACAGGAAGGTGTTGTGCGAACCGGCAAAGGGTGGGTGCTCGGGACAAGACAATTATCCACAGTTTTTCTTGTTGACGATGCATCGATCGGGCATATACTGCGGTCGCGTAGAAAATACGCAAAGGAGACTCCCCCAAATGAATAAGGTATTGGAAACCCTTCTAACCGTTGTCGCCCTTGCTGGGTTGTACAGCGCAATCTCGACGAGCGCCCCGCCGCCTGGCCATTCTGCCATTCGCGCAGACCAGACGGTGCTAATGGCTGATGGAACCGACCCGATGCCCTTGTGTCGCAAGATAGTCTGCACTCCATAGTAATAGTAGAAATAGTTACCTTGGATTCATAAAATCGCCAGCAAGGCCGCCCCAAAATAGATGTTGCGGAGCGGTCGGGGGATCGGTATGCTTTTGAGCATCACCTAGGCCCACTGCGATGAACTGGTTAATGTATGTGAACTGGCTCGCTGGTCCGCTGCTGCAGATCACCCTCCTGGTCTTCATGGTCCGGCGAAAGTACGACAAGGTGTTCCCCCGGTTTTTTTCCTACATCCTGTTTCAGATCCTCAAGTCGGCATGTTTGTTTGTCGCCTACAGGTATTTTCCGGGGAGCTACTTTGAAGCGTACTGGACCGGAAACGCCGTCAGTGTGATTTTTACGGTCGCAGTGATGGATGAAATATTGCGCAGCCTCTTTAAGGAGTATGGCGGCATTCAGAGTCTAGGAACCACCATATTTCGATGGTCGTGCGGGCTACTGCTTCTGTTTGCAATTTTAGGTGCATTGTCGGGCAGCGAGATGGGTGGCGACAGGATCGTGGCTGCGGTGTTTGCCTTTGATCGCAGCATGCGCCTGATGCAGGTCGGGCTCTTCCTGCTCCTGATGCTGCTTTGCCGTTTGCTCAAGAATTACTCGCGGCAACAGGTATTCGGCATAGCGCTGGGATTCGGAGTGTTTGCCAGCGTTGAGCTGATCCTGGTCAGCTTTGTGATGTGGCATGGCAGCAGTCAAGCCGCGATAATCAGTCTGCTGAAGGGCACCGCGTACAATGCCGCTACTCTGGTCTGGATCGGCTATCTGAAACAGCAGCCGCACCTCGTGCCCAAGCTTTCGCCAGCTACGAACGCGAATCCTTTCGGTATGGCGTTGGCCACCTCAGGCGCTGCGCCGGATCCTGACGCAGGGTATATGTTGAGGATAGAGCAGGCCGTGGACCGGGTCTTGTCTCGCAGCGATTGGCCGAGACCAACAACGAATGGCTCTCGCATGGTCAGCCGCAAACCCAATCCGGAAGAACAAAATTAAACCGAATTCCCACCGGTGCGCGAACCATGAAGTCCACGGCAGAGCAACTACGTACTGAGGCGAACTGGCCTCCAGCGGAAGGCCGGCTGATTGCCTTCAAATCATCCACCGGATCTGAAACCGCTGTTCTCAAAGAAGCGCGATGGGGGTTGGTCTGGCGGGATTTCATTCTTGAGGATGGTCGCGTGATCCCGGAACACCGGATCTCGGGCTCTCCCCAGCCGCAGGCGTGGCGCAAAATCGATGAGGTCACTGACCATGAGCGCGAGGAGTGTGAGGAGCGCTTGCTTTCGATGGCGGGGTCCGGGATGGATCCTCGCCAGCGGGACCAGACTTTCTGGGCGGAACTGAACCAGTACCTGGCGTACACCTACCTCAGGTTTAAGCATGCGGAGCGCAACAGTGATACGGAGCAATGACGAACTGACCCGGGATAGGATTCTCAGATGGCGTACACCGAAGGATGTTTGAAGCTATGAACCGACCCGATAAGGAGACCGCAGAGCAGGAGACGTGGAGAGTGCTCTCCGAAGCTGGTCTGGTAGAAATACGACTGGACGAATTTGCAGAAAGAATCCGAGACGTCAAGCGTATCGTCGGAGCACGCCTTCATGAATTGCTGGATTTCAATACCGCCATTAAAGAACGGGAATCCGCGGCGTACTCGCTGGGGACGCTAAAGAGGCTGGAGTTGAAGGTGCTGGCGAATACTCCGAAGGCGCCCGATCCATCGGAGATTTGATCTTGTTCAAGCGGTTAAGACACGTGGTCACCCGGAGCTTCATGCCTCTCCCCATACTGATCCCGCCGCGCGATTTTTAGCCCGGACAACACTTATGTACTTGCGGGCCGGAAGAACTGCTCCTAAATTAAGGAGTCCACGTTTCCTCCGAAAGAGGTCACTATGACCAGCGATGCTCCGAAGCAAGTCAAGAAGCCTTGGGAGGAACTGATCGCCGCAGCTTCCATGGAAACCGACCCCGAAAAGCTCGGACCGATGATGGAAGAGATCTTTGCTGCTCTCGAAGAGCGGGAACGACTCCTGTCCCGGTCGCAAAATCCAACCGGCTCCTAAGAGCGTGCGATTGCACTGACTGGGAATCTCAGGCCCTGCGAGTCGTCTGCCAGCGGTCTACTGTGATCCGCCCGCGATTGAAGGCACCAGCAGTACTTCATCGCCGTCCCGGAATGAATACGAAGCACCCCCCAGGAAGCGGATATCTTCCTCATTGACGTAAATATTCAGGAACCGCCGGGTCTCGCCCGCTTCATCCCGCAAATGGGGCTTCAAGTCGGGGAACTGCCGGTCGAGTTCCGAGAACAGGTCATTGAGGTTGCCCGCCGTGCACACCACACGCGGTGTCCCGGCGGTCAGCCGCCGCAAAGGGGTAGGAATTTCAATCGTAATGCTCATAAGAAACCTCCTGGGCAACAAGCCCGTATGAAAATGCAACTTTGTCCAACGGCTAAGCAACTGCCGCTGTCGGCGAATCCGGCGCCGCCGCAAACACCGGCAAACTCGCCGCTTTCGTCGCAAGATAAGCTTCGAACTCGGCCAGCTTCGGAGCAATCGGCACTTCGGCCTGGTACTTGTCCGCCAGCACGTCGGTGGTCTTGAGTCCATTTCCCGTAATGCAGAGCACGGTCGTTTCATCGGGAAGGATGCGGTCCTGATGAATCAGCTTGCGCGCCGTCCCCACGGTTACGCCGCCTGCGGTCTCGGTGAAGATGCCTTCGCTCTCCGCCAGCAACTGGATGCCACCGACAACGTCGTGATCCGAAATGTCCTCCGCCCATCCACCGCTCTTGGTGATGGCCTGCAACGCGTAAGGTCCATCGGCGGGATTACCGATCGCCAGCGACCGCGCAATCGTCTTCGGACGCTGCGGCTCGATCTCGGAGCTGTACTGCTTGATAGCCGTCGAAATCGGCGAGCAGCCAGTCGCCTGAGCGCCAAAGAACTTCACCGGTTTCGGATCGACCAGACCGAGGAGAATCAGTTCGTCAAACGCCTTTTTGATCTTCGTGATCAGCGACCCGCCCGCCATCGGCACCACCACGTTGTCAGGCAAGCGCCAGCCCAGCTGTTCGGCGATTTCATAGCCCACCGTCTTCGAGCCTTCGGCATAGTACGGACGAAGATTGACGTTCACGAATCCCCAGCTTCGTTCATCGGCGATCTGCGAGCACAGGCGATTCACATGGTCGTAGCTGCCGTTGATGCGCACCAGTTCAGCGCCAAAGACTTGTGTGCCGAGAATTTTCGCGGGCTCGAGATCCGAAGGAATAAAAATCCACGCCTTGAATCCTTCACGAGCCGCCTGCGCCGCCACGGAGTTCGCGAGGTTTCCCGTCGAGGAGCAAGCCACCGTATCGAACCCGAAGCTGCGGGCATTGGCTAGCGCGACCGCCACAACGCGATCTTTGAAGCTCAAGGTGGGCAGGCACACCGCATCATTCTTGACGAAGAGCCGCCGCGACCCGATCCTGTCGCCGAGCCGCGGAGCGCTGACCAGCGGGGTATATCCAACGGGGAGGGAGGGTTGATACCCCGCCGGCAGCGGCAGCAACTCGCGATAGCGCCAGATGTTGGGCGCACGCGAGGCGAACAACTCGCGGGAAACCTGGGTGCGCAGCGAATCGTAGTCGTAGGTGATTTCGAGCGGCGAGAAACAGTCTTCGCAGTAGCTGCGCGGCTGGTTGGCCCAGGTCTTGCCGCATTCGCGGCAGCGGAGGTGGTAGGTGCTCGTCTCCATCTTGCAACTTCTTTCTGTGACTGCGGGACGAGCCGGGTAAAATTACCCCAGTTACTACAAAACCCCTTTTCCGAATGGGAAAAGAGGCTCGGGAAATGCGAATCAAT
>Ga0074046_10000854_pt1 | contig 28077 bp, 28 predicted proteins | sample BogForMeECP23OM3_FD_94441 | JGI IMG/M metagenome (GOLD analysis project Ga0074046, IMG submission 94441) | Bog forest soil microbial communities from Calvert Island, British Columbia, Canada - Bog Forest MetaG ECP23OM3 | ecosystem: Environmental > Terrestrial > Soil > Wetlands ... | reverse complement strand
CTCAGGGTGGAAACATCGTGATCGGCGACTTCAACAAAGACGGCAAATTGGACATCGCGATCACGAACTACAGCGGAACGGCAATTAACCTCCTACTGGGGAACGGAGACGGAACCTTCAAAGCTCCGATCATCACGCCCTCGCCGATTAACCCAATCGCGCTGGCCGCCGGCGACTTCAACAACGACGGCAAGCTGGATTTAGCGCTCACCAGTTGGAACGATCAGGGAGCTTTCACGATTTTCACGGGAAACGGCGACGGCACGTTCGCGGTGGGCACCACTTACAAGTTCAGCACGTGGACTCAATGCAATCTCGGCAACGGACCTGGTCCGTACTGGATCGGTGCCGGCGATCTCAACCAGGATGGCAAGTTGGATCTGGCGATTGCCCTCAGTACCACATCATGCGAAGAAATATATAGTGGACAAAACAGTTTCGGGGCGGCGGTGGTTTACACCGGCAACGGCGACGGCACCTTCCAATTGGATAGAGGGCCGTGGCTCGGCGGCGTACTGAACTCCGGCATTGCCTTGGGCGACTTCAACCGCGACGGCATGCTCGACATGGCCGTAGCCGGCAATGCGGGATGGACGGTTCAGGACTGGGTGACCATCATGCAGAACAACACGCAGCCGGTGAGCGTGTCGCCGCTGTCGATGACTTACAAGGCGCAGGCGGTGGGCACCAAGAGCGCCGCTCAAACTGTGCTTTTCACCAATGATGAAAAAACAGCGCTCGCGGTCAGCACGGTGGCGCTTGGGGGAACGGACCCCGGAGATTTCAGCTTCAAGTCCGCATGCCCGAGCAGCTTGCTGGCTGGCGCCTACTGCACCGTGACCATTACCTTCGAACCCACAGCCGCTGGCACGCGGAAGGCTACTTTGTCCATCACGGATGGCGCCGGCACGCAAAACGTCTCGCTGACCGGCACCGGCGAACAGACCATCACCGGCTTCACCCCACCGAGTGGCGCGGTTGGGACGCAGGTGACGATAACGGGAACCGCCTTCACGGGGACGACCAAGGTGACGTTCGGAGGCGTCGCGGCTTCCACCTTCGCGGTGAATTCCGACACGCAGATCACGGCGACCGTGCCCCCGGGAGCGAAGACGGGCAAGATCGGAGTCACAACCAACGGAGTAACCGTCAACAGCAAAACCAACTTTACGGTGACCTAATCGAAAAAGCCGGTGTGGGCCGGGTGGCAAGAACTGCTCCCGGCCCCGCCAGCGCAAGGTGTCGAATCCTAACTTAGCGGAGCAACGCTCTGCCGGAGTTCCATCCCCACTTTGCATGCTCGCTGGTTACGGAAGGTCGAGCTCTGCGGCCCTCTGACTTTCTTAACTCCCACTTGCAAATCGGCCCAACGCTTGTAGGCGGTGGACGGTGTCTCTTCACCTTGCTAAAGCACCGGGTCGGACTGCCGATGTACCTCTTGTCTGTCAAGAATGGTGGCGCGCAATCTCGTCGCCTGGCAGCGCAAACCACAGAGTGGTGGGACCATGGATAAAATATGCGTGCTCATTGTGGATGACTCCTCGGTGATGCGCAAGATAATTGAGCGTTCGCTGCGTCAGGCGGGCATTGACCTGGAAAAGGTCGTGGAAGCCTCGAATGGGGCCGAAGCGCTGGTTGCGTTGCAGAACAACGCGGTCGACCTCATCCTGTGCGATATCAACATGCCGGTCATGGACGGACTGGCATTTGTCCGCCAGGTGGCCACGGTGGAAAGCGCCAAAGGCATTCCGATCGTGATGATCACCACCGAAGGCAGCGAGTCGCACGTGGTGGAGGCGCTTACGGCCGGAGCTCGCGGTTACATTCGCAAGCCGTTCACTCCCGATCAGGTGAAAGAGCACGTCCTGCCCGTACTGGGGAAGAAACCATGAGTACAGATACCTCGTTTGCCACGCGGTCTCACGAGGAGAACTGGCTTCCCGTTCTCGAGCTCGCGGTTGAGGAAGTTTTCGAGATCATGGTGGGCTGCCGGGTGAAACCGCTAGCCCCATCCGAACACACGCCAAACGAGGAATTTACCGCCATGATCGGCCTGGCCGGGGCGCTGTGCGGAGTTCTGACGGTCAGTTGCGACGCCAAAACCGCCCGCCAGGTTGCCAAGAGCATGCTGGGGGACACAGCCAAGTCCGAAGGAGAGGTGGGGGACGCGCTCGGAGAAATCTGCAACATGATCGCAGGAAACTTCAAGAACAAGCTCGCAGGCACCGATGAACGATGCATGTTGAGCGTGCCGAGTGTCATCAGCGGCGGGCAATACAGCCTGCATTCGCTGGCCGAGGGCCATTCCGTGGAAACGGTCCTGGTGTTTGAGGACTCACCGATTACCGTTCGTCTTCAACTGCAGAGCTGATTGAGGCAGGTCTCAGGTCTCAGCGGAAGCTGGGGCGCGGTTTTCCTGACTTTGCACGTAACTGACAAATGGAACCTACAAACTTCTCAAGAAGACTTCGCCCGGTTTTGCCCGGCAAAGTTTTCCCTGCCCGCAAACTCTAAGGCGCTTCCAATGTTTCGTTGCCGGCCGCCTCTCCCAAGCCTCTCAGAACAAAGTCATTTGTGAAAACTTATCCTTGCCTGCCATGGCGATTGGCTTGCTTCCTGTCTTACTACAAGGAGCCAACGTGGATAGCGGATTTTATGCAGCGTGCGCCGGGCTACGAGCGCAGAGCCAGGCGCTTGAAGTGGTGGCCCACAATCTGGCCAATCTGAACACCGCCGGGTTTCGAGGCCGGCAGACGACATTCCAGTCGCTCGTGGCGGTGTCGCGCCCCGCGCTCCCGAATGTGCTCAGCTCGGTGCTCAACTCGGCGGCGAACAATTTTGGGGTGGTCGAAGGGACGCGTTTGGATATGACCGCCGGCAACCTGGAAGCGACCGGAAACCCCCTGGATGTGGGAATCGAAGGCAGCGGTTTTTTTGCCATTCAGACCGCGCAGGGCACACGCTACACGCGCAACGGAAGCTTCCAGGTGTCCAGCAGCGGGGTGCTGGTGACGGCGGCGGGCGATCCTGTGCTCGGCGACCCTGCGCTCGGAGTGAAGGGTGTGATCAACGTTCCGGCGGGAGCCGTCTCGATCGCTTCGGATGGGACGCTCTCGGTGAACGGCGCGGTCGCGGGCCGTATCCAACTGGCCGAGTTCGCTCCCGGAACCAGGCTCGCCTCGGAAGGTGAAACTTTGATTTCTGCCCCCGAGGGCAGCGCGAAACCGGCGCAGCAGTCGTCCGTCAGGCAGGGCGCGCTTGAATCTTCGAACGTGAATTCCATCGGTTCGGTGGTGACCCTGATCGGAGTGCAGCGGCAGGCCGAAATGATGCAGCGCGCCATGTCGCTGTTTGACACCGAATTTGAGCAGATTGCCAGCAACACCCTGGCAAAAGTCTAGGAGGGAAACCAATGTTTCGAGCACTCTATACCGCAGCCAGCGGGATGCAGGCGCAGCAAACCAATCTGGATACCATTGCCAATAACCTGTCGAACTCGAGCACGGCCGGCTTTCAGAGCCGCCGCATGCAGTTTCAGGATCTGATCTACCAGAGCATGGTGATGCCGGGAGCGGCTGCGTCGCAGCAGACCACCGTTGCCACCGGACTACAAGTCGGGCTGGGCACGCGCTCGGCCGCGTCCGAGATCATCCAGTTGCAAGGCGACCTGAGTGCGACGGGCAACCCGCTTGATCTGGCCATCGAAGGGCAGGGATTGTTTCAGGTGCTGTTGCCGACGGGTGAGACCGCCTACACGCGCGGCGGCGCCTTCCACATGGATGCGCAGGGCAATGTGGTCACTGCCGCCGGGAATCCCATCCAGCCGGCATTGACGATACCGGCGGGCGCCACCTCGGTCACCATTGCTTCGGACGGCACGGTTTCGGTCACGCTGGCGGGGCAGACCGCGGCCCAGCAGGTGGGCACCCTGCAACTGGCCCTGTTTCCGAATCCGGGCGGGCTGAACAGCGTCGGCCAGAATCTGTATCTTGCCACCACCGCTTCGGGCGATGCCGCGGTCGGCACGCCGGGCGGCAGCGATGGTTTGGGACAGATCGAGCAGGGGTATCTGGAGCAGTCCAACGTCAGCGTGGTCGATGAATTCATCGGCATGATCGTGGCGCAGCGTTCCTACGAAGCCAGTTCACGCGTGGTCGATGCCGCCGATCAAATGTTCCAGCTGGTCAACCAAATGGGAAAGTAGGAGCGCCCGAGTGATGACCCGGTTTATTTTCGCCCGCTTCCTGATCGCCTTCGGAATCGTATCGGGCTTGTGGTCGCCGGCCGTTCTCCCGGCCGAAGAGTCTCGCACCCTGCCAGGCACGCTGGCGACTCCGTTAACGCGGCAGGAAGTCTGGCGGGCGGTGGTGGCTGAGCTCCGCGTACGAGGGCTTTCCGACGAACAGTTGCCACGAGTCGAGGATCTCGATCTGCCGGTGGCTCTGCCGGCGCTTGCTGGACGGACACTGAGTGTCTCGTCTGCCTGCTGGGACGCAGGTCCTCGTCGTACTCAATTCCGCCTGGAATGCGGCGCGCCCGGACAATGTCTTCCTTTCCTGGTCTACGCACGAGACTCGGTGGGGGGCTTTGTCGGTGCCGGTGTCAGTGCATCGGTCAATGCAGCCGCAGGCACGCGCGCCGGGTCGTGCCGGCTGGCATCGGGGTCGCGCCTGGCGCCAGAGGCCGCGCCGAAAACTTCGTCAAAACCAGCGGTACGCGCCGGAGACCGGGCGACAGCGGTACTCCTCGCCGGCCATTTGCGCATGACCGCGAGTGTGACTTGTCTGGAGCGTGGCCGCGAAGGCGAAGTCATCCGCGTGCGCGGCCTGGATGGGCACGTTTTCCGGGCGCGGATTTCCGGGCACGCCCTGCTGGAAGCTTTGCCACAAGGAGAGCCTAAGTGAAAACGTTGCTGTGTTGTCTGCTCCTGCTGACGACGGGCTGGCTGAACGCTTCGAAGCGGGATTCGCAGAAGGACAGTCTGGCAAAATACCTTGCCCGCGTCCAGATGGGACAACCGCCCGCGCCCGCGCTCTCCCTGGGGAGCGTTTGGGTGGATGCGGGACGGATGGCTTCTCTCAGCGCCGATTACAAGGCCATGGCTACCGGCGATCTGATCACGATCGTCGTGGTGCAGGGCGTGACCTCGTCGAACGCCGGAGCCGTGAGTACGGCACGTACGCTCACCAGCAGCTCGAACATCGATTCGGTGCCAGTGCTGGGGACTGGAGGGGCCCAGAGCCTGCTCGGGCTGCATTCGTCTGACAGCTTGTCCGGCAAGAGCCAAGCCTCTTCGGCTACGAGCGTGACCACGACGCTGGCGGGGCGAGTGGTCGCGGTCCTGGCCAGCGGCAACCTGGTGGTCGAGGCCGAGCGCGTGATCAACATGAGCCACGAGAAGCAGACCATCGTGCTGCGCGGGATCGTGCGCCGGGGCGATATCGGGCCGAACAACACCGTCGCTTCGAACACCATCGGCGATCTGGAACTGGAGATCAAAGGTAAAGGTGTGATCTCGGACGGGGTGCGCCCGCCGCATCCGGTGCTGCGCGCCATCCTGCGCATTTTGAATTTCTAGGAGCCTTATGAAAGCCGCTCTTGCCGCCGGTTCCCTGCTGCTCGCGCTTTCCGGAGCGCTCTTGGCCAACGAACCGGTCGCGATCAAAGTCCGCGATCTGACGAGCGTTGAAGGGGTGCGGGAGAATCCCCTGATCGGGTACGGCATGGTGGTTGGGCTCACTCGCACCGGGGACAGCCAGCAGACGGTATTCACGACCCAGACCCTGGCGAATATTATGCAGCGCATGGGCGCGCAGATTCCGGCGGCGACGGCGCGCGTCAGTAACGTGGCGGCGGTGTTTGTGACCGCCAGCCTGCCGGCGTTCGCGCGGCCCGGCACCCAGGTGGATGTGACCGTCTCCTCAATCGGCGATGCCAAGAGCCTCGAAGGCGGCCTGCTCCTGCTGACTCCGCTTTATGGCGCCGACGGGCAGGTCTATGCCGCCGCCCAGGGCCCAATTGCGGTGGGTGGCTATGCCGTGGGCGGCGCCGGCGCGAGCAAGCAGATGAACCATCCCACCACGGGAAGAATTCCGGCGGGAGGCCGGGTGGAACGCAGTCTGGCCTTCGATTTCAACCAGCTGACGCCAGTCTCGCTGCTTTTGCGCGAGCCGGATTTTTCGACGGCGGGCGGCATTTCCGACGCCATCAACCGCGAATTCGGACACGCCGTCTCGAGCGCCCGCGATGGCGGGCGAGTGGAAGTCGATCCGGGCGCGACCGGCGTGGCGAATCTGACCGCGGTTTTGGCGAGAATCGAGAACCTTGTGGTGAATGTGCAGCGGCGCGCCCGCGTCGTGGTCAACGAACGCACGGGAACCATCGTGATGGGGAAAGACGTTCGGCTCGGAGCGGTGTCCATTCTGCATGGCGGGTTCTCGGTGCAGATTTCGACCGAGTATTCCGTGTCCCAGCCTGCGCCACTCTCGTCGGGAAAAACCGAAGTCGTGGGCGAGACTGAATTGAAGACCAAGGAAAGCGCGGCGAAGCGCCTCGAAATCGGCGAAGGCGCCAGCATCGACGACTTGGTCGGCGGATTGCAACGCATGGGTGCGACGGCCCGCGACGTGATCTCGATTTTGCAGGCCATCAAAGCGGCCGGAGCGCTCGATGCCGACCTGGAGGTAATCTGATGCTGGTCGTTAGTCGATGGTCGCTCGTCGCTCGCCGTTCTCTTTTCGCTGTTGGCAAAACCATTCGCATCATCAACGAACCGCGAACGACGAACGACCAACGACCACTGGAGACAATCTCATGAACATTACCCTCGCTTCGACCTCCATCCCACCGCTGGCTGCCAACCCTCCGAACGCAAAAGCGGTGGTGAAAAATGAAAAGGCTGCGCGGGACTTTGAAGCCATGCTGCTCACGCCGGTGCTCGATGCGCTGCAAAAGACGTTTGCCGGCGGCTCCGAGGGCGCCAAAACCCCGGGGGCGAGCGATTATCGCCAGATGGGGAGCGAGGCGCTGGCCCAGGCCATCGCGGCTCGGGGCGGGATTGGCATCGCGCAGCTCATCTTGCGCCATTTGCAGCCACCAAAGGTATCGGGTGGGAGTTGAACGGGGGTTTCATTTCGAGCGCTAAAGTTTTCCGAGACTCTGCCGATCTTAGATGTGAGGCGCGATGCGTCCGCGGACGGGATGCTCCTCACATTAAGATTTGCTAAGAATCTGCCGATAAAGGCAGTAGGGGATTGGAGGAGTTTATGAGAGTCGATGTCACATCGTTTGGAGTGGAGCCACCGGAAAAAGGCGCACCGGGCCGCGCCGGGCAGACCGGGGCCGCGCGGAGCGGGGCGACGAGCAGCGCGGGCGTGGACCAGACCCGCTTCTCGTTCGATCAGAAGCGGGTGCAGTCGCTCGAAGCCCAGGTTCTGGCGCAGCCTGAAATTCGTCAGGCCAAGGTGCAAGCGCTGCAACAGGCGATCGGCAATGGCAAATATTCGGTTCCTGCCGGGCAGATTGCCGATGCGCTGGTCGGCGAACTGGCGGGACCTCAAGTTAAAAGCTAGAGAAGCGAGCCGCGGAGTGAGTCATGAAGGGAACGGCGGAGTGAACGGCGGAGTGAATCATGGACCCGTTAATCACGAACAGAATCGATCCGGCGCTGCTGCGCGTGCTGGAGAAGCGGGGCGACGAGCGCGACCAGGCGCCCCGGCGCAAGCGTCCGGCTGTCCCCGAGAAAGCGGTCGAAGAAGAAGAGCTTGATCAGGAGCCGGGGCCCGACGCTCCGAAGCACGCGGTGGATGACCTGGCATGATCGCGATGAAGACCTGGCCTGGAAACTCGGCCTGACCACCGCGCCTGACGATAATTTGATCTGACGATCGGTTTTGACGAGCCGATTCTTAACCAAGAGCTGTCCCCTATGGACGACATCGACACATCGCTTCCCCAACTCAGCAAGCTGATCGAGCGGCGGCTGGCGCTGGTGCGCTGCCTGGCGGAGAGTCTGGAATCGAGCACCCCGGCGCTGGTGCGCAACGACGCGGAAGCGATCGCGCGCGGTGCGGCGCATCAGGCAGAGCTGTGCCGGCAATGGAGCCGCCTCGAAGAAGAGCTTCGTCGCGAGGCCAGCCAGCGTATTGCGCCGCCGGCGTCCGGCACTTTCCCGGAAACCGGGCAGTCCGCACGGCTGCAAGCAGAGTGGGAGACGCTCGGAGCTCGGATCCGTTATCTCACGCGAGTGCACTGGTCGCTGCTGCGCCACCTCGAGCGCAGCCTGGCCGTCTTGAATCGCGTGGTCGACAGTTGCGCGCCTACCTATACGCCCGATCCCGGACTGTTCAGGACTGAAGTCCGGCTCCGGGCCGGAGAATAACTATGTCGGGTTTGTTCGGGACTCTATCGATTGCCCTGAGCTCGCTTTCGGTCAGCCAGCAGGAAATGGCCACCACTTCCAACAACGTGGCCAACGCGAACACCACCGGATACTCCCGTGAGGTTCCCGACGTCGCCGCGGGCGACCCAATTGCTGAGGGATCGTTGAGCGTGGGCACCGGTGTGGTGCTGCAAAAAATCGAGAGCCTGCGCGACTCCATTCTCGAGATCCAACTGAATCAGGCAACGCAGCAGCAGAGCCAGCTTAACTCCTCGCTCGCGCAACTGCAGCAACTCCAGACCCAGTTCGCGAGCTCCACTTCGGGCATCGGCGCCGACATCAGCAATTTCTTTAACAGTCTGCAGCAGCTTTCCCCCGATCCCTCGAATTTAAACTTGCGGCAGAGCGTGCTGACGGCGGCCAGCACTCTGGCCACGGACTTCAACAATACCGCCAGCAACCTTCAGACGCAGCGCAGCAATCTCGATCTGAATGTGGAGCAGGGGGTCGGCCAAGTGAATACGCTGACGGCGCAGATCGCCAGTGTCGACGCGCAGATCAGCAATCTGCAGAACGCGCACCTGGACGCCAGTTCCCTGGTTGATACGCAGACGACGCTCATCCGGCAGCTTTCAGGACTGATCGACGTGTCCGTCATTCCAACCAATCAGGGCATCACATTGGCGACTGCGAATGGGACGACGCTGGTCTCCGGTTCGCGGAGTTACGCGCTCTCGACCCAACTCGGCAGCGGAAACGTGCAGCACATCATGGCGGGAAGCCAGGACATCACCGCCTCGCTGACCGGCGGAAGCCTGGCCGGTATGGTTCAGATTCGCGATCAGGAGATTCCGGGCATCGGGACAAGTCTCGATGAACTGGCGACGGGTCTGGCCACCAACCTCAACGCCGCCAATGCCAAGGGCTTCGACCTGGAGAACCCGTCCCAACCGGGCGGCGATATCTTTTCCGGGACGGGCGCTGCGGCCACGTTGAAGGTCACTATGACCGATCCGGCGCTGATAGCCGCCAGTTCCGACGGCACCACCGGCAGCAACGGAAACCTGATCAATTTCGCGAACGTTGCCGAGACCGCCCTGGGCAATGGGAAGACACCGATCAATTCCTATGCCAGCATCGTGTTTCAAGTGGGGAACGACACTTCCAATACCTCCTCCTCCGCCGATGCCTCCAGCCTGATCCTGCAACAACTGCAGAACCAGCGCGGGAGCATTTCCGGGGTATCGCTCGACGAGGAAGCGGCCAACCTGATTCAGTATCAAACCGCTTATCAGGCCGCTGCCCGCGTCGTCTCAACGGTCAACTCCCTGCTCTCCGATGCGGTCAATCTGGGGCTCGGCGCGGCGGTGCAGTAAACCGGACGCAGTAAACGTGGTGAGCCGAGAGGTAACTATATATGCGCGTGAATCCGAATCCCATGCCCGATCTGCTGGCGGCGCTCAACCAGTCAAAATTGGCAACGCAACAGGCTACGCTCGAGCTTTCGACCGACCGCAGCGTAAACCAGCCCTCCGACAATCCAAACAACGCTGCGCTGCTGGTCGTGAACAACGATCAGGCCACCTTCAACGCCGGCTATCTGCAGAGCATCAGCGCAGTTCAGGGCCAGCTCTCGACCGCCGATTCGACGTTGAGTTCGGTCGTAGCCGCGCTGCAACAAGCCACTAATCTCGGCATCGAGGCCGCCAATGGCACGATGTCCGATGCCGACCGGGCCGCCATTGCCGTTGAACTGCAAGGTATTCAGAGCCAGCTTGTGTCTCTGGCCAACAGTTCGTATGAGGGGCGCTTTGTGTTCGCCGGCACCATGACGGATAAGGCGCCCTTCGTGGCCGACAACGCGATCCCACCCAACGTCACCTATGTTGGCAATGCGGTAGTGAATAAGGTGTCGATCGGCAGTGGATACCAGCTCAACGTCAACCTGCCCGGATCGCAACTGTTTTCGGAACCGGGCAGCGACGTCTTTTCCGCCGTCAATAACCTCATCCAACAGGTGCAGACCAATGGCGACATTGCTGACGCCGTCACCGCGGTCGGCACCGCCTCCAGCTATCTTTCCGCGCAACGCGCGTTCTATGGCAATGCCTTGAACCAGGCGGACTCGCAAACCACTTACCTCAATACCGCCAAGTTGCAACTTGCCCAGCAGCAGAACACGCTGGGAGCCGCCGACCTCGCGGCCGCCGCCAGCGATCTTACCCAATCGCAGCTCAACACCCAGGCCACGCTCGCCACCATGAGCAAGATGACGCAGAATGATCTCTTCGATTACTTAAAATAAACGAGCGGGGATTGAATGCTTCACAGCGTCTTCTTGCTGGCTTGGGCCCAGGCGGCTGCGGCAGCTACGTGTTTTTTCGCATTTTCCAGCCGTGACTTCTCGGCCAGCAGGCGCCCGTGCAGGTCGGGCAGGAAATGCCTCAGCTTTTCGAGGTTGCTGCGATATTCGAACGATTCTTCTTCCAGAGCCAGCGCCGCTTTGGGTGCCGTCGGATGGCGCAAACATTCCGCGGCCCGCAGAAGCTGGCTGAGTAAGTCGGAGAAGTCTTGGGCCCTGATGGTCGAACAGTGCTTTCGTTCGGGACGCAACCGAATTAGCGCGGAACGCAGATTGTCATTCACCTGCCGCAAGGTTTCGAGCGCGTCGGGCGGCGTCGGCATCGGCATTGATATTACCCCTGCCAGTCCATGGGCGCACGATCGGACTCGGGCTCGGCGGCGCCGGTAGGAAACACGCCGGCTGCGGTCGGGGCGGCCGCAGTAGTGACCTTTGACTTCTCACCTCGCTCAACCTCAATCCATGCTTCTCGTACCGCCAGCAAGTCGGTGATCAGCCGGCAAATTTCTAACTTCGAAGGATGGAATTGTACCTGTACCAGGTTTGCTCGCAGAACGTTATAGAAGCGGTCGAGATCCTTGGCGACCTTGCCTCCGTTGTCGAAGTCCAGCGGCGACTGCAGGTGCCCGATGATTAGGATGACGTGGTTGATTTGCTTGGTCCGCAACCGTATGTCGTCTTGTTCGATAGCTTGCGCGGCCTGAGTGAGGTCTTGAATCATCTGCTCATAAAGCAAGACCACGAGTCGTACGGGAGAGGCTCCGCGTACGTCGGCTTCGCGATAGGCGGTGCGAGGATTCGTCATAGTGTTTTTATCCCGTGGACGAGCCGGTGTTGGGCGTCGTGTTGGGCGTGGTGGTGGACACGTTATAGTTGCCGTTGAGGGCGCCGATCTCAGCCGTCACTTCGTATAGAAGAGACGGATAGGCTTCGAGGGTCGCATTCACTTGATCGAATTCCAAGGTCAATGCCGCTTGTTCCGCGGTCAAGCGGTCCTGCAAGTTGTTGATCTGGGTGGTGAGAGACTGCTGCTGCGTCTTGTTTCCGGCAATATCGGCATTCAGTATGCCGTTAGTGGCGTCCGTCAGGTTGAAGAGGTCATTGTTGAAATTGTTGGCAAAACCCGTGGACGAAGCATTTTGAAAGAAGCTCTGCACGGCGCTCGGGTTGGTGGCGAGCACGTTGGGGAGCGATTGGTGAATCAAGTTACCCTGGGCGTCGTAGGTCGCGGTCTGATTCACGGTCAGAGTCCCGTCGCTGTTCATGTCGATGCCGAGCGAAGCCAGGTTGACCAGTCCGCTATTTCCGGTAATCGAGTAGGACGCATCATTGAGCAAACTGGTCTGTAATTGGCGGAGGGCAATGTCGCTACCCAGCGGCCCTTCAGTGTTGGTCGTCGGATCCACGGTGAACTGGGTGTTGAGATTGCCAAGCACTGCGTTGTAGGCGGAAACGAAGTTGTTGATGGCATTCGTGGCCGCGGTCGCGTCCGGTCCGACAGTGAGCTGCACAGTCGTGGCTGGCACGGCGCTGACCAGGTTCAGCGTGACCCCGGCAATCGCGCCGGTTATGGTGTTGGAGGCGCTGCTGTAAGGCACGCCATCGATAGTGAGCGCTGCATTGGTTCCGCCGACCGGCGCATTGAAGACCAGGCTGGTGGTGTTATTGGTGATGGCCAATGCTCCCGGAGTGCCGCTGGCCTGGCTATAAAGCGCCAGGCGCGCACCGTTGGCATCGGTCACGACACTGGCTGTGACTCCCCATTTCTGTTGGTTGATATAACTCGCCAGTGTGTTGAGAGTGTCATTGCTGCCCTGGGTGATGACGATGTCATGCGTCGTGCCACTCGCCCCTCCCACTTGCAGCGTGATGTCGCCGGTGGTGGCCGGGTTGGTCAAGAACGATGTGGTTCCGTTGGTCAGTGGATTGGTATAGATTGTGCCCGTGGTGGCAAGAGTGCTCACTACGATCTGATGGGTGCCTGATGTGGCGGTGGTAGCGGCGCTGGCAGTCAGGATGCTGCTGTTCGACGAGGTAGCCGATTGCGAAGCCAGGGGTCCAGTGGTGCTGGCGAGCGAGAGTACCGCCGCCTGCAAAGCGGTAAGGTTATTCTCATAACCCGTCAGCAACCCCGCTTGGGTGGACAGGTCGGTTTGCTGGTTCTGCATTTGGGTCAGGGGAGCGGTTGCCGGGGCGAGAAGCGCGGTCACCAGTGACGAGACGTTGATGCCATTCCCATTCAGCAGAGCGGCGGCATTAAAGCTTATTCCCATTATTGTTTCTCCTCTTCCTTTACGATCGCAGCCGGAGCCGCGTCGGAAGTTGCGACTTTTCCCCTCGAGGCGATTCGTTGCAACAGTTCCTGGCTCTGCTCGATGCCGCGGATCTGCTCGGCGCTGGGCAGTTGCAGGACTAAGGTTCCCGATTGCTTGTCTAAGACCTGGTAAACAATTACGTCCTTGGCTGACGTATCCAGTTGCACTCTGACTTCATGTTCCGGGATTAAGGGTGGAGCGGGAACATTTTGTGCCGTGGCGATTTCCGCTTTTGGGGCGCTTCCCGAAGGGGCAACGGGCGGGGAAGGCGCGGTATGCGCTCTTTTCTCGGGAGTCTGACGCTCAACTCCAGCGGAACTGGCCCGTACCGGGTCAACGCTCATAACTCACCTGTCTTCTGCAAAAAATAAAAGGAGGCGTGATCGAACCGCCCCCTTTCGAGTGAATGCTTACTGGAGCAGCTTCAGTACAAGTTGCTGCTGCTGGTTGGCCTGGGCCAGAGCGGAGATGCCGGTCTGTTCCAGGATGGAATACTTGGCCAGGGTAGCGACCGTCGATGGAATATCGGCGGCCCGGACACCATCTTCTGCACCCGTAAGGTTCTGCACCTGGTTGGTGATGACGGTAGAAGCGCTCTGCAATCGGTTTACGGTTGCGCCGATCGCGCCCCGCAGACCGGCGACCGTTGCGACGGCGCTAGTGATGGTGGTCAAGGCCGCGGTAGCGTCAGCTTGGCTCAACAGGTCGTTGGTCGACCCAGCAGCGCCGTTCGTCAAAGTCGTAGCGCCGAAGGTGTTGGCCGTCCCCGTTTCCGATGTAACGATACTGTTGCCGGCCAGGCCTTTGGTGAGTGCGGTGAGTGTGAGTGTGGCTAGCCCACTCGGTGTTGAAGCTGTCGCCGCCGTGACGGAAGTATTGATCGCCGTTGTACTTCCGTAGGTGGATCCCGATCCGCTTCCGCCGTTGATGGCGTTCGCCAGGTTAGCCAGGCTGGCAGCTTCCGTAGCACCCACCAGGACCTCATTGGCCGTGGGAGTGGGGTTGAGGGAGTTGACGAAGGTATAGGTTTGGGCGGCGCCACCGGTGCCAATCGTAACGGTATTGCCAGCGACGGCTGCCGGAGGGACCCCCGCATTGAGGCCTCCAGTGAAGGCCCCGGCGTTACCCCAGGTGCTGTGTGCGTTTCCCGCGCCGTTGATAAAATTGCCGGCGGTGCCAGTGTTAAGAGCTGTGAACAGGAGCGTGCCGTTGGGATTTGTTCCAGCCGGGGTTCCGGCCGAAACGTTACCATTTCGCGCGGTCAGGGTACTATACGACGCTCCAAATCCATTAGTCACAGTCTGAGCCGAATTGTCGACCGCAGCTGCGAGATTCGTTAAACTGGCCGAGGTGTTAGCGCCCGCTATCACCTCATTCGCCGTCGCAATGTTGCTAAGCGCAGCGACGAATTGGTAGGTTTTGCCGCCAACCGCTACGGTGTCGCCATTGGTGGCGGTTGTGGCAGTGCCCGAGGTGTAAGTTGTAGCTCCCGATGCCGCGCCAGATATCGTGGTAAAGCCGTTTCCGGCGGTGCCAGCAAGCCTTGACGTGATGGTGAGCACGGTTCCCGAAGTTTCTACCGCGGTTACACCAGCGTTCGCGGCCGTTCCGGCTCCATAGGCAATTCCTGAGCCACCAGACGTGCCGTTGATCGCAGCGGCCAGGTTTTGTAGGGCTTGTACGCCAGTGGTGCCGACCGCGACGGTATAGGCAGCACCGCTCGCGTCGGCTGCGAACGTATAGGCTTGGCCGTTAACCGTCACTACGTCGCCGGCGAGTGGGTTGCCGACACCGGTGGTTAACGTGTTGGTGGAAGTGGTGGAACCCACGTCTTGCGCGGTATTGGTCAGGGTGTTGGTGGCAGCAGCGGCAGGCGTGCCCGCGGCTTCAGTTAGGGTGCCGGTAGCAGCCTGCGCTCCACCTAAGCTAAGGCCAGCAGCGGACAATGCGCCGGTGGTAACGCCGATGAGACTGTTGCTTGTCGTGCCGCCGCCGTCACTCGTGAACACGTTGAGAACATTATTAGTGAATACTTGCCCGGCGTTGTATTTTGTCGTCGAACCGATGCGATCGATTTCAGCCTTGATCGCCGTAAATTCGTCGTCCAGAGCGACACGTTGCTGATCGGACACTGTGCCGGTGGCGGCTTCGGTAGCCAGCGTAACAGCGCGGTTGAGGAGGGTGGTGACCTGCGCCAGCGAGCCATCGGCCACTTGCAGTTCGCCTACGCCGTCGTTAGCGTTCCGGGCGGATTGGGTAAGGGCGGTAATGTTGGCGTGCAATCCGTCGGCAATTGCCAGGCCGGCGGCGTCATCCGCGCCGCTGTTGATACGCGACCCCGATGACAGTTGAAAGAGGGCTTTCTGCAGATTGCCGTTGGTGATTGTCAATTGGTTCTGCGCAGCCAGAGATGCGACGTTATTCAATACACTGAGCGCCATTGAATTGCTCCTTGTTGGTTCCGATTTGGGATCCGTCCCCGAAACCTTCCCGGAGCTCGTTCCGTTTGTCCTGCGGAACCTGATTTGCTTCTCACCATGACCCATCGGCTGTGCACGTCGGGGCTTTATTTCCACAAGTCCCGAATGGCATAAGACTTAAGTAATCTGCCCCCTTTCCGCTCGTTCTCCCCGCCCTCGTTGTTTTTGCCGATCTTGATTAATGGAGCCTTATAAGTGGCGGGCCTTCTTCCGTCCAGGAGCTAAACACCAGGAGCCAAACATGATCCAGCTCACCCGCCTTAACAATCACCCGCTGGTCGTCAATTCCGACCTGATCAAATTCGTCGAACAGGCTCCCGACACCGTCATCACGCTGGTAAGTGGCGAAAAAATTGTCGTTCAAGAGAGGGCCCAGGACATCCTCGAACGGGTCGTACAGTTTCGCCGCTCGGTGCTGCAAGGGATCATGATCTGTTCCGCCCTGCCGCCCATCCTGGAGGGCGCCACTGGGGGCAATGTCCAGCCGGCTGGCGACAAATAGGAGTTTTCGTGGATAAGGCAACCCTCGTCGGTCTGGTGCTGGCTATCGGCGGCGTCCTGCTCGGCTTGATGCTGGAGGGGGGAAATCTCGGCCAGGTGCTCCAACCCACCGCGGCCCTGATCGTTGTTGGCGGCACGCTGGGCGCGGTTCTTATTCAGTATCCCCTGGCTGTGGCGCTGCGAGCGTTCCGGCGGCTGGCGCAGGTATTCGTCGAGCCCGCACAGGATGCGCAAGCGACGATCGAACTTCTAACCAAGTACGCCAACCAGGCGCGGCGGGGAGGCATCATCTCACTCGACAAAGAACTCGCCACCATCCGCGAGCCTTTTCTGCGCCGCGCGCTCATGTTGGCGGTCGACGGGACCGACCCGGAGGAACTCCGCAAGATCATGGAGCTCGAACTGGATAACAAAGAAGAACAGGAAGAGAAAATCCCCCAGCTCTTCGAATCGGCCGGAGGATTTTCTCCCACCATCGGCATCATCGGAGCTGTGCTTGGTTTGATCCAGGTCATGCAGCATCTGGACAAGATCGACGAAGTCGGAAAAGGGATTGCCGTTGCCTTCGTGGCCACCCTCTACGGGGTTGGCGCCGCCAACCTCATTCTGCTGCCAGCCGCTGGGAAACTGAAGATTCGCATCCGCGACGAGCACATCATCCGCGAGATGACCCTCGAGGGTGTCGTTTCCATCCTCGAAGGAATGAACCCCCGTATGCTGGAAGCGAAGCTGCGGGGATTCCTTACCGAAGCCCAGGAATCTGAAGACGTCCCTGGGGAGTCCAACCCATGAGACGCCGCAAGCGACGCCCCAGTCACGTCAGTCACGAACGCTGGCTGGTTTCCTACGCCGATTTCATCACCCTCATGTTTGCCTTCTTTGTCGTGCTTTACGCTTCGTCGCAAGTCGACAAACGAAAAGTCGGAAGGCTGGCTTTGGCCATTCAGGTCGCTTTCCAGGAGATGGGAGTCTTTCAGGCTTCCACGACGGAAGTGCCGATCGACCTGACAATGCCCATGCCCTTCAGCATTGCGCAAGGTATCGAAAACACGGAGCGCACCGCGAGCCTGGGCCGGATAGCATCTCGCCCCGATGGCCAGCTGGGTACCGGCGTGGAGAACGGCGATCTGGCTCAGTTGCAGACCGAACTGGAAGCCGCGCTCGTTACCGAAATCAAGCGCAAGGAAATCCTCTTGCAGCGCAACGCGGATGGCCTGGTCATCAGTTTGCGCGAGGTGGGCTTTTTCGAGAGCGGCTCGGCCCAGATGAAATCCTCCTCCGAGGCCGCCTTCGACCGCATCGCCAGCATCCTCCGCCAGCGTGATTATCGCTTGCGGATCGAGGGCCACACCGATAACGCCCCCATCCACAACTCCCAGTTTCCCTCGAACTGGGAGCTCTCCACATCCCGGGCAACCGAAATTGTACGGCTCCTCATCGTCCGGGACGGGTTCGGTCCCGATCGTCTGAGCGCTGCCGGATACGCCCACTATCACCCGGTCGCATCCAATCTCACCACGGAAGGCCGCGGCATGAACCGGCGCGTGGACATCGTCATCCTCGGCCACGCCCTGACGGAGCCTTCGCTTGCCCAAGCCGCGACCGCAACCCCAACTCCAACCGAGAACAAGACGGCGCGACCGCCGCCTGCCGCACTCAAGCCCGCCGTCGCAAGGACTGGAGGCGAACCTGTACCGCAGTAATTTCATCGCGGTGCGTGTTCGAGGGGAAGCACAGAACCGGTAGCCACACGATTGTCCCAGCGGCGCGAATTCGATTACAATGCGCGTGTTCAAGGAGCAGATATATGGCCACAGCGGCAGTTGTGCCTCCGCAGGAACCCGCGCCGCTGTCAGAGGGGCAGCGCCTCGCCTGCACTTTTCTTGCGCCCAGCAGGACCTTTACCGACCTCCGGAGGAACGCTAGCTGGTGGGCGCCGTTTCTAATCACGGCGATGGTTTCGCTGCTGTTTGTCTATGTGGTTGATCAGAAGATCGGCTTTCGTAAGGTCTTGGAAAATCAGATGCAGTTCGCACCCAAGCAGGCCGATCGCTTAGAGCGCCTGCCGGCCGATCAGCGCCAAGAGATGATGCAGCGGCAGGTCACTATTCTTAAGATAATCTCCTACGGTTATTTCGTTGTCATACTCGCCTTGAATGCGATCATCGCCGCCGTTCTGCTCGCGACTCTCAAGTTTGGCGCGGGCGCCAACGTGAAATACAAGACCCTGTTTGCCCTGGTCATCTATGCCAGCTTGCCAGAGTTGCTCAAGCCGCTGCTGGCAATTCTGTCGCTCTTAGTGGGAGTCAGCAGCAATGCATTTACGTTCCAGAACCCTGTGGCTACCAATCCCGGATATTTCATCGACCCAGCCGCCTCTCCGGTGCTGTACAGCCTGCTGACAAGGCTTGACATCTTCACCATCTGGGCCCTGGTACTGGCCGCTATCGGCATCACCTGCATCAGCAAGGTCAAAACGGGCACGGCGTTCGCTGTTGTCTTCGGCTGGTTTGGTGTGTCGCTGCTGGTTGGGGTTGGCTTTGCGGCGGCATTCGCCTGAGGCGTGACAAAAGTCATGGTTCGCCGAAGTCGTTTGCGCTATCATTTCTGCTTTTCTCGTCGGGAGGATTTATGCGACGGTTCTTCTTCTTCTTTATGATTGTGTGCGCGGGGACAGGTTCTCTCCTGTTCGCGCAATCTGCGAATCCCGCAGCGTCCTGTATTGAATGCCACAGTAAGCAGACGCCGAACATTGTTTCCGACTGGAAGCTGAGCAAGCACAGCCAGATGGAGGTAACCTGCGTCGCCTGCCACGGCGATCAGCACCAGTCGGCGGGCGACGTAACGAAGGTGAAAATTCCCACGCCGGAAACCTGCGCCCAGTGCCACCAGACGCAGGTCGATCAGTACAAGCACGGCAAGCATTCCAAAGCGTGGGCCGCCATGCTCGCCATGCCGACGATTCACTGGCAACCGATGGCGATGATTGAGGGCCAGAAAGGTTGCGGCGGCTGCCACAAGATCGGCGAGAAGCCGGTGGAAGAAATCACCAAGCTACAGCACCACGGCAGCGAATTCGGCTCTGCCTCGTGCGACTCGTGCCACACGCGCCATACGTTCTCGGTCGAGGAGGCCAAGTCGCCGCAAGCCTGCGAGACCTGCCATATGGGATTCGACCATCCGCAGTGGGAAATGTATTCGTCGTCGAAGCACGGCGTGCGGGCCGATCTGAAGCAGCGCGGCATTTTGCCTGCTGGAGCGGCCGCTCCCACTTGTCAGACTTGCCACATGCAAAACGGCGATCACGGTGTGCGCACGGCCTGGGGATTCCTTGCGGTTCGTCTGCCGCTGCCCGAAGACAAACAGTGGGCCGCGGATCGCGCCACCATTCTGCAGGCTCTCGGCGTGCTCGATCCTGACGGTAAGCCGACCTCGCTGGTGGCGACGGTGCAAGCTGCCGACCTGGCGCGTTTGACTCAGGAAGACTGGCAGGCCGAACGAGACAAGATGTTGAAGACCTGCAATCAGTGCCATTCCGGCAACTTTGCCAGGCAGCAACTGGAAGCAGGCGATGACATGATCAAGAACGCCGACCACCTGATGGCCGAAGCGATCAAGATCGTTGCCGGTCTGTACAAAGACAGAGTGCTTCCGCAGCCGAAGAACTATGCCTATCCCTTCCCGAACCTGCTGACGTTCCACGACGCGCCCACGGTGATTGAGCAGAAACTTTTCGTAATGTACCTGGAGCACCGCATGCGCACCTTCCAGGGCACGTTCCACGGCAGTCCGGATTACGCGCTCTGGTACGGATGGAGCGAGATGCAGCGCGACTTGACCGAGATCAGGGAACTGGCGGAGCAGATGCGGCGGGAGAAGAAGACTGGGCCGGCAGTGAAGCCGGCGGCTTTGAAATAGGCAGAGCCGGTGTGGTGGCGAGGCTTCGCCCCGCCACAGGACGCTGCGAAGCTCCGTCGCCACACGTCCATCTACAATTGCTTCCTTGCCATGCACACCGCAGACGTCGTTCTCATCGGCGGAGGGATTGTCGGCTCCAGCATTGCGTACCACCTGGTCGCGGCCGGCTGCAAGAACGTTCTCGTCCTTGAGCGCGAGACCGCGCAGGGCAAGGGGTCCACTGGCAAGAGCATGGGCGGCGTGCGCGCCCAGTTTTCGACCCCAGTCAACATTCAGATGTCGCTCTACTCGATCCCGTTCTATGCGAGCTTCGAGGAGCGCCTCGGCCACCCGTGCGACTACCGGCCGCAGGGATACCTTTTTTGCGCGACCAGCGAAAAGCACATGGCCTACTTGCGCGCCAACTACGAAAAGCAGGTCGCCATGGGACTGAAGAACGTGCGCCTTGTCGCCGGCGACGAGATCCGCAACCAGTTCCCGCAACTCCGCGGCAATGACATTGTCGGCGGCAGTTTCTGCTCCACCGACGGCTTTGTCGATCCTTATAGCGCCATGGTCGGCTTGATGACTTGGGCGAGCGATCGCGGCGCCACGCTCTGGAAGAACGCAGGCGTCACCGGAATCGCGCGCAATCGCGGCAGCTTTGACGTCCTGACCACGCGCGACACAATCTCCACGCGCACGGTGGTCAACTGCGCCGGCGCATGGGCTGCTCCGATTGCGAAGATGGCCGGCATCGATCTGCCCGTCGAACCTTTGCGCCGCATGCTGGTTCCGACGGAACCATTTGACCAATTTCCGCACACTGCGCCCATGATCATCGACATGTCCACCGGCTTTCACTTTCGCCCCGAGAGCCGCGGATTCCTGCTGGCATGGAACGATCCGGAAGAAACGCCCGGCTACAAGACCGATTTCGAAACGGGGTTCATCGAAAAGATCCTGACCCTCGCCGCGGATCGTGTGCCGGTCTTCGAAAATGTCGAGGTCAATCCCCAGCGGGCTTGGGCTGGGCTTTATGAAATGACGCCCGACCATCACCCAATTCTCGGCGAATCTCCCGAAGTCGTCGGCTTCTTCTTTGCCAACGGCTTCAGCGGGCACGGTGTGATGCACGCGCCCGCAACGGGGAAGATACTGAGTGACCTGATTCTAACCGGGAAGACTGACCTGATCGACGTGTCTCTTCTGAACTTCTCGCGCTTCGCGGAGGGACGTGCGATTCACGAAACGGCGGTGCTGTAGCTTGCGGCCCAATTGGCAACCGAATCATTTACCATGGTCGCGGAGAAAAATAACCACAGGGGCCACAGAGGATTACCAGACAGTCGATTAATGAATGAAGTGACCCTGGGATTCTCTGCGTCCCCTGTGGTTAGAGATCGTAAGAAGCAGGAGGAGTCATGTCCATCTTTGGCCTCATCGAATACGCCGACGCCCCGCCCGAAGTTCGCGCCATCTACGACGACATCATGGCGACGCGCAAGACGGACTGGATCAGCAATTTCTGGAAAGCGATCGCGCACGATCCGGTCCTGCTCAAGCGGACTTGGGAAGACGTCAAGCAGATTATGGCTCCCGGAGCGCTTGACCCGCTCACCAAAGAAATGATCTATGTCGCCGTTTCGGTCACCAACCAGTGCGAATACTGCATCGCTTCGCATACCGCCTCGGCGAAAAACAAGGGCATGACCGACGCCAAGTTCAAAGAGTTGATGTCCGTGGTCGGCATGGCGAACGAAACCAACCGCCTAGTCGCGGGATACCGGGTGGAAGTCGACGACCGCTTCAAACCGCAAGCCGGCAGATGATGTGTCTGTAACCAACTGGACTTGAATCAGGGCGTGAATCGTCAGGGCGAATCAGGCATCGAATCATTCAGCTATACCCTGCGCCAGAGAGCAAGTGTACTTTCAGTTTTTTTTGCAAGATCAATTTCTCAAATTGAAGTCGCGAAATGAAACAAAAAAGATGCTCGACCTGTTCCATTTGCCCTTCACCTGCTATACTCACTTGTTTCAGTATCGTATGTCACAGCCATACGTGACGCACGTCATACGAGTGCGGTCAGCCGGGAGCAGCGTAAGCCAATTTCGCAATACTAAAAACTTCACAATCAATGCAGATCTTTCCACGCAGCAGCAATGCGATCGCCCGGGCCTCAATGGTCCTCACGGTTTTTGCCGTGGCCGGGCTGTTTTGGGCCATGGTGCAGGTGGAGCGGTCTCCATACATCACCTATGCCGGAGTCAGGAAGTCGCAGCCCGTCCCCTTTAGCCACCAGCACCACGTGACCGGCCTTGGCATCGACTGCCGCTACTGTCACACTTCGGTTGAGCAATCGAGTTTCGCCGGCATCCCGCCCACCAAGACCTGCATCAACTGCCACGCGCAGATCTGGACGAACGCGGCTTATCTGGAGCCCGTCCGCGAAAGCTTCCGCACTGGCCGCTCGCTCGAATGGACGCGCGTAAACCAGTTGCCCAACTACGTATATTTCAATCACAGCATCCACATCAGCAAAGGTGTGGGCTGCAACACCTGCCACGGTCCTGTCGACCAAATGCCGCTGATGTACCAGTACGCGTCTTTGCAGATGGAGTTCTGCCTGGACTGCCACCGCGCCCCGGAAAAATATCTGCGCCCGCGCGAACAAGTCTTCAACATGCGTTACGAGGAGCCTTCCACGGGCGAGCCCGTTGTTGTGAAGGGCACGGCGTACTCCGATCAGGAAGCGCTCGGGAACGCTTTGAAGGAGCAATACAAGGTGCGGTCGGTGAACGACATTACCAGTTGCAACACTTGCCATCGCTAGCGGCAGATCCGCAGATCACTAATGCGCAGAGCAATGATTCGCAGATTTGATGAAAAGAACTGATGGGAAGAATTACTAAAGAGAAGAACTGAAGATCGACGATGAGCATGGACGAGCATAAAACAAAATCGGCCGGAACCAACGTCGGGGCCGCTGCCGGAGCCGAAGTCTGTCCCAGCAAGCGCAAGCAGTTCGACCTCGCGACCGTGAAGGACCAGATCGAGCAGACGACCGGCCCCGAGTACTGGCGCAGCCTCGAAGAACTGGCCGGCAGCGCCGAGTTTCAGGAGATGCTCCACCGCGAGTTCCCCAAGGGAGCTTCCGAGTGGCTCGACGACTTCTCGCGCCGCGGTTTTCTCAAAACCATGGGCGCGTCGCTGGCGCTCGCCGGTTTGACCGGTTGCACGCGGTTGCCGATCACCGAAATCGTGCCCTATGTGCGGCAGCCGGAAAATGTCGTTCCCGGCCGCCCCATGTTCTATGCGACCGCATTCACCCTCGGTGGTTACGCGTCGCCGATTCTGGTTGAGAGCCACTTGTTTCGTCCGACGAAGATTGAAGGCAATCCGGAGCACCCGGCGAGTCTCGGCGGCACTGACGTTTACGCGCAAGCTTCCCTGCTCGATCTGTACGATCCCGACCGGGCGCAGAACATCACTTATATGGGGGACGTTCGTTCGTGGAACGCCTTCATGGAAGCGGTTCGCGGCCCCATGAGCGTGCAAAAGAGCATAGCGGGCAGCGGAGTCCGCATCCTGACGCAGACCGTTTCCTCGCCCACGCTGGCCGCGCAGATTCGCAGCTATCTCGAAGCGAATCCGCAGGCGAAGTGGCACGTTTGGGAGCCGATCAATCGCGACAATGTTTACGAAGGCGCGAAGATGGCGTTTGGCGAAGTGGTTGAGACGCGCTACGACTTGTCGAAGGCCGACGTAATTGTTTCGCTTGACGCCGATTTCCTCTACGCGGGATTCCCTGGGTCGGCACGCTACACGCGCGATTTTGCGGCGCGGCGCAATCCTGACGGGAACATGAACCGGCTGTACGTGATCGAGAGCACGCCGAGTTCGACAGGAATGAAGGCGGATCATCGGTGGCCGGTGAAGGCTTCTGAAATCGACAGTTTCGCCCGCGCGTTGGTGAGCGCGGTTGCCGGAAATGCTGGAGGCCTCGCTAGCGCTGAGGAACAGAAGTTTGTCTCCGTGATTGCGAAAGACCTCTTGGCGCACAAGGGTTCCAGTGTTGTGATCGCGGGAGATCATCAGCCACCTGCCGTTCATGCGCTGGCACACGCTGTGAACAATGCGCTGGGCAATGTCGGCCAGACGGTTTTCCACACTGAGCCGGTGGACGCCAACCCGGTGAACCGCAACCAGTCGCTGCATTCGCTCGTGGAAGATATGCGCGCGGGGAAAGTTGACCTACTGCTGATTCTCGGTGGTAATCCGGCCTACGATGCGCCCGCAGAACTGGAATTTGCTTCCGCGCTGAAATCGAATGCGGTCAATCTGAAAGTGTTCCTCGGCACGCATCGCAACGAGACCGCCGAACTTTGCCATTGGCACGTTCCCGAAGCGCACTATCTTGAGTCCTGGAGCGATGCCCGCGCCTACGATGGAACGGTCTCGATCGTTCAACCGCTGATTGAGCCGCTCTACGGCGGCAAGAGCGCGCACGAGATCATTACCATCATCGCGGGCCAGTCCGGTTTCGCGGGACACGATCTCATCCAGTCTTACTGGCAGAAGCAGCACAGCGGCGCTGATTTTGACGCCTTCTGGCGCAAGTCTCTGCACGATGGCTGGGTAGAAGGGACCACTTACGCGCCGAAGAATGTCGCGCTGAAAGCCAGCAGCCTCCCGGCATCGCAATCCGCGCCAGGTACTGGCTACGAGCTCAACTTCCGCCGCGACCCCTCCATCTACGACGGGCGATTTGCGAACAACGGCTGGCTGCAGGAACTTCCGAAGCCACTTACTAAGTTGACCTGGGACAATCCCATCATGATCGGGCCCGCGATGGCCGAGCGCTTGAAGCTGAATTTCAAAGACGTCGCCGACCTAGAATTCAACGGAAAGAAAGTAAAAGGCCCAGTCTGGATTCAGGCTGGCCATCCCGATAACTCGATCACCGTTTTCCTCGGTTACGGACGCACCCGCGCCGGGCGCGTGGGCAGCGGCACCGGCTTCGACGTCTACCCGCTGCGCACGAGCCAGGCTCCGTGGTTTGCGGATGGCGCAAAACTGCCACCCACAGGCGACATCTATCAGCTCGCCAGCACGCAGGGTTATCAGACGATGGAAACGCCTGACGGCGGCAAGCGTCCACTGGTGCAGGAGCGGAGCCTCGAGGAGTACAAGAAAGAGCCGAATTTTGCAAAAGAAGGCGAGCCGCCGCAGGAGCTCACGCTCTACAAGCCCTTCGATTATTCGAAGGAGACTTACTCCTGGGGCATGGCGATCGACCTAAATGCCTGCGTCGGATGCAATAACTGCATCGTCGCGTGCCAGTCGGAAAACAACATCGCCGTAGTCGGCAAAGAGCAAACCCTCAAAGGCCGCCACATGCACTGGCTGCGCGTGGACGCCTATTACAACGGCCCACGCGAAAATCCCAAGGGATTCTTCCAGCCCGTGCCTTGCATGCAGTGCGAGGATGCGCCTTGCGAACTGGTCTGTCCGGTGCAGGCGACCATTCACAGCAGCGAAGGCCTGAACGACATGGTCTATAACCGCTGCGTCGGCACTCGTTACTGCTCTAATAACTGCCCATACAAAGTGCGGCGGTTCAATTTCCTGCTTTTCCAGGACTGGGAAACTCCGCAGTTCAAGCTCATGCGCAATCCCGACGTAACCGTACGCAGCCGCGGCGTCATGGAAAAATGCACTTACTGTGTGCAGCGAATTAGCGAGAAGCGCATCGATGCCGAGCGCGCCGACTCCACCATTAAAGAAGGCGATCTGCAGACGGCCTGCCAGCAGTCGTGTCCGGCCAACGCGATCGTCTTCGGTAACCTGAACGATCCGAATAGCCAAGTCAATAAGTGGAAACAGCAGCCGAGAAACTACTCGCTTTTAGGTGAATTGAATACGAAGCCGCGCACGACGTATCTCGCGGAAGTTCGCAATCCTAACCCCGAGTTAGAAGATAAGTCAGAAGAGTCAAAGGCATAAGTGGAGCGCATGTAAGGCATGGCTACGAACACACAAATACCCGTGGCAGACAGGCGAGTGCCGGTAATCGCGCCGGGTCACACCTTCTCCACCATCACCGAGAAGATCAGCAACATCGTCCTGAGCCGCCCCATCTCACTGGGATGGATCTTGGGCTTCCTGATCGTTTTCTCGATGATGAACATGCTGATGATGGCCCTGGGGTACCTGTTCATTAAAGGTACAGGGATCTGGGGCATCAACATCCCCATCGGTTGGGGATTCGCCATCGTCAACTTTGTGTGGTGGATCGGTATTGGCCACGCGGGCACGCTGATTTCGGCTATTCTGTGCCTGCTCCGGCAGACCTGGCGCAACTCGATCAACCGCTTCGCCGAAGCGATGACTTTGTTTGCCGTGGCCTGCGCCGGTATCTTCCCGCTCGCTCACACCGGACGCCCGTGGCTCGCGTACTGGCTGTTTCCGTATCCGAATACCATGCAGTACTGGCCGAATTTCCGCAGCCCGCTGGTGTGGGACGTGTTCGCGGTTTCGACTTACTTCACCATTTCGCTGGTGTTCTGGTTTGTGGGATTGATTCCCGATCTGGCCTCCTTGCGCGATCGCACTGAGAATATCTGGGTCCAACGCATTTACGGATTGCTCGCCATGGGGTGGCGCGGTTCCGCCCGCCACTGGCACCGCTATGAAACGGCCTACTTACTTCTCGCCGGTCTCGCGACGCCGCTGGTGCTTTCCGTTCACACGGTTGTCAGCTTCGATTTCGCCGTCGGCATAGTCCCCGGCTGGCACACCACGATCTTCCCCCCGTACTTTGTCGCGGGGGCCATCTATTCCGGCTTCGCCATGGTGCTTTGTCTGGCGATTCCAATCCGCGCGATCTACGGACTGAAGGACTTCATCACCGAGAGACATCTGGAGAACGCGGCCAAGGTGATGCTGGCCACTGGCCTCATCGTCGCCTACGGCTATGGCATGGAGGCGTTCATGGGCTGGTACAGCGGCAGCCAGTTTGATTCGTTCCTGCTCTGGAATCGGCTGCACGGGCCGTATCGCCTGCTTTATATGGCGTTGCTGGGCTGCAACATTTTCATTCCGCAAGTTCTCTGGCTGAAGAAGTTCCGCGTCTCCACCGGTTGGCTCTGGCTCATCTCGTTCGTGGTACTCGTCGGTATGTGGCTGGAGCGCTTCATTATCGTCGTAGTTAGTTTGAGCCGCGACTTCCTGACTTCCTCGTGGGGCCAATACTATCCGACTAAGTGGGACTGGATGACTTTCGCCGGCACCATTGGCATGTTCCTGACTGCCATGTGGCTGTTCGTTCGCATCCTCCCCATGATTTCCATCTTCGAATTGCGCACCTTGCTGCCGGAGTCGCAGGTGCATGAAGCGGCGGAGGTGAAACAGTGAGCGATTTTTCAGGCAATGGTCCGATCTACGGACTAATGGCCGAATTCGACTCGGCGCAAGAACTGGTAGCTGCCGCTCACAAGACGCACGAAGCGGGCTACCAGAAGATCGACGCCTACAGCCCGTTCCCCATCGAGGGCCTAGCCGAAGCCATCGGCTTTCACTCGAACCGCGTGCCCCTCGTCGTCCTCATCGGCGGACTCATCGGCGGGATCTCGGCGTACGCGCTGCAGTATTGGGTGGCAGTGATCACCTATCCGGTTAATGTCGGCGGACGCCCGTATCACTCCTGGCCTTCGTTCATCATCGTGACCTTCGAGCTGACGATTCTTTTCGCCGGACTTTCCTCCGCTATCGGCATGATTGTCCTGAACGGCCTTCCCATGCCATATCATCCGGTGTTCAACGTACCGGAGTTCGCCAAGGCCTCGGAGAATAAATTCTTTCTCATCGTGTTTTCGAGTGACCCGAAATATGATGCAAACCGCACGCGCTCGTTTCTCACGGAACTCGCGCCACGCATGGTCGCGGAGGTGCCAAGCTAGCCATGGGCGCCACGCGTAACCTCCGCAGAGTTTTGCCCGCGTTGCTGGCGCTGATCGCCATCACCGCGGGATGCCGCATCGATATGCACATGCAGCCTTATTACCGGCCCATGGCGAGGAGCGATTTCTTCGCTGACGATCGCTCCGCCCGCTTGCCGGTCGAGGGCACGGTGGCACG
>Ga0074046_10000853_pt1 | contig 28112 bp, 21 predicted proteins | sample BogForMeECP23OM3_FD_94441 | JGI IMG/M metagenome (GOLD analysis project Ga0074046, IMG submission 94441) | Bog forest soil microbial communities from Calvert Island, British Columbia, Canada - Bog Forest MetaG ECP23OM3 | ecosystem: Environmental > Terrestrial > Soil > Wetlands ... | reverse complement strand
TTTTGTGCATCCCAGGTCGAAGGCCGAGGGTGCGTTCGGAGTTTTGATCGAGATGGTGGAAGACCCTGCGGACAAATGAAAACCACAACCACTGAGCGTCTGCTTAAAGAGTTTCCGCGAGTCAGCACCGCGACGTGGCAGGCGGCGATTGCGCGGGACCTGAAGGGCGCCGATGCAGAGAGACTTGTATGGCGGACGGAAGACGGACTGGCAGTGAAGCCCTTCCATCGCGCCGAGGACCTGGCAGGGCTGGCGTGTGTGAACACAGCGCCCGGGGATTTTCCCTACCGGCGCGGCGCGCGCACCACCGGCGACTGGCGGATTCGCGAGGCGATTGACGCCCCGGATGCGGAAGAAGCGAATCGCATGGCGAACGGGGCGGTGGCGGGGGGCGCGGAGCAGATTGCATTCTGCGGTTTCCTGGTCGAGAGCGCAGCCGAACTGGAAGGTCTGCTCAGAGGGCTCGACACGATTCCAGTACATTTTGAGCGTGCCAACGAGGCATTGATTCAAATGCTGATCAAGCGGCTGAATGGAACGCCGCGCGCCGCGGAAACTTCGACAGGGTACGATGCGCTGGCCGGCGTGGAGTTTGCCGCGGAGACGATTGCGGCCGCGCCCGTTGGCCTCGTGCCATTCACCATCCATGGCGCGGCTTTTCGCGAAGCAGGAGCGACGGCCGTTGAGGAAATTGGATTCGCACTGGGGGCAGGAGTGGATTTTCTGGCAGCGCTCACGGAACGCGGAGTGGATGTAAACCGCGCGGCGGCTGCGCTCGAGTTCAGCTTTGCAGCAGGCTCCAATTATTTCTTTGAGATCGCCAAGTTTCGCGCATTCCGCATGCTGTGGGCGCGGGCGGTAGAGAGCTTTGGCGGGACGCATGAGACGGCGAAAGCGCGCATTGCGGCGCGCACGTGGCACTGGAATAAGACCGTCTACGATCCCTACATCAATATTTTGCGTGCGACCACCGAGGCCATGGCCGCGGTGCAGGGCGGGGCGGACGCGGTGACGGTGACGCCATTCGACGCGTGCTACAAAGCACCGGACGAAGCCAGCCGGCGGCTGGCGCGAAACACGCAACTGCTGCTGAAACACGAGGCGTGGCTGGGACGCGTGGCCGATGCCGGCGGAGGGTCGTACGCTCTCGAGACGACTACGGATTCTCTGGCGCGTGAGGGCTGGGGGATGATGCAGGATATTGAAGCGCACGGCGGATTCCGGAAGGCGCAGGCGGAGGGCATGATTGCAGAGGCGCTGGGACGGGGTTTGGCTGCGCGTGAGCAGGCGGTTGCGCTGCGGAAGCGCGTGCTTGTGGGCACGAATCAATATGCGAATCCGGCTGAGGGAGCACTGGACCGCATCGACGAGCAGCGAATGCATGCTGATTTGCGCGCAGCACGGGCGTACGAGGAGTTGCGGCTGCGCACGGAGCGCCATGCGGCTGCGGGAGGCAAGACGCCACGAGTGCTGTTGGCGGAGATCGGCGACGTGAGGATGCGGGCGGCGCGGTCGAATTTTGCGGCGAATTTCTTTGCTTGCGCGGGATTCGAGATCGTCGCGCGACGCTTCAAGAAGGCCGAGGAGATTGCCGCGGCGGATGCGGATTTGATTGTGCTGTGCAGCGCGGATCAGGAGTATGCGGCGCTGGCGTCGGCGTTGCTGGCGCAACTCAGGGCGCTGGGTCGCAAGACGCCGGTGATCGTTGCCGGGAATCCCGAGAACGCGGTGGAGTTGAGGGCGGCGGGAATTGCGGATTTCGTGAACTTGCGCAGTCAGCCGCTGGAGTTTTTGACGAAGTGGCAGGAGAGTCTGCTGGTTTGAAAGCGGGAGGTTGAGGTTCGACGTATCCCAGGTCTCAAAATCGAGACCTGGGGCACCCAAGGATCGGGTTGAGCAAAGAACTATGCGTCCGGATTTTACGAAGATCGACTGGAGGCCTCGAGCGGCGGAGACGACCGCTCACGACGCCCATGCGTGGCTTTCGCCCGAGCACATCGCGCTGAAGAGTTTTTATGCGCGCGCGGATCTGGAGGGGCTCGAACATCTTGAGTACGCGGCAGGAATTCCGCCGTATCTGCGCGGGCCACACACGACGATGTATGCCACGCGGCCGTGGACGATCCGGCAGTATGCGGGGTTTTCGACGGCGGAAGAGTCGAATGCGTTTTACCGGCGCAACCTGGCGGCGGGGCAGCGGGGGCTTTCCGTGGCGTTCGATTTGGCGACGCACCGCGGTTACGATTCCGACCACGAACGCGTGGCGGGCGACGTGGGCAAGGCGGGCGTGGCGATCGATTCGATTCTCGACATGAAGATTCTCTTCCATCGCATTCCGCTGGAGCAGATGTCGGTATCGATGACAATGAACGGCGCAGTGCTGCCGATCATGGCGTTTTATATTGTGGCTGCCGAGGAACAGGGCGTGCCGCCGGAACAGTTGAGCGGGACGATCCAGAACGACATTCTGAAAGAGTTCATGGTCCGCAACACCTACATCTATCCGCCGGAGGGGTCGATGCGGATCATCGGCGACATTTTTCGCTACTGCGCGGAGAAAATGCCGAAGTTCAACTGCATCAGCGTGAGCGGATACCACATGCAGGAGGCGGGCGCGACGGCGGATCTGGAATTGGCTTACACGCTGGCTGACGGACTGGAGTATCTGCGCACGGGCGTGAAGGCGGGCCTCGATGTGGACGAGTTTGCGCCGCGAATTTCGTTTTTCTGGGGCGTTGGCATGAACCATTTTATGGAGATTGCCAAGATGCGCGCGGCGCGCATGCTGTGGGCCAAAATCGTGAAAGGTTTCGGCGCCAAGAATCCCAAATCGCTGGCACTGCGCGCGCACTCGCAGACTTCAGGATGGAGCCTGACGGCGCAGGACCCGTACAACAACGCGGTGCGCACGTGCGCTGAAGCTCTGGCCGCGGCCTTCGGCGGTACGCAGTCGCTGCACACTAACGCGCTGGACGAAGCGTTGGCACTGCCTACGGATTTTTCAGCACGCATCGCGCGCAATACGCAGATTTATTTGCAGGAGGAGACGGGCATCACGCGCATGGTCGATCCATGGGCGGGATCGTTTTACGTGGAGCGTCTGACACACGATTTGATGCACGCGGCGTGGAAACTGATCGAGGAGATTGAAAAACTGGGCGGCATGACCAAGGCGATCGAGACGGGCTTGCCCAAGATGCGCATTGAAGAGGCGGCGGCGCGGAGGCAGGCAGGGATCGATTCGGGGAGCGACGTGATTGTGGGCATGAATGCCTACGCTGCTTCAGAGGAGCCGGAGATTCCTGTGCTCGCTATCGACAACGACGCAGTGCGCCAGGCGCAGATAAAGCGGCTGGAGAAATTGAAGCGCGAACGCGATGGCAGCGCGGTACGCGAGGCGCTTGCAAAACTGGAGAGGTGCGCGGCGGGGGGCGAGGGGAATCTGCTGGAGTGCGCGGTGGAAGCCGCGCGGAAGCGGGCCACGCTGGGCGAGATTTCGCAAGCACTGGAAAACGTGTGGGGACGGTACGAAGCTACGACGCGGACCATCGCCGGCGTATATTCCGCGGCCAGCGCGGGCGGTCAGGAGTTCTTGAAGGCGCGGCGGATGGTAGAGGAGTTTGAGCGTGAGGAGGGGCGGCGGCCGCGGATTCTGGTGGCGAAGATGGGCCAGGACGGGCACGACCGCGGCGCCAAGGTGATTGCAACGGCATTCGCCGACATAGGATTCGACGTGGACATCGGACCGCTGTTCCAGACGCCGCGCGAGGTGGCGCGCTTCGCTCTCGACAGCGACGTGCACGTGGTGGGTGTGTCGAGCCTGGCGGCTGGACACAGGACGCTGGTGCCGCAACTGATCGCGGAGCTGCGGGCGTTGAGCAGGGACGACATTCTGGTGGTGGTGGGCGGGGTGATTCCGCCGCAGGATTACGATTTTCTGTACAAGGCTGGAGTGGCAGGGATTTATGGGCCGGGAACAGTGATTCCTGTGGCGGCACAAAAACTTATGGTGATGTTGAGCGCCAGTGTTACGACTTAAAGCCGGTGCGAGGATTGCTGTACCCGGTCTCTTGCTTTCCCACCCTTTTCGCAAAAAGCGCGAAAAGGATGGGGCACGGAAATGAAGGGTACAGCAATTCTGGAACTGCCGTAGCGAAACGGTTGGGTACTTGCCATGAAAAGCGCATTGCGTGAGATTGCCGGGTGCGGAGCGGCGGCAGCGCCGCGCGTCACGGCAAAGCGCAGGCCGCTCTCGCGCGAGGAATATGTTGAAGGTATTTTGCGCGGTGACCGGACGGTGCTGGCGCGGGCGGTTACGCTGATTGAGAGCGCGCGAGAGACGGATCGCGCGCTGGCCGAGCAGATTGTCGAGGATTGCCTGCCGCACAGCGGCAACTCAATTCGCGTGGGCATTACCGGCGTGCCGGGCGCGGGCAAAAGCAGTCTGATTGAAGCGCTCGGCAGGTATTTGATCGCGGAGCAGCAACAGAAGGTGGCCGTGCTGGCAATCGATCCCAGCAGCCAGATCTCCGGCGGCAGCATTCTGGGCGACAAGACACGCATGACGACGCTGGCCGCGAGCGAGATGGCCTTCGTGAGGCCCTCGCCATCACGCGGCATGGCGGGCGGCGTGGCGCAGCGGACGCGCGAGGCGATGCTGCTGTGCGAAGCGGGGGGATACAGGAACATTCTGGTGGAAACCATCGGCGTGGGGCAGTCGGAGACTGCGGTGCACGAGATGGTGGACTTTTTTTTGCTGATTACGCTGTCCGGAGCGGGCGATGAGTTGCAGGGGATCAAACGTGGGGTGATGGAGCTGGCGGACCTGGTGGCCGTGAACAAGGCCGATGGCGCGAATGGGCCCGCGGCAGAGCGGGCGCGGGCCGAGGCGCAAAACGCGCTGCACTTTTTCCCGGCGGCAAGATCAGGATGGACGCCGCGCGCTGTGACGTGCTCGGCAGTGACGGGTGCTGGAATTCGCGAACTCTGGGAGTGCGTGCTGGAGTATACCGCGCTGACGCAGGCGAACGGGTGGTTCAGCGGTGCGCGGCGCGAGCAGCAGCGGCGATGGATGCACGAGATGATCGATCAGGCGCTGCGGCAGCGGTTCGACGCGCAGCCTGCGGTGCGGAGCCGCGTGGCAGCGCTGGAGCGGGATGTGGCGGAGGGCCGCACCACGTCGTTTCGCGCGGCACGCGTGCTGCTGGATGCGCATACACGCGGATCGTGAAACTGGGGTCCAAAGAATTGAGTTGAGGTTCGTGCTTTCCCACATCTCAAAATCGAGATGTGGGGCACCCGTCGCTTGTACTGACTGATTGAATCCAAAACATGATTTATGGAATGCGGCGGGCGAGCACTGCGGCCAGCGTCGCGGCCTGCTGCGGCGTGGGCAGATTGCTGTAGCCGGCCAGTACGCGGCCCTTGCGGAAGATGCAGAGGCCGTCGAGATATGGCGCGCTGGACATCCATGCCTCGTCGCCTACCAGCGCGGGGACCGCGCCGGGAAAGTGTTCGTGAAGGGCTTTGAGAACGAGCGAAGCGGATTCGGGCGTGGACGCGAGGACGATGAAGGCCTGACCGGCCTGGTACCTGGCCACGTAGCCGCGCTTGAGCTCGCGGAGGCCGAGGACGCTCTGAGGGACCATGCGGATAGGCGCGACATTATCCGGAGGAAACCAACGGAGCTGCGCGGGCGGCGTCACGCGGCCGGGAAGACGCACTTCGAGCGTGGAGGCAATGCTGCGCAGCGTGGAGGAGTCGTCTGCGTTGGCGTCGGCAGCAACTTCGACGATCTCGACGTAGAAGTTGCCCCTGGCGAAGGTTGCGCTTTGCGCCTCGACCTGGCCGCCCATGCCGATCTGCGAGATGGGCGAAGCGGGATCGAGGTTGGCGGCGAAGAGTCCGTAGGCCGCGTCAGCATCGGTCATTTCAGAGAGATCGATGGTGAGAGTATTGGCGCCGGATTTGCAGTCGACGGTGCTCATGCGCACGAAGCCGAAGATGAGGTAGCCCTCCGCGCCGCCGTCTTTGTATTCGAAGAGATTGCCCGAGTCGTACTCGCGGATGGCGCCGGACTGCTCCCAGCCGGGGGCGATGTGGCAGTCGAGAACGCTTTGTGCGGCGGCGGAACCGGAGGCAAGCAGGGCCGAGAGCAGCAACGCGGAAACCCTCATGCGAAAAGCTCCTGGGCGCGTTCCATGCGACGGGCGACATGCACGCCGTGCGGGCAATTTACCGTGCACGAAGCGCAATTGGCGCAGCGGATGGTAGGCAAATGGGCGAGCTCGAGATAACGCTCGCGGCCCAGTGCGAATTGGCCGTAGCCTTCGGCATAGGTAAGGCAGCGCAGTACGTCGGCAACTGGCAGTCCTTCACGGCATGCGCCCTGGCACACGCCGCACATGCGGCAATAGAGCGGGCGAATCCGCTCCAGATGCGCGGAGAGAATGCTGGCGTCGGTGGTTGAGAAAGCGTACTGCATGGCCTTGAGGTTTTCGTCGAGCTGGTCCATGTCGGTGATGCTGGGAACGGTGGTGGCGACGTTGGGATTCTTGACCACCCATTTGAGCGCGGAGAGCATGGCGCCGGGTTGCGCAAGCTTGCCGGCGATGGGATCGCCGGGCCGATGGCTGCGCGACCCGCCGGCCATGACCTTCATAGCGACGACGCCGAGACCAGATTTGGCTGCAGCTTCCACGGCCTGGTCCATGGCGGGATCCATGGTGAAGTTGTAGGCCGCGAGAACCACGTCGAAAACTTTTTTCTGGATCATCCAGGGAATGAGTTGCGGCTGGCCGCTGTGGGTGCTGACGCCGGCGAAGCGGACCTTGCCCTGCTGTTTGGCGAGCTGCTGAGCCTCGATGTGGTCGTCGTGAATATCGGCGGGACCGCTGCGGCCGTGCAGATACCAGATGTCGATGTAATCCGTGTTGAGCTCGTGCAGGCTCTGATCGAGATGCTGCATCATGCCGGCTTTGTCGGGCGCGTGGGTTTTGGTGGAGAGGACGATCTGCTTGCGCCTGGCGCCGAGGGCTGCGCCGACCATGCGCTCGCAGTTGCCGTGCTGGTAGCTGCGCGCGGTGTCGAAGTAGTTGATGCCGAGGTCGGCGGCGCGCTCAATCACGCTGGGGTCGGAGGTGATCATGCAGCCAAATCCAACGGAAGTGACGCGGAGGCCGGTGTGGCCGAGCGTCTTGTAGCTGAGCTTGACGGCAGAGCCGGAGGGCGCATCGCCGGATTGCGGCGTGAGGACGCCGATGGCGGGCGTTGCGCTGGCCAGCGGAGCGAGCAGCCCGGCGGAAACGCCGGTGGCTAGAAAATCACGGCGGGAGGTCTTGGAAGGCATGAGGACACCTCGACTTTCTTGAGCGCCGTTAGTGTAGAAAGCGCCCCGGGAGCGTGCATAGGACGGGCGTCACAGAACAGTGGTCAGTGATCAGTTGTCAGTGGTCAGAAAAACCCCTTCCCCGGCGGATTACCCCGCGTTGCGGAGGGCCTGGAGGGTTTCTTCGAGGGCCGGTTCCCAGGGCGAAAGCTCGATACCGAAGCGGGCTTGCAGTTTGGCGTTGGAGAGCACGGAGTAGCGGGGGCGCGTGGCAGGGGTGGGATAGTCCCTGGTGGCGATGGAAGTGAGAGTGGGCGGTTTGAGGTCGAGGAGCTGGGCGGCTCGGGCGAAGATGGCCTGGGCAAAGCCGAACCAGGAGACGGAACCGCCGCAGGTCATGTGGTAGAGGCCGGTCCAGTCCTCGGGAGTGTCGAAACGGCGGGCAAGGATGCCGGTGACGATCGAGTGCGTGGCGCGGGCGAGTTCGATGGAGGTCGTGGGCCCGCCGATCTGGTCGTCGACGATGGAGAGACGGTCGCGCTCACGCGCAAGGCGAAGCATGGTAAGTAGAAAATTGTTGCCGTGGGGGCCGTAGACCCAGCTGGTGCGGAAGATGAGAGATTTGCCGCCGACGCCTTCGACAGCTTGCTCGCCGGCGAGCTTGCTTGCGCCGTAGACATTAAGCGGATTGGGCGCGTCGGTCTCGGTCCACGGAGCAGATTTGCTACCGTCAAAAACGTAGTCGGTAGAGTAATGGACGAAGAGGGCGTTGCGCGTGTGGGCTTCTTCGGCGAGAACGCGCGGCGCCTGTTGGTTGATGGCGTAAGCAAGATCGTGCTCGCTCTCGGCGCGGTCGACAGCGGTGTAGGCGGCGGCGTTGAGAATGATATCGGGCGCGGCGCGGTGAACCAGCTCACGGGTTTGTTCGGCATCGGCGAGATCGACGGATTCGCGGTCGACACCGATGATGGTGCCGACGCCGGCAAAGACCTTCTCGAGCTCGCGGCCGAGCTGTCCGGCGTTGCCGACGATGAGGATGCGGGGATTCTCTTTTCGATTGGCGGCCGTGGCTGACGATGCGCTCATGCGGGCGAGCTCCGGAGATCGTGGAAGTGTGCTGCAGGCATTCTAAATGGCCGCCGCAAAGAAGCGGGTTCGCTTGGAATCGCGATTCCCCGTACAATTTATATGTGGAGTCTTCCCCGATGCGCCGTGTTTATTGCGATGCCAATGCCACCACGCCTGTGCTGCCAGAGGTGATGGAGGCGATGCGTCCGTATTTGATGGAGGATTTTGGGAACGCGTCATCGATCCACTTGCAGGGGCAGCGGGCGCGGAAGGCGGTGGATGGGGCGCGCGAGACCCTCGCGACGTTTTTCCATTGCCGTGAGGCGGAGGTGGTGTTCAACTCCGGCGGGACGGAGGGGGACAACACGGCGATCTTCGGGCTGGTGCACGCGGGCGACCACCTGATTACGACGGCGATTGAGCACTCAGCGGTGCTGCGCGCGGCAGAGCGTGCGGCGGAACGCGGTGCGGAGGTAACGTTTGTTGCGCCTCGCGCGGATGGATTGATTGATCCTGAACAAATTCGGCGGGCGGTGAGACCGACGACGCGACTCATCAGCGTGATGCTGGCGAACAACGAGACGGGCGTGCTGCAACCGGTGGAGGAGATCGGCAAGGTTGCCGCGGAGGCGGGTGCGTTCTTCCACATCGATGCCGTGCAGGGTGCGGGAAAGGTCGCGTTCGACGTGCGGCGGTTCGGATGCCACTTGTGCTCGATCAGCGCGCACAAGATGCACGGACCGAAGGGCGTGGGCGCGATGTATGTGCGGCGCGGCACGCCGCTGGAGCCGCTGATTGTGGGCGGGAGCCATGAACGCCGGCAGCGCGCGGGCACGGAGAATGTGCCCGGCATTGTGGGACTGGGCAAGGCCGTGGAATTGGCGATGGAAAGCGTGGCGGATGGAACTGTTGCGCGCATTGCGGCGTTGCGCGACAGGCTGGAAGCAGGAGTTTTACGGATTGCGGGCACGGGCGTGAACGGCGCCGACGCGCCGCGCGTGGCGAATACTACGAACATCCGCTTTGAGCAATTGGAGGGCGAGGCGCTGGTGATTGCGCTTGATCTGAAGGGCGTGGCAGTGAGCGGCGGATCGGCGTGCCACTCGGGCTCGACTGAACCCAGCCACGTGCTGATGGCAATGGGACTGGACAAGCATGCGGCGCGGGCGAGTTTGCGGTTCAGTTTGTTGAGGACGGCGACGGATGAGGATGTGGAAGCCGTGTTGCGCGTGGTTCCGCAGGCCGTGGAACATTTGAGGGCGCTAGCGCCGGAAGCAGTTGTAAGCGGTCAGTGATCAGTGGGTCAGTTTTTCTCCGCGCGGCAAGAGCTGCGGCAAAGAGGAACGACTGGGGGACTTAGCAACTGATAGAGCGGGTTTCAAATATGGCCAAGCGGATCGGTGGCGAATCCCTCAGGGGTTAAAACCCGAGTATATTTTGCAATCTTTACGGCACGACTGAAGCCGTGCCCTTTCGCGAAACCATTTATACAACCAGTTCCAGAAGTTTGAGACTTGCTCATTTTTATGACAGAACACACGACAATCGCGGTGGCCATGTCCGGAGGGGTTGACTCCTCGACTGCGGCGGCGATCCTCGCGCATTCGGGCGTGAATGTCGTCGGGCTCACTTTACATCTTTGGGATCAGACGCGATTGGCGGGCAAGCACGGCATCCCCGACGCTCCGAAGGCGGGTCGTTGCTGTTCGATTGACGATGTATATGACGCGCGGCGCGTCGCCGAGGACCTGGGGATTCCGTATTACGTGGTGAACCAGGAAGAGCGCTTCGAGCGCGACGTGGTGCGGCCGTTTGTGGACGAGTATCTGGCGGGACGCACGCCGATTCCCTGCTCTCTCTGCAACAACCACATCAAGTTCGATCAACTGCTGAAGACGGCGCGGAGCATTGGCGCGGAGCGCATTGCCACCGGTCACTACGCGGTGAACGAATACGACGCCCAGCGCGGGCGCTGGATTCTGAGGCGGCCGGCGGACCTGGCCAAAGATCAGACGTATTTTCTTTTTGGGCTGACGCAGGAGCAGTTGTCGCGGACGCTGTTCCCGCTGGGGCACATGACCAAGCCAGAGGTACGCGAGGCGGCACGGCAGCATGGATTGCGGCTGGCCGAGAAGCCTGACTCGCAGGAGATCTGCTTCATTCCCGGCGGCGATTACAAGCAGTTTTTGACAGCGTATCTCGAGGAGCAGGGTGAGCGAATGCCCGAGACTGCGGGCGAGCTGGTGGCTTCGAATGGCGAAGTGGTGGGACGTCACGAGGGAATCTCGAACTTTACCGTGGGCCAGCGCAAGGGACTGGGTGTGGCGTCGCCTTCGCCGCTCTACGTGCTGCAGATTGACCCGGCAAGCCATCGCGTGACGGTGGGCGCGGACGCCGAACTCGCGACGCGGAGGTTGCGCGCGCGGAGGCTGAACTGGATCAGCATTGCCGAGTTGACGGAACCGATGCGGGTGCGGGCCAAGATCCGGCACCGGCACGAGCCGGCGTGGGCTACGCTGGAGCCCGCGGGCGCAGATGAGTGCGTGGCGACTTTCGACGAGGCGCAACGGGCGGTGACGCCGGGGCAGTCAGCCGTGTTCTATGACGGTGACGAGGTGGTGGGCGGCGGCTGGATTGTGTAGGCCGCGGCGCTCTCGAGAAAGTGATATTCGCCTTCAAGCACGCCAGAAGCGGCAGCAGCTTCGGCAGCGGCGGGATTTGAGATAAACGAGCGCGCCAAGCCTTCATCCGTAACTTCAAAGAGGAAAAACACGTTGTCCGGGTCTTCCACGGCTCTCCAAAGGCCGCGAAGCTGAAGACCCGCGTCCCGGTGAGCCTGGGCGTGAGAAGCAAAGACCGCATTCCATCTGGAAAAATCCGACACGCGGTTACGGCATAGAAGGTTCGTCATGGTCTGCCGGCTCCTCGGCGGCACGCGATCCAGTTTAAGCCGGTTCCAGGATCGATGTACCCAGGCTTCCTACTTTCCCACCCTTTTCGCCAAAAGCGCGAAAAGGATGGGGCACGGATGTGATGGGTAAAGCTATTGTGGAGTTGTTCCAGGAAGATTTCTTACTTAGGCCGTTGCATCTCGAAGCGGTCGCGCGTGCGCATGTAAACCGGGCCGCCCATGCGGCCGATGGCGTTAAGTTTATCGGGGTCGATCTTGTAGCCGCCCTTCTGGTCATCGAAAAGCGACTCGAGGACATGGAAGCGCAGGACCTCGCCCAGCACCAGGATGCCGCCGCCGGGCTGGTCACTGACGCGGACGATCTGATGCAGGCGGCACTCCATCTGCACCTTGCTTTCGGCCACGCGCGGCGCCCTCACAAGGTCGCTGGCAATCGTGGTCAGCCCTGAGAGCTCGAATTCGTCGATTTCAGGTGGTACGTCGGCAGAGCACAGGTTCATCTGCTCGGCGAACTCCTCGGAAACGATGTTGACGACGAATTCGCCGGTGGCTTCGATGTTCAACAACGTGTCCTTGTAAGGGCGCGGGGCGGTGCGGACGGAGGTGCAGAAACAGACCACCGGAGGGTTGGAACTGCATGCAGTGAAGTAGCTGAAGGGGGCGAGATTCCGGATGCCGGCCAAGTCGATGCTGGAGACGAAGGCGATGGGGCGCGGCACGATCATGCCGATCATGAGCTTGTAGATATCATTGGGCGCGATTTGGGCCGGATCGAGGGTGCGCATGCTGTGTTTCTCTGCTGAAATAGCGCGGGCGTGGACGCCCGCATTACCGCCGGTCTACCACCTCAGCGAGCAAGAAGCCGCTCGCCGGGGACCCCGGTCTGGAGACCGGCGCTACATACTTGTTATCGCTCATTCACAGAGCTACACAAAGAGATCGTTATCGCCGGATGCGCGATTTGCGTCCGCGCGCGATGTGCCTTGCGTACTGCGCAGGGACTCGATGACAGCCTTTGCGGAAGCGAGGAACGCGGATAGCTGACGCATGGGCTTGGTCACGGTGTCGGCCATAAAGGAGCCGGCACGGTCCACAGCGTCGAGCACGCTCGAGAGCATGGAGTCAACACGGCTGGCCTGACGCTGCGCGCGCCCAATGATGTCATCAGCCGCCGCTTGCACGTCGGCAACCTGATTGCGCAGGGCGCGCGTGAGCAGGGCGAGGTCACAGGTGGTCTGTTCAATCTTCGGCGCGACGCGCACGAGGAGGTTGCGAGTGCTTTCGATGACCGGCATAACCGAGGAGCGCAGCTCTGCCATCTCTTCGCGGATGGACTTGGCCAGTTTGCGCAGGGCGATGAGTGCGGCAAGGAGGACGATGGCCTGAATCAACATGGCCAGCGCTACCGCGGTGACCAAGGCGAGCTGAACGGTCTGGTTATCGAGATTTGGCATGGTGTTGCCCTCGCGCAGGAATTCTGCGGGCCTACAGTCAAAACCGGTCAAGACCGGTTGAGCACGCTCCCAGGGGAAGAAGCGGCGTTACGGCATTTCTCCTTCGATCATAGCCTTCGCGGATGCCGTGCGAGGCACAAGATTCCTTGAGGCAACCGCACCTTTAGGTTCGAGGCTTTGGCACACATCCGAAGAAGAAATGCTTTGCCCGGAGCCGGAACGGGAGCTTGTCAAACTTGCTCGCGCGCGCGGCGCCGGAAGGGACGATGCAACCGCATGAGACCCGGAAGACCTGGAGCCGAAACCGCTCGCTCTCAGACCTCGTGGCTCTCGGGCTCGTTGCTGGATGCCTCGTGATACGCCTGACGGCCCGCATCAACGGCGGCGCTTACCCGCGTGGTCTGGTCGGCGACCAGGTTCTTGCCCCGCTCCACAAACTCTTCCCACTGGGCGCGGCCGCGATCGATGGCGTCACGGCCGCGATCGACGTACTCGCCCACCTGATCCTTGCCTTTGTCGACAAACGCGCTCACATGTTCCTTGCCCTTGTCGACCAATGCGGAGACATTCTCCGCGGCCTCGCGAGTGCGTGCGCGTAGATACTCTTTGCCTTCGCGGGCGCCCTGCGCGATGTCCTCACGGGTTTCACGGCCGCTCTTGGGGGCGTAAAGAATACCCACCAAAGCGCCAACGCCTAATCCGGCCAGGAACCACGCTAATCCGTAGGATTTGCTTTCCTCTGACATGACGAAATTTCTCCTTTCGATGCTTTAAAGCCGTTCTCCAATTATTGCAGAGCAGACCCGCTGCCCCCTGAGCAACGTTTTCCCCAACTTAAAGGAAAACATCACGTGCACGCCCCTTGGCGACTCCTAAGAAATTGGAGAACCGCCTAACAAAGGATGCCTGAGGGTACCAAACAGTCCAATTTTACCGCACGTCACCCGCGCTATGCCGGCCAGTGGTCGCGAACCTGTGCAGAACGCAAACGCACCGGGCTTCTTGACATAGGATGCGCGGAAGGGCCCGGGGGTTGGGGATACGAGGCAGACCTCCCCGCGAAGATGGGAGCAACACAATCACCCGCCGCAGCTGCAGGTGTGCGTCAAAACCTCTGCAAAGTGGAGCGCTTTGACGTGCGCCAGCTGGTCAAGCTGCTCGCGGCAACTGAATCCATCGGCAACCACAATCGTGGTTGGCCCAGCGGATTGAACGGCCGGGAGCAGGTCCTGGTTGGCGATGGCCTTCGACACCTCGAATTTATCGGCTTCGAAACCGAAGGGGCCTGCCATCCCGCAGCAACCGGCCTGGATGGGTTCGACCGTGGCGCCGGCCTGACGCAAAAGCACGATTTCGCTGCCCGGTCCGCCAAAAACCGCTTTGTGATGGCAGTGGCCATGGAGGAGAATGTGCGCGCCTCCGAGCGCGTTCTTGAAGCGTCCGGAGACAAAGCTGTCTGGCGCGCGCGCGGCGAGAAAGTCGGCAAAAAGCCAGACCTGCTCGCTCAGATGCTTGGCGCGGGGATCGCTGGGGAAAAGTTCGAGGAGCTCGTCTTTGAAGACACTGGCGCAACTGGGCTCGAGAAAAACAAAAGGCAGGCCGGCATCGATCTGCGGAGCCATACGACGGAGAACTTGCGCGAGATAGGAGCGGGCGGCGGAAAGCAGGCCGAAATCGTAGAGCGGCCGGCCGCAACAGATGTGCCCGCGGGGCGTTTCCACGCGGAAGCCGGCAAGAGTGAGGACGGCTTCGGCGGCCTGCAGAGATTGCGGGTGGTAGTAGTTGTTCCAGGTGTCGGGCCAGAGGAGCACTGACTTTGAGAAATCGTCTCCAGGCGCATCCCCGGTCCCCAAAAGCGAGGGACCGGGGGCACCCGTCTCCGGGGGTGGGGCAGCCTCTTGGACGAGATTTGTGGAAGGGCGGCGCAGTCGCTGGAAGGTTTTCGGCGCGAGGCGCGGGAGCTGCCGCTCTTGCGCGACTCCAGCGATGCGCTTGATGAGAGGGCTGGTCAGAGGGCCGGTGAGGATGGCGTTGGTGAGGGCCGGCGCCAGCGAACTGTAGCGGGCGAGGCGGTCGGCGAAGCCGAAAATGTAGTGGTGAAGCGGGTGCGGACGGCCCTTGTAGCGCTGGGCGAGAAACTCGGACTTGTAGGCGGCCATGTCTACCTGCACCGGGCACTCGGATTTGCAAGCCTTGCAACTGAGGCAGAGATCGAGGGCTTCGTGAACAGCGCGGCTCTGGAAGCCTTCGTCACGCAGGGCGCCGGAAAGCATTTCCCAGAGCAGGTGTGCGCGGCCGCGGGTGGAGTGCTGCTCCTCGCCGGTGGCGCGGTAGCTGGGGCACATGACGCCGCCCACGGTGTTGCGGCAGGAGCCGACGCCAACGCAGCGCTCGGTGGCGCGCGCGAGGGAGCCGTTGTCTTTTGCGAAGGCGAAGTTGGGCTCCCACCCAATTTGTCCGCCGTGGTTGCCCACGCCGGACAAATTGGATGGGGCACGGTCTGTGGCCACCGCGTGCCGCAGGTTTTCTGTGGGGTCATAGACGCGCACCGCGTCAGAGAGCTTGCCGGGATTCATGCGGTTGTCCGGATCCCAGAGCGCTTTGAACTCGCGGAAGGCCTCGACGAGCTCGGGGCCGAACATCTTGGGCAGCAGTGCAGCGCGCGACTGGCCGTCGCCGTGCTCACCGGAGAGCGAGCCGCCGAAGGAAATCACCACGTCGGCGGCACGATCGATGAACTCCCTGAAGATTGCGATTCCTTTGGGAGTAGAGAAGTCGAAATTGATACGGGTGTGCACGCAGCCTTGGCCGTAATGGCCGTAGAGAGGGCTGCGAAATCCGTACTCAGCCATAAGTGTCGTGATGGCGCGCAGATAGTTGCCGAGCTGCGCAGGCGGAACTGCGGCGTCTTCCCAGCCCTCGAAGCGATCGGGCTCGCCGGGCACGAAAACCATGGCGCCGAGGGCGGACTCGCGCACATGCCAAACGGAAGCGGCTTCTTCCGGCGTGCAGATGTGCGCCACTGGCGGGGAGGGCCAGGATTGCGAGGCGCGGGCGACGGATTCGGCCTTGGCCTGCGCTTCTTCCTGGGACCACGCGCCCATCTCGACGAGTAGAAAACCAACTCCGTCCGGCAGCCGATCGAGATCGCGCAGCGCCAGACCTTTGCGGCGCATGAAATCGACAAGCATGAAATCGAAACCCTCGAGACCAATGGGCTTTTGTTCGAGGGCCAGGGGAACGGCATCGGCGGCAATGAACGCATCGCTGAAGCCGAGTACGGTGAGCACGCGGAATGGCGGACTGGCGGTGAGGTTCAGCGTGGCGGAGACGATGTTGGCGCAGGTGCCTTCAGAACCTACCAGCGCGCGGGCGACGTGGAAGTTGTTTTCGGGCAGCAATTCATCGAGGTTATAACCGGAGACGCGGCGAGGGATGCGCGGAAATTTTGCCCGCACCAGAGCAGCGTAGCGGTCGCGGATTTGCGCCAGACCCGAGTAGATTTGGCCGATGCGGCCGCCGGAGCGAATCAGCGCATCAAGTTCGGCAGGCGGCGTGGCACGGACTGTCATTTTCGTGCCGTCGTAGAGAACGATGTCGAGCGATTGCACGTTGTCGACGGCTTTGCCGCCGAGCAGGCCGTGGACGCCGCAACTGTTGTTGCCGATGATGCCGCCGAGGGTGCAGCGCGAGTGCGTAGCGGGATCGGGCGCGTAAGTCAGGTGATGGAGTTCGGCGGCGTCGCGCAGGCGGTCGAGCACAATGCCGGGTTGGACGCGCGCTGTTCTGGCCTGGGGATCGATTCCATCGAGCGCGTTCATGTAGCGCGAATAGTCAAAGACCACGGCCACGTTGACGCATTGGCCGGCGAGGCTGGTGCCGGCGCCGCGGGGCAGAACGGCAGCGCCGGTGGCGCGGCAAGCTGCCAGCGCGGTCTCGACGTCGGCGGCGTCGCGCGGGAAAACTACGCCGATGGGCAACTGACGATAATTCGAGGCATCGGCGGCGTAGAGAGCGCGCGAGCCGAGATCGAAGCGGAAAAGATCGGAGGCAGCATGACTGGAGGAATCTGGGCCGCGCAGGGATTTTTTCAGGAGGCTTTCCAGCTCGCGATGCGCAGAGAAACGCTCATGGTCGAGCGGAACGGGATTGGAGAGGATGGAAAATGAAGAATTGCTCACGCTGAAATGGTACGGCAAAACCAGAGCTTGCGTGACATGGTGAGGTTTTTGGTGCGCTACACTGGAATTCTCGTGATGCAAATCATGGCGCGGGCCGCTTCGTTCCTTGAACAGCGAAGCGCCGCTTCCTACGCCGCAACCCGAGCGAATGCGGCCAACGCAACTGCTTCAAGAGGAATCTGCCATTGCGCAAACTGCTCAAGATTTATCTGCCCGCGGTGGCTTGCGCGCTGACGCTGATTCTTTGCTATTTTGTCGTCCGGCCTTACGCTGAGATCGGCATCGCTGACGACTGGGTTTATGCCAGGGATGCTCTCAACGTAGCTCTCACCGGCCACATCTCCTATTCCGGCGGCGAGACACCGATGTTGGGCTGGCAGCTCTATTTCGGGGCGTTGTTTATCAAGCTTTTCGGCTTCTCTTTCACTGCGGTCCGGTTCAGCACGGCCGTCCAGGCCGTGGGCATTGCATTTCTGCTGCAGCGCATTGGCATGCGCGCCGGATTGAACTCTTGGAATGCCGCTCTTGTCACGCTGATCTTTGTGTTTTCGCCGCTTTACTTTCCCTATGCCTTTACGTTCATGTCCGATGTTTCAGGCGCATTGTGCATTCTGGTATGCGTCTACATGTGTTTGCGCGCCGTGCAGGCCAAGAACGAGCGCGCCGCAATGATCTGGATCAGCCTTGCCGCACTCCTGAACGCTGTAGGCGGAACGGTGCGGCAGATTGCATGGCTTGGCTTGCTTGTCATGGTTCCCAGCACGCTCTGGCTACTCAGGAAGAGCCGGCGCGTGCTCGTGGCAGGCGGCTTGTCGTGCGTTTCCGGGCTGGTTTTCATCCTTGCGGCGATGCACTGGCTAAAGCAGCAGCCTTACTTCCTTCCTGTATCGCCAATTCCCCACAGAATTGATTTGGACTTTCTGAAGAATGGCGGACGAGTTGTCCTGGGGGGCGGGGGAGTTCTGACGATGTACGCACTGCCTGTGCTGCTGCTATTCGCGGGAGCTCTGCGCTCATGGAAACGCCGCCTGGCTGCCGCCCTTGTCGCGCTTCTGGCCATCGTTCCCATTCATCTCCTCAAGATCGACAAGTGGCCTGTCAATGCGGCGTTTAACGTCATCACCTTCCATACAGCCGATCGGCTGAACGACCTTGCCGCCGCAGCAATTCATCTTGCCGCGGCGCGCAGCAGTCTTCGTTTCCTCCTCACGGGAGCGGTGGTGTTTGGCCTTTTATGTCTTGTGCTTTTTTGTATCGAACGTGCGCCTATGCGTCCCTTGCCTACTGAGAGGCCGGTGTCGCAACAAAAAGACACGGCCATCTCATGGCAGAAGCTCGGCGTCATCCTGGGCCCATTCAGCGCGGCTTATCTCTTCTTTGTAGTCGTGGCCTTCGTCCTCTACGATCGATATTTTTTGCCGCTGTTGGCCATTCTTTTGCTCCTGCTGGTTCGCTTCTACCAGGAAAAACAAAAAGACAGGCTCTCCTGGGCTTGCATTCTTCTTATCGTTCTCTTCGCTGGGTTCAGCCTCACAGCCACGCACGATGATTTTGCTTTGAGCCGCAGCTATGCGGCGACGGCTGCCGAGATCCGCTTAAGCGGCGTGCCTGCCACTGCCATTCTGGGGCCGCAGGCGATGGAAGGCTGGGCGGAGCTTGAAAAAGCCGGGCACCTGCATCCGCCGACAGTCCGCACAGCCGAGGCCGTGCTCACGCCGGAAAAAGGCGTGCCGGCAAACTGCGATAAGGTCCTCTATTCTCTGATCCTTCTCGGCTTGACGCCATCGATTCAACCGGCTTATGCAGTTTCGCCCAATCCCAAAGAGTGCGACGGGCAAATTGCGTTCGCGCCGGTCAAGTACAGCACGTGGATCGCGCCGCGCACAAATTGGATGTATGCGGTCCGCCTTCCGCAATCCATCTCCCAACTAAGACCTGCGGTTGACGTTCCGTGAACTTCAGACTTACCGCTCCTACCGCGAAGGCCACTCTTCAACAACCACGCCGAGATCGTTGAGCCGCTTAATGGCGATTTCAACATTGCGGCGGACCTTGGGACGATCCTTGGGCGCGGCGGAAGGCGATTCTGCAACCGCGATCACGCGGCCGTAGGGCCACGCGCCGGCCGGGATGGCGGCGATCGCCCTATCGAGATCGGGGGGCCGCAGTTCGAGTTGCTGACGGCGGGCGGCCTCGGGGCGAAGCATACTTCCCTGCCCTGCCGGGCTGGGATTGGCGTCGGGGAGCAGAATGCGGAGCGAGATGGTGTCGGGACCGACCGAAAGAAACGGATTGACCCACGCGGCCGGGTCGTGAATATCGATGTAAAGGCTTTTGGTGGGCAGAGGAATCTGCTCCAGTTCGGCGCGCTCCTGGTCGAGCTCAGTTTCGTTCGCCTGAACTTTCTTCTCGACCGATTCTGCTTTCTTGGCCACGCCTTTGACGGCCTGCTCTTCCCTGTGGCAGGCGACCAACACAAAGGCCAGCAGCGCGGCCATCACGAAGATTTTTTTGAAGGAGCGGCGAAGAATCACAAGATCAAGGATAGCAGGAAGGCAGGGAGCAATGAGCGATCCGATGTGGGACGGCGTGAGGCGCATCACGGCGCGGGTCATAGAGAAACGACTAGTCTGCGGGCGAAGAGGGATGGAGGACGAAATGGGCAAGCGCGTTGTGGCCGTGGTGGGCAGCTACCGCATGGGCGGAGCAACGGAGAGCGCCGTAGAAGCGGTTCTGGAAGGTGCCCGGGCGAAGGGCGCGGAGACACGAACCTTCCATCTGCGTGATCAGCATATTGAGTTCTGCAAGAACTGCCGCGCCTGCACGCAGACGCCGGGCACGGAGCGGGCCCGATGCGGGCAAGAAGACGATCTGGAGCCAATGCTGAGAGAGATTGAAGCGGCGGATGCCGTGGTGCTGGCCTCGCCGGTAAATTACTACAACGTGACGGCGATCTTCCGCAGGTTTCTGGAACGGCTGCTGGGATTTGCCTATTGGCCGTGGGGACAAAACGGGCCTGCGCTGCGCAGCAAGGCGCAGCCCCGTAAGGCGGTGCTGGTGGCTGCGTCGGCCGCGCCCGGATTTCTGATTCCGCTGATGACGGGAGCGCCGCGTGCGCTGCGACTGGCAGCAGGGATGATGGGCGCAAAACCGGTGGGCAAGTTGTGGATCGGGCTGACGGCGGGAAAGCCGGACTACACATTGAGCGAACGGACGCTCAAGCGCGCGCGTCACGTGGGCGCGATGCTGGCGTGAGAAAGGCAGGGAGCAAGGGAGCGAGGGAGCGACGAACGATCCGATGAGAGATGAGGAGGAGCTGCTTACTTCCCGATCAGGCTGCGGGCGATCGAGTCCAGCACACCGTTGAGGAAGTTGCTTGATTCGGGCGCGCAATAGCGGCGGCCGATCTCGAGCGCCTCGTTGATGACAACCGGAAAGGGCGTGGACTTGACGCCGACCAGCTCCGCGACGGCCATGCGCAGCAGGTTGCGGTCGACGGCGGGCATGCGGTCCACACGCCAGTGCGTGGAGTGGCTGGCAATGAGCGCGTCAATCTCCTCCTGGCGCTCCTGGGCAACGCGGAATAGGTCCTCGGCAAATCCCCTGACTTCGGGTTCGACGGGATCGCCGGCCAACCAGAACGTGGCGCGCACCTGGTCGCCGGTCTGGTGGCCGACGTCAGCCTGAAAAAGCATCTGCATGGCAAGTTCGCGGGACTTGCGGCGATGGCGGCTGGTCAAGCGGGACCGCCTTGCTGCACCTTGCGGCGCAAGCTCACCATTTCAATCGCGGCCGCTGCGGCCTCAAAGCCCTTGTTGCCGGCCTTGATGCCCGCGCGGTTCAGCGCCTGCTCCAGGGTTTCGCAAGTGAGCACGCCAAAGCTGTGGGGAATGCCCGTCTCCTGCTGCGACTGGCCGATGCCGCGGGCCACTTCGTTGTAGATAGCCTCGTAGTGGGCAGTTTCGCCGCGCAACAGGCAGCCCAGCGTCACAACGGCGTCTGCACGACCGGTGTTGGCAATGGCGCGCGCCGCGGCGGGAATCTCCCACGCGCCGGGAACGCGAATAACTTCAATATCGCTGCGATCGGCGCCGCTGCGCATGAGCACGTCGAGCGCACCCTCAAGCAACCGATCGGTGACCACGGCGTTCCAGCGCGAGACGATAATTGCGAACTTCATTCCCGCAGCAGAAAGATCGCCTTCGAGCGCGATGGGCTTGCCTTTCATCGGGTCTGCCCACGCCCAGAAACTGAAGCGGAAGCCGGGTTCGGGCTCGACGTGGAAGATGCGCGATTTCCAGTGAGTTTCCGTGATGGGCGAGAGGCGGCTGAGCAGCGCGTCGCCGGACTGGTCTGGAGCTGCATGGGCGCGCAGCCAAGCTTCAGCCACCTGGTGAATGGAATCGAGCGATGTGACCTCGATGAGGAGATCGGCGGTCGAGGGAAAGCGGCCATCGACGAATTCCAGATTGCCGAGCGGGGCCATGAACGATGCGCCGCGCGAACTCTCTTCCTGCCATCCCTTGCCGGGGGCAAAGCCGAGAGCCCTGAAAAAGCCGCTCAGCCGTTCGTAAGCTTCCGTGTTGCCGGCCGGACGCAGAATCGAAATGCCCTTGATCATGAGTTGATTTTAGCGGAGCTAGCGGGGTTAGCCCCGGCCACAACAGGATTAACAACCGCAGGCCCGGGTGGTATACTCCCCCCACGAGGGCCGGCCATGCGGTGGACGATTCTGTTCAGCCTGTTTGCGCTCCTGGCTGTGAGTGCGGCGAGCAATGCCTGCGCCCAGCGCCGCGGCGGAGGACGGTCTGGCTTCGCCCGGGGTGGTTATGGTTTCAGCCGTTCCCGGGGCGTCTCGACCTACGGATTCGGCTACGCATACCCACCCTACGACTCCGGCGCAGCGTACGGCTACGCGCCCCAGCCGGCCCTTTTTATTCAGCAGCCACCTCAGTTCGTTGAGCCGCCTGCGCCGCCCGTCGTCAAGCCGCCGGTGCATCCTGTGATCACAGAATACAAATGGCCCACCGCAGGCGCGGCTTCTTCTCCCTCCTCGCCCCCGACGGCCTCCGAGAACGAGCCACAGGCCTTTGCCATTGTCCTCAAGGACGGTTCGACCCTCTCCGCCATAAGCGTCTTCGCCTCTGACGACGGCCTGCACTACGTCGACCCCGAAGCGAGGCACCTGCGCATTTTCATGAGTGAAGTCGACCGCGCAGCAACCCTTAAGCTCAACCGGGCGAGAAACCTGAATCTGTATCTTCCTGCCGCACAGTGAACGGTTCCTCTTGCCCCGTCCCTGCCGCCAGGGGGTGGGCGGTTAGGCCAACTGGTCCAATGGTTGGCCTGCGGGTTGCGCTCGATGAGCGCCTTGACTAAAGCCAAGCCCTGATACGAGACGAAGAACAAATGCAGGTCCTCGACTCGTCCCGGCACGGCGGGACTCGCTCAGGATGACAATCTCATTTCAGGATGACAATTTCACTGTGATGCGAGCTTCTCAGTTCGTACGCGCATGTGCGGGTCGGGAGACCCGCACGACAGCCGGTCAGGAGACCGGCGCTACTAAGAGAACGCGGCCTACGTGACGGAGCGCGGCTTGACGGTGATGACGGTAGCGGGAACCAAGGTGGTGGGAGTGGGCGCCGGCACGGTCGTCGGATAGAGACAGCCGGCATCGTTGCCGCCCTCGGCAACTGGCGTGCAGGCGGGCAGATTCGGGCTGTACTGCTGCGAATCGGTGGGCGGCACAGCGGTGCTGACGTTGGTGGGAATGCTGATGAAGTGGATCTCGTTGTCGCCCGCGGTGGAGACAAAGAAGATGGAGTTATCGGGCGAAAACGCGCCGGTGAGGGGCGCCGTTGGGGGCGTGGCCGAGGAAGCGTCGGCAAACTTGACGGAGCCCACGGGGCCGATTCCGCTGGCCTGCGGCAGGTAGTAGGGGAGTTGGGCTGCCACGGTCGAAGATGCGCTGTAGGTGATGAAGGCGATGGGCGCGGCCGTGGTTGTGGAGGCCGTGGTGGGCGCCGTGCCGGTGACGACCTGGTTGACGGCCGAGACGGTGACGCCGGTTCCGGCGTTCAAATTCGAGGTGCCATTAAGCGTGGGGTTGGTGGAGAGAGGCGTCATGGTCTCCACCTGATTGGGAGGAGTGCCGGTGGTGGTTTCAGGGCACAGGGCCGAGGTATAAGTCGAATTCGGCGGAATGCTGAGTCCTATGTCGTCGAGCGTAATGCTGCTGCCGCTGAGCGAAGCGCCGAGCATGTGCGCCCCATCGGAAGTCGCTCCCAGCACGTTGGTGAGCACGTTGACGGAATCACTCTGGGGATAGAACTGAATGCTCGCGTTGTTGCCGACCGTTCCGGAGGGGCACCAGGTGTGGGCGACGGTTGGAGTGCCGGCGAGATAGGCACCGATGCCGGGGACAGTGATGGCCAGGGCTTGTACGTTGGTCGAGATGGGCGCATCCGGCTGCGTGGTGCAGGTCGGCAATGCGGCGGCGGGGAGAGGATTGGGAGGCAGCGGATAGGTGGACCAGCCAACATTCACGTTGTAGACGTAGAGCGTATCCGTGTGGCCTGTAATGAGCGGATTAGAGCACGAGGCCGGAGAATTCGCCTGGGCGTTATCGACGATGTAGAGGGTGTTGGAATCGGGCGTCCAGGCGGCAGCGACTCCCATTCCGCCGTAGGAGGACGTGGGGCCGGATGAGGCGTTGTAGAGATAGAACAGCCCGCGGATCTGATCGTTGATTACCAATTCGTTGTTGTTGGGCGAGACGGCGAGCACGACGCCGGGCGCCGACGTGTTCTGCGTGGTGAGAGAGTTGCCTGCCGTGGAGTAGATCATCAGCTCGCGGGCCGAACCGAAGTAGAGATTGTTGCCACCCTGATCCATGACCATGGAGTTGGGCACGAAGGGCAGACGCGCGGTGGAACCGGGGTTGCCGGTGAGCAATTCTATGGAAGCGAAATACTGCGATTGGCCTGGCGCGCCGAACCAGACGAAGTCGCTTGTGGTACCGGGGACGGTGACGCTGACGGGATTGGAAGAGAGGGACAGACCGTTGCCATTGAGGCCGAATTCATTGATGGGGGCGGGGTTGCAACTGAACGGCTCGCACACTGCATAGATCGACGCGACACCGGGGAAAGCGGTGGTGACGGCGCCTCCGCTAGAGACCGAGATGTCAACGGGGTTGGTGGACTCGTATGAAAGGTTCAAGCCATTGATGGGGTTGCCATGCGTATCGACGACCGTGGTGGTGAGGTTTTGCGAAACGCCCTGCGTGACGACGCCTTTGGTGCCTCCACCGGCCAGCGCGACATTGATGGATGCGGGCGGGCAGGTGGAGAAGTAGCCGGCCGACGATGCCGATTGCGCGATGGTTGCCGTGATGGAAGTGGTGCCGGGCTGCTGCGCCGTAAGGACATTGGTGGTGGAGTTGAAGGTGGCGACATTGGAGTTGCTGACCGAGTAATTGAGCGTGCCAATGGACGCTGAGCAAAGCGGGACCGAAGTAACGCCCTTCTGCAGTTTGCCTGCGCAAGCATAATTCACCGGGGACACGGAAGGCGGTGCGCAAAACTCGTATTGCGTGGGGACGCTGCTACTGTTGGGGGCCACGTAGCAGGCCTCCGAGTCGAGCGCGGCCTGCTGGTTCTGCGAGAAGCATTGCTGCGGTGAAGAACTGGAAAGCGACGTGGTGACCAGACTGATGGCGGTGACCGGCGCGTGAATGTATACGGCGATGGGATTCGAGGTCACGGAATAAGCAGTAGCCGTAATGTAGGCGACGGAGTAAGGCAAGCCGCCCGTGGATGGCAAAGGATTGGGGTAGTAGCAGTAGGTGTAGTCGGCGATGCCGCCGCCGGTATTGCGGTTCCACGTGCCGGCGCAGAGTTGGCCGTTGGGGGAGACGTCGGCGAGCTGATTGTTGGTGGTGCCATAGCTAATCGAGTTGGAGCCAACCGAGGCCGCATTGCCCTTGCAGGTAAAGGCGGAGGGCTGCTGCACCTGGATGGTCTGCCCGTAGGCCAGCGAGATGCCGGCGATTTGCGGTTGCAGGGTAATGGAATAGACGTCGGTGTCCTTCGGGCCGTAGCCGAGGCCGTTGCAGTAGTTGCCTTGCGGATTGCGCGTGCAACCGGAGATGGAAATTCCAGCCGGAAGGGCCAGGCCAAGCAAACAAACAAGCGTCAAGAACCGCCGCATGAATCCTCCCCGCTCCGCGCCGTCGAACCGCGGAACGGTCGCTAAGAACACGTAAAGAAAAGTGAGTTATTGCCTTCCCACTTCGAGCTTCGGGTCGGCCGACAACAGGTGGATCGCGCCCAGGCTCGAGATCCCCGGCGGCACACTGCCGCACGCGGCCGAAGAGGCGAGACGCACGCTGAATACTCCAAGAAAAAAGTGTATCAGGACGGGCCTACGTCTGGCATTGAACCAGTCTGCCCCCCCGGTTCTGATCTTTATGATCATCTGATCAATAGACTGGCGCGGAGCTGGATGGGGAGCGAGAAAACAGGGAACAAGGGAGCGAGGGTGCAAGGGAGCAAGCAAAAAGGTCCCGCGCATCATGGGGTGGGTGGCATGTACTTCGCGAACCACTCGACAGCGCGTTGCTGGACGTCCTGGCGGTGGGCGGGATCGGAAAAACCGTGGCCCTCGTTGGGGTAAACGACCAGCTGCGCAGGGACGTGAAGGTCGCGCAGAGCGTGCCAGAACTCAAAGGATTGAGGCGCGGGACACTCGCCGTCGCGGTCGCCGACGACCGTGAGGGTGGGGGTGGTGACGTTCTTGATGTAGGTAATGGCAGAGCTTTTGGCGTAGACCTGTGGGTCGTCGTATACCGAGGCGCCGAAGTAGGGAATCATCCACTGGTCGATGGAGTTTTCACCGTAGTACGAAAGCCAGTCGGAAATGCCGGCTCCGGCGACAGCGGCCTTGAAGCGATGGGTCTGGGTGACGGCGAACATGGTCATGAATCCGCCGTAGCTCCAGCCGGTGATGCCCACGCGGTTGGGGTCGACGGGATATTTGGCCAGAACCGTGTCGACCCCGGCCAGGATGTCGCGGAGGTCGCCGTAGCCGAAGTCTTTGCGATTGGCCTGGGTAAAGGCCTCGCCCTGGCCGTAGCTGCCGCGCGGGTTGGGCATGAGGACGAAGTAGCCGAGGGCGGAATAGCCGGTGGCGCTGAAGCCGCCTCCGCCTCCATTCCAGCGGGAGGCGACATCCGCGGCTGGACCGCCGTGAACCTCGACAATGAGCGGGTATTTTTTGCTCGGATCGTAATGCGCGGGCAGGAGAAGCCATCCCTGAATGTGGAAATTGTCGTTGGTCCAGGTGAGCGAGGCAGAATCTCCCCAGGTGGGCTTGAGGCCGTCGTTGAAATGAGAAAGTTGGGTGAGGCCGGAGGGGGCACCCGATGCGTCCGAGGCATCCCCTGTCCCCGAACGCGAGGGACCGGGGGCACCCACAGTTTGCGAGGCATCCACGGTCGCCAAATGCGAGGGACCGGGGGCACCCGCAATTTGAGTGGCGAGCGCGGCCGCGGAGGGGCCGGCAGCGTAGATTTCAGGCGGTTGGTTGAAGGAACTGGCCTGAAAGACGAAGAGGGACCGATCGGCATTGACGTAGAGGTCGTGATCGAAGTTGCCGGTGCCGACCGTGCCGGGGTAGGCAAAGACCGGCGCGGCAACGCTCGTGGCGGCGCTTTCGCTGGTGCGGCCGGGCTGCAGGCGGAAGCGCACGAGACGGTTGACGCCATCTGCGAGTTCCAGCGAAAAGATGTGCTCGTCATCGCCCCAGGCGATCCACTGCGATGAGGCGGGGCGGTTGGGAGTGAGATTGAGAGGCTGGCCGCCCGCGGCATCGATCTTCCACACGTCGCCGCCGGTGACGCCCTGATCGCTCATGAGACCGCCGATGAAGGCGATGGACTTGCCGTCGGGCGACCAACGGGGAAAGGCGATTTGCAGGCCATGGAGGGGGCCGGAGACGGCGGCGGGGGAAAGGATCGCAGTGGGTTTTGAGTTCGCGCTATCCCGGGTCCCAGAATCGGGACCCGGGGCACCCACGGTTTGCGTGTAGAGTCTGGCGACCCACCAGTTGTTTTCTCCGGGCGGGTCGGCAGCGACGTAGGCGAGGGTCGTGGAATCGGGAGACCAGTCGAATTCGTAGACGTTAAGGTTGGCGGGCGTGAGGAAGACAGGCGCAACCGGCTGAGGCGCGGCGATAGGAACTGAGGCAGCAACAACGGCGACGCGCTGGACCTCGATGTGGTCTTCGCCGATGACGCCGGAGGGCGCGTCCAAGGCGGCGAGGGCTCCGGCAGGACGAGTGGCGCCTTCGACATAGAGAAAGGCGATACGCTTGCCGTCGGGCGAGAAAGCGGGCGCGTTGACATCGCCGTGGAGATTGGAGAGGCGCTGAGGCGGTTTGCCGTCGAGATGCGAGAGATAGAGGTCGGATTGGCCGCCGAGATCGGCGCAATCGGAGAGAAAGGCGAGGGCGGCGGAGTCGGGCGACCAGGCGAGGTCGGATTCGGTGCAGGAGTTGTCGGATGGAAGGCCGGCGGTGACGCGCTGGCTATGGCTGAGGTTGTCGAGGGAAGTAACGAGAATCGCTCCGCTATCGAGCCAAGCAAGGCGCTTGCCGTCGGGGGAAACGGAGATCTGGCCGATGGTGATGACGCGCCTCTGGCTGGAAGGCGTTGGGTTGGGGCTCGGAGAGGCGGACGCGGGTGTGGAGGTCTGGGCGCAAACGGGCAGGAGAGAGGTTGCGCAGAGGGTCAGTGCCAGGACGGTGCAGCGGAGGCTGCGAGGCAAGAGCGGCATAGGAAAAATGCTATCAGCCGGGAGCAAGAAAACAGGGACATATGGGTCTGGTAGATTCATGCGCTATCAATGGACTCGCAATAAAAACTGGAGCGCAAACCGTAAATAGAGGGACAATCGTTCATGTAGAAAACTGCGGCCAGTCGGGCGCATGCGCGCCAAGGCTTTCCGTTGCTTTGAATCTGCCAAAACTCAGGAGAGAACATGACTCCTCGTGGATACGATGATGCCCTCTATGTGCTTCCATTTGACCACCGCGGATCGTTTGAAACGGGAATGTTTGGATGGCATGGCGCTCTGACCCCGGAGCAAACTGCACAGATTAGTGCAGCG
>Ga0074046_10000852_pt1 | contig 28131 bp, 28 predicted proteins | sample BogForMeECP23OM3_FD_94441 | JGI IMG/M metagenome (GOLD analysis project Ga0074046, IMG submission 94441) | Bog forest soil microbial communities from Calvert Island, British Columbia, Canada - Bog Forest MetaG ECP23OM3 | ecosystem: Environmental > Terrestrial > Soil > Wetlands ... | reverse complement strand
TCCCGAACGATGATGCCCGCGCGACTCCAAACCCACTTCGCGCAACCACCTGGAAGCCTCCTGTTCGGCTGAAGACAGCGCTTGGCCGCGTGTCAGCAGAGGCATGGCTACATTTTCCAAAGCGGTGAATTCCGGTAGCAGGTAATGGAATTGCCAGACGTAGCCGATCTTGCGGTTACGGAACTCGGCGGCGTCATCTTCAGAAAGCGCATTCACGTGCGAGTGGGCGCAGTATACGGCACCGGCGGAAGGACGATCAAGCGCCGCGAGGATGTGCAACAAGGTACTCTTTCCCGCACCCGATTGCCCCACGATGGCCAGCATCGTTCCTTTGCTGACTTGAAAGGACAGATTCTCAAAGAGCACGAGCTCCGCTTCGCCTGAGCGAAACCTCTTACTTAACCCTTCGACCCTGAGCAGAGGATCTTGAGCTATTGGATGCAAACTCGCCCTCCTAAGTACCATGGCAGCTGGCCGCTTCGCGCTGTAGCGCGGAGAAAACGGTCGCTGATCCATTAGAGCACGATCCATTAGACCATGATCCATCAGACCATGATCCATCGGAGCATGAGGAGCGACAGCCCGTTCCGGCGATTCCATTTTCGGAAACAGGCTATGCGAAAGACTGTATACCTACGGAAAACAATTGCAATGTGACCGTGGTCACAGGGGTGCGGGAGACAGGCTCAGTTCCCAGTTCTCGGTTCTCAGTTCTCAGCGAACCACGGTCGACCGATTGTTCTGAGAACTGGGAACTGAGAACTGTTTTGAAACCTGGATCAATTCGGGTTATGCGAGACAAGGGCGATTTTATTTGGAGTGTGGCGCCTACTCCAGAGTTATGACTACCAAAGTTGCATCATCGGCGAAGTTCGCCTCGCAAAAGCCCGATACCTCTTCCATGATCTTGCGCTTCGTGTTCTCCGCCGAGCCGTCGGCGAGGCGGGCCGATTGTACGAGCCGCGCCTCGCCGAACTCTTCACCTGCACGGTTCTCGGCCTCGGTGACACCGTCAGTGTAAAGCAGAAGCAGGTCCCCGGCCGCTAAGGACACGATCGAATCGCGGTAGATCCAATCGGGCAGAACGCCGAGTACAGCGCCTTCTCCGCGCAGGGATTCGACGTGCCCGGATTGCTTCAGCAGAAGCGCGGGACAATGCCCTGCACTCTCGTAGGTCAGAGTGCGCCCCTCGGCGTCCAGAATGCCGTAAAACAGGGTAATGAACTTGCCGAGGGCGAGATTGCCGCACAGAAATGCGTTCAGCTTCGCGCAAACAGCCGATGGAGAAGCGTCCGCCGTAGCCAAGGCACGAAATGACGCTTGCAGATTGGCCATCAGCAGCGCCGCAGAAATTCCCTTCCCAGCCACGTCCCCGATACACACTCCCAGGCGCTTGCTGTCGAGGCGAATGACATCGAAGTAATCTCCGCCGACGATCCTGGCCGGCTGCCACGCGCCCGCTACTTGTACGCCGGGAAGTTGCGGCAGCGTTTTGGGCAGGAGAGCACGTTGAATCTCGCGAGCGCGGTCCAGTTCCTGCTCCTGGACCTGAAGTCGGACGTTGCCCTTCTCCACTTGCTTTTGCAGTTGCTCGGTTTTTTCCTGCAGCCGCCGCTGAACCTGGCCGACTGAGAATGTAACAATGCCGGTGGCCATCACCACCACCATAACTATGGGAAAGTTTGCGCGAAACTGAACCCAGAATGGGGAACGGTCCACGTGCATCCAGAACACCAAAGCCAGGGCAGCGAAGGCAAAAGCCACGCCAGCAGCAGCCTGAATCGGCAGGAAAAGGATCCAGTTCCAGGGGAACGGGCGGTTCTCATAAATAGGATGGCAGGCAACCATCACAGGAGACAAGATGTTGCCGACCCCAAGGACTATGCACATCATCAGGGCAAAGGAAGTGTGCGCCTTCAGGGCCGTGAGCACCGCGTAGGTCACTACGGCCACAAAGACGAGCCTCTGTTGGGTTTGCAGAAGCCGACGCAGTCGGGGCCGCACAGACGCTTTCCATGATGTGCCGATGGTGGCCAAGGCATTCCTTTCGGCTGGGCAAACCTTAACGCAACCGCCCGAAAAAGTCAGTACAAACCGGGAGCGGACTTCTATTCATACCTTAACGCCTCTGCAGGCAGGATTCGCGCTGCCGACCACGACGGGTAAATCGTTGCCACGAACGAGATCCCGACCGAAACCAGGGCGACGATCACGCCATCCATTAGCCGCGGTGCGAACGGTACGTAGTCAATCGAATAGACCTCGGGCGAGAGCGAAATAAAGTGGTAGTGTCCACCGGCCCATGAGATGGTGTAGCCGAGCACGAGGCCGATCGCCGTTCCAATCACGCCAATCAGCACGCCCTGGGCTATGAATACGCGCCGGATTTGCGCCTTCTTCGTGCCGAGCGACATGAGCACCGCAATATCTTTCGTTTTCTCCATGACCATCATGATCAGCGAGATTAAGATATTCAATGCGGCCACGAACACGATCAGGCCGATGGTGATGAACGTCACTACGCGCTCCAGGCGCAGCGCGCGGAATAGAGGCCTGTTCTGTTCCATCCAACTGGTGGCCATAAAGCCGTGGCTTCCTGAGGCTTGGCTTGCCGAAGAAAGATCGGCGGCCTGTTCGAGGGAGCGAGACACGTCGCCCGCCAGGTAGATATCGTCAATCTTGAATTGGATGACTGAAATCACGTCTCCCAGGCCAAACAACTGTTGCGCGTCCGAGAGCCGGATGAAGGCCCAGGAAGAGTCGTAGTCGTAGAAGCCGGAGTTGAAGATTCCCGTGACATGGAAACGAATGTACTTCGGCACCATGCCGAAGGGCGTGAGCTCGCCCTGTGGAGAAGTGACCAGGACGACAGAGTTGAGAGTGGCTCCGATTTCGTCGGCCATGTCTTTGCCGAGAATGATGGGAGGCATGGCGGCGACGCGCTGCTGGACGCCATTCAAATCGTCGGGAGATTCGGCGTGTGAAGTGTCTGTGTGGTGACGGGGCTCCTCCCCGTCTAAGCCGGGTCTGAGACCCGGCACCACACGAGCTTCATCGAGTGCTGACGCTGATCCTAGGGTTACCGTTTTCAGCAGATCGCTGACCTTCCGCTCATACTGCGGCAGCATCCCTTTGAGCACGGCTCCGCGGGCCCGGGGGCCGCGCGAAATCAGTACCTGCTCGTAGATCGCCGGAGCGGCCGCCACTACATGCGGCTGCTTCGATAGCTTTTCGAGCAGGGGACGCCAATCGCTGATGCCGTCACTTTGCACCCGCAGCAGGCTGATGTGCGCGGTCGAACCGAGCAGCCGCGCCTGCAAATCCTGCCGAAAACCGTTATTGATGGCTAGCGCTATGATCAGCGAGGCCACGCCCGCGGCTACTCCCAGGATGGAGATGCCCGTGATGACGCCGATGAACGCCTGGCGGCGTTTGGCGCGAAGGTAACGGGTTGCGATGAAGAGCTCGAATCTCATTCAGGGGTCCCTCGCTGCGCTCGGGATTTCGGCTGCGGGCTCCCGCTTCGCTCACGCCCGCAAAACGCCTCAACCTGGCGGCGTTTGGCGCGAAGATAGCGGGTTGCGATGAAAAGTTCGAAGCGCATAAAAAGCGGCTGTCAGCTGTCAGGTGTCAGCTTTCAGTTACAGCGGATTATAGCTGGCCATGCTTTCCATTTTCCGTATCAGCAGTTCTGCCTTGTGCTTGCGGTTGCTTTGTTGCTGGGCTGATGTCAGACTGTTGCTTCGTCGGCTTCATTAGGAGTTGGTGAAATGCGAGATCATATCCGAGAAAGTATCATCGACAGAGCCATCACGTTGATTGCGGTCGCGGGATTGGCGTTGCCAGTTTCTGGCCAAGTTGTGAGAAGCCACACGCCTGTAACGTCGGGAACCACGGAAACAAAGGTGCGGGCCGCCAAAACGCCGTACACGGCAGAGTATAAGATCACGCATGTGCAAGCGCTAGCCGATGGGACCACCATCACCCGAGAGTCCACGGAAGTAAAAGCGTTGGACTCGCAGGGCCGGCGGATGACGGCAACCACAATCACGTCGGGAGACCGGGCGCCGCAAACCCATGTCATGGTCTACGATCCTGTGACCCGGACCCAAACTACTTGGCACTCTCCGGGGAAGATCGCGCACGTATTTAAGATGTCCACCCCAGAGGCGGAACATACTTGCTCGAGAATCATGAGGGACGACGTCTCGGTGATCAGTGGCTCGAAGTCGAAGATGACATCGGAAAATCTGGGAACGGAGTCGATCCAAGGGGTTGAAGCGCGTGGACGCCGGTACACCACGACGATTCCTGCAGGCGCGGCGGGAAACGATGCGCCCCTGGTCAGCACCTCGGAGATGTGGACGGCCCTTACGGTTGGATTGAATGGCGTATTGGTACGCGAAATCAGAGACGATCCCCGGTCAGGCAAGACGACCAGGGAGTTGACATCTCTCAGCCAAAGCGACCCGGATCCGACGACATTCCAGCCGCCTGAGGGTTACGAGATTGTGACGAAGGATTCGTCCGCGTGCGAGGACGAGCCCACGCCCCGATCGTCGTCCGAAGCAGCGGCCGAAGCAACGGCCGAAGCAACGACGTCGAAGTGAAGCTGGGGCATCTGGACTTAGGAATCCCCCACGGTTATTACTTCCTGCTAGTCTTCTACGAATGTCTCCCATTCTGACCAGTTTGCTGCTGGGGCTGACGGCGGCGGGCGCGAATGTGTTCGGCGGCGCCATTATCGTCCAAAGGAATTGGGAGCGCTCCTACCTGCGCTACTTCGTCGCGCTCGGGGCGGGTTTCATGCTGGCGACGGCGCTGGTCGAAATGGTGCCGGAGAGCATCAAGCTTCGCGGCCCGTATGCCGGATTTCTTATCCTTGGCGGATACTTGCTCGTCCACTTTTTCGAGCACACGGTGACTCCGCATTTCCACTTCGGAGAAGAAACTCACGCTGACGAGTTCGTCCATGCTCATAAGGGATACTCGGTCCTGATCGGGTTGCTGATTCATACATTTTTCGATGGGATCGCGATCGCCTCGGGATTTCTTGTTTCTCCGGCGCTCGGTTGGATCATCTTCATAGCGGTTTTTCTGCACAAGATTCCAGAAGGATTCACCATTTCGTCGGTGATGCTGGCCAGCGGCCGGAGCCGCGCGTTCGCCTGGGGAGCGTCCGTCGCGCTCGGCGTAGCAACCGTGGCCGGAGTGATGACGATGGCGGTGTTTCGCTACGAGGTCAGCTTCGGTCTACCCTTGTCGGCTGGGGTTACGATTTATGTGGCGGCTTCGGATCTGATTCCAGAAGTTAATAAAGAGCCAGGGGTGAAGATGGCGCTTCTAGTCTTTGTTGGAGCGGCTTGCATGTTTTTGCTGGATCGCGTTTTTCACGTCCACTGATCCAATCGCGCTCAAGCTGGCCTCGCTATCCAACAAAGTCAAGCTGTAGGTCATCGGAATGGCGATGTCGGCTGCGCCGCGATATCGCTCGGCACGTTCCAACGCCACTTTGCCTTGGCAAGACACTTTTTCAACAAGCTGCTGATACTCCGAGAAACGCTGCTCGGTGCGAAATTCTTGATGTCGCGTACGGGCGAAGTCCGCCTGCGCATCGGTGCTGTGCCGGACTTTATCCTCTTCAGCGGCATGGAAGGCCCATCCTGAATCCGGCAGATGATCGAAGATCAGCACTTCGGGAGCCAGCGTCAACGCGTGTCGCAGGGCCTGCCTGGGATCATTCATTTCGTGCAGACAAACCTCGAAGTACACGACATCCCCATGTGGCGAAGTTTCACAGAAGTCCGCTTGAACAATCTCTACTCGATCTTGCAACCCCTCGGCGGCCGCCTTTGCCTCCCAAAAGCGAATCGCGGCGGGGTCTTTGTCAATCACAATCAGCTTCCTGGATTCGAGAACGAGATCGGTTAGTGGCCCGTTCCCGGCTCCAACGGCTAGAACTTTTTTGCCGGAAAAACTGTAGAACTCCCTGATGTTCTGCGCTATTTGCTGGTAATCGGCGGCCATGGCATACCCTCGTTACCCACTGTGTCGTATGTGCATCACATCCCCATCCTGCACAATGTAGTCCTTGCCTTCCAATCGCAGAGTCCCTTTGGCTCGCGCATTGGCCTCGGAGCCCGCTTCCAGCAGCTGATCCCAGCGAATCGTTTCGGCGCGGATGAAGTGCTTCTCGAGATCGGAGTGAATCGCTCCGGCTCCGTTTTGGGCTCGCGTATTCAACGGGATCGTCCAGGCTCGGCATTCATCTTCGCCGGCGGTGAAGAACGAAATCAGGCCCAACAGGTGATAGCTCTTGCGGATCAGGCGCGAGAGGCCGCTTTCGGTCAGTCCGTAGCTGCCCAGAAATTCCGCCGCGTCTTCGTCGGTCATCTCCGCCAGTTCGGCTTCCACTTTGCCGCAGATGGCGCTGGCTCCGGCATTGGGGCGCGCCGCCACTTCGGTCAGCTTATATTTTGCCACCGCGGCATCCAGATCCTTGCCGAGCTCGGTGCTCTCGCCGATATTGAGGACGTAGAGCATGGGCTTCTCGCTCAGAAACATGAAGCCCCTTATGCGCTTCTTGTCTCCGGGCGTCATTTCCATTTCACGCAGGGGCTTTTCGGTTTCCAGAAAGGCTTTGGCTTTGATCAGCAGCTCGTTTTCTTTTTCCAGTTCCGGCGTCTTCATCTTCTTCAAGTCTTTTTCCAGGCGCTCCAGCCGCTTTTCGATCTGGCCCAGATCGCTGACCATGAGATCGAATTCGACGTTCTTGATGTCGCGCAGGGGATCGATGGGGCCGACGTGCGGAATCTCATCGCTTTCAAATGCCCGGAGAACGTGAATGAGCGCGTCCACCTGGCGGAGATGGCCGATGTAGGCGGTCTCTTTCAGCGCGTCCTGGCCGATGGCGCCTACGTCCACGTACTCGACGGAGGCGTGCGTCAGCTTCTTCGGGTTGTAGAGCGCAGCCAGTTTGTCTAAGCGCTCGTCGGGAACTTTGGCTACTCCGATGTGCGCTTCGCGCGGGTTCGACAGCGCGTGCTCGGAAAGATTAACTTTTGTCAGAATGCGAAATAGAGATGTCTTGCCAACTTGCGGCAGGCCGATGATGCCAGATTTCATTGTGAGTTCTCAGTTCCCGGTTCTCAGTTCTCAGTTCTCAGTGCAATCAAAAGAATAAATCATCGTGCCGAATACGCATACGCGTGTTTCACGCGGGCCGGGCGTGGTACGCTCGGCGGAATGCACTCCGAAGAAATAAGTGTTCGCAGCCAATCGCTTCGTGTCCCGCTCCGCTGTTTTGCTGCGGTGGCGATCGCTTGCATCAGTTGTGCGGTCTGGGCTTCGGCTCAGACTTCATCTCAGACTCGGGCGCAAATCCAATTTCGCTTGCAGGCGCGCGACGTGATCGAAGCCCATCTGAAGTCGTTTTCCGACAAGAACAGCAAACGCGAGGCGCTGATCCGAAAGTGGTTTGCCGAATCGGGGTGCAAGGATGCCGAACTTTCCGAGCAAGCGCTCGACCGCAAGCTCCCGCCGAACGTCATTTGCGTGCTGCCCGGCGAAACGCAGCAAGTGATCGTGGTCGGCGCGCATACCGACAAAGTCGACAGCTACGGCGACGGCGTGGTCGACAACTGGACGGGCGCGGTTTTGCTGCCTGCGCTGCTGTACAGCCTGAGCGCGCAGCCGCGTCATCACACGCTGATTTTTATTGGATTTTCTGGCGAGGAAAAGGGGCTGGTCGGGTCGCGGTATTATGTGGACCATCTCAGTAGCGAGCAGCGCGGGCACATCGAAGGCATGGTGAACTTCGATAGTTTGGGCCTCGGTCCGACCAAGGTGTGGGCTTCGCACGCCGACAGGGCGCTCCTTGACGATCTGATCGCGACTGCGACGTCTGGCCACCTGCCGCTGGCCACGGTGAATGTAGAGAGCTTCGCCGCCCGTGCCAGCGCCGATTCCGAATCGTTCGCACACGACCGGATCCCGCGCATCACGCTGCACTCGGTTACACAACAGACTTGGTCGATTCTGCATTCGCCGTTCGACAAGATGGCGGCGATCAAGATGAACGATTACTACGACAGCTATCGGCTGATTGCCGAATATCTGGCGTACCTTGATGACGCGCTGAAAGCGCCGGCTGCGCCGAAGGCAGAGCGAGCGAGGCAGTGACTGTCGCATTGTCTACTCACTGGAACGCTTGTGCGGTTGCGTACAACGCCACTAAGCCCAGCAGGAGCACCGCCTCCTCGAACTTTTCCGACCACACGTGCAGGCGGTCGAATTCCCTGCGCAGCGGATTATCCAGGGGCACGTTATCGATCACTCCAACCTCGGCGCGAATGGCGTGCATCTTCGGGGAAACAGCAAACTGCGAGATCACGGTCAGCAGCAACATCAGCACGATCAGAAGGTGCCGCGCCGCCAGCGGTCGCGCATTCCCCGTGGCCATCCGGCTATAGAGCATCGACGCGATCAGGAAAACAATTCCGCAGACGATGGCCATGTAATGCAGTAAATCGAGCGAGCGTCCTACGATCGATCCTGCCATGTGGCGAGTGGGAAGGAGTCCCGGCGAAAAGGCAGTGGGGGCTTCGACGAACGCGAGAAAGATCAAGCCGCCGAGCCAGACGACGAGCGACAACAGCATGAGGAACCGGAGAAATGACATAAGCGAGATTATAGGAGAAGCCAGGTTTCAAGGTTTCAAAGTTTCAAGGATTCTAGATCGCAGACGCTCTCGTCGTCTTTGTCTTTGCAACCTTGAACCTCTGAAACTTTGAAACCTGCCCCTTCCGAGTTATCCACAGGCCGAACCAGCGCGGTCACTTACTGCTGTGCGCGTAAATATTTACCCTCATCCTTCCTCATTGTCATTGTCCGGAGGGAATCATCTAAAATGCAGCGTTCGCTGAAGGCCACCGATGTGAATTTCATTTCCTTACAGTCGGCAGTGTTTTGCGTGCAATGTGAATTGCTCAGCCAAAACAACACGCCGCGGTGCCTGGCTTGCGGCAGCGGAGCGGTGCTGAGTCTTTCGCGCGTGCTGGGCGGATCGCTTCGCGGGCAGCAGACGGCACATCTAATCGCGGACGCGGAACTGGACCGGCTGGTGCGATCCCTGCTCTACACCGTTCCGCAAGTTGCGGAGGGCGACGAGATTCAAGACGAATACCGAGTCGGCGGACGTCAGGCAGGCGCGCATCAGTCAGGCGAGCATTCGATCGAACTGGCCGCAGCGGCAACTTTCTCTACGCGCCATCGGATGCGGCCTCGACATCATGGATCAGTTTCCGCGCCACACCCTCTGATCAATGCCGGAGAAATTGATCTTGAACCGGGCATCAGCATCATTGCGGAAAAGGCGCAGACTTTAACCGGTGCCACCGGAGCTGCTATTGCGCTGCGCCGGGGCAACGAAATTGTTTGCCGGGCGCGGACAGGGCGTACCGCTCCAGATATAGGGGTCCGCCTGCAAACCGATAGTGGGCTCTCGGCGGAATGCGTGCGGACGGGCGAAGTGCTGCTGTGCAACGACGCGGAGTCGAACCCGCGGGTAGATTGGGCGAGTTGCAGGCGGATGGGCGTGCGCTCGATTCTGGTCGCTCCGCTGCGGCATTTCCGGCGGACGCTCGGAGTTTTCGAAGTGCTGTCGTCGACGCCGCACGCGTTTGACAACAACGATGTAGCTACTATGCAGTTCCTCTCGGGAATGATGGTGGCGACGATCTCGCGGCTTTCCAGTTTGCAACCGCCGGCGGTGGCTTCGGGCGAGTAGACGCGGCGGAGGAGATTCCGATGAAATATCTCTTCGGGATCGCCATAGTCTTAGCGGTGGTCATGGCGGGCTGGCAAATTCTTGAGCCCGAAATCACCAACATAGTGTTTCAAGATGAGCTGCGGGATTCAGCAGCACAGCTTGGCTGGCGCACTGGAGTGACGCCGCCAAACTCAGACGAAGAACTCCGCAACATCGTCATTCGCAAAGCTGCGAAGCATGATATCCGGCTCGATCCCAAGCAGGTGACGGTGCGGCATAGCGGAACGGGGGAATATATGGCTTGGTACATCGCGGTCGACTATTCGGTGCCCGTGAATCTGCTCGTGTATTCGTACAGCTTGCACTTCACTCCTACGAGTACGGGCGGTAAGCTCTGAATTCTAGACGGAGCCTTCGCGGGGCTGAATCTTGCGGATAGCTCTGGAAACTGATTCCTTGATGCGGCTGCGGTAGGGCCGAGCTTTGCTCGGCTTGGACCCTTCGGCTTCGCTCAGGGCAGGCTCGCCGGGACGCCCGTCCCCACACACCCACAAACAAAAACTACACCGGTACCGGCACGCTTTCGACGATTTCGCGCAGGACTTGTTCGGCTTGCTCTGACTTTTTCAGAGTGGAAGCGTAGAGCGAACTTACTACTACGCGATGGGCGAAGACGGAGACGACCAGCGGCTTGAAATCTTCGGGAGTGCAGTAATCGCGGCCTTCGAGGAAGGCCATGGCTTGCGCGGCGCGGTAGAGCATCTGCGAGCCTCGGGGAGATACTCCTAGAGAAAGATATTCGGACTCGCGGGTCCTGGCGACTATGTTCAGCAGGTACGTGATTAGAGATTCGTCTACGTGGACTCGAGCCACGGCTTGCTGGATTTCTACTACGTCGGCGGCGTTGAGCACGGGGCGGAGGTTTTCGAGTTGGGCGACTCCGGCCTCGGCTCGCAAAATCTCGCGCTCGGCGTTGCCTTCGGGGTATCCCATGCGAACCCGCATCAGGAATCGATCGAGTTGCGACTCGGGCAAGGGATAAGTGCCGTGGTGCTCGATGGGATTCTGCGTGGCCAGAACGAGGAACGGTTGCGGGAGCAAATAGGAATGTGCGTCAATCGTGACTTGGCCCTCGTTCATGGCTTCGAGCAGGGCGGATTGCGTCTTTGGCGTGGTGCGGTTGATCTCGTCGGCTAAGAGGACATTGGCGAAAACTGGTCCGCGCTTGAATTCGAACTTCTGTTCGATGGCGGAGTAGATCGAAATACCGAGCACATCCGAGGGCAGCATGTCGCTCGTGAACTGGATGCGCTGAAAGGTGCAGTCGATGGCGCGGGCCAGCGCCTGGCCTAGCGTGGTCTTGCCGACTCCGGGGACGCCTTCGATCAGCAAGTGGCCTTTGGCGAAGATAGAAACCAAGGCGAGGCGGAGGACGTCGTCTTTTCCGCGGATCACGCGACGCAGGCTGTTTTCGAGTTCCGCGGCGCGGCGGGAGGTTGCCACCAGAGTTTCGGGAGCCATTGTTGGGATTTTACTATGTCGGTCGCGCTGCTGGCGGTTACGAATGTCATCGAGAAGTTCTCAGTTCCCGGTTCTCAGTTCTCAGTGAAACCGAACATCCTGCGTGGTTGCTGGTCACAGCGCTCCGTCGCTCGCTCTCCCACAATCTGGACTGGAGGGATCATGGGGCGCTCTTATCGCGATCTGATCGCTTGGCAGAAGGCTATGAAGTTCGTTTCCCAAATCTATGAGGTAACTCAGCGATTTCCGAGCGAGGAACGTTACGGACTCACCAATCAATTGCGGCGAGCGGCGGTTTCGGTGCCAAGCAATATTGCAGAAGGGCAGGCTCGTTTTTCGCAAAAAGAGTTCCACCATTTCCTGAGTCAGGCACGCGGATCTCTGACTGAGATTGAGACTCAGCTTCTTATTGCGAAAGACCTGAAGTACCTACCATCAGCGAAGGCGGAAGCACTGCTCGCGGCCGCCGATGAACTCGGCAGAGTCCTGAACGGACTCATTGCCTCAATCAAGAGCCGAGCGGCATAGGCCGTGCTGGTTTTACTGAGAACTGAGAACCGGGAACTGAGAACTTACTGAAAGAATTCCGCTGGTCGTCCCGTCAAGCGCTCGATTCTCTTTGCGGTTGGCGGATGAGTCGAGAACAGGCTGCCAAAACTCATCCCACCTAAGAACGGCGCAATGATGAAAAGATGCGCGGTCGATGGGCTCGCTAACAGCGGGCGCTGTTTCGAATAAGCATCGATTTTGGCGAGAGCGCTGGCCAGGGCGTAGGGATTGCCGGTCCAGTGAGCGCCGGTGTCGTCGGCTCCGTATTCGCGGGAGCGCGAGACGGCGAGTTGGATCAGCATGGCTGCGAATGGGGCCAGGAAAATCATAGCGATGGCCGCGATGCCGCCTCCGCCGCCGCGATCGTCGCGTTCGCCTCGCATGCCGCCAAAGATCATTCCCCACTTGGCGATCGACGCTAACCAGGTGATGGCTCCGGCCAAAGTGGCTGCGATCGAGCTGATCAGGATGTCGCGGTTGCGCACGTGGCCGAGTTCATGGGCCAGTACGCCTTCGAGTTCTTCATCGTTGAGCAGTCCGAGGATGCCCTGGGTTACGGCTACTGACGCGTGATTCGGATTGCGTCCGGTGGCGAAGGCGTTGGGCGAATCGGTCGGGATGAGATAGACCTTGGGCATCGGCAGGCCAACTTTTTGCGCCAGGCGCTCGACGATGTTGTAGACGCGCGGCAAGTCTTCGCGGCTGACGGGCTGGGCGCGATAAGTGGCGAGCGCGATTTTGTCGGAAAAAAAGTAGGCGACGAAATTCATGACGGCGGCGAAGGCTAGCGCCATCAGCATGCCGTTCTGGCCTCCGAAAGCGCGGCCGGCCAGCATGAGCAGCAGCGTCATGACGGTGAGCAGAAGAGTGGTTTTGAATATGTTGCTCATGATAATTGCCTCGGGTTCTTACGGGGCTCGATTGTATTAGATGTTGGAGGCGGCGGATGGGCTCACGGGGCTGGTTCTCAGTTCCCGGTTCTCAGTTCTCAGAAAAGCCGGCTGCGCGGGCGCATGTCTCTCCACGACCTTATCCGCTAGCCTGCCGCTTCAGTGCTCTTTCCAGCGTTTGGTCTAAGGCGGCTTTGGCTTTTTCGTAATCCTCGGGCGTGATTTTGCCTTGTTTTTTTTCTACTTCGAGCTGAAACATTTCTTCTTTCAGCGCCTCCAGAAGCATCGACGATTTTGCGGCTGGCGTGCTGGCTGCGGCTGTCGCGGGCGTCGTGATTGGCGGGGTTGGATGGACGGCTGCGCGGTGGTCGCTTGGCGCCGATCCCAGTTTTGCGGGGGATGTCGCCAGTGAAGTTGCGGGCTGCCGTTTCGTAACCACCCATCCGCCGATGGCGAGCAGCACGGCGAATCCGCCGAGGATCGGCCAGCGATATTGCTGTAGAGCGTCGGGCGCGTCTATGGGCACGCCGAGTCCTCCGCCGGGACGATTGTCGTTAGCATTAGCATTAGCACCAGAACGATTATCGCGTCCTTGAGGTGGCTGCTGATCCTGTTGTTGGGCTGCTCCCGAGGCGGTCTCTCCGGGCGGCTCGGTGATGACTCCATTGCCGCGCAGCGTGAAGCCGAGCGGCTGGCCGGGCTTGGTCTGCTGCGCTACTTCTACCTGGCTGTCGCCCTGGGTGGGATCCTGCATGGACTGATAGCTGGGCGGATTCGCAGCCGTGAACTGCATGGTCTTGGGAAGAACGATGACCAGGTGCGCGGCGGGATAGAGCGGCTTGGGATCGATCTTGATCTCGCCGGTGTAGGGGAGAGTGAATTCCACCTGGAACTGTGTTTCTCCGGGACGAAGCGGGAAGTTGATTGCGTAGCGATTTTTCTCGGCTTGGGGCGAGGCTTCGGCGCTGATCGGCTGGCCGTTAGGGGAGCGGGCTTGTACTTGTTCAACCTTCGCGCCAGCGGGCAGATAGAACTCGAAGTTGTGATCGTTCATCTGCGTTTTTGCGGGAGAGGACGTGTTATTGACGACGAACAGACGCACGCCTTGCATCGATCCGCTGTCGGCCTGGAAGCGGATGACGTCGGCGGTGACGCCGAGTTCGGCGACTTTGGTCGCAACGTCGTAGACGTTCACGTCGGCTGTGTTGACGCCGGGAGGGGCCATTCGATGATAGGTGACTCCCTGATGGATGGCACGGATGAGGTGAGGCCCGGGGCCGCCCGTTAGCTTGAAGCTGAATTTTCCGTTGCTGTCGGCCTTGGTGCTACCGCCGACATCCATGCCGTTGGCGAGGTTGATGAGAATGACTTCATCGCCTGCGGCGGGCTTGTTGGTGGTGCCGTTGGTTACGGTGCCGGTCAGGGTCTGGGCGGCGGCCGAGGCTAGGGTTAGCGAGAGGATGATGAGTAGAAGGGCGGACTTTGCGAGTTTGGTCAAAAGAACTCCTTGCTGCCGCAGATCCCTTTGCGAGACGCAGTAGCGCTAAGAAATCAGTGCTTCATAGGCCTTGTGGTCGCCAATCCAGAACCACAAATATCCATCGGCCCGTTTGATGGCAAGCGCGCGATGGTTCAATGTTACGCGGGCGGACCATATTTCCCGGCCGTGGCGCTCCCCCACTTTCTTGAATTGTAATGAAGGATGCTGCGAATTTGCTTTCAGCAATGAAAACTGTTTGTCGGCGCGGGCGCGCACTTCTTGCGGGAGGTCATCGTATTGCCGCCAAAAATCGGAGGTGGCGCGATGCTGCATTGGGTGCTAGAGCGGCTGCGTGCGGCCGTTCTTTTCGTCGTCCAAGGCGCGCTGGATGGCGGTGTCGAGGCGCCCGGCGGCAAGATCGGATTGGACGCGAGTGTCGATCGGCGGAGGGCAGTGTTGCTCCAGCCACGCGTACAATTCCTCGATTTCGTGCGGCGCGAGCGCTCCGATGGCGCGTTCAATCTCTTTGATGGTGTTTAGGCTCATGGAAGTTTTATTTTAACCCGCGCCGAAGGAAATCAGCAGAAAACTTACACTACCTGTCCCGCAGCCTGCTCCAGTCGCGCGATCTCCGCCATGAGCGCGGCTGCTTCTTCTTCGAGTGAGGTGCGCATGGATTGATAATCCGTGTCAGGGACTTTGCCGGCTTTGTATTCGAAATTCAGGTCGCGCAGGTTTTCGTAGACCGCTTCTTTGCGCTCGCGCAGATAGCTGAGCCGCGTCTTTTCTTCTCCGGCGTAGACTTCGCCGGGAAAGAAGAAAACGTAGTAGAGACAGGCTAGGGTGAAGACGGCGCAGACGAAAATAGTCATCGGGCTGGCTCCTTTCCCCCAGCATAGTTATTCGATCGCGGCTTTTCGCGGACAGGAGTGTCCGCGCCATACTTTTTCATCATAGGTCGGTCTCTCTTCTTGCTTTGCGGCGGAACTCGTCGAGTTCGCTGCCGCGCGGGATGACTATGCCATCGGCCAGGGCCGGTTCGGGCCGATTCTTCCACGAGCGCACGATATGAACCGCGAAGGCTATGCCGAGTGCTAGGACTAAGAAGGGCATGATCCAGGCCACGCGATTGAATCCCGTGGTGGTGGGCGCGGCGATTACGGTCGGTCCGTATTCCTGCACGAAGCCTTGCAGGATCAGGTCGTCGTTATTACTGCCGCCCTTGTCGAGCGCGGCTTGCAGTTCGTCGCGCATCTTGTCGGACGACTGGCAGCCTACGTGATTGCATTCGAGCAAAATCTGGCCGCATCCGCAGGTGCACATCATGCGATGGCCGAGGTCTTTGAAACGCGCGCTGTCGTCGTCGGCGCCCATGAACACCACTACCGCAACGGCGAGAGTGGCGGCCTGCAGCCAGCGATGCAGAGAGTTTCTCCTCTTGCGGCAAAAAGCAGGTCCTTCGCTTCGCTCAGGATGACAATCTACGATAAAGGTCGAGGATTTCATCTCAGTCACCTGCTCCCACCTGCGCCGGAGTGCGAACCGGCGCGGTCGCCGCCACCTGCACGGCGGCGGCATTCGGCACCAGCGCTACGATGGTGCCGAAGACCATGATGATCAGGCCGATCCAGATCCACGGGACTAGCGGATTTAGGTGCGCTTTGATGATGGGACGGCCGGTGGTCTCGTTCTTGCCTTCATAAACCAGATAGACATCCGTCACCAGAAATAAATCTTCGCGGAAGCTGGGGTAAATGCGCGGCAGCGTCTGCGGCTGTTGGCTGGCTTTGTAGAAGCGGCGCTCGGGATACATAGTTGTAATCTGCTTGCCGCCGCGGAAGACGTTGATGATCGCCCACTCGTTCGCATAATTGGGATTGTCGTCCTGGGTGTAGGACTGACAGACCAGAGTGTAGGGGCCGATGTTAATTTTGTCGCCGAAGGCCATTTCTTTTTCAACTTCTTTGTTGAAAGGCGTGCCGAGGATTCCAATGATGACCAGGGCGACGCCGAAGTGGACGATGTATCCGCCGTAGCGGCGCGTGTTTCTGTGGCAGAGGTGAACCATGGCGGCGAACAAATTTTGCCCGCTCTTGCCGGCAATGACGCGGCCTCCGCGGAGAAACTCGGAAATGACGGTGAAAATCACGAGCGCCGAAAGAATGGCGGCCATGGTGGCATAAAAATACGAGGGATCCTCCCAGGGACGTATGCCGAACAAGATCATCATGCCGCCGACTGCGAGCGAGCCAATCGCTGGGAACAGGAAATTCCGCTTGAGGCTTTCGACAGAGGTCTTACGCCAGGCGAGCAGCGGTCCGACGGCGGTTAGCAACAGGAGCAGCAGGGCCACCGGAATGGCAACGCGATTGAAAAACGGCGGCCCCACCGTGACTTTGTGTCCTTGCACGAATTCCGAAAGGATCGGGAAAAACGTGCCCCACAGGATGGTGAAGCAGACGACCAGTAAGAGAAGATTGTTGAACAGGAAACTGGATTCGCGTGAAACCAGCGATTCCAGCTTGTGTTCGCTCTTGAGATACGATCGGTTCGCCACCAGGAAAAAGCTGCAAACGGCGAGGGTCAATCCGATGAAGACCAGGAACCAGGTGCCGATCGAGGATTGCGCGAAAGCGTGCACCGAACTGATCACTCCTGAGCGCGTGAGAAATGTTCCGAGCATCGAAAGCAGGAAGGTCGCGAAGATGAGCGCCATGTTCCAGACTTTCAACATGCCGCGTTTTTCCTGCATCATGACGGAATGCAGGAACGCTGTGCCGGTGAGCCAGGGCATGAGCGAGGCATTTTCCACGGGGTCCCATCCCCAGTAACCGCCCCATCCGAGGACAGCGTAAGCCCAGTGCGCGCCGAGGAAAACGCCTATGGTCAGGAAGCACCAGGTGACCATGGTCCAGCGGCGGGTGATGTGAATCCATTTATCGCCGGGATACTTCATGATGAGCGCGCCTAGTGCGAAGGCGAAGGGAACGGTGAAGCCGACGTATCCGAGATACAGCATGGGCGGATGGATGACCATCTCGGGATATTGCAGGAGAGGGTTCAACCCGGTGCCATCGGCGGGGAGCGCGCCCTGCATGATGGCGAACGGGTGGGCAGCAAAATTCAAAATCAGCAGAAAGAAAACCTGCACCGACGCGATGATCACCGAGGCATAGGCAAACAGCCGCTGATCGGTTTTGTAGCGCAGGCGAAGAACGAATCCGTAGCCGGCCAGGAGCAGCGACCAGAAGAGCAGCGAACCTTCCTGACCCGACCACAGCACGGCGAACTTGTAGGCGGCGGGCAAGTCGCGGTTGCTGTGATGGAAGATGTAGGCGATCGAAAAGTCGTCGTTGAAGGCGGCCAATACGAGAACGATGCCGGCCAGCAGCACGGCGGCGAAAGTTGCGATTCCGGCGCGGCGGGCGGTCTCGCCGAGACGAGCCGAAGCGGCATCCCGACGGAACAAGGCCACAAAGCCTGCCAGGAAAGAATACGCACTCAGGCCGAGCGCCAGCAGTAGCGCAAAGCTTCCAATTTGAGACATCCAGGGAACCCCACGGTATCACCGTATTTTTTCAGAGAAGCGGGCGGTATGCAAACTGCCGAACCTCCAAGCTCGTGTGGGGACGGGCGCCCTTGCCCGTCCAAGCGGGACGAAGCCCGGCAGGTGCGCGCGGCGCATCCACTGTCATTTCTCCAGCGGGTAGCCCCTTTGACGCCAATCGCGGATTCCGCCATCCATGGATATGACGTTGGTGTATCCCATTTTTTGCAGGTTATCGGCGGCCAACGCGGAGCGGAAACCTCCGCCACAATAGAGGACGAGCTCGGTTTTCAAGTCGGGATACTTGCCCTCGATATCGCGCTCGATGATGCCCTTGCCCAGGTGGACGGCTCCGGGCAGGTGGTCGGCGTCGAATTCGCGGTCTTCCCGCACGTCGACCAGGACAAATTTGTCGCCGCGATCGAGCCGGGCCTTCACTTCGTCAACGTTAGTTTCGCGGACGCGCTGCCTGGCATCGTCGACAATCTTCAGGAAGCGCGGTGGATGCTGTTGAGCCATAGTGTGAGAGTCTCCGGGTGAGAATATTAGCAGGTTTCGAGATTAGCTCTCAGCTGTCAGTTCTCGGCTCTCAGGAAAATCTCCCAGCGACTGGCTGAGTTCTAACATCCGCAAACCAAGAGTGGAGAGCCACCAACTCACACACTGGTACTTGCATTCTCCGGTGCCTCATGTGCTAAAGATAAAGGACGGTCTATGACGCTCATCCTTCGCCAGTCTCGCATTCACTCTTATGGTTGCTATACCACGCGGCCGATCCGCAAAGGGACGCTGATCATAGAATACGTGGGCGAGTGCCTCACCTATGAACAGGCCGACGATCTCTACGACGACTTTCCGAACACTTATCTGTTCGGCCTGGACGGCGGCAAACGCATAATTGACGGGTTCGGTGTGGCCGCGTTCGTCAATCATTCCTGCCAACCGAACTGCGAGACCGATCAGATCCGGGGCAAGATGTGGATCATCGCGCTGCGCGATATTGCGGCTGGAGAAGAGTTGACTTACGACTACAATCTCTACGATGGCGAGGATGACGCGCCCTGTTTATGCGGTGCGGCGCGTTGCCGGAGAAGTCTGTATTCGGCGGCGCACCTGCGCAAGCTCGCAAAAAAACGCGCCAAGGCCGCGGCGGCTGCGACCTAGCGACTCAGAAAGAGACCGCATTTCGGATGCTACAATCGATCTCGTTCCCAACGCATTCGGAACTCTAACTCCGAGGTCTAGCCTTGAACCGTGCTTCCGCCGGTCTCGAAACCGTCATTGCTAAAGCTCTTCATCGCGCGCCGGCAGGCGAAAGCGCGTTGCTGGCCTGGCCGGTTGCGTGCGGCAGTGCGGTGGCCGATCGCACTCGGGCGCTGAGTTTTTCCGACGGCATTCTGCAAGTGGAAGTTGCCGACGCGGGATGGCGGCGAGAACTGGCCAACCTGGCGCCGCGGTACGTGGCCCTGATCAATAAATTTTCGGCTACCTCGGTGAAGCGGATTGAGTTCGTGGTTAAAGTGTAAAAGTTTAAGGCATGAAAGTGAAATCGTGAACGTTACTGACAAAGACGTTGCTTATGTGGCCGACTTGGCGAACCTCGAGTTGACGGAGGAAGAGCGAGTTCGCATGCTTCGCGATTTGAACTCCATCCTTGAATATGTCGAACGGCTCAGCGAGCTGGAGACTGGCAAAGTGGCGCCCATGGCTCAAGTTTCGGATCGCTACGGCAAGAACAACGACGAGTCGCGGCAGGGAAGCGACCGCTTTGCGTTCGCCATCCGCGAAGATGTGAAGGACGGGCTGAGGAAATCGCTGCCGCACGATGCCGCCTTGAAAAATGCTCCGGACACTGACGGGACGTTCTTCGAGGTTCCGAAGGTGATTGAGAGATAGCGAAAGAGCCAGATGCCTGCATTGATTATTGAGCACGATTACCGAGACATGACGATTGATGACATTCGGAGCGAGATTGCAGAGCAGAGGACGACAGCGACTGCCATGGCTCGGGATTTCTACACCCGCATCCGGCGGGAAGATCCCGAGATTGGCGCATTTCTCACTCTTTGCGAAGAGCGGGCGCTGACGCAGGCCGGGCGGATTGACCAGATGGCCGCGGAGGGCCTGCCGTTGCCGCCGCTTGCGGGAGTTCCGGTTGCAATTAAGGACGTCATGGTGACGCGCGGCGTGCGCACTACCGCTGGTTCGAAAATTCTAGACAATTTTATTCCGCCGTATGACTGCACGGCGGTCGCCCGCCTGGAAGCGGCGGGTGCGGTGATTCTCGGCAAGCTTAATTGCGATGAGTTTGCCATGGGCTCGTCCACGGAGAACTCGGCCTATCACCCCGTGCACAATCCGCGCGACAAGAGCCGCGTGCCGGGTGGATCGTCGGGCGGATCGGCGGCGGCGGTGGCGGCGGAGATGGCGGTGGCGACGCTCGGCTCCGATACCGGGGGATCGATTCGCCAGCCTGCGTCGTTTTGTGGCGTCGTCGGCTTGAAGCCAACGTATGGCCGCGTGTCGCGGTATGGGCTGATTGCTTTTGCGTCGTCGCTCGATCACATCGGACCGTTTGCGAAAACGGTGAAGGAAGTTGCGGTTGTGCTGCGCACGATTGCGGGTCGCGATCCTATGGACTCGACGTCTGCCGAGGTGCCCGTTCCAGATTATGTGGCGGAACTCGAGAAGCCAGTGCGAGGTTCGGGCGAAGCGTTGAAAGTCGGCGTGGCCGAAGAATACTTTGGCTCCGGGCTCGATCCCGAGGTGCGGGCGGCGGTTGAGGCTGCAATTCAAAAGCTGGCTGAGCTCGGATGCGAAGTTGTGCCGGTGAGTCTGCCGCACACCGAGTATGCCATTCCGACTTACTACATTGTAGCGACGGCGGAAGCGTCGGCGAATCTGGCGCGCTATGACGGGGTACGCTACGGCTTCCGGGCCAAGGCGGCCAATCTTTCTGAGATGTACCGTCAGACCCGCGACGGCGGATTCGGCATGGAAGTGAAACGCCGCATCATGCTCGGCACCTACGCGCTGAGCGCCGGTTACTATGACGCTTACTATCTGAAGGCGCAAAAGGTGCGAACGTTGCTTACGCGCGACTTCGATGAGGCTTTCAAGAAAGTCGATGTGATCGCGGCGCCGACTTGTCCGACACCTGCTTTCAAGTTAGGCGAGAAGGTAAATGATCCGCTGGCCATGTATCTCGCTGATATCTACACCGTAACTGCGAATCTCGCGGGCATTCCGGGGATTTCGGTTCCTTGCGGCCTGAATCACGAGAAGCTGCCGATTGGGCTGCAGTTGTTTGGAAGGCACTTTGACGAGGCTACGCTGCTGCGAGTGGCGCATGTGTATGAGCAGGCGAGAATCACGTAGGGACAGACGCCCTCGTCTGTCCGCGAGCGAAGCGAGCTGTCTTCTAGATGATTTCGTAGTAGCGCTCGCCTGCGCAGGCCTGGCATAAGACCCGTCCGTCGCAGAACACTTCGCGGCGGAAATTGATGCCTTCTCCGCAGTCGGCGCAGACGATGCGCTCGCCCTTGTATCCTGGGAACTCTTCCGCGGGCAGTTCGACCTTCACCCATTGCTTGGTGAATAAGTCGTCTTCCGCCATCTCGCGGTAGGCGAGCATCTGCTGCTGGTTCTTGCTTTCGATTTCGGGATGCATCGAGCGCGCCAGCGCTTTTGACGATTCTTTTGCGGCGATGCGGATGGCTTTGCCGGTACTCATGTCTTTTATTCCCGGATCCATTGTTCCTAGATCTACGAAGGTTGCGGCCATCTTTCCCCAGTCGCGAAATTTCAGGGCGCGCTTTCCGAGACGGCATCCGGTGACCAGGGAGATGGCGTCGGTGGCGCAGCGGTCGATTTCTACGAAGGTGACCAGACGCTTGCGATCTTCTTTGTTACCGCGCGGGTCTTCGATGCCCAGCTTTTCGAGCCCCAACATGGCGAGGCGCACGCCTAGCACCTGGCCGGCGCAGAGATGGCCGTGGGCGCGTTCGGCTTCGCGAAGATATTCGTCGAGAGAGAGCATGGTTTCTTGTAAACGCTACAAAGTCTGTCATCCTGAGCGAAGCGAAGGACCTATGGTATTCCGACGCTGCGAGCAGATACATAGGTCCTTCGCTTCGCTCAGGATGACACTTGAAATCAGGATACTTATTTTCTTCTCCACCGTACGCCATCTTTTGTGTTCTCTACGATGATGCCCTCAGCGGTCAGTTCGGCGCGCAGGGCGTCGGAGGCTGTGAAGTTTCGCGCTTTTCTTGCCGCTTCCATTTCGGCAAGCTTTTGATTCACTTGTTCGTCGGCGAGTTGCGCGGAGCCGGCGATCTCCAGCAGTTCGGGACTGATTTCTTTTTCTTTCTCTCTGCCTTCGGCGCGGGCCCAGTCGAGGATCGCCTTCATCTTGGGCTGGTCGTCATCTTTCAGCACGCCGAATATCTCGTCGAACTTTTCGAGCGCACCGAGCAGCGGTTTCACGTCGTCCTGCCGAACGTTGTTCTGGCCAGCCTCCGCCGCATCGAGCGCGGTGTTGGTTTTGCGCAGCATGTCGAACATGGCGGCCTGTGCCTCGGCGGTGTTCAGATCGTCGTCGAGGGCGCTCTTCATTCTTGCGATGGTCTCGTCGGCCAGTTGCGCCATGGCTGCGGTCGCGCCGGCGGGGAACTGGGTGCTTGTCAGGCGGAAACGGAAGTTGCGCAGTTTCTCCACCGAACTGGCTGCGGACTTCAAGCCATCAAAAGTAAAGTTCAGCTGATTGCGATAGGGCACCTGCGTCAGCAGCCAGCGGATCGATGACGGCTTGTGTCCGCGCAGCACCAGATCCCGGATGGTGAAGAAGTTTCCGAGACTCTTTGACATCTTCTGGCCCTCGACCAGCAGAAACCGCGCATGAAACCAATAGCGTGCAAATTGCTTTCCGGTGAGTGATTCCGACTGCGCGATTTCGTTTTCGTGATGCGGGAAAATCAAATCTTCGCCGCCGGCGTGCAGGTCGAAGCTGGGGCCTAGCTCCTCCATCGACATCACCGAGCATTCGATATGCCAGCCCGGACGCCCCGGCCCGATCGATGTATCCCATGAGGCTTCGCCGGGCTTGGGAGCTTTCCAGAGGGCGAAGTCGCGGGCGCTGTCTTTTTCGTATTCGTCCACGTCGACGCGCGCGCCGTCAGTCATGCCGGCAAAATCTTTTTTCGAGAGCTTGCCGTATTCGGGGAATTTCGCAATGCTGAAATAGTACGAACCGTCTTCGGTGCGGTACGCGAAGCCTTTCTTCGCCAGTTCGGCAATGAAGTCGGCCATCTGTTGGATGTGTTCGGTGGCGCGCACCAGAATCGGCCGCTCAATGTTCAAGGTGGCCGAATCTTCCAGAAAGGCCTGGGTGAACTTCGCGGTGTACTGCTGCACGGTGACGCCGTCGCGCGCGGAGTTGCGAATGATCTTGTCGTCGACGTCGGTGATATTCATGACGTAGCGGACGTCGTATCCACTCTGGCGCAGAAAGCGATAGAGAAGATCGACGGCGATGAATGTACGGAAATTGCCGATGTGGCCGTAGTCATAAACGGTCGGCCCGCAGGCATACATGCGGACGCGGTTGCCGTCGATCGGATGGAAGTCTTCGATCTTCCCGGAGAGAGTGTTATAGAGGCGCAGTGGCATAGGGACGCAGAGTCATGGATGAGTTCGCGTGCGGAGTACGAACTCTTCATTCTAGGGGCGCGCTGGAAAAGGGGTCAAATAGGGTGCGGGGAGAGAAAATAGACTCTTCCCCGCCGCTCTTAGTTAACGTTAACCGTGAATATGACCGGGCTAAGGCTGCCTGACGATGCCGTGATGGTTACGGTTCCGGCTGTCAGCGGGGCCGTATAGCGTGTTTCGGCGATTCCCTTCGAATTGGTGGTCGCTGGGTTCATCGAAAAGCTGCCTCCGGCGCCTCCGTCGTCGTAGGTCACTGAATTCCCGGAGGCGGGATTGCCATACTGGTCCTGGACAAGAACCTCCAGTTCCTTTGCCTCCTTAGCTCCCGGTTTGACGGTCTGGTTGTTGCCTGAATATATGTTGAGGGTGGCTTCGGGCCCGGCCAGCACAGTCTCTTTGAAAACCACAGGAGCTATTCCCGTGACGGAGGCGGTAATCGCGATGACGCCCGCTTGCGTTCCAGCCATGTAGGTGGTGCTCGCAATACCTGAAGAGTTTGTGGTTGCGGTTGGCGCCGAGAATGTTCCGCCGACTCCTCCGTCAGAGAAACTCACCTGGATTCCGTCGAGTGGGTTACCCGCCAGGTCTTTAACCTTGACATTCAGTGGCAGAGGCAACTGGGTTGTCACCGGTGTCTCTTGCTTATTTCCCGAGGAGATCGACAGTGTCGCGGGACCGGTCGAGGTTGCCGTTTCTACGAAAGTCGCGCTGGCATATCCGAGGCTGGATGCTGTAATCGTATAGGTCCCGGGTTTATCGGGCAGAGTATAGGACGTAGTGGCGGTCCCCGTGTCGTCGGTAATGGCAACTGGGTTCGAGAACGACCCACCCTTGCTGCTGGCGCTGAAAGTCACGGAAATGCCGGGAGTTTGAATGGGGTTGCCGGAGTAGGGATCCTGAAGCGAGGCCTGCAAAGGGACAGGCAGCGTTGTCGCTTCGACTCCGGTCTGGTTGTTGCCCGCCGCTGCTGTGAACGCAGGCAACAGGCCAAAGACGGTTAGCTGGGTCGTGCCGTTGACGTACACCCTGCCATCGGCCACGATCGGCATCTCGAAATGAACCACCGGACCGAATCTATCGCGAGAACCTGCCATCGAGCTGTCGTAAAACTCGTTCGCAAGATTGGTGGCGTCGAAAGCAAAAAGGTGGCTGGTGAGAACCGAGACGTACCAGAATATTGCATCAGTCTGGCCATTTGAGGAAACAATGCCCCCCTGCGGATTCGCATCCACTCTTGGGGTCTGCGAGGTCGGCGTCAAAGAAAGCTGGCCATTGGTAAACGAATATGCCATGACCGGGGTTGTGAAGGCCTCGACATACAGGTTGTTATTCCAGTAGGTCAGTCCGGCGTGGACCTCTGCACCTGTGGCTATGGGAACGTCCAGCTCTTGAGGAATCTGGAAGTCGCCATTGGGATTGTACTGGCCCATATCGTTCTGGTTGACCAAGTAGAGCGTTCCGTTCTTGTCAATCGTGATCACGAAATTACCCTCGGGCACATCAGGCAGAAGGATAATCCCGCCGGCACTAACGTCGAGGTCGTTAACCTGCAGATACTTTTGGTTCCATGGAGTGAAGTAGTCCACCAGGTTCAGGACGCCATTGCCCTGGTTGAACTTAAGGAGGGTATCTCCATAGTGGGGTCCACCGTTGTTTGCATCGAACAGACCGTCTCCGGTATTGGCATAGACGTTTCCAGCTCCATCTCCAGCCAGTCCTGCACCCGACAACCAGACCGCCGAAGCGTCAACTCCAGGGGAAGCGTCGAATACTCCGACCTGCTGGAGCGTGGTCTCGTCGTAGGCCATGACCCAGCCATTTTCGGTCTTGACGTTACAGCCGGGGCTGCCAAAGCCGATGTAGACAACGCCGTCCTGCAACAAGAGCCCGGCCCGTTGCTGCTGGTATTTGTCGATGAAGGTGTAAAGCTGATTGTCGATGGTGACTGAGGCAGTGACAACGACGGGACCGCCGAATAGTTCCGCGCCCGTGCCCAGATCCAAGGCGTGGAGCCTGTGGACATAGGTGCCATTCTCCTTGGTCACGGCCAGCACAAAAATGGCATTCTGGGTGGTGTCGATAACCGGCGTGCCCTGGATGCCGAACTCCGTGTATTCGCTGTGGCAGAACTCATCCGCAGTCGGAACACTAGTGACTCCATTCGCGGGATCGAGAAAATTCACATACCAGAGAGGCGATGCATTGCTGCCCTGATTGTTGTCGGCATCGAAGGCGTAAACGCTGTCGTGCATGGTAGCGACGTAGACGACGTTGTGGGTGGCGTTCAATGTTGGAATGAAAACCCCCGGAACATAAAGCGGCTGGGCAGGCATTTGTCCATCCAGAGTTTGGGTGAACAGTTTGCCGAATTGCACGGGATTGACGTTGGCAGGTGACAAAGTCAGCTCAGTCGTATTTTGACCAGTGCGGGAATTGTCGTAATGCTGGGTCAAGACGGGGGTCTGGCCGAAGGCCGAGGAAAGGCAAAGCAGGACAAGAAAAATCGCAACGACGGTACAAGAGAACGCGTTTAGGCAGAAGGGGCGGAAAATCCGCGCATCGCACGGGGGAATGCGAGCGAAAGCCAACGGCTTAGAACAGCGAATGCTCCGCCAGAAAGTGCAGTAAGGCATGGTAGCCTCCAAAGCCCCCTCTGACTGGCGACCGATACTTTACCACGAATTGCCACGAAGGACAAAGATCAAAGATCAATGACAGGTGGTAGTGGTGTCGGGCTGCGACCCCGAATGTGGTTGCCATCGAGTGGATGGAAGTAAGGAGCCGGTCCGGACCGCATTTTGGATCGCTAAACCTGTTCCGCCATTTCAGGTTCCAGCGCGTCGTAGTCGCTCACCCGGAGCCGATCCTCAACTGTTGGAAGCTTATCGAGTCGACGAGACGGAATTAAGGCATAAACCGCAAGAACAACCATGATCGGGTCGAGTGGCCGTCGATAGTAAAATTCGGGACTCGTAATGTAGTAGATGAGCGGAAATACCACCAGCATGATGGTGTAAGACATCGCCGCGTCAACGTGTCTGACCCAGGCTCTTCGCAGGCCCACCAGCGCCAGGATAGTGAATGTGGAACTAAAGACAATATTGGCTGGGTCCCAGTGCTCCAGTTGCAAGTACCAAGGCTGCAGACTCCAGTATCCGGTCCAAATAAAAAACACCCTTCGCAAAGTTGTCCATGCATACCATCCGGGATGAGTCTTGATGAAGCTGATGGCCTGAGCCTTCTTGTTGGCCATATACTTCAGCTCACCATCGCGCTGCAACTCCTGCACTTCCGCGGCATTCTGCCAAGGGCCCAGCTCAGACGGCTCCCAGTAATCGGTGGTGCCCTTTGTACCCAATCGGAGCACTAATCCCATATTGCCGCGAAAGGGGATGAAAGTATGGAAGGTGCGCCAATTTCGCACAGCCCAGGGACTAACTACGACTACTAAGGCGAGCCCCAAAGCCACATTCGGCGCGAGCCAGCGGCGCCTCTGCTTATGCCTAAGATATGAAATTCGCGCTTGCAGGAACGGCAGAACCGAAAGTACGGTGGCGCTGGTTAGCGCGGCCAGACCCCAGAGCAGTCCTGTACCCACCCATGCCGAAATCCGATCTGTATCTTCCAACTTCAGTGCAATCAGAAAAAGTAAGCTGAAGAGCAGCGTGGCGAGCCAGGTCTCCCAAATCCGGTCGAGCGGGAAATAGATGGCATAGGGGAAGAAAGCCCATGTCCAGGCTGCCCACTTGGCCACATAGGTACCGAAGCTCTTGCGCGCGAAAAAAAAGATGGGGAGGCAGGTCAAGGCGGACGTCAGGGCGTTGAACGAGAGAACCGCCAACGCGGCCGGCTTGGTGTAGACACCAAAAACTTTGAAAAATCCAGCGACGATATAGGGATAGACGGGTGTCATCCACGCAGTCGGTCCGGTCTTCTCGAACAGGGGACTGCTGAAGCCCTCGCCCTGTACGATTGAGCGTGCAATTCTCCCGGTTTCGAAGCCAAACTTGAAGTGGTCATGCATGGGAAGGAGCTGTTCGGTATAGACGAAGCCCATGACGATGAGTCGAATTGCCAGCGCCGCCATCACCATCAGAAAGAGCGTTCGAAACCCGGCACGCTTATCCGAGTAGCTACTCTCGAGCAGGCGAACGTCTACCGGAGCTGTGGTTGGTGCTTCTGCATCAACACATTCGTTTGAAGATTCCGCTCGGCGCATTCGTTGCTGTCCTAACTAGGAGATATTAGTCCAAGCTATTGGACCTGATTTGGAACTCCGTGTAAAGACTTAGGTAAAGCCGATGCATAAATTCTGAAAGCGCGCACATTGCAGGGCTCTATGCTCCTTTTGATGCCAAAACCGGATCGGCGAATAAATCAGAAGCAAATATTTTTGTTTCAGGGAGTGGACGGCGCGATGGGGCGCCTGATTCAGGGCGATCATTCTTCGCGGCGATCATTCTTCGGGGCGATCATCAAGGTTCCAGTGCGGGTGTTGGCGCGGGCGCATGAAGCCGGTGCTGCACCAGAAATGCGTAGTGCACGGCGGAGACGATGGTGAAGATAAAGGTGGCGCGCAGAAAGGTGGTGCAGGCAATCGAGACCCAGCGTGCGGGCTCGATCAGCAGCAGCAGCACGAAGAAAATCGCGGCCACTTGTGCGAAGG
>Ga0074046_10000851_pt1 | contig 28133 bp, 25 predicted proteins | sample BogForMeECP23OM3_FD_94441 | JGI IMG/M metagenome (GOLD analysis project Ga0074046, IMG submission 94441) | Bog forest soil microbial communities from Calvert Island, British Columbia, Canada - Bog Forest MetaG ECP23OM3 | ecosystem: Environmental > Terrestrial > Soil > Wetlands ... | reverse complement strand
TGGTAGTGGAAACCCTCCTCGTTCTTGTAGGCCGAGTCGTGCTCCTCGTCGATCACGATGAGTCCGAGATTTTCGAGGGGCGCGAAAAGCGCGGATCGCGCGCCTAAGGCGATGGGCGTCGCGCCCGCGCGCAGGCGCTGCCACTGGGCAAGCCGCTCCCGGGCACGAAGACCGCTGTGGAGGATCGCGAGCGCGTCGCCGAAGCGGTCTCGCAGCCGCGCCAAGAGCTGATGGGTGAGCGTGATTTCGGGAACCAGGACGAGCGCCGTGCGGCCTGCGGAGAGGGCCTCGGCGATGGCGCGCAGGTAGATCTCGGTCTTTCCGCTGCCGGTCACCCCGTGGAGGAGAAAGCGCTCGAAGCGGCGGTGCTGCACGGCCTGTGCGATTGGGAGGAGTGCAGTGGCTTGCGCCGCGGTGAGCTCGGGCGGCGCCCCATGGTCTTTCCCCGTGGCCTCGAGGAGGGAGCGCAGGCTCTCGGCCTCGGCGGGACGTTCCTCCTCGTGCAAGAAGCCCCGCGCTGCGAGGACCCGCACGAGCGCCCGGGCGCCCGGGAAGTGCTTGGAGAGACCCTCCAGGGGAACGGGGCCCGACTCTTCAAGGTGTCGGAGCAAGGCGGCCTGCTTCGGTGCTCGGGCAAGTCTTGCGGCTTCTGCGCCGGCGTCGACCGATGGTGCCAGGCCGATCCAGCGCACCGCGCGGGGGGCGAGAGGGCTTGCCGCCTCGCTCCGGCCTCGCACGACGAGGCCGTCGCGTTCGAGCTCGCGAACCAGCGCGAGCTGCCCTTGTCGCGAGCGCACGGCGGCGCCCCGGCCCGCACTTCGCGGCGCGCGGGCCAGGCGCTCGAGGAACGCCTGCGCCGGGCCACGCACCGCGCCGCGGAGCAGCGCCTCGCGTCCCCGGGCGGTGAGTGAGAGGGTAGAGCGGCTCGAGGGAGACCCTCCGGGAGGGAGGGCCGCGGCGAGGGCGATTCCGAGAGGACAGAGAAGGCGCTCGGCCAGTTCCCGCAAGACCGAGAGAAGCTCGGCGGAGATCACGGGCTCCCGGTCGACGATCCGAAGGACAAAACGCAGGCCTAGAGGGGTTCCTTCCGACGGCGCGTCACGAACCGCTACCACAACCCCCGTGAGCCTTCGTGCCTCGAGGGGGACCAGGACGCGGCGCCCCGCTTCCGCGTCGGGTGCCATGGCGGGGGGCACGAGGTAGTCGAGGGGCTCGGCGAGCGGAAGGGGAAGGGCGACCTGTACGATGCGAGCGCCGGAGGCTCCGGACAGACGGACCTCCTGCGCGTCATGGGAGTCGGACGACGGAAAGAGCGGCAATGCCATATGCGCGGAGAGTATGCGCCAAAGGAGCTCGCGTCCCATTTCTCGAATCGAGGTGCGCGAGAGCGCGCGGGGCCGCGAGCTCTGCGTGGACGGCACCTTCGCTTCGCTCTTTCGCCCGGGGCGGGTGACGACCGGGTCGGTATGGGATGCGCTCGCTGCGCCCCTCCTTTCCCTCCCGCCGGAGAGGCGGAGAAGCGTCCTTCTCCTCGGTCTTGGCGCAGGAAGCGCTGCGCGCTTGGCCCGCGCGCTGCTGCCCCATGCCCGGATCGTCGGGGTGGAGCGCGACCCCCATGTGATCGAGGTTGCGCGGGAGCACTTTCACCTCGATGCGCTCATGCTCGAGGTGGTTCTCGCGGACGCGAAGAGTTACCTCGCGCGCGGAAGAGAGAAGTTCGACGCGGTGCTCGAGGACGTCTTCGTGGGATCAGGCCGGGAGGTGTGCAAGCCGGATTGGCTTCCAGATCCGGGCCTCCTCCTCGCCGCGCAGCGCCTTCGCCCGGGCGGTCTCCTTGCGACGAATAGCCTCGACGAGGCGGCTACTGCCGCACGGGCGCTGCGCACGCACGTGGGCGCTGCCATCTCGATTGAGGTGAATGGCTACGACAACAAGATCCTCGCGGCGGGACCGGCCGGCTTGTGTGCAAGAGGCCTGCGTGCTGCAGTCGCCGCCCATCCGATCCTTGGCGCGACGCTCTCCCAGCTTCGGTTCCGCACGCTCTCCGCCTAGCGATCCTCGTCCAGGAACTGCGAGACCACGTGGTTGAAGCGTTCTGCTGATTCGGCCATCACGAGGTGTCCGCCGTAGGAGATAGTGACCAGCATCGCGTTCGGGATCTCGTCTGCGAGCTCGCGATGGAACTTCGGGGGTGTGAGAAGATCGTGGCGGCCGCACACGACGAGCGTTGGCTGCGCGATGTGGCGCAGCCGATCCCGCGTGTCGTGGCCAAGGCAGGCGTTGCACTGGCGGATGAAGAGATCATTGGAAAGCGGCGCACCGTCGCGTGCGAAGAAAGTGATCATCGACTCGATGAGGTCGCTCTGCTCCAGCGTCTCGTCCTGCAAGGTCCAGAGAAGGCGCGTTTTCACCAGCGTCTCGACGGGCAGGCCGAGCCTTGCGAGCTCGCGCCACTCCTCGAGGAGAAGGCGCCGCTTCGCATCGGGTCGGGCGTAGGTGCCGACGAGCACGAGCCGGTCGACCCGTTCGGGGTGACGCAGCACGAGCTCTTGGCAGACCATACCTCCCATGAAGACACCCAGGAGATCCGCCTTCGGGATGTCGAGGGCTGCCATCAGCGCCGCCGTGTCTTCGGCCATGTCTCCCGTGCTGAAAGCTCCGCCCGAGTCTTCGCTCCCCGCGACGCCGCGATTGTCGAAGATCACGGTGCGCCGCGTCTTCGAGAACTCGGGGACCTGGAGCGGAAGCCAGCCGCGACACGAGCCACCAAGGCCCATCACAAGAAGGAGCGGCGTTCCCGGAGCGTCGCCGTGCACTTCGTAATAGAACTTGCGTCCGGCGACCACGGTATGAGGCATGGCGCAAGTCTATACCGGACGCGCGTCTCAGGGGGGCGCTACACAAGGCCAGCGATCTTTGTTCTAGTATGCGCCCCCACATGACGGCCGATGCGGGAGAGGGCGCGGGTCTCGGGAGCTTCTTGCTGCGTGCGCTCGTCTGGGCGGGGGTGTCGGTTTCATTCCTTGCGGGCGGGTTCTATGCGGTGGGAGCCGCGTTGGTCGCGATCGGGAGCCATCGTGCGGGCACCTCGCCTGGGGAGATCCAGATTGCGGCGTTGCATGCGCTCTTCTTCGCGGTGCTGCGCGAGGCTCTGCTTCCCCACTGGCTCCTCACCCTCGCGACTTGGCTCGTGCTTGCGCGTCTTCTGCCGCGCCTCGAAGGGGCGTGGCGCTTCCTCGGCCCTTCTCTCGCGGCGGTGGCCGCGCTCTGGTTTCCCGCCGTCGGATTTGGCCTCTTCCGGGCGTGGAAGCCGGCAAACGCCCTCGACGTCGCAAACACCTGGCTTCTCATGACGGCGGCAATCGCCGCCTCACTCCTCCTCCCGCGCGTGGTCCTTCGTCCCCTCGCGCCGGGGGCCCTCGCGCGTCCCATGAGGCGAAGTACCCTCACGCGAGCGTGACCACGACAAGACGCCGCGGCCGACCGTCCATCCCGAAAGAGGTGCAGCGACAGCGCCTCATCGATGCAGCGCTGCGCGTGCTCGAGAACAGCCACTACGAGAAGACAAGCGTGGCCGACATCGTGCGGGAGGCCAAGATGTCCTCCCGGTCCTTCTACGACCAGTTCAAGTCGAAGGAGGACCTCGTCGCGGAGATCGTCGAGGAGAAGGCGCGCCACTTCTTCGAGCACTTGGAGTCGAAGCTCTCGGAGCCGAGAAGCCTGGTCGAGCGGATCAGCCGGGCGATGCGGGCCTACCTCGAACTCTTCCCCGTCGCGACCGTCGACCTTGAGCGTCTCGGCGGTGAGGCGGGACTGCGGGTGCGCGAGGTGCGCCGGCACTACGTGCAGCTCCTCACCGACTTCAACATGCGGGGGTTTCAAGACCTCTTCGAGCAGGGTGAAGTCACCAGTATCCCGCCCCGCGCGACCATGGAGCTTCTCTTGACCGGCATCGAGGGCCTGAGCTTCCGGTACTACAGCGAGGGCCGGCGGGAGGAGCTCCTGGCGCTCCACCCCGTCTTGCTGAGCACCTTCCTGCGCGCATTGGCAGATCCCTCCGGCTCCAAATAACTCTCAAAAGATCCACAAAATCCTCTTTATTTTCAACATCTTAGAATATTAAAAGGCGCGTATTCTTTTTTTCTTCCCTTCTCTTCTAGGAGCGTGTAGAAGATCGGTGCCCCGCCCCTGTGGGCGGAGTCCCGCAGGTGCGGGTTTCTGGGGGATGAAGCAGGTCAGTCCGGCTCTAGGCCGGAAGGGGAGGCACTCGATGCTTAAGTTTCTCGGATTTCGAAGCGTAGCCGCGGTACTCGCGGGTAGCGCCTTCGCAGTCGTGATGAGCGGCTGCGGCGTTCTGTCGATCGAATCGTGGGTCGTGATCGACTCAGCCAAGAGCACTGGCTCCGTCGCGATCGCTGGCGGGACGCCGCAGGACCTCACTGACCTTCAGGGAGGATTCCTCGGGCTGATCCAGGTCAATACCAACGCGCTCCCGGGGCCGCTGAGCGGTCCGATCAAGGTCGAGGATGTGCGAATCGCCACGGGAGGTCCCTTCGGGACCGTCTGCATCTCGGCAGACGCGGGCAATCCTTCGACGGGTAATGTGTCGCTCAACGTTCTCGCGGGCACAGGATCGGCGACCCTCAACCTGAATCTCATCGCGACGGCCTTGGGGCAAGTCGACAAGATTAGCCAGAGCACCAGTCTGAATCTCTCTGGCGTCTCGCTCACCACGCTCCTCTCGGCCTCGACGAGCGGATCTGCGGCGGGCCTGTTCGACACGACCGCCAACTTCAGCAGCACCGCGACGATCCTGGGCCTCCCTGTGACGTTCGATCTCGCGCTCACGGTCACCAATCAAGAGACGCTCCCGCCCTTGGACGCCACTGCGGCAAGCTGCGCCAGCCAGTTCGCAGCGAACGGTCTGCCCGCGGGTCTCTTCTATGGGGTCAACTCGAAGTCGAGCTACCTCGCCCCGTTCTTTGGCGACAACCCGCAGCCGCCGCTTGTGATCGCGCTCTCTGATTTCGGGGCAGGGCCGGGTAGCAAGCTTCAGCTCACGACGATCGGGACCTTCGCCGATTCCACGCTGCTTAAGGATGGGACCAACACCCAGATGAGCGGAGTCTTCAGCTCGTCGAACGTTGTGCTGGCCCCGGGCAAGGCGCTAAACCGTGTCCCGGGCGCCATCGCCGTGTCCGGTGCGAAGCCGTTCTTCACTCCGTTCCCGACCGATATCCCGCAGGACTTCCAGATCAATCCGTCGGTCACCGTGACGGTGCCCGCGGGAGCGGCGTATCTCATCGTGGCGCCGTTCTCCCCGGACCTCAGCTGGGGCGATAACTCCGGGTTCGGGTTCGGCGTAGCGGTGACGGTGCAGTAAGGCCGCAGGCCTAGCGGAACTTGCGCTAGCGGCAAAAAGAAGGGGGGCGGGCGTTTTCTAGCGCCCGCCCCCGAGTCGCTTTAGGTCGGTCAGCACACCCTTGGCTGTCGCCTTGAGCGTGTCGAAGACGCCCTTGCCGATATTCGCGCAGGCCTCGAAATCAGGGACGCCCGTGGGATTCAAGAGGCGCCGCATCTCATCGAGCGGCGCCGCGTTGGGAAGATCGCGCTTGTTGTACTGGACGACGTAGGGGATCTTCTCGAGCTCGTAGCCCTGCTCTTTCAGGTTGATCTTCAGGTTGTCGACGCTCTCGAGATTGGCCTCCATCCGCTCGATCTGGCTGTCCGCCACGAAGACCACGCCGTCCACGCCCTTCAGGATCAGCTTTCGACTCGCGTCGTAGAACACCTGCCCGGGCACGGTGTAGAGGTGGAAGCGCGTCTTGAAGCCCCGGATCTGTCCCAAGGCAAGGGGGAGGAAGTCGAAGAAGAGCGTGCGCTCGGTCTCCGTGGCGAGCGAGATCATCTTGCCTTTGAGCTCGGGGCTGGTCTTCGAGTAGATGAACTGCAGGTTCGTGGTCTTCCCGCACAGGCCCGGGCCGTAGTAGACGATCTTGCAGTTGATCTCGCGCGAGGAGTAGTTGATGAACGACATGGTCCCGCGTTACTCGGAGAACAAATTGTCAATGTCGTCGTCGGTGATCTCGGCGAACGGCGACGCGGTGCCGGCGGCCTGCGCCCGCTCCGTCTTCTTCCGGATCTCCTCGAAGATATGTCCGAGCTCCGCCCCGGCCTTCTTGACCCGCAGGCGTACGAGACCGAGGGAGCTCCGCTCGTCGAACACGACGACGAGGATGATGCGCCCCGCGACCAGCGTGATGTGGAGGTTGTCACGCTGACCCTGGTGGAAGTGGATGGGAAACTCTTCCTCGCCAATGATCTTGGCCAGGCCGCCCGTCGCCGCGATATTGCCGGCCGTAAGGGATGCGAGGCTCGTGCTATCGATGCCGCGCATCTCGCCGGCCTCGGCCACGAGCTGGCCATTCTTGTCGACCAAGAAGATTCCCTTCGCATTGGCATCGCGCACAAGGCGCTGCAGCACCGCAAGGATCTTGCGGTGGTCGTCGTCGTACATCACGAGCGGGGTATCGATCATCCGCAATCCGCCTCGTAAGCGCCCGAGATGAAACGGAGTTCACGGTGCACTCTACCCCGCGGCCAAGAGCCAGGGCAAGCGTGCACGTCCGTGGGTCGGATCGGCGGAGAGGAGCATGGGCTTTAGCTTGGGCCCACGGGGCGGCAGGAGCCGCTTCGTCACTCGAGGACACGTCGGTTGTCGAGGGAACGACCGACCGTCACGTGGTCGGCGTACTCGAGGTCGCCGCCTAAGGGCATTCCGCAGGCGATCCGGGTCATGCGGATCCCCGTATGCCGCAAACGCTCGGCGATCAAGTGGGCGGTTGCGTCGCCTTCGGCGGTCGGGTTTGTCGCAAGCACCAGCTCCCGTACGCCGCCGCGCCGCACGCGCGCCTCGAGCGCAGCAATGCGCAACTCCTGGGGACCGATGCCGTCAATCGGCGAGAGTGCGCCGCCCAGCACGTGGTAGCGCCCGGCAAAGCGGCGGCTGCGCTCGATGGCCTCGAGGTCGGCGGGCTCCTCGACGACGCACAGGAGTGCCGCGTCGCGTGCGGGATCGCGACAGATCGCGCATGGGGAGGCGGGAGCCAGGTCGAAGCACTCCTCGCATAGCACGATCTCCTTTTTCACACGGACGATCGCGTCGGCGAGCTCGTGCACCAGGGCCTCGGGCGCGGAGAGCAGAAAGAACGCAAGCCGCATGGCCGATTTCTCGCCAATCCCGGGAAGGCGGCGCAGGCCCGCCACGAGACGCTCGATCGGGGGGGAGCTGCGCACGGGACTAGGGCGTCCCGCCGAGGCCGACCAGGGGCGGGAGGCCCGCGATCTTCCCCATCTCTTCTTGGAGCATCTGCTGGGCGCGGGCCATGGCGGCGTTCACCGCCGCGGCCACGAGATCCTGCAGCATCTCCCGGTCGCCGGTCGCAAGCAGCGAGGGGTCGATCCGCAGCTCGGCCACCCGCAGCTCGCCGCTCACCACGGCAGTCACCATCCCCCCGCCGGACGAGGCCTCGACGGTTCGGCGCGCGAGGTCGCGCTGAGCCGCGGCGAGCTTGCTCTGCATCTCCTGGGCGCGAGCGAGAAGTGACCGGAGGTCAGGCTCACTCACCGGCCACCTCCCACCGGGCGGATGTCCACGATCTCGCCTCCCAGCACCTCCATCGCAACGTTGACGCTCGGGTGATTGAGGGCGGCCTGGCGGCGCTGACGCACGATCTCGGGATCGATCGCGGGAGCCGCCTTGGGCGCTGCGCTGTGCTGCAGGAGGGGCTCGATGCGCACGGCAACCGGCCGCCCAAAAAGGCGCGCACACACGGCCTCGACTCCGTCTCGCCGCGCCTCAAGGCGCGTCGCGGCGAAGCCTTCGGGTACGCCGATGCGCAGACCCTCACTCGTTCGCTCAATGATCCTCCCGCCCTCAAGGGCGGCGAAGAGGGCCCGGTTCTCGGTTTTCGCAAGGCCGCGGAGGCGGTCGAAGACGACTTCGAGCGGGGCGCCCTCCTCGGGCGGACCCGGGTCGCAAGCTCCTCCGTCTTGAGCCTCGTCCGCCCCCTCTCCTGAGGGCGCAGCCTCGGCCCTCTCCCGGGCTGCATGCCCCCGCTTTGTGCCAGGGCTCCCTTCGGCTCGCGTCCCCGCGCCTCCCCGCGTGCCGCCCGAAGCGCCCGCTCCGGTCCCACCCGTGCCCGGAGAAGGTCGCGTGCCGCTCGAAAGGTCGCGCTCCAATGCCTCCAGGCGCGCGAGCAGCGCTGCAACGTCGTCCCCGCGCGGGAGGGTCGCGAGGCGCACCAGCGCCATCTCGAGCACCGCGAAGGGCTGCGGAGCCCACGCGAGGTCCTCTTGCTCCTTGAGGAGCGCCCGGAACATGCGGCGCAGCCGCGCCTCTTCCGTGCGCTTGGTGAGGGCCCGGAGCTCTTCGAGCTCCGCGTCGCTGGCCTCGACAAGACCCGGCGTCGACGGCGCGACGCACAGCACGACGAGGTCGCGCAGGCACTGCAGGATCTCCCCCGAAAGACGCTTCGCCTCGATGCCCGCGCCAGCCGCCCGGCCGCAGGCCTCGAGGGTGCGGGCGGCGTCTCCGTCAATCAAGGCTTCGACGATCCCCAAGAGGAGCTGGCGATCGGTTAAGTCCAGGACCCGGGCCACCAGGGCGTCGTCCACCGCCCCGTCGCTCGACGCCACGAGCTGATCGAGGAGAGTCAGCGCATCGCGGAGCGAGCCGTCACTCTCGCGCGCCACGGTGACAAGGCTTCGGTCGGAGATCTCGATGCCCTCGGCACGGGCGATGGATCGCAGGCGGCCTGTGATCTCGGGCGCAGCCAATCGCCGCAGGTCGTAGCGCTGGCAGCGCGAAACCACGGTAAACGGGATCTTCTCGGGATTCGTGGTGGCAAACACGAAGAGGCTCCGCGGCGGGGGCTCCTCGAGGGTCTTGAGCAGGGCGTTGAAGGCCGGCGTCGAGAGCATATGGATTTCGTCGACGACGAAGATCCGGTACTTGCCCGGAGAGGGCGCGTAGCGCACGGCTTCAATCAGCTCGCGGACGTCGTCCACGCTGGTGCGGCTTGCGGCGTCGATCTCCTGCACGTCCGTGCTCGTGCCGGCAATGATCTCGCGACAGGCCGCGCACTCCCCGCACGGGCTCTCGGTCGGCCCCCGCTCGCAGTTGAGACAGCGCGCGAGAATGCGGGCAAGCGTGGTCTTCCCGACGCCGCGCGGCCCGGTCAAGAGGAGAGCGTGGGGCACTCGACCAAGGCGGATGGCGTTGCGCAAGGGGGTCGTCACGTGGTCCTGGCCGGCCACCTCCTCAAAGCTTTGAGGACGCCACTTGCGCGCGAGGACCTGGTAGCTCAGGGGGGAGGTCTCCGTTGGTTACTTGGACCCGGCTTCTCCGAGGGCGCGGCGAGACGGGATCGCAGGGCGCCCCCGCTCGCAACCGAAACCTCGCTACCGCTGCTTCCTTCCGGACCTGACGGGGTTCACGAGGCTCGTGATCGATCGGGACCCTGCGATCGCGGCTCGCCGCGCCAAACAAGGCGATGCTACTCGCCGCGCACACCCTCGCGCCACCATGCGGACCGACTGAGTCTACAGTCCGGTAGATTCTTGCAGTCGACTGTAACTTGATGATAGGGTCGCGCATGGCCATCGCGTGGGCTCGACCGTGATACAAGCGATTCTCGCAGGAGCCAGTCCTCAATGCGATTTGAGCCGCCGCGAGCGCCGCAAGCTCGAGGTGCGCCGCCGCATCCTCGACGCGGCGGAGGCGCTCTTCGACGCGCGGGGTGTCAGCGCCACCCGGGTCGCACAGATCTGCGAGCGTGCCGACGTCGCGGAGAAGACCTTCTTCAACCACTTTGCGAGTAAGCAAGATCTCTTGCACGAGCTTGCGGCCGGAGCGTTAGGCCGCCTTCTCGCCGATATCGAGCAGGCTCGCAAGCGGCCGGGGACGACCCGCGAGCGACTCATCGCCTTTTTCGGGTGCATCGCCGACCACACGGAAGAGGCGGGACCCATGCACCGCGAGCTTCTGACCGAGATCATTCACGTCGCCCACGAGGCTCGGACCGAGCGCGAACAGGTGCGAGTCCTGAAGGACGCCTTCGGCGCCCTCGTTTCGGACGGCATCGCGGCCGGGGATCTCACTCGGCGACACGCGCCCGAGACGCTCACCGACATGATCCTCGGCGCGTTCTACGTCCTGATGTTCAACTGGGCTCACCTCGAGGGCTATGGGCTGCGGCGCCATGCCCTCGCCGCCGCCCGATTCCTGGGAGACGCCATGGCAGCGCCCCCCCGGAGGAGTCGCCGATGAGCACGCGCGAGAGAGAGCACACCGAGCTCCCGATCCCGAATGGCTGGTTCGCGGTGGCGTTTTCGAACGAGCTCGTGCCGGGAGAGGTGCGGCGCATCCACTACTTCGACGAGGAACTCGTCCTCTACCGCGGGCGCGAGGGGCCCCCCAAAGTGCTCGACGCCTACTGTCCGCACCTCGGTGCACACCTGGCCGAGGGAGGGCGCGTGGTGGGCGACACCCTGCGCTGTCCTTTTCACGGTTGGCGCTTCGACGGGACGGGCCTGTGCGTCGAGATCCCCTACTGCCAGCGCATCCCGCCGAAGGCGCGCCTGCGCGGTTGGGACGTGGTCGAGAAAAACCGCATGATCTTCGTCTGGCACCACGCCGAGGGAAAACCTCCGTCCTGGGATTTTCCCGCGATGCCGGAGCTCAACCATCCCGACTGGAGCGAGCCGCGGAGCTTCGAGCTCAAGGTGGCGGTCCACATGCAGGACATGCACGAGAACAACAACGACCCCGTGCACTTTCAGTTCGTGCACTCCGCCCCGGAGGTCCCCCCCTCGGAGATCAGCTTCGGGGAGGGAGGGCGCTACATGCGCATGGTGGGAAAGGGCGAGCGCGTGACGCCCCTTGGCACCTTCGAGACGCTCCTCGAGCGCGACTCGTGGGGACTCGGCCTTTCGGCCGTGCGGGTCTCCGGGATTCCCGGCGCGGGCCTTCTCATGTACTCCTCGACCGCGCCGGTCGATCGGGGTCACAGTCACTCGCGGTGGCTCTTCACGGTCACCAAGAACCTTGCCGATCTCGCCGGCGAGCAGTTCATCCAAGAGCTCTCGGCTGGGGTGAAGCAGGACCTGCGAATCTGGGAGAACAAGGTCCACCGCGCACGCCCCGTGCTATGCGAAGCCGACCGCTACCTGGCTGAGTTCCGCCAGTGGACGCGTCAGTTCTACTCGGAGCCGATCTGAAGGAGCTTCCCATGGACGAGCGCTACCTCGTGATCTCCTCCGACTGCCACGCGGGCCTTCCACCCGAGCGCTACCGCGATTTCCTCGACCCGCAGTACCGCGAGGCCTTCGATGCGGCGCTGCCGATTCAGCTCGAGGAGACGCGCAAGGCCGCCAAGAAGTTCCTTGTCGACGAGGTGAACGCCCAATGGCGCGAAGGTCAGGAGAAGGCGCTCACGGGAGCTTGGGACCACGAGCAGCGCATCCAGGTGATGGACGAGGACGGGATTGCTGGTGAGGTGATCTTTCCCGACGGCATTACCGAGATGAATATGCCGCCCTTCGGTGCGGGCCTCTCGCTCCCGACGGACGGGATCGTGCCAGAGCTCCAGTGGGCGGGAGCCCGGGCGCACAACCGCTGGCTCGCGGAGTTTTGCCAGATGGCGCCTGAACGGCGCGCAGGCGTGGCGCTTGTGCCGATCTGCTGGAATGTGGACGAGGCGGTGAAGGAGATTGCCTGGGCCAAAGCCCACGGGCTGCGAGGAATCCTCATTCCGTCGCGCTGGGGCAAGTGCGACGCCTATCACCATCCGAAGTACGAGCCGATCTGGTCCGCCTGCGAAGAGCTCACGATGGTCGTGCACCTCCATTCCGGCGCAGCGCCGATGGAGGACTACGGCGAGCACCTCGGAATGATGGGCATCTATGTGACGGAGGTGATCTGGTGGTCCGTGCGGCCGCTCTGGTTCCTCATCTGGGGGGGTGTGTTCGAGCGGCATCCCCGGCTGAAGCTCGCCATCACCGAGTCGACCGCGATCTGGGTGCCCGAGACCCTGGCACTGATGGATCAGCGCTACTCGGAGACCCATTTCAGCGCGAAGCTCGGCGACTACAGAAGCCACCTCTCGCGAAAGCCCAGCGAATACTTCCACCGCAACGTGTTCGTCGGGGCGTCGTGCATGGCCCGGCGCGAGGTCGAGCTGCGCCACGAGATCGGGCTCGAGAATATCCTCTGGGGCTCGGACTATCCGCATCCGGAGGGCACGTGGCCGGGGACGCGCCACCACCTTCTCGAGACCTTCCGCGGTGTGCCCGAGGACGAGCTCGCGTTGATCCTCGGCGGGAACGCCGCGCGGGTCTACAACTTTGATCTCGGAAAGCTTGCGCCGCTTGTCGCTCGTATCGGGCCCGAAAGGGCGACGTTTCGCGCCTAGCTACACAGGAGGGATCCCATGGCACGCCTTCGTTACGTAAAGTCACTGGAGCAGGTAAAGCGCGATGCCGAGCGCAACCCCGAGTTCCTCGAGAGCACGGTCCGCTCCCTCCGGGTCGTCTACGAGACGGCCCCCGCGCTTGCGGCCGCGCTCGTGCCGAAGCCCCTCCAACCCACGCGGCCGGAGATCTGCGTGACCTTCTCGCACGTCGCCATGCACGTGACCCCTGAGGTTACGATCGAGATTGGATCTGCAATCTTTGGTGTTCGGGCATCCTATGACGGCGTCGAGGGGATCTGGCTCATCACCATGCCCATGACGAGTGAGCAGGCGGTGATCGGGGGGCGCGAGACCTACGGCGAGCCCAAGAAGATTGCAAAGATCGAGTTCCAAAAGGACGGCGAACGGGTTGCCGCGTCCGTCACGCGAATGGGTGTCACCTACCTCGAAGCGAAGGGGACCCTCACCGAGGTCCTCGGGCCCCGTGAATTCGTCGAGCACGGCTTCTGTGTCAAGGCGTTGCCTTCCTGCGAGAAGGCGAAGGGCTTCGACGGTGAACCGCTCCTTGTGCGGCTCGACTGGAAGCAGGACCATCGCGCGGTGCACCGCGTCGCAGGGGAACTCATCTTGCGCGCGTCTCCCTTCGACCCGGTCGCAGATATCCCTGTGCGGAAGCTTCTACGAATGGAGTACGAGGAAGGGGCCAGCGAGAGCAGTGGTCATCTATTGCGGCCCATTCCGGGCGAGTGGCTCTTGCCGTTCCTGCACCAACGCTACGACGACCCGCGCGCGCAGGGGATCGAGGTCGCCGAATCCTGATGCGCGATTTCGCGGGAAAAGTGGGGGTCGTAACGGGCGGCGCGAGCGGGATTGGTCGCGCGCTTGGTGCGCGCTTCGCGGCCGAAGGCATGAAAGTTGTGCTCGCGGACGTCGAAAAAAGCGCGCTAGACGCCACTGTCGCGGAACTGCGACGGGAAGGCGGCGCAGTCACAGGCATTGTGACTGACGTCTCACAACAGGATGCGGTCAGTGCGCTCGCTGATGAAGTATATGCGAGCCACCGTGCGGTGCATGTGCTTTGCAACAACGCTGGTATCGGTACAGACGAGACGCGGAGCCGGATCTGGGATTCGCCGGCCAATGACTGGACGTGGGCGTTTCGAGTCAACGTTTGGGGAGTTCTCCACGGCATCAAGGCATTCGTCCCGAAGATGCTGGCCGGAGGCGAGGAGGGTCATATCGTTAACACCTCATCCGCGAACGGCGGACTCTACCCTCTCCCGGCCACGCCGATTTACGCCACGACCAAGGCGGCGGTCACGACGATCACGGAGGTGCTGCATCACCAGCTGGGGATGGCTCGTGCAAAGATTCGGGCGTCAGTGCTGTTTCCGGGGCCGCACATCGTCGCAACAAACATCTTCGATGCGGCCCGCAATCGGCCCCTCGATCTTCCAAATGAACGCGCAGGCACTCCGCCGCCGACGCTTGACGACATTCGCAGGATGGCTGAACAAGCCGGGAGCAAATTCGCCGTTACACAACCTAAGGATGTGGCAGACTACACATTCGAAGCACTACAGCATGACCAATTCTGGATTCTTCCACCTGGAGGCCGTAGCGACGAGGTCGTCCGCGCCCGCGTGGAGAGTATCCTAGCCCCAATGCGACATTCTTAAGATCCATCGCAGATTACAATTGAAAGTGGCCCCGTCGGTGTGCGAGATGGAGTTACCAGACTTCACCCACAAACCGAGGAGCCACAATCGTGAGATTGAGTAGAGACCGAATTCGGGCCCGCGTCAAGAGCGATCTGCCGATCACCTTCTCTGAGGAACGCATCTCCGCCCACGCGGGTCTCGAACTCTTTCGGCGCTACTTCACGGCGATCGATCTCGTGGGACGCTTGCGACGCGCCTTCCAGGGGCTTGGAGTGGAGGGAGACTACGGAGCACACCGCTTCGTGCTCTGTCTGATCGGTCTCTTCCTCGCGGGCGGGCGACGAATCACGCACCTGGTTGTGCTCGAGCGAGATCCCGTGCTGCTGCGGTGGATTGGCCTCCACCGTCTTCCTTCCGACCGCACGCTGGTGCGCTGGCTCAAGCGGCTCCCGTTCTCCGTGCTTGAGCGCCTGGCGAGCCTGGTTCAGGAGGTTGTGCACGATGCTGTGGAGCGCTGCGGCTTCTCGCGACTCACCATCGATGCCGATGGCAGCGTGCTGCGGACCGGCGTTCGGGTCGAAGGCGCGGAGCGAGGCTACAACCCGCACCATCCCAAGGACAAATCGTATTACCCCCTAACCGCTCACCTGGCGCAGACCGGCCAGATCCTGCGCGTGTGGAATCGCCCGGGCAACGTGCACGACTCGCATGGGGCGGAGGGTTTCCTCCGCACGCTTTTCCGCGACCTGCGCACCCGCTTCGGGCGGCGCCACGCGCTCGAGGTCCGGCTCGATGGCGCCTTCTGCCAGCGCGAGATCCTGGGGTTCCTCGACGGAGAAGGGGTGGAGTACGCGATCCGGCTCCCGCTCTGGAAGTGGCTCGGGATCCGCAGCGTGATCGCGAGCCGCCGCCGCTGGACGCGGGTCACAGCCACGGTGAGTGGCTTCTCGATGGAACTCTCGATTCCGCAGTGGGGCCTGCGCAAGCGGGTCGGCGTCTACCGCAAGCACGTCTCCCACGAGACCCGAAAGAACTTCCAGCTGGACCTGTTCTCGCCGGACGACGGTCACTATGAGTATCGGGCCGTGATCACGAACAAGACGATCGGGGTGGTCGCCCTTTGGCATTTCCTGGCCGGCCGAGGTGCCCATGAGAAGACCATTGCTGAGCTCAAGCAGCAGGTGGCCTTCGATGCGATCCCCACCCCGAATCAGCTTGCGAACAGTGTGTGGCTTCAGATCAGCGCGCTGACCCATAACCTGGTTCGCAGCTTCCAGCTTGCGACCGGTGCGCCGCGTCGCTTCCCCTCGTGGAAGCGAACCTACGGCTACGTGTTCGAGTCGCTGCAGACTCTACGCTTTACGCTCATCCAGCAGCCTGCCCGGATCGTGCGTCCCGCAGGTCGCCCCGAGCTGCGCTTCGCCGTATCCCCCGCTACCCGGCGCCGCATCGAACAGATCCAGCGCCGCATCGCAGTCGCTGCCTGACGCTACCGTCCGCTTCCATCCCGGTCATTGCCACTGAGACATGGCGATTTATTGTCGCTTTGGGGCTAGGTCGTAGGGATCCTGCTCCGTTTGGGACTTAAGTCTATCGCGGTATGTCAGGCATCGTGTAATTCTTTCCGAATTTGGCTGCCTGACACTTTAAAAATTCCGACAGATCTGATGCCATGCGTCCTTCCATTGGTCAGATGGATTCGACCGGGTCGTGACGCTTGGATGCGCTCGAGTCGACTCACTAAGCCGCGCGGGAGACGGGTAGCCATTTTCCAGTAAGCCCGCGGTTCACTTCCCGCGATTTCCCGCTCTTTCCCGATGCTTCCCGTATCTTTTCCGGTATTTGGCGGGACGATGCGATGTTATCTTCAGATGCAAGATGGCAGAAGACGGCACACGACGGGCGCAGCGGGCCACTGTAAGGCCGGTTAGGCGTCGGCATGTACTACTGGTAGATGATCGAGAAATTACCCGCGACCTACTGACGGGCCACTTGGAACGCGCGGACTTCGTTGTTCAGGAAGCGCCCAATGGTGAGGCCGCATGGGTTCTTTTCCAACAGCAGCCCTTTGATCTCGTTGTGACAAACCTGCAAATGGCGGGGATAGACGGGATCTCTCTCATTCGGAGAATTCGGTCCGCGCGGTCGCGAGAACCTCGGACTCCAATACTGTTGCTCAGTGCCCTCGGAAGCCTTTCTGCAGCGGCGGCTGCCGGACGCGCGGGCGTGACCGACTGCTTCGCCCTTGATGACGAGGGCATCTCCACGATGGTAATCCGAGCACGCGAACTCTCCATCGACGACCCTCGTGTCCCGTCGGCGCTGTTTGGAAGCACTCCGAGCGTCGTCGCGGCTCGCGAACGCATCCTCTGTATTGCGGAGCTCAATACTCCCGTTCTGATAGCGGGTGAGAAAGGTTTGGGTCACGGTGAGGTAGCCGCCTATCTATACGCGCTCGGGCGGCTCACCGGGAGGCGATTCCACCGGGTTACCTCTTCCAGCGACACGGGAACTTCGAGTAGGGATGGTTCCGTCATGTGGTATCTAGATGAAGTCAGTAGTTTTCCGCTCGAAGCACAAATTGCTTGGTACCAGCGCATTCTTGAAACCAAGCTTGGAAACGAAGCCGACCGAACCCGCTTTATTGCCTCGACTACTGAGGATCTGCGGATCCTTGCCAACGAACATCGCTTCTCGCCGGAGTTCGCCCGCGAGCTCTGCCAGTTTGAGGTCTGGCTACCTCCCTTACGTGAAAGAAGGGATGACTTCCCAGATCTCATTCACTCCACTCTCAAAATAGTAGCAGGGCGGATCGGTCGCCCGGGAGTGGGGATTGCTGAAAAAGCAATCGATCACCTTTCAGCCTGCGCTTGGTGGGAGAATTTCGTTGAACTTGAGACAGTACTCGAATCATTGGCTGCATTCGCGCCAGGGCTCGAGATCACTGCGCAGCAGGCGGAGCTGGTATTCCTCGACTCGGATCCGAAGGCGCGTGCGGCGCGCGAGCGCGCCAGCTGTGAGCGAGCACAGCTACTGAGGTTGTTTGGTGAGTGCCGCGGCAACTACACACGCATGGCCGAACGTTTAAATGTCGACCGAGGAACCATCCGCTACAGGCTCCGAAAGTACGGCATCTTGCCTAGTTCCGTAGCATCGAGCGATACGTGAGCTCTCCTTCTGACGATCGAGTGAGGTCGACCCCAGGCATTCTGAGCGCCCCGAAAAGGCGAGCCAAGGATATGAGTGTGAACGGCACCTCAGCCTCACACCAGGACGATCCCCTGGTCTCCTTGCCTTCAGTTATTATCGCTACAAACCTCGCCAAGCACTATGCACAAGGAGGCGCGAGCATTCGCGCTCTTGATGGAGTCGACCTCACGGTGCGACGCGGAGAGTTCGTATCAATCATGGGTCCTCGTGGAAGCGGCAAGAGCACATTGATGTACTTATTGGGTGGCCTAGAAAGGCCTACAGCTGGTACGCTACGAATTGCGGACACCGATTTATGTCGACTATCAGATGACGCACTAGCAAGATTTCGCCGTCGCAATATCGGCTTTGTCTTCCAATTTTTCAATTTGATTCCGGCGCTAACCGTTGCCGAGAATGTGGCGCTGCCTCTTCTGCTCGATGGTACGCGATACGCCGCTCTACGAGATCGCATCGATCCGCTTCTTGAGATGCTGTCTCTGAGGGATCGCGCAAGCCATATGCCCTCTGAGCTCTTTGCTGATGAAATGCAGAGGGTAGCGATAGCACGAGCGCTAGTTATGAGTCCAGATCTGATCCTCGCCGACGAGCCGACCGCCCGACTCGACAGCCGTTCGGGGGCTGAGGTTCTGGCCTGTCTCCATCGAGCCCGCGAGGATCGTGGCGTGACGGTCGTCCTAGTTACCCATGACTTGCGCGCAGCATCCTGCACTGACCGCGCACTGATTCTTCGCGATGGACGTATTGAGAGTGATGCACGGATAAGACGTCTCTCCAGGCAAGTCTGATTCTTACCTCTTGACCGCCGTCCGGTAGATCATCGTCCGGCGGCCGCGGGTCTTCCTAACCAGGTCTGACCAGATGAGATCGCATCTTCACCTGCCCCTTCCGCTTCTGCTCGCATTGCGCGCGCACCTAGGCCGGCATAGAACCCCTTCGCTAATTGCGCTCTTCGCGATTGCTGCGAGTGTAACACTGGCGACTGCGTTGGAGATGAGTACGGCAAGCATGGAGGCTGAACTCGCCGGGACAGCGGAGAACTTGGCAGGGGCGGCGGAAGTGGAGATCGTTGGTGGTACGCTAGGAGTGTCTGATGAACTGCTCGCTGTAGTTGCCGGAGTTTCTGGCGTGCATGTGGCCGCCCCGCTGGTCATGGCAACGTTATACCTAAAGGGAGATGCCAAGAGTAGTCCACGTATCCACGTCCTGGGTGTGGACGCTCGTAACGACGCGGCCGTTCGGTCCTATTCTGGTGGCACGACCGCCGGAGGGTCGCTCGCGTTAGCGCGTGGTGATGACGGCATACTCGTGTCGGCACAGCTCGCCCGGGAGTTCAATGTCCGGACAGGCGACAACCTCTCCGTGCGATTGGGCGGGCGACCAGAGAAGCTAAGAATTCGAGGGATTCTTCCACCTCGAGGAATCGGAGAAGCATACGGTGGTGAAATCGGTGTTATGGAGGTGAGTGCCCTCCAGGCTTTGCTGGGACGCCAGGGCTGGCTCGATCGTATCGATGTCGTGCTTTCGCCGGGATCATCGGATACCAAGGTTATTGAAGCAATCCGGTCGAAGCTTGGAGATCGTGGGACGGTCCGTCATGCCGCGGGGCGGAATGCCTGGATGGAAAATGCTCTGCTCATGCTTAGAATCGTGGTATCGGCTTTGATTGGAATCGCGAGTCTCGTCGCATCCCTCGTATCATATGGTGCACTTTCGTGGTTCGTTGACCGGCTCACGCCGGAGCTTCCGCTCCTCAGTGCCGCTGGCCTAGAGCCTCGGCGGCTCAGGCGGCTCCTCTACGTCGATGCTGGTCTCCTCGCCGGTCTAGGCACCGGAGTTGGCATGGTCTGCGGGCGCCTTCTTTCGGAAACTTTTCTCACGGGACTCTCATGGCTATCTAACTTCATTCAAGGAGTCGAGCTACAGCAGTTGACGTTCCGAGCCTCGACGTTGGCGACTGGCGCCATTGTCGGTGGAAGCGTGTCTATCGCTGGGATTCTGGGGCCAGCACGGCGTGCAAGCCAGCTACTTGCGCCCGATATAGCTCTCGGAATCGACGATTGGACGGGCAGGCGACTAGAACGACGGCGAAAACGTGTCCTGGTGGGTAGCCTCATCGCAGTTGCATCTGGGGCGGCGGCTCTACGAACTGCTCCCCCAATAGTTCGTATGGCCGCCATCCTAATTGCCGGCTTGGGTGGACTCGGAGTTGGTGTGGACATTGTCCTTCCTCTTGTGCTTAGGAACAGCCGGAGGGTTCTCGATCTGGTCTTGCCCGGCATAGGACGCCTTATAGGTACCGAACTCGCATCGCGTCCCAGTCGAGCAGCGCTGACAATCGCGTGCGTCGGGGCGGTGACTGCCGGGGTTACTCTGAGTCTTACGTTGACCCGGAGTGCGGCGCGTACACTCGATGTATGGCTCGAAAATCAGTTCAGCGGTGGAGTGTTCGTAACGACTGACCATATATTCTCAACGCAGCCGGCCGAAGTCATCTTGCCAGAAACCATTGCGGCCATTCGAGAAGCGCCAAACGTCAGTGCCGTGTTTGAAGAGGTAAGTGAGAAAATCATCTATCGAGGTGAGGAAACGCTACTCGTCGCGGGAAGTATGAGCGTTTTGTCGCAGTATGGGAAACTCCAGGTAGTCAGCGGAAACTCGCGCGCTGTAGCGGAAGCCTTGGCGAACGGGCAGGTCGCGATCTCGGAGCGCTTCGCGAGTCACTTTGGCACGCGTCAAGGTGACCTTGTGACGCTCAGCACACCCAAAGGCCTGCGCCATTTTCGCGTAGCAGGAATAATTCGCGACTTCGCAGGCCCAGCAGGATCTCTAAATATTGACATCGGCGTCTTCGAGCAGTTGTGGCCACGCCAGGGTTCACGGGACATCGTTTTCTGGACCAGGGCAGACCCGGCTGTCGTGATTCCCGAGATTCGCGGCCGCGTGGGAGATCAACAGTCGCTGCTCTTTAGTTACGGCGACAGCCTCGCGCACTTCGTAACTGATCAAATGTGGCGATTGAGGGGCATCCTCGCCAGTGTGGCACTGATGACGGCTCTGTTGGGGGCGGTTGCCATATCAAGTCTGATGCTCAGCAGCGTGACGATTCAAGCGCGAGATCGCGCCGTTATTCTGGCGACGGGAGCTACGCGCGCACAGGTCCGAGTCATTAAGTTACTCGAAGGAGTCTTGCTCGGACTCGGTGGCGGTGCTGCAGGAATAGCTTTGGGCATCGGTGCTAGCTACCTCATTATCACAAATGTTCTACCTGAGGGGATCGGCTGGACACTCAGCATATCTGCGGATCCGGCTGAGCTCATCCTCTTGCTATTCTGCGTTGGTGCATCGTCCCTCCTCGCCAGCGCGTACCCTGCTTGGATTGCCGCGGACGTGTCGTTGCAGGAACTGTCGGCCGAATAGTCCAAGTGTCGGGCCAGCAGATTCTCCCCGCCTACCTCAATGCTCGATGCGCGGTCACCAACTATACGTTGGTACCATACATGTCCTAGCGCCAGTCGTGTTCGCTTAAACAGCTACGTATGCATTAAGTCTGTCTCGCGTAGCAAAGAGTCAGAGATCACTCTAAAGTGCCAACGTCAGAAATGACGAGAAGGCGAGAAGGCAACGAGCGTCTCATCGGATCTTGCAACCTCTGACAAAGCACCATAAAGCAAGTGTTACAGAGCAGTCGAGAGTCACAGAAGCGTTCTGAGCGGTGAGCCCACCTAAAAACCGAATTCCCGCAGTTTCCCGCTGTTTAACGACGATTCTCGTTGTTTGCGGATACGTTAATACGTAGGGTCGGCGCTGCTGATGTCACTTGTATGGGGAGTACTGTGACGAATGGACCGACAGTGCCGATTGGGCGCTCAGAGCGAGTGCGTCGTTTGAGGCAGAAGCTTGAGCGTGAACTGGGTTCGGAAATACTCGAGGCTCTCGGTGATCCCTCGATCGTCGAAGTAATGGTTAACGGAGACGGACGATTGTGGCTCGATCGCCTCGGAAAGGGAGTTGAGAAGACTAGAAGTGTGATTGTGTCGGCTCGGGTGGAGAGCCTGCTTGGCACGGTGGCAGCCGTTCGCGGTGGCGTGATCAACGCCGATGTCCCAATCCTTGAGTGCGAGCTACCTGGCTTCGAAGCACGCATCGAGGGCGTCGTCCCGCCGGTGTCGCGGGCCCCCATCTTCGCCATTCGAAAGCCCAGCTCCGTGGTGCGCTCGATTGAGGACTATCGGTCCGCAGGTGAGTTGGATGCGACTCATGGCGATGCACTACGCGACGCGATTCGTCATCGCAGGAACGTGGTTGTCTGCGGTGGGACGGGCTCCGGGAAGACGACGCTCGCGAACGCGCTTCTCCTCGAGAAGCTTCGGTTGGGCAATCCTGCGCAGCGGATTGTAATACTCGAGGACACACTCGAGCTTCAATGTCGAGGCGAGAACGTAGTGTCCCTGCGGACCTGTGAGTCCGCCGACCTCGCGCGTCTCGTTCGCGCGACACTGCGCCTGAGACCGGACACGATCGTTGTGGGGGAGGTGCGGGGGGGAGAGGCGCTCGAGATGCTCAAGGCATGGAATACCGGTCATCCCGGAGGGATTACGACCGTCCATGCCAACAATGCGGGCGCCGCTCTCTCCCGCCTTGATCAGCTTGTCCAGGAAGCCGGCGTGCCGTCACAGCCACAGCTGATCGCAGAGGTGATCGACCTCGTCGTGGCGATCGAACGGACGCCGACGGGGCGGCACGTCACCGAAGTTGTCCGAGTGGAAGGCTACGAACGTGCGAATGGGTATCGACTACGTGAGATGTGACTCATGGAAGGAGGAAGTCATGGGCTCGATGCGGGGACCGAAAGGATGTACGCGGCACTGGACAGACGCGACGTTCCAGGAATCACTGATTCTCGCCGTCATAGCAGTCGCTCTCGCCGTCGCGGATGCAGTGCCTGCATGGGCAGCGCCTACGGGTGCGGCCATGCCGTGGGACGCGCCGCTCACAACAATCCTCGACAACCTTCAGGGAACCGTGGCGCGCGTGCTGATCACCATCGCCGTGGTGCTCACGGGGCTCCTCTTCGCATTCGGCGAGGCCGGAGGGGCGTTCAAGAAAGTCTTTGGAATCGCCTTTGGTGGAGCGTTGGCGCTCGGCGCACTCACGTTTCTCTCTGCCCTTGGCTTCGTGGGCGCAACCTTCTAGAGGGAGAGTTAGAATGCAGGTGGGCACTACTCGAGACGCAGGTATGCAGAGTCAGCGCCGGATGCCTATCCATGCGGCGCTGGTCCGCCCGATTCTCTTCGCCGGGGCCGACCGCGAACTGACACTCGCAAACGGTGTCATTTGTATCGCGCTCCTCTTCGGGATTGGCGTCTCGCGGTACACGGTGTTCGTTGTGGTTGTTCTCCTTACGGTCGGTCACTGGGCGCTGGCGCGGACTACAAAAGCAGATTCTTCCTTCCGACATGTCTACTTGCGGCACATCCGGCTGCACCCCTTCTATCCCGCCGCAGGAGCTCCCAGGGCGCGCACAGCCATCATTCATCCGTCGATTCCTCTCTCGGAGTAGGAGCGAAAGCCCCGTGCTGCGCGAGTATCGAAAGCACCCTCAGGGGTTTGCAGATCTACTCAATACCTTCGGACTAGTCTCGGACGGTGTTGTTCTCCAGAAGGACGGCTCTCTGGTGGCTGCCTGGCACTACGAGGGGCCGGATATGGAGTCCGCCACGGCCGAGGAGCTGGCAGTGCTGGCATCGCAAGTGGCGCAGGCGCTCCGTGACCTCGGCAACGGCTGGATGGTCCAAGCGGACGCGCTTCGACGACCGGCGCCCGGCTATCCAGAGCGGGGAGCGTTTCCGGACACGACGTCGCTCCTGATCGATGAGGAGCGGCGTCGCCAATACGAGACGGCCGGGGCCACCTACGAAAGCCTGTGCGTGTTCACCGTGTGCTATCTGCCCCCACCGGACGTTCAAGCGAAGGTCAGCGATTTCTTCGTCGAAGGAGCTGACGCCCGCCGTGTGCGCCCGGGCTGGGAGTCCGTCCTTCTGGGCTTCCTTCGCCGCCGCGATGAGCTCGAAGACGCGCTCTCGGACCGCCTGGTACTCCAGCGCATGGACTCGGAGGAGATCCTCCGCTTTCTCCATACCTGCGCGACAGGCCTCTCGCATGCCCTACGCATACCACCGGTCCCTGTCGACTTGGATCATCTCATTGGGAGCGAGGATCTTGTAGGCGGCTTCGAGCCTCGGGTGGGTAGGCTTCACATCCGGCCCATCGCCATCACGGGCTATCCAGCGGAGTCTTTCCCGGGAATTCTCGACTTCCTGAATCACCTCCCGATTCCCTATCGCTGGTCGAATCGTTTCATCTCCCTCGATCCTGCAACCGCAGAGGCGCGTCTGCGGGTTCTGCGGCGGAACTGGTGGCAGAAGCGTCAGGGACTCTCGGGGATGGTGAAGGAAGCCCTCCGCCAGGGCGGCGACACGTTCGGAAACCGGGACGCCGTGCGCATGGCCGAGGACGCAGATGATGCAGTGACAGAGGCGACATCAGGCCTCGTACGCTTCGGCTACTACACGAACGTCCTGCTGCTCTTTGGGCAGGATCCAGGAGAGCTCGAGGGGCAGGCGCGGGTCGTGCTACGGGAGTTTCAGCACCAAGGGTTTGCCGCCCGCGTCGAGACGGTGAACGCGCTCGAGGCCTTTCTCGGCTCGATTCCGGGCCACGGCTATCGCAACGTCCGCCGGCCGCTCGTCCATACGCTCAACTTCGCGGACCTGATCCCGACAACGAGCATCTTTCCCGGATTGCCAACGAATCCGTGCCCGTTTTATCCGCCGGTTTCGCCTCCGCTTTTCACGGCGAATACGTCGGGCTGCACCCCTTTCCGATTCCACCTGCATGTCTCGGACGTGGGCCACGCCCTCGTGATTGGCCCCACCGGCTCGGGGAAATCGACGCTGATCGGACTCTTGATGGCGCAGTTTCTGCGTTACGAGGGTGCTCAGGTCTTCGCGTTTGACAAAGGCTACTCCGCGTTCGTCTTGACCAAAGCCGTCCGAGGAGACCACTACGACGTGGCGGGCCCGGAGGCGATGGGACTTGCCTTCATGCCCCTCGCCCGCGTCGACGACCCGGGTGAGCGGATGTGGGCGCAGGACTGGGTGGAAAGTCTTCTGGCGCTTCAGAGCGTCACTGTGACTCCGGCGCACCGGGCTGCAGTTTCCACGGCGCTTCAACGCCTGGGCAGTGGCGAAGGGCGAACTCTCACGGACTTCTTGCACACGGTGCAGCACCACGACGTGAGAGACGGTCTTCGGCACTACACCCTCGAAGGCGCCATGGGACGCCTCTTGGATGCCGAGTCAGACGGGCTCTCGGGGACGGGGAACTTCCAGGTCTTCGAGCTCGAACACCTTCTGCGGCTGGGCCCAGCCAATGTGATCCCGGTCCTCCTCTACCTCTTCCACCGAATCGAACAGAGGCTCGCGGGTGCTCCGTCCCTGCTGGTGCTCGAAGAAGCCTGGCTTCTGCTCGATCATCCCGTCTTCGCGCCGAAAATAGAGGAGTGGTTGCGGGTTCTTCGCAAGCGCAACTGCGCCGTGGTTCTCGCGAGCCAAAGCCTGGCCGAGGTCTACGCCTCTCCGAAGAGAGATCTCCTGCTTGAGTCCTGTCCAACCAAGATCTTTCTCCCGAATCCCGAGGCACGTTCCTCGCATTCGAGCGCTCAATATCGCGAGCTGGGGCTCAGCTCCCGCCAGATTGAGCTCGTCGCTGACTCGGTGCCGAAGCGCCACTACTACGTGCTCTCGCCTCTTGGGAGGCGCCTCATTGAGCTCGCGCTAGGTCCCATTGCCTTGTCCTTCATCGGTGTCTCCGGGCCCGAGGATCGAAGGCGGGTTCAGGCACTGATCGATGTCGAAGGCGATCGCTGGCCGATTGCCTGGCTGCGGGAGCGGGGGCTTCCCGCGGCAGCGAAAGAGTGGATGCATTGGGAGGAGGAACTGCGAAATGCGAAGGCGTGACGATCATAAAGTGAGGGGGTGGGGTCGAATTGTTGCCGTGATGCTTCTTCTGCTCGTGGTGCCTCACCCTGGGCATGGCCAGATGATTGTCACGGATCTCGGGAACCTGGTCGAGAACGTGATCTCTGCCGTGGAATCGATCGAAGGCGTGGCCCAGCAGGCAAGCCAACTCTCGAACGAGGAGCAGATGCTGTCCAACGAAGTGAGCCAGCTCGAGCAGCTCGTCTCGATTCTGAAGGACCTTCAGCAGAACTCCACCGGCGGCAGCACTGTGGCTTGGGGCGAGGTGGGTCCGACGCTCGACGCGCTCGGTCGAGCAATCCAGGTAGGTCATGCAATCTCCTACGACCTTGGAAATCTCTCGAGTGAGTTCCAGGCGCGCTTCTCCGGCTATGTCCCGCCCAAGGATTGGAACCAGTCCTACCGCGAGTGGTCGCAGTCCTCGCTCGACACGCTTCGCGGAACGCTCACCTCCGCAGGTCGCAATGTGGGTGATGCCTCGAGCATCCAGAGCGGGCTCGATGCGCTTCGATCTGCGAACCAGTCCACCGATAGCCGGCTCGAAGCCATTCAAATTGGCAATCAGCTCGCAAGTCTGGAGATCGCCGAGGTGACCAAGCTCCGCCAGCTCGTCGCGGCCCAGATCACCTCGCAGAACACCTATGCCGCTGCGGAGGAGGCGCGTCGTGACGGAGCCGACGCCGCGTTCTCTCGGTTCGTTGGGACGGGTGCTGGTACGCCACCGGTCTCCCGGCCGAACGAAGGCCTCGGCATCGTGCCACGGCCCTAATCCTTTCGCGACGCCGTTTTTACCCGGCCGAGAGCAGATGGGGGACACGATCACCGTGTCCACAGTTGAGAAGTGAAAGAAGAGCGGAGCGAGCCAAGCGGTGCAAACCACGATCCTGACCGACCTCGTGAATCAATTCCTTCGAGCAACGGCTGCCTGGTACCAGGCGCTTCTCCCAGTGGCGAAGAGCGTCTTCGTGACGCTCGCCGCGATCGAGCTCACTTGGTCGGCCGCGTGGTGGGCCCTCGAGCAGGACGATCTGAACCCGATCCTTGTGGCCCTCCTCCGCCGGCTGCTGACCATCGGCTTCTTCTGGGCCGTCTTGCTGAAGGCGAACGTGTGGGTGCCGGCCGTGATTCAGGGGTTCGTGGCGGCGGGTAAGCAAGCCGCCGCAGCGGCCGGTGCCAATCTCCAGGAGCTCAACCCAAGCACCGTCCTCGACCAAGGAATCCTCGTCTCGTCCAGCGTCTGGAACGGAGTCAATACCTCGGGATGGCTCAGCGCTGTGGCCGGGGCTCTCCTTGCAGCGCTGGTGTCACTCTTGATCTTCCTTGCCTTCGCAGTCATCGCCGCGAACTTGGTGATCGCCCTCGTCGAGATGTGCATCGTGATCGGAGGAGGTGTTCTTCTTCTCGGATTTGCGGGCTCGAGCTGGACGTTGCCCTTCGCTGAACGGTACCTCTCGCTCGCGGTCTCGACCGGCGTCAAGCTCTTCCTCCTCTATCTCATCATCGGCCTTGGGACTGCGCTTGCGGCCTCCTGGCAGCCGATGATTGCTGCCGCCGGCGGGAGTGCGACCGAGTTCTTCCAAGTGCTCGCCGGGGCCCTGGTCTACGCCTTCGTCGCATGGAACGTGCCCGCCTATGCCTCGGGGCTTCTCGGCGGAGGCGTCGCCACCCATCTCGATACCGCACTGCGTTCGGCAGCCGTGGGCGCCTCTTGGGCTTTTCTACCTCTCGCAGTCGCCGGCGGCGCCGCCCGGCCCGCGGCACGCATGACTGCCGCAATGACCGAGGCGGGGCGCTTTGCCGCCGACCACCGCCGAAGCGGAGGCAGCCTCTCCGGCGCCGTCCTTCATGGAGGAGTTTCGCTCGGCGCGTCGGCGGTTCGCGCCTCGTACTACCGACTTGCCGGAGAAGGCCGCGTCACCACTGCGGCCCATCTGCGCAACCGCCGCGCGATGCGCTTCGCGGTCACGCCCCGGCCAGGATCCACAGGAAGGGACACTCCGGCAGCCCTGATCGGTGTGCCCACTCGCGAATCTGGCGAGACCAGAACGAGTGGGAATGTCCAAGAAGCCATTCAGGCCAGCGATGCCAAGGAGCGCACATGACAGCACGCGTTCCTGAGAACCCGTACGAAGCGGCGAAGAGTGTATGGAACGAGCGCTATCGGCACTTCCTGACGGCCAAACACAACTGGCAGATCCTCGCATTGGCCGCGCTGATCTCGAATGCAGCACAAGCGGGCGGGATGGCATGGCTTGCCTCTCACAGTCAGGTCGTGCCGTACATCGTGCGCGTGGACCAAGCTGGGCGCAGCCTTGTGCTTGGACCCGCCGAGGCCACGACGGTCACCGATTCGCGCGTCATCGCCTGGCAGATCCAAGACTACGTGCAGCGCGTGCGAGAAGTGACGGCTGATCGCACGGCCCAGAAGAACATCCTGGAAGCGGCCTATCGGACGACGCGTGGGGCCGCGACCACATTTCTAAACGAACACTTCCGGGCGGAGAGCCCGTTCGCAGTAATGGAGCGTCGGACGGTCACGGCCCAGGTCGAGAGCCTCCTCCAGGTCTCTTCCACCACCTGGCAAGCGGAGTGGCGCGAGATCCAGCGCTCCATCGATGGACAAACCATTGGCGACGAGCGCTGGACGGGCCAGTTCACGGTGGAAATTGATCCGCCCCATACCGCCGACGAGATCACCCACAACCCGCTCGGTTTCTACGTCAGCCACATCAGCTGGAGCCGCCGGC
>Ga0074046_10000850_pt1 | contig 28170 bp, 20 predicted proteins | sample BogForMeECP23OM3_FD_94441 | JGI IMG/M metagenome (GOLD analysis project Ga0074046, IMG submission 94441) | Bog forest soil microbial communities from Calvert Island, British Columbia, Canada - Bog Forest MetaG ECP23OM3 | ecosystem: Environmental > Terrestrial > Soil > Wetlands ... | reverse complement strand
TGCTAGTCCCCGGAAGCGGTGTGCGGATTTCGTGAACCTGGATCGGCCCGGATTTTTTGCCGAAGTCAACTATATAGTCGAACTTCGCGGTGATCGACATCTCTGTTTGTTGCGGGCCGAGCGTGACAGATGCGCTTTTTTGTTCGTAACGGACCAGTTCGTGCGCGGTAAAGCTCTGAAGATGGTCGACGAGCTCTTCGGCGCGTTGCCCGGCCTGCTTCAGGACATCGGGAAGCGCGCAGGAAGGCGTCATGGAGAGAGACGGGATGGGAATATCCACCCTGGGAGGATCCCAGCGTAGCCCCGGCACGTTCTTTTCTTTTTCCTGAGATGAGGTGGCTGGCGGAATTTTCACAACCGCGAGGGTTGCGAACAGCCCCACCGCGGGGAGCAGGGCGAGCGTTGCGCGCCGCCAGGTCATTGGGATACCCGCGGGCCCGCGCGTGCGAGTCAGCGAGTGTAGGTGGCACCACCTCATTTTTGGTGGTCCTGGCGGCTCGAAGCCCATCCTCTGGAAACCAGCATCAACCTAATTGAATGATATCCCATCGGCGACGGTGAACAACATCCTCAACCACTTGGGGTAGAAACAGGGCTCCGTCTCCTCTTACCCCCGACGTTCGTTGACGGGGTAGTATACAGAGGGAAAAATTCGGCTACACCCCCCCCGTCCCTGCCTAGCGCTACCCTCTGGATCTCGTGTTGAAATTTCAAATGCTTCGCGCAACTGTGTGGGTGCGGGATTGGGACTTTTGAGGGTTGAAATGTCCAAAAACAAATATCGGTGATTGCATTATAGAATGTCGCACATAAGTGAGTTTGAGCCCTCAATATGTCTCTCTTGAATAGATGCCAACCAGAACTTCACAAATTCCTAAATGAATTAACTGAGTTCGTACGCTTGCGTTCAGCGGAAATCAAGACCGAACACCGGGAACGATGGAGGGTAGTTCGGGATAGTGGAGGAAGGCAATTCGATTTAAGAAATGAGGTCTTGCCTGACTACTCATTTTTTCTGATGAATAATGAAGCGGAAATTATCGGAATGGAATCGTTTAAGAAACTGTTTTTAAGGATACAAACAGATCAACAAATATCAGCTGCACTTAAGCTTAATGGTATTTCACCGGGATCTTTCTTCATTTACTACGCCATTCCCATTGAAACCACGATTTTGACCCGTGAAGATGAGAATAAAGATTGGGAAGCTGCCCAGTCATTTGTGCTTAGCCAGCTAGATCAATTTCTAATGAAAGATACTTATACCGCCAGAGTCAGCGCGACCCTTAAGAACTTTAGGTCTGAGGTTGTAGATGTTGAACTCGCCGAGGGAGTATTTCTTCGTTCCGTTGACGACACGACGATGGAAGCTCACATCAATTCTGTTAGTTTTGTAACAGGTCACTCTGGAGTTGTGCACCTTCGCGAAATCAATTATCAGTTTGAGGCTGTATGGCCGGTTTTGACCTGACTGAGGTCCCTGATAAGCGGGATCGGTACAAACCGGTCGATTGCAAAGATCAAGATACAAGCTACGCGAAATGGATAGTCGAGGCGTGGGAATATCTTTTGGATGCTCATTCTAGAAATATTCATGACCCTGAAAATGCGATTGTTACCGAGAAACTATGGTTTGGACATTTCCCTTCGGTTATGCGAATCCACGTTACAACACCTAACGTGATGAGAGCATTGCGAAAGCACGATCCAGGAGCAGCTAAACCTTATAATTTCGGGCTTTCGCCGATACTGATCAAACCTCCTCAGAAATGCACACTGGTCGCGTCGTTTAGCAAACATCCAGAGGAATGGCTCGGGGGAGACTACATCGAGACGAATTCCATGAAGGTGGTCAAGTTGGGCCAAGAGTTTCTCGGGAAGAAGCTACAACCACAGACGCTTTCAAATATTGTGTGGCGGCACTTCCTGCATCCAGAGTACAAATCTCTAAGCCCCGATGGAGAGGAATGCAGTGCTTATACCCATGGACTTCTTCAACGGCGTCCCATTGTGGCATCGAAGCATTTTAAATTCCTAGGCAAGGAAATAGAGCGTAAGGCACGGGAGGTGAAGACGTAAGTGCGCTCGATCCCACTGGACCCATCGGCTATGAACCTGGCCGAACGACCAATACACATGCCGCCGATCCTAGCTTGATACTGAGAGCAAAAAAGTTTGGAGTACGGGAACTTAATCGTGCCTCGGGACCACGACGAGTATCTCAGCACGCGATCGAACGATTTCTCGCCGGTAAGCGAGTCCATCCATCTGTTCGCACGAGACTGTTAAAGACAGTGGAGAAACTTGAACGTGAGCAGGAATCCATGGGTTGAGCGACGCAAAGCGGCGTTGCAAAGTACTAGAAGCCACTTGTCCCGCGCGACAAATCGGGACTTGACTATACTTGTCATAATCTACGGCTTCGGCGGTGCGGGTTTGGGCATAAGCAAAGTCCACGCGCCACCGAACACGATGGTGTTTCCCACCGTGTGAGAACTGGCCGAGTATTCGTGATAGTACTTGAAGAACAGACTGAAATTCTTCGCCGGAAGAATGTAATTCAGTTGACCACCCACGGCGTGAACTGAGTAATAAGGAAGTGGGCTGGCGGGAGCGGTGACAATCGTCCCATTCGGTAATGTAGTGGATATCGTGCCGCCGTTGGCGGTCACTTGCCATTGGTCGTAGCCAACCACGCCAACCTGCAGCAGCTTGCTGAAATCTTTTTTCAGCGGAAGAATCTGTCCGATACCCCATTCATCCGTAAACGCTTGACCCGGGGTCTTGAAGGTACTGTTTAGTCCTTGCCGTGGCCCGTGGACTTCCCAGTCGGTGAATAGGTTCGCGCTGGTACCTTTGTTTTTCGTAATGTAGTACGTAGTACCCGTCTGCAGATGATTGCCAAAGTATCCCGACCCCACGTTATTTGAGGCACCCGGCGAATAGCGCCCGGTGGGAATCATGAACGCGTCTCCAGCTTGAATGTCCCATCGTTTCAAGTGCCATCCAACGGTGAAGGGTTGAACCCAAAGGTCTGCGAGGCCAGAGCCACCCCCAGCAGCATTTAGGTTAGGCACACCTTGAACATTGATATCCGCAACGAGAGAACCAGTCGCGGGAGTAGGAAACATGATGTCAAACCCCAAATTGCCACCAAGAAATTTTGTACTGGGAACGTAATAGAACAAATTCTCGATAGCCCACACGTTGTAACTACCAGTCACCGGAATCGCGTTCCCTTTGGGACCGTTAAACGCTCCCGCATCGTAATTTTCATCCAGGTTGACGTAGGTAAATCCGGGCGACGGCAAGATACCCGCATTAAGTCCCACCTGACCGGGCATCCATTGCGGCTTTTGCTGCGCCAATGCGGATGAGGCCACCACCAAAAATAGGCATGCGACGATGCTGGTTGCAAACCCGATTCGAGTGTTCACTCGACTCGTTCGCCAGAACCATTCGTCATTCATTTCTTATAACCCTTGAAGTCCTCGCCGACCTTGATGTTGGGGTATTCCCTCACGCTCCGTTCATATTCTTCGATGAGCTTGATATCCGGCGCAAACATCCAGCCCATAGTTAGATCGGTGTACCACAGATTGGAATCCTCGTGCGGATCGCTGCTCAGGTCGTAGACCATAGGAAGCTGAGGCTGGACGTAGGCACTCTGGATGGCGGGACTATCAATCGTGTAGCGGAAGATTGTTTTGTAGATCTTCCATTTGATGGACATCAGCTCGCCGTCCACGCCGAAGAACATGTAGCTGTCGCGGCCAGTTGTATCGCTCTTGCCTAGCATGAAGGCCGAGGCGTCCACGCCGTCGATCGGTCGATCCTTTGGCACCAGATTCGACGCACCCACCATCCCGGCCAGCGTCGGTAGCCAGTCCACAGCAGCAAGCATCTGTTCCGTAACCACACCGCCGGGGACCTTGCCAGGCCAGCGAATCATAGCAGGCACCCGCATGCTGCCCTCGAACGGCGTGTTGAAGAAATCGCCACGCCAGGGTCCATTCGAGCCTGGCCCGGTTTGTGGGATTGTCCCGCCGCTCGCGTTGTCGCTGCTCAAGATGAAGATTGTGTTGTCATCGATACCCGCTTCCTTGACGGCATCCAGGACCTGCCCGACGCGGTAGTCCATCTCCGCGATGACGTCAGCAAAAAGCCCGCTGCGCTGGGTGGACTTGTTGACGAAACTCGGGTTGCCGATGATCGGCGGGTGTACTTCGGAGTAGCCCACATACACGAAGAACGGCTTGCCGGTGGCCGCGCTGCGCTTGATGTACTCGATCGTCTTCGGGATGATGTACTTCTCGTCCACGATCGGCCGCACCGTCAGATCGAGTGGCATCACCGGCTTGGAAGGCTCACCCTTCTTACCTTCCCAGATCATCGGCACTGGCAGGCCACTCTCCTTAAACAGCGGCCACGCGGTATAGCCCGCTTCGTCCCAGCTATTCATGATGCCCCACCACTCGTCGAAGCCTTGGTCGTTCGGCAGCCGCCCTTGCGTGTCGCCCAGGTGCCACTTGCCGTACAACGCGGTGGAATAGCCGACGTCCGAGAGAAGTTCAGCAATGGTGTATTCCCAAGGGGCCATCCCAGCCTTCCCCTGCCCGGGAAACGGGACCTTGTAGGTGCCCGAACGAACCGGATGCCGCCCGGTCATGATTGCCGAGCGTGATGGCGTGCACTGAACTTCCACATTGTAGTTGTTGAAGCGAATGCCCTCGCTGGCTAATTTGTCGATGCGAGGTGTGGGTATGGTTCCACCGTACACCCCAAAGTTTCCCCAACCGACGTTGTCTACCAGGATAAACACAACATTAGGTTTTTTCGCTTGAGCCCTGGCGCTGGGTGCGCCCGCAGTGCTAGACAGTACGACCGTCGTGACTAATGTCAGACTTATTTTTCTTTCCCACCTCATGCTCTGTCCTCCGATCAACTTCACTGGCCGCGCGCGACCCTCGGGCATTCCGCATGTGGCATACCGATTACTGCTAGTCCGAGGCAGCCCGGGCAGCAGCCTCCAGCTTCTGGATGTCGGCCGGAGTCAGTATCGGTGGACTGACCGCGATGGTCACCTTGTTGATTGTGCCAGTGAATTTGAACGGAACTTTGTAGTCACTGTCATCCACCGCTGAGGAGCCGCCGCTGCCGATGTTGAAGGTGTCGTCGAGCTGCTTGACCAAGGGAAGGGTATGCTCCAGCGTCTGGGTCGAAACTACCTTGCCGTCCACCTTTAGAGTCCCAGTGCCGCCGCGGCCGACACCGCTTAAATTGTTGAACGCCAGCGTCCCCTCGCCGAGCCCGTCGTACTTGAAATCATATTCGATCGTATGCTTGCCTGGGGGTAGGGCCTCCGTTCCAGCAAGGCGGGTCCGCTTGAGGTCGAGCAGGTTATACGTATACACCGGCTTGCTGTTCAGCAGATACAACGCCCATCCGAAAAACCGTCCGCCTTCGCTAGCGATCACGCCATCGCCCCCGCCCTGCGGCACGTCGATGTCTGCCGTGATGGTGTAGGAAGTGTTGAGAAGGCCGGGCTGGTTACCGGCTGGAATACTGACTGTGGAACCCGAATAGTTGAAGATTTTTCGGCCCGCTGCCTGGCTCGGACGCGGCGCGACGAACCTCGCTGACGCCGTGCCATCCAGCGGCAGCACCTGATACTTGGCAAATTCGCCGAACATCAGGTCCTTCATCTCCTGCACCTTCTGAGGATTTGCCGCGGACACGTCGGTGTATTGCGTCCAGTCCTTACTGAGATCAAACAGCTCGAACTTGAACGCGGTGGCGGGATTGGTGATTGCCTTCGTGGCTAGTTGCCAGGGTGCGCGGATCGGATCCGCGCTCAGCATCCAACCGTCGTTGTACAGCCCCTGTACGCTCAGCATCTCGAAATACTGGGTGTGGTGGGTCGACGGTGCTTTAGCGTTGGCCTTATCGAAGGTGTAGGCCATGCTCACGCCTTCGATTGGCTTTTGCGCGATACCATCTACCATGACTGGTGCTGGAATGCCGGTCACCTCGAGCAGCGTCGGTACGATGTCTATAAAATGGTGGAACTGCCAGCGGATGCCACCCTTGTCCGTGATCTTAGCCGGCCAGGAGATCGCCATGCCCTGTCTGGTGCCGCCGAAGTACGACGGGATCTGCTTCGTCCACTTGTAGGGCGTGTCAAACGCCCAGGCCCACCCGATCGAATAGTGGGGATAGGTCATGCCAGTACCCCAGACGTCGTAAAACGGCATCTGCTGTTCGGCCGTCAACTCGACGCCGTTGAACGCAGTGATTTCGTTGGGCGTGCCGGTGGGCGAGCCTTCGGCGGAAGAACCGTTGTCACCGCTGATGTAGATGATGAGCGTGTTGTCGAGTTTGCCTTCATTCTCGACTTCCTGGATGACGCGGCCGATCTCGTGGTCTGTGTAGGCGAGATACGCACCATATACGTCGGCCTGGCGGATGAAGAGCTTCTGCTCGACAGGCGTGAGCTGCTCCCACTGCTTTATCATGTCCGTGGGCCAGGGTGTCAGCTTGGCGTCCCGCGGGATCACGCCCAGCCGCTTTTGGTTGGCGAAGATCTGCTCGCGGACGGAGTTCCAGCCCTTATCAACCGTAGTGGTAGCGTCGGGCGCACCTGGCTGGCCCGTGGTTTGCTGCGCTTGTGTGCTTGCCACCGCCGACAAAAGCATAAAAAACACTTCAGCGAATCGAACGAATCGCGAAAGCTGCAAATACTCTTTCACCATTTTGTTTCTCCCTCAGAACTTCTTGGCTTTGTATTTGGTGGAATTTTTGGTCGACGCGGTAGTGATAGCGATAGGCGGACCGTATCACAACTGATGTTGACGTTTATCACATTTGTATTGGGCTGTACAACTGAAAAGACAGGTCGGCCACAGATGGGTCCCACGGCTCTGCCACACTGCTAATCCTTTCCACGGAAAAAAAACTCGAAGGTGTAGCCGAATTTTTCCCTCTGTATACTACCCCCGACGTTCGTTGACCAGGCCTGGAGCCTAACCTATACTTTATTATCGTGCTGTTCTACTGGACTCGCCCGGTTTACGCACTGGTAGTCTATTTAGATTTCCGCAGACAGAGCGGAGTGGAAGTAAACGAGCAGCAAGGGTTTCGTGCGCTCGAAGGATTCTATTTTATTGAGATTGTAGATACTGGGCGGCCTCAAGTTGCCTTACAAAGAGCTAGAGCTTAAGGGAGAAACAAGATGGCGGAAGCGAATTGCCGGAGAGAACTGGATCTGGAGATCCCGGCCGACGAAGTAAGCAAGCAGACCGAGAAGATTGCTAAGGAATTTGCAAAGATGGCGCGCGTACCCGGATTTCGTCCTGGCAAGGCGCCGATCACACTGATCAAGAAACGCTTCGCGGAAGATATTAAAGGTGAAGTTCTGCAGAAGCTGGTACCGGAACACGTCGAAAAGGCGGTTGCCGAACAGAAGCTGACGCCGGTATCGCAGCCGCAAGTTGACAAGCTGGAATTCAATGAAGGCCAACCGGTAAAATTCCGCGCAAGCTTTGAAGTTTTGCCAGATTTTCCCTTAGCCAACTACAAGGCGCTAGCCATCGAGATGCCCGACCTCAGCATTACGGATGAAACTGTAACGAAAACACTGGAAGAGATGCGCGAGCGCGCCGCTACATTCACGCCGGTCGAAGGTCGCGTGGTGCAAGACGGCGATTACGTACAAGTGAAGCTCCACGGCACACCGCAGGGCGAGGGCGAGCCGCTCGATGCGGAAAGCGTGTTGTGCCACGTGGGCGCCGAAGAAACCATGGCTCCGTTTAACGAGAATCTGCGCGGAGCAACTGTCGGCGATCACAAGGATTTCGATGTGGTCTATCCCGCCGATTATCCGGACGCAAAGCTGGCGGGCAAGACGTTCCAGTATTCCGTCGACGTGCTGGGCATCAAGACCAAGACCCTTCCGGAGATGAACGATGAATTCGCGAAGGACGTTAGCGACACAACTTCGCTGGGCGACTTGAAGAAGAAAGTGAGAGAGGGCCTGGAGCACGAACGGGATCACCGGCAAAAAGATTTGCAGCGCGAGAAGGTACTGGCGGAACTGGTCAAGCAGCATGACTTTCCTGTTCCCGAATCGCTGGTCGAGCATCAAATGGATGTTCGCCTTGAGCGGGTCGTTCGCTCGCTGGCGCAGCAGGGTGTCGATCCCCGCGCCGTGAACGTAGATTGGGTCGGCCTCCGGCGTAAGCAGGAAGACCGCGCCAAGGATGATGTGAAGGCCGAACTCGTAGTCGATCGCATCGCAACCGAAGAAAAGATCGACGTGACCGAGGAAGAGTTGCAGCGCGAGCTGGAACATATGGCCAGCCACAGCGGTCAATCTGCGGAGGCTTTGCGCGCTAGTTTGACAAAGCAAGGTACGCTCGATAGGATGAAAGCCAAGCTGCGGAGTGACAAAACTCTTGACTGGCTGGCGCAGAATGCAAACGTCAAGACCGTTTCAGCGGCCAGCGCAAAGTGAAATTAGCACAGATGACACCGCATTTGCGAGCACACTTTCTCTAATGAAAAACTACGACGAACCGCAATACCACGCCACGACTCTGATTCCCATGGTTGTGGAACAAACCAGCCGGGGTGAGCGCGCCTACGATATCTATTCGCGCTTGCTGAAGGAGCATATCGTCTTTATCGGCACACCCATTGACGACCATGTTGCCAACCTGGCCACCGCGCAAATGCTGTTTCTCCAGGCGGAAGATCCGGAGAAGGACATTCAGTTGTACATCAATTCGCCGGGCGGCTCGATCACCGCTGGTTTTGCGATTTATGACACGATGCAATTTGTGAAACCTGACGTGGTCACCACTTGCGTGGGACAAGCGGCCTCGATCGCAGCAGTATTGTTGGTTGGAGGAGCGCCGAAGAAGCGCTTCTCTCTGCCGAATTCCCGTATTCTCATTCACCAGCCGTGGATGAGCGGTTTGGGCGGACAAGCTACCGACATCGATCTCCACGCAAAGGAGATTTTGCGCATGAGAACGACGATTAACCAGCTGTTAGCCAAACACACCGGGCAGCCGGTTGAGCGCATCGAAAAGGATGTAGAGCGGGATTACATCATGAATCCCGAACAAGCCAAAGAATATGGAATGATCGACGAGATCATCTACAAACATCGTTAACTTCTTTCGTTCGCTCTCTTGCTGACCGACATCGAATGGGTTTGGGAACAAACGGGCCTTTTCTCATATTTGGGAGGCGTTCCTGTTTCACACAGGGTCGATTAGAAATACTTCGCATCGGAGAAATTTCGGCCTAGAATAGAATTACCTGCCGGAGTGTAAGCCGGAGACGAGGCCTGCAACCACGTGAAAAAATACAGCCCAGATGAGCCGCTTCGCTGTTCCTTCTGCCACAAGACGCAGGAGCAGGTAGAGAAGCTGATCAGTTCGCCGAGCGACTATCCGCGCGCGTACATCTGCAATGAGTGCGTGGGAGTTTGCCAGACGATTCTGGAAGATGAGAAGCGCGAGCAAGCAACTGCACCGGCAAAAAGACTTCCTCGCCCGCCAGAGATCAAACAATTCTTGGACGGCTATGTCATCGGTCAGGACCGCACCAAGAAGAAGCTGGCGGTGGCGGTCTACAACCACTACAAGCGGATTTTCTTGAACAAGCAACCGGGCGAGGTAGAACTGAGCAAGTCCAATATTTTGCTAATTGGCCCGACGGGAACCGGCAAGACCCTACTGGCCCAGACGCTGTCGCGCATGCTGGATGTACCCTTCGCGATCGTGGACGCCACCACCCTGACCGAAGCCGGTTACGTCGGTGAAGACGTCGAAAACATTATTTTGAAGTTGCTGCAGGCCGCCGATGGCGATGTGCAGAAAGCACAGCAAGGCATCATCTATATCGACGAAATCGACAAGATTGCCAAGAAGGACGAGAATCCATCGATTACCCGCGACGTCAGCGGTGAAGGCGTGCAGCAAGCGCTGTTGAAGATTCTGGAAGGGACGCTGGCCAATGTGCCGCCACAAGGCGGCCGCAAGCACCCGCATCAGGAATTTACACCCGTTGACACCACCAACATTTTGTTCATTTGCGGTGGGGCGTTTGTCGGCCTGGAAAAGATTATTGAGCGCCGTGCGGGAAAGCGCTCGCTGGGCTTCCACACCGAAGCCGCGCCGACCACTCCGCAGCGCCGCAACACGGAAATGCTGGAGCAGGTGCAGCCAACGGATTTGATCAAGTACGGCTTGATCCCGGAGTTTGTGGGCCGCTTGCCGGTCGCCGGCGTAATGAGCGATCTCGACAAAGGTGCGCTAGTAAAGATTTTGACCGAGCCAAAAAACGCGCTGCTCAAGCAATACCAGCGACTGTTTGAGTTTGAGAATGTGCGTTTGCGCTTTACCGACGACGCCCTGGAGACCGTGGCGGAGTTGGCACTTCAGCGCAAGGTTGGCGCACGCGGCTTGCGTATGATCCTCGAAGACCTCATGCTGGAATTGATGTACCACCTTCCGATGCAACGGAAGACGCGCGATTTTGTGGTAACTGCGGATATGGTCCGCGGGCACGAAATCAATTGGAGTTTGCTCGAGAAAGCCGGATAAGCGAGCTTTCCCGGGTTTGATCGTTGTTCAGGGGCCTGCATGTTTAATCGCGAGAAACAGGAAATGAAGCGCGTACCCATGATGCCGGTGCGCGACATGGTTATCTTCCCGCAACAGATGACCCCATTCATCGTTGGCCGGGAAGCCAGCGTTCGTGCGCTTGAAGAAGCACTGACCGGCGAAAAGAAGATTTTTCTCTCGACCCAGCACGACGCCTCCATTGATGACCCCAAGCCCGAAGAAATTTATGCCGTTGGAACTCTTGCAAACATCGTCCAGAGCGTGAAACTGCCCGACGGCAACATAAAGGTATTGGTGGAAGGTGTAGAACGCGCTCGTTCTCTTTCCATCGCCACCGACGAAGGCTTTTTCCGCGCCACGATCCGTTTGATGAACTCAAAAATAGAGACCAACCCGCAAGTCGATCAACTGGTCCAGAAAGTGACTGGGCTTTACGAACAATTTATCAAGCTCTCTCAGAGTCTGAATTACGACACGATGATCGCTGCCGCGCGCGTCGATGACCCTTCCCGATTATCCGATACGATTGCGGCCAATCTTCAGTTGCCGGTGGATGAGAAGCAGGACTTGCTTGAAACGGCCGATCCGCTGGAACGCTTGAACCGCATCTCCGATATTCTGGAAATTGAACTGGAAAAGTTGAATGTCGACCGCAACATCAACACCCGCGTGAAGCGCCAGATGGAGCGGGCGCAAAAAGAGTATTACCTGAACGAAAAGTTGAAGGCGATTCAAAAGGAATTAGGCCGCGGCGAAAAGAACGAGACCGAAGAACTGAAGAAGAAGATCGAAGCAGCCGGCATGCCGAAAGACGTACTCGAAAAGGCCACCACGGAATTGAAGCGACTGGAACTAATGCCACCGATGTCGGCCGAATCCACGGTCAGCCGCAACTATATTGACTGGCTTCTGGCGGTGCCCTGGAAGAAACGCTCCAAGGAAATTCGCGACATTAAGTCTGCCGAAGAAATCCTCAACAAAGAGCACTACGGTCTCGAAAAAGTCAAAGAACGCATTCTGGAATTTCTGGCGGTCCGCCAACTCGTCAAGAATCCCAAGGGCTCCATCCTCTGTTTTGTCGGGCCTCCGGGTGTCGGGAAAACTTCCCTGGCGATGTCCATCGGCCACGCGACGGGACGTAAGTTTGTCCGCGTTTCGCTCGGCGGCGTGCGCGATGAGGCGGAAATCCGCGGTCATCGCCGCACCTACATTGGTGCCCTGCCCGGCCAGATCATCCAAATGATGAAGAAGGCCGGCACGATGAACCCGATTTTCGTATTGGACGAAGTGGACAAGATGTCCACCGATTTCCGGGGCGACCCGTCTGCCGCCTTAATGGAAGTGCTCGACCCTGAGCTGAACCACTCCTTTACGGACCACTATCTGGACGTGGAATATGATCTCTCGAAGGTGATGTTTGTCTGCACTGCGAATGTCATGCACACGATCCCCCAGGCTCTGCAGGATCGTATGGAAATCCTGCGCATTCCTGGCTACACCGAGCAGGAGAAGCTGGAAATCGCCAAACGCTTCCTGGTGAAGCGAGCCCTCGAGGCCACTGGCCTCACCGAAAAAAATCTGACTTTCACTGACGAGGGGTTATTGCACATCATCCGGCATTACACGCACGAAGCCGGGGTACGTAACCTGGAACGCGAAATCCAGAATATCTCGCGCAAGATGGCTCGCCGCGTAGTCACCGACGGCTCAGAATCCACCATTGAAATTACCGCAGTCAATGTGAACGATTTCCTTGGCGTCCTGAAGTACCGAGAGTTTTGGCTGGAAAAACAGAACGAGATCGGACTCACCAACGGATTGGCATGGACAGAGGTTGGCGGCTCGGTGCTCACCACGGAAGCCACGCTAATGGAAGGCAAGGGCCGTCTGACGCTCACCGGAAAGCTTGGCGACGTAATGCAGGAGTCTGCGCAAGCCGCCATGAGCTACATTCGCTCAAAGGCCGCCACACTCGGCCTCGACAAGGATTTCTACCGCACACTGGACATTCACATGCACGTGCCCGAAGGTGCGATTCCGAAGGACGGCCCTTCCGCGGGCATCACGATTTGCACTTCGATTGCCAGTGCCCTGACCAAGATTCCGGTGCGCTGCGATGTGGCCATGACCGGCGAAATCACTTTGCGTGGCAAGGTATTGCCGATCGGTGGTATGAAGGAAAAACTTTTGGCGGCACACCGAATGGGCTTGCGTACAGTGATACTTCCGAAGGATAATGAGAAAGACCTTGCAGAGATCCCCCAGGAGATTCTCTCCAGTTTGAAACTACACTTCGTGGAAATCATGGATGAAGTTTTGCAGATTGCCCTGGAACGCCCGATTGTGCCTTTGGAGCACATTGGTGTGGCGCCCGTAGCCGAAGCGTTGGCCGGTGGCGCGGACAAAGACAAGAGTTTGACCAACTAGGCAGTCAATCAGGTGCGGCCTGCACCCGCGGGCTGCTACTTTCACTAGACCTGGAACTGCTTCCGGTTGCAGACAGTTTGGTTTGCCTTCCTTGACCGATTATTTCGGCCAGATGGTATACCACCACGCGGTGCTTCCGGGAAATTTAGGTCATTTTCACAATCAATCAAAAATTAAAGTCAGGAACTATGGCAAAAGAAACGACTACAGAAGGAAACAACCAAGTAAGCATCAGCCTTGCTGAACTTAAGGAAAAAAATATCACCGATCTGGCTAAGATCGCCAAGGAATTGAATATTCCCGGCGCCAGCGGTATGCGCAAACAGGAGCTGATCTTCCAGATCCTCCGCGCACAAACGGAAAAGAGCGGACTGATTTTCTCGGAAGGCGTCCTTGAATGCCTGCCGGACGGATTCGGCTTCTTGCGTGCCCCGGAGTACAACTATCTCCCGGGCCCGGACGATATCTACGTCTCTCCGTCCCAGATTCGCAAGTTCGACTTGCGAACGGGTGATACCGTTTCCGGACAAGTGCGGCCGCCCAAAGACGGCGAGCGCTATTTCGCTCTGATCAAAGTCGAAGCCGTCAACTTTGAAGATCCGGAAGTGGCACGAAACAAAATCTTCTTCGATAACTTGACCCCTCTTTACCCACAGGGCCGTCTGAAAATGGAGACGACGAAGGAGAACTTGACCGGTCGCGTCCTCGATCTACTGTGCCCTGTGGGAAAGGGACAGCGCGGTTTGATCGTTGCGCCACCCCGCACCGGTAAGACGATGATGCTGCAATCCATCGCCAATTCCATTACCACCAATCATCCGGAAGTGGCACTGATTGTGCTTCTTATTGATGAGCGCCCGGAAGAAGTTACAGATATGCAACGAACCGTAAAGGGTGAAGTGATTAGCTCGACATTTGATGAGCCACCACAACGGCACATTCAGGTCGCGGAAATGGTGCTCGAAAAGGCCAAGCGCCTAGTGGAACACAAGCGCGACGTCGTAGTTTTGCTCGACTCCGTCACCCGCCTGGCACGGGCTTACAACGCCGTCACCCCGCCCTCAGGCAAGGTGCTTTCCGGCGGTATTGACGCCAACGCATTGCAACGTCCTCGGCGCTTTTTTGCCGCGGCTCGGCACGTCGAAGAGGGTGGCTCGTTGACGATTGTCGCCACCGCTTTGATTGACACCGGCAGCCGCATGGACGACGTCATTTTTGAGGAATTTAAGGGCACCGGCAACATGGAAATCAACCTGGACCGTCGCCTCTCTGACAAGCGCGTATTCCCGGCGATCGATATTCAGCGCTCCGGCACGCGTAAGGACGAATTGCTATTGCCGCCCGACGAATTGAATCGCGTTTGGGTATTGCGCAAGGTTTTGAGCCCGCTCTCCACGGTGGAAGCAATGGAATTGTTGCTCAGCCGCTTGGCGAAGTCGAAAGCGAACTCTGAATTCCTCAGCTCTATGGCTGCACCTGCCTGAGGAATTGCATCTAACTATCGGTCTCCTTCCAGAGGGCTTTTCATAAAACCCCTCGCACTAAGCGTGAAGCGCACTTTGTGTTGTAGGTCTGCGTATGGACGAGAGGTTCCATGCATGCCTGAAAAATTTATTGCTCGACAGCCGATTCTGGATACCAAATTGTGTGTTTTCGCCTATGAACTGCTGTTCCGAGGCGGACCGAAGAATGTTTTCCACCCATACGCCAATGCTTCATCCAGCGTGATCGCGGATTCCATCACACTGTTTGATTTGCAAATGCTAACAGGAGCTGCGCGGGCGTTTGTGAATGTGGATGAAGTTGCCTTGCGGCTGGGCGCGGCTCGGTTGCTACCTGCCGATCGCATCGTGGTGGAAATTCTGGAAACCGTTCAACCGACGGAAGAGATCGTGAATATTTGCCGAAAGCTTCGTAGCGATGGCTATGAACTCGCTCTCGATGACTTCACGGACGAACCTGCCCTGGCCCCTCTTGTCGACATGGCGCAATACCTGAAAGTAGATTTTCAATTGCTGGATTCGGAATCGCGCGAACGCGTAGCTCGAAAATACCGCGGCCGCAACCTCGCGCTGTTGGCGGAGAAAGTGGAAACCCGCAGGGAAATGGAAGAGGCGCGCAACTTGGGCTTTCGGTATTTCCAAGGCTACTTCTTCTGCAAGCCTTCGATGATGAAAACGCGGAATATTTCCGGTAACAAATTCGTGCAGATGCAGCTGATTTCCGCTGTGGCGAAGCCGGAACTGGACTATCAATCCATCGAAGAACTCCTAAAGCAGGACCCTTCCTTGCTCTACCGCCTGCTGCGTTACTTGAATTCGCCAGTGTTGGGACTGTGCTCGGAAGTGCGGAGCATTCGCCACGCTATCACCTTGCTAGGCGACGAGGAATTTCGCCGGTGGGCTTCCATCTTCGCGATCGTTTCAATGCAGAATGGCAATTCGCCCGAACTGATCCGCACAGCCTTGACGCGCGCCTATTTTTGCGAAGAGTTTTCCACCGAGGCAGGCTTAGGCGAAAAAAGCTACACTCTGTTCTTGATGGGATTGCTCTCGATCTCCGATGCCCTGCTCGACCGCCCGCTCCACCAGGTCCTCGATTCGCTCTCTGTCTCGCAGGAATTAAAGACCGCCCTCTGCGGCGGCAGCAACCGCCTGAACGATGTCTTCCAGATCCTGCTCGCCATGGAACGCGCCGAGTGGCCCAAGCTAACCGAGTACGCGGCCCGCCTCGGCTGCCGTGAAGAAAGCATCCCCGACTCCTACCAACAAGCCATCCAAAAAGCTGCCACCCTCGGCGCATAGCAGTATAGTGGCCGGCACACTTGTCGCGCACGCCGCATCAGAAGGAAGATGTCTGGGCAGCAAGAGCGCTCCGCAGGGAAGCGGTTTTCTCACGGGAAGAGCCTCACGCACAACAGAGCCCGGACGCTTTCTGGTCTCAAAGCTGCTGGTCTGCTCTTCTCCGCCAGTAGCCTGCTCCATTTCTCGCCGCTGTCGCAAGAGGGTCGGTTACAATCTGGCCTATGAGCGACGGCTTGGACGCTGCTAACTGGGACCGGCCGAAGCACAACCGGGAAAGACAAACCTTGGGGCATTCAGCGTGAGCTGGAACGCGCATCGGTGGTCCTGCCTTGTGGAAGCATTGGCTTTCACCGGTTGTGTTGGTTGGTACATTTGGAATTTCCAGGTTGAGCCGATGTGGGCTTGGCGTCTTCTCTTGGTGTGGATAGTACTGAGTTTCTTCGCCAGACGCGATAACCCGAAGACGATGGGTTGGCGCGCGGACAATCTGTGGCGGGCGACAAGGAGAGCTTCCGTCTTTTTTGCTGCCAGTTCTCTGCTGATCGGTTTCCTTGGCCTTTTTCTCGGGATGTTCGACCGCTCGCCGATCCACTTGATTGATCCCAGGCGCTTTTGGAGTTACCTGGTCTTCTGCTTATTGCAGCAGGTGGGACTAAACTCTTTTTTGATGAACCGCTTGCTTGCAGCTTTTGAAAAGCCGCTACCAGCGGCGTTGGTAGCTGGCTCACTGTTTGCAGCTCTGCATTGGCCAAACCCTGTGCTCGTGCCTCTGACATTTTTGGGCGGCGTGGGAATGGCTTGGTTGTTCGCGACGGAACGAAATATTCTACCCTTAACGATGGGACAAGCGATTTTGGGTGCGCTGGTGTGGTGGGCCTTCCCGATCGCGTGGCACCATTCCATGCGGGTTGGCCCGGGCTTTCGCTTATTTCCTCTGTAATCAAAACCCGGCTCGCAGCGGCTCATTCTCCAGAAAAGTGGAACTCTATGCCGCTCCTTGCGTCCTAATTTGGCAAGGAGGGACAGCCGGTAGGAGGAGCGCAAAAAATGATATTCTTCACGGATATCCCCCACGAACTGTGGCAATTTCCTGTTTTCGATCCTTGGCGAGCATCACAATGAGTCGGGCCGTTTCCTCAATCCCCATCGCCGTATTGTCTATCAGCACCGCATCCGCGGCTCGCACGAGGGGAGACACTTTTCGCTCTCTGTCGCGTTTGTCGCGCTCGCGCACTTCAATCAATACTTCTTCCATACTTATGTGCTCACCCTTTTCCTGGTGCTCCAGCCAGCGTCGCTGGGCGCGCGTCTCCGGGGCGGCTTCGAGAAAAATCTTCAATTCCGCCGAAGGAAAAACCACTGTGCCGATGTCGCGGCCTTCCATCACCACGCCGCCACCCTGGCCGGCGCGCTTTTGCTCTGCGACCAGCACCCTGCGCACTCCGGCAATCGTCGCCAGTTGAGAGGCTGCCCGTGCTACTTCCGCGGTCCGAATTTCGTACGTCACTTCCCGACCGTCGAGGAAAACACGATTCTTGAGGCCTTCTGCCTCCTGCTGCGGCGTCGGCGATTTCATTTCAATATGTGTTTCAAGAGTGACCAATTCCAATTTTTCTTCATTGTCCAATGGGATTTTCTTTTCCAGTACCTTTAATGCAGCCGCTCGGTACATCGCGCCGCTATCCAGGTAGACGTAGCCCATCATGGCGGCAACTCGACGCGCCACCGTGCTCTTGCCGGAACCAGCGGGGCCGTCAATCGCGATTGTCAGTTTTCTATCCATTCGTCCGAATCGCGGCCCTTAATTTATCCGCAGCATCTCTTATGGCCTATCATTTCACAAAAAGGGCGGCATAAGGCAGCCACACCACAAGATTCAAACGAACAGACTGCGATAACTTAAAAACCCATGATGTTGTATCCGCAATCAACGTACAACGTTTCCCCAGTGATCCCGGAACTGCCCTCGGAGAGCAGGAAAACTGCAGCGCTGCCAACTTCGGTGGGATCAACGTTGCGCTTCAGCGGCGCACGCTCCGCATGCGTTTTCAACATTTCGCCAAGCTGCGAGACGCCGCGAGCCGCCAATGTCTTGATCGGACCCGCAGAGATTGCATTGACACGAATGGCCTTGGGGCCAAGATCATTCGCCAGGTAACGAACGGTAGCTTCCAGGGCGGCTTTGGCAACGCCCATGACGTTATATTTCGGCACGACTTTTTCCGCGCCATAGTAAGTAAGAGTTAGGATGCCGCCGCCTTCGGTCATCAATGGTGCTGCACTGCGCGCTACCGCAATCAACGAGTACACACTCGTGTCGTGCGCGATGCGAAAGCCTTCCCGCGTGGTGTTCAAAAACTCGCCTTTCATATCCTCGGCGGGCGCAAAGGCGACGCTGTGAACCACCCCATGCAGCACACTGTAACGGTCTTTCAGTTGTTCAAAAAGATTTGCGATCTGATCATCGAAGGTAACATCGCACATAAATCCTTCGGCACCCGGCAAATCGGTTATCAAGTCCTTGGCTTCCTGTTCGAGACGTTCGTTCTGATAGCAAATCGCGAGTTGCCATCCAGCCTGATGCATCTTCTGAGCAATCGCCCACGCTATGCTGCGCTTATTTGCCAACCCAAATATCACCGCAGTTTTCTTGGTGTCGCTCACGTTGACCTCGCCTTTACATTCTTAGCCGATGCACTATGCAGAGAGCTTAATTTAAGTTCGGTGAAAAGCGTGCTCAATTTCTTTCAGGGAATAACGTAGCACGACAGGGCGTCCGTGCGGGCAGCTCATCGGGCAATCCGTTTTTGCCAGCGCACCGAGCAGCCACTCCATTTTTGTCTGTTCGAGCGGCATATTGATTTTGATCGCGGCGTGGCATGCAGTCGACGCGGCGATTTTGGATTGCAGCGCCTCGATGGATATGGAGGCGTTTTCGCGCTCGATGCCATCCAGTATTTCTATCAACAATCCTTCGGCGTCAGCTGCGGCAATACCAGCAGGAACCGATTGGATGGCCACGCTCTTCGTCCCTATCGGCTCAACTTCAAAGCCGTTTGCGGCAAGTTCCTCGGCAATTCTTTCGTAGATGACAATTTGTCGCGGAGAAAGATCGATCACCATCGGCATCAACATGCGCTGCGACTGGACCTGGCCAGCGCGGCGTGCTTCTAGGTGCTGCTCAAATAGTACCCGTTCGTGCGCAACGTGCTGGTCAATGATCCAAAGACCTTCGCCATTCACAGCCACGATGAAACTGGAGCTGACCTGACCGAGCGGTTTCAGATCGGCAATCTGATCGGGGCGCGGTAACGTCGCCGGAGTGTCACTGTTAGGCCTAGCGAGGTTTTCCGCCCAGTTGGGAACGGATCTCAGTCGGGCACCAACGACGCCCATGCCATCTGCGCCGGTATCCGCAAACGAACCGCCGGGCTCAAACGTGAAGCGCTGCGGAACAGGCTGCAGCGACGCGCTGGTCAGATCGAAACCAGACCCAGAAGGGTAGTCAGAACCAGCTCCCGAGTCGACTCCCAATTCTTCTGTCGGTCGAATGACCGTGCCGGGCACGCCGGAATGGAGTCTGCTTTCGCCGAATCCGCCAGCAAAGGAAGCCGGAGGCGCAGCCGGGTTCGGCGCAGCGTCCGAACCCTTGGCAGCAGTCGCAAAACTGGCGATCGGGCGCACGCTCATTAACGTCTGGCGAATCGAATCGCGAGTAAAATCGTGGACAAAGTGCGAACGCCGAAAACGCACTTCGATTTTCGCAGGATGGACGTTGACGTCGACTTCGTCGTAGGGCATTTCGAGGAAGAGCAGCGTAGCGGAAAATGCCGAAGGAGGCAGAATATTACGATAGGCTTCGTGAATCGCGTGGAGTATCAGCCGATCACGGACCAGTCGGCGATTCACAAACACGTAGATGCCATTGCGATTGGGACGCTGAATGTCAGGCCGCGAAGTAAATCCGGAAACGGTGAGCGGAGAGGATTCTTCGCCCGGTTCCATCAGCGGGTCAAGGTTCGCGGCGCGAAACGGAGCAGAAGTCAGCGGAATCTCGAGCAACTCTTCCAAAGCCTGCTTGCCAAACAATTGGTAAACGCGGTCGGCCACTCTAACTGCTGGCGAACAATTGATGATTTCGTGCGTCGGCGTGGTGAGAATAAATTGCTTTGTGGGATTCGCCAGCGCGTAATGGGTAACCAGCGACGCGATGTGGCCGAGTTCGGTAGTATCTGATTTCAGAAATTTGCGACGAGCCGGAACACAGTAAAAAAGATCGGCAACGCTGACCGTCGTGCCTGCGGGAAGTCCGGCGGGCTTTACCCCAATCAATTTTCCACCTGCAAATTCTACGCGGGTACCTTCCGCTTCCGCTGCGTCGCGCGTTTCCAGCAGCAAGCGGGAAACTGCAGCGATCGTTGGCAGCGCTTCTCCGCGAAATCCCAAGGTAGCGATGGAAAGCAGGTCGTCAGCGCTGCGCAATTTGCTGGTGGCGTGGCGTTCGAAGGCCAGCAAAGCATCGTCGTGCGCCATTCCGTGACCGTCATCGACCACGCGAATCATGCGCTTGCCGCCCATTTCCGTTTCAATGCGAATGGAATTGGCGCCTGCATCCAGTGCGTTTTCAAGAAGCTCTTTCACTACCGAAGCGGGCCGTTCGACAACTTCACCAGCGGCAATTTTGTTGGCGACTCCTTCCGGCAATATACGGATGCGGCTCATCGGTTCTTGATTTGTATCCCCAACTGGTCCAATTGCTCTGTATCAACTTCGCTCGGCGAATCTGCCATCAAATCGACCGCGGCGGTCGTTTTCGCAAAAGCGATGACTTCGCGGATGGATTTTTCACCGGTGAGAAGCATCACAACACGATCCAAGCCGAGCGCGATGCCGCCGTGTGGAGGCGTGCCATAGGTGAGTGCATCAAGGAAAAATCCGAAGCGGCGGCGCAGAGTTTCTTCGCTGAGGCCGAGCGTTTTGAAGAGGTGCTCCTGAACATCCTGGCGGTGAATTCGGATGCTACCGGATCCGAGTTCAACACCATTGAGCACCAGGTCGTAGCCCTTGGAGCGCACTTCCCAGGGCGCGGTTTCGAGTTTCCCCAAGTCTTCATCAACGATTCCGGTGAAAGGATGTTGCGCGCTGACCCAGGCTTTGTCGGACTCACTCCATTCAAAAAGCGGAAAGCCAGTGAGCCACAGGAATTTCCACTTCGTTTTGTCGATCTGGCTGAGCGCTTCGCCCAGCTGCAAACGCAATTGGCCCGCAACCAGCGCAGCCGCTTCAGTGCCTTTGATTTCCTGCTTGGCCGAAACGGCTACAACCAAATCACCGGTCTTGGCGCCACATAACTCGCCTACCTGCTTGGCGTTCTCTGCGCCGATCAATTTCTCGATCGTGGACGTGGTGCCTTCGGCTAAGACCTTTATGAAATATGCACCGCGCGCCCCGATGGCTTTAGCCTTTTCGGTCAACTCATCCAGCTGCTTGCGCGAGTAGGTCGCCGCCCCGGGCGCCGCAAATGCAAACACCGTTCCTTCAATCTGCAGCTTCTGTTTCGCTTCCGGCGGAAAACATTCGGTCACTTCGTGCAACTCCATGCCGAATCGCCTATCAGGCTTGTCGCTACCGTACTTACGAATCGCATCCCTGTACAGCATGTGCGGAAAAGGAGCCTCCACTTTGATTCCGGCTACAGCACATGCACGCACCATTACGTTTTCGATTACGCCGAAAATGTCTTCCTGGCGCGGAAAAGACATTTCCACATCGAGTTGTGTAAATTCCGGTTGGCGGTCGGCGCGCAGATCCTCGTCGCGGAAACATTTCACGATCTGGAAATAGCGGTCTAGTCCCCCGATCATCAAAATCTGCTTAAAGATCTGCGGCGATTGCGGCAATGCGTAGAACTGCCCATGATGCACGCGGCTGGGAACCAAATAATCGCGCGCCCCTTCAGGAGTGGAGCGGGTCAACATCGGCGTCTCCACTTCGATGAAGCCCAATTCGTCCATGGTCTTACGAATTTCCAAGAGAATTTTATGGCGCAGGGCAAGGTTGCGATACGGCTTCGGCCGGCGCAAATCGAGATAGCGGTAACGCAAGCGTGTCTCTTCTGCCGCGTTGATGTCTTCTTCCACGGGGAACGGTGGGGTCTTTGCGTTGTTCAGAATATGCAGTTTGTTGGCCACGATTTCCACTTCGCCCGTGCCGATATCGGTGTTGGCGCGGTCGCGTTTGGTAACCTTGCCTTCAACGGCAACGACGAATTCGCTGCGAGCCTGCTCGGCTTTGGCATGCGCTTCGGGCTGGCTTTCCGTGTTGAATACAACCTGCACAATTCCCGACCGATCGCGGATGTCGAGAAACAGCAGATTGCCGAGGTCACGGCGACGGTGAACCCATCCCATTACGATGGTGTCGCAGCCCGCGTCGGCGGCGCGAAGTTCTCCGCAATAATGTGTGCGCTTCAAATTACCCAAAACATCGAGCACGTCAGTTTCCTCTCCCTCTAATTTTGCTGCTGCGCGGTAGCTCGGGTCTTCCGCCTCGAGAGTTTACAAAGCCACAGGCACCAATTCAAATTAGGTGTCTGCGCTCCTGAGGGGTGAACCATGGTGCTTGCGCAAAAACTCCGCCAATTCTGCCTCTGTCAATTTCTGTTGCGAGCTGTCGGCTAGAGTCTTCACGGTCCACTTGCCGCTGGCGATTTCCTCGTCGCCAAGAATTAGCGCGTGCCTAGCACCAATCCTATCGGCTTGGCCGAGAGCCTTGCCAAATTTCTGCTCGACCGGTGGCAGTTCCACGCGAAAACCGGCTTGCCGCAACGTGCGCGCCACGTGAATCGCAGTGTCTTGGGCCTTCTCGCCCATCCACGCGATGTACACGTCGCAGCCCTTCGCCACGTGGCCCTTTCCTGCCGCCTCGAGCGAAAGAATCAGGCGATCTTCGCCGATGGCGAAGCCGATGCCCTTGGTCGGCATGCCACCCAGTATTTCGACCAACCCATCATAGCGTCCGCCGCCGCAGACGGCATTCTGCGAGCCCAGGCCCCGCGCGGTGATCTCGAATGTCGTGCGCATGTAATAGTCGAGGCCGCGGACCAGTCGCCAATTTTCCTTATAGGATACTTCGCGCACCGCAAGCTGCCGTTTTACTTCGGCATACTGCTTTGCGCAGGTTTCACACAGATGCTCGTTGATGTGCGGCAACGTGGCGATGATTTCCTGCTCGGATTCGAGCTTTGAATCGAGCACCCGCAAGGGATTGTTGTCGATCCGGTACTGACTGTCGAGGCCGAGTTTGTCTTTCTCTTCTAACAATCGGGCGCGCAGCAATTCTATGTATTTGGGGCGGCATTCGCGACAACCGATCGAATTGATTTCAAGTTGCACGCCGTCGAGTTCGATCTTGGCAAAGAACGCCATCACCATCTCGATCACCTCAGCATCGACGGCGGCATCTTTTCCAGTGTTCTTCGCGGAATCCTGCAGGCCGGGTTGTAACGCCTCCAGAACTTCTGCACCAATCTGATAAAACTGGCGATAACGCCCCTTTTGTGGCCGCTCGCGGCGAAACATCGGCCCCGTGTAATACAGCTTCACCGGCTGAGGCAGCGCGTGCATGCCATGTTCTATGAATGAGCGACACACTGAAGCGGTCGCCTCCGGGCGCAGGCTAACAGATGTCTCGTCGCGATCTTCAAACGAATACATCTCCTTTGACACGACGTCCGTATCCAAACCGATCGAGCGAGCAAACAATTCCGTCGGCTCAAAAATAGGCAGACGAATTTCGCCGAAACCGAACGTGCCGAACACTTGGCGCGCAGTTTGCTCCACGCGATTCCACAGTTCTGTCTCCGGTGGGAGAAGATCGCGAGTGCCCTTGATTGCCTGGAATTTTCTTTTTTCAGCCATTTGACCCTGAGAAAGATTCGTCGCTGCGCGGACTCCAATCGAAAAACCAACTGGGCGACAAAGCGTAAAGAAAGAGAGTCATGTCAGTTCGCCGACTCCGCGTTGTTCGTGCCTGCCACGTCACTCTTGTAAATATTTTTGTAGGAAACGTAGCGCGCCGCATACGCAGCAATCGAATCGCGATCGGCGTCGGTTAAAGCGCGCTTGACTTTTCCCGGTGATCCCATCACCAAACTACCGGCGGGAATCACCGTGCGCTCAGGAATCAGCGTGCCGGCGGCGACGATGCTACCAGTTCCAACACGCGCGCCATTTAAAATAACGGCACCCATGCCGATCAGACAGCGCGACTCAATCGTGCAGCCGTGCAGCGTGACAGAATGCCCAACTGTCACTTCATCTTCGAGCACCAGCGGCCACTCATCTTTCATCACATGGAGAACAGAGCCGTCCTGAACGTTGGTGCGGTTGCCGATACGGATATAGTGCACGTCGCCGCGCACCACACACAGTGGCCAGACGCTTGAATCCTCACCAATCGTCACGTCGCCGATGAGTACTGCAGCAGAATCGATGTAAGCAGAAGAGGCAATTTGGGGCCACTTGCCTTTATACGGTCGAATGTCTGGTGTCCGGCTCAAGAGTGTGCCAATCCCCGTAAGTCATTGAAGAAAAAAGGTATAACCTCTATTCGAATCGGGATTTCGCGCGATTCCGCACCTTCAAGATATCATCCGTATTGCGTTGCTGACAAGCAACGCCGGCTATTTAACCCTATAGACACTAGAGAAGGCTGCCCCTAGAGGGGGTAGGCTAGGGATGATCTGCTCGACTGAGGCAGGCGTTCGCGCCATACTCTGTCCATGCAGACCCGCTGTGTCGTGTGTAATGGACCGATCGACTGCCGGCCCAAGGACCCCTGCTGGTGTGCCGAGTTTCCGCACAGACTTGCCGTGCCCACCGGTGAAAGGTCTGCGGGCTGCTGGTGTCGCGGGTGCTTGCAAGAGGAATTAAAACTGCAGGCGGATCGAAGTCCGGGCCGCCCTGCTAACCCCATCTCTTGATCTTCGGCCAGATATCCTGCAGCGTTCCAAATCTAGGGCGGCGGCAAAGATAGACATCAAAATGCTGATAGGGCATGGACAGCGGGTGATCGACGGTACCCACCTTTTCCACGCTCTCAAATAATTCGCCGAGTCTCTCCGGTGTGTCACCCATCACGATCAAACACTGGCCGCTGAAACCGTGTGGTCCCCAATAAAAATAATTCTGGTGGCCAGAAATTGCCGGGGGCAAACCCAGTTTCGCACCGAAAAAATCGATTGTCCCCGCTTGCCCATAGTTCTGTGCAAAAATGCCACAACTCTTTTGCTCTTCGGGAGAAAGGTTGTAATAGGCAGCGGCCACTACCTGCGCCATTTCTTTCCAGCCGAACTGGTCGGCATAGATTTGCGGCAACGGGCCCATCCGGTGATTTTCCAGTTTCACAGGCTGAAAGTGCAGGAATCGTGAGTACGCAATGTATTGGTTGACACTCAGCAACGGAAAATACCCAAAAGGCGCTAGCATGATTCCGGTAACCACCAGCACGATGATGTAGGCAGGCCTCAGCCAACGTCCGCTTTGCATTCGCGAAAACCATCCATCGAATACCACGCCACCTGCCGCGAAGAGCATCGGATAGGCCGGACCGGGATAATACATTCGGCCGCGAAACAGCAACATGCAAAGCATGATGACCAGATACGTGATTCCCAAAACGCGCCAGCCCTTGCCCTCGGGATCGCGCAACAGCAGCAGCAACCCGGCGATCCACACGGGCGCTGCGAGCGGATGCAGAATGAGCACCTGGACGAGCATAAACATCAGCGGTTTCAATTCTGCGTTGCGGCCGCTACGTTGCACATTCTGCAACACTTCGATGATGGGGAAGTGATGCTGGATCTCCCAGATGAGATTTGGCAGGAAAATCCCGAGGGCAATCAGGCCGCCAAGCCAGAACCACGGTTCATCGAGTTGCTTGCGCTGCCTGGTGAGAAGCAGTCCAGCGACCAGGCCAAAGCCAAAAAACAGCATCGAATGTTTGTTGAGCAGGCCAAAGCCGCAAACCAAGCCAAACGCCAGCCACAATTTGGGGCTTGCGCCGTTGAAGATTTTAAGCGCAATCAGCGCAGCGCCCATCCAGAACAGCGACTCGAACACATTCATGGTGAGCAGCGAATCCAGACCGAGATACAGCGGCGCAACTGCCACGCACGTGCATGCGAGGGCAATGCCAAAACGTTTTGCGCCCAGTTCGCGTGAGAGGTATCCCGTGACTACAACTCTCAGGCCGGCAGCCACTGCGGGCAGAAAGCGCAACGCCGTAAGCGAATCGCCAAGGGTTACGCGCTCGAGCCAGGTGAGCCAAGCAATCAGCGGCGGCTGGTCGACATATCCCCACGCAAGATGGCGACTGCATGCGAGGTAATACAATTCGTCCGTGAAATAGCCGTAACGACCGCTGACCAGCATGTGCGCGAGAAAAACGAGCAGTCCGATACCGCCAATCAGGCGCCGGTCGCGGGCCAGCTCCGCATCGATGGGAACTTTGCCATCCATGTCGTCAACTCCCGGAAAAATCCAAGGTTATCTTACCTCTCGTTGGTCGGCCCGAACTAGCCTGGTGTTCTGCGAACACTCCAGGCAATCTAGAGTCTTGCGGGGCGAACGCCCGGGCTTGCGAAAGGGAAATTGGAGAGCAGACTATATCCACAACTTTAAAGTGGGCCAAGCTTCCTGCAGCGAACCGTATTTTGGCCCGCGAACAATCCAAATTCCGCGATGATTTTCAAATGGCATCGCGTAGGGATGATAAATTTCACCCTCCTCGATCACCGTTTCATATTGTTGCCGCAATTGTTCGCGCGTCCGGCCGATGATGACCAAGCAAGAACCGGTATAACCCGCGGTCCCCAATAAAAATAATTCTGGTGGCCAGAAATCGCCGGCGGCAAGTCGTAAGCCCGCCCGAAATAATCGATCGCACCTGCTTCGCCATAATTCTGCGTCAAAATGCCACAATCTTTGCGCTCTAGTTCGGGAATCGAGTCGTACACTTTCGCGACTTGTGCGGTCATTTCCGGCCAACCGAATTGATCGGCGTATTGCTGGGGCAGCATGGCAAGTTGTGTGTGTTCGGCTGAGGACGGCTTGATTCCCAACGCAGCCTCGTAGGCAATAAATTTTTCCACCGGCATCATCGGCATCGCGAAGGGCCAACCAACCATGGAGCCAAGCAAAGTCGACGCAAACAACAATGGCTTGGCAAATTTTCGAGAGAGCGGATTGCGAAATCCATCGATCCACCGAGCGATTCCAGCGCTTCCGGCGGCAAATAGGGTAGAATACACCGGTGTCAGGTAGTAGTCCTTCCGTTTCAGTAAAATCATCAGCGCGTAGGAAATGACCCAGGTCCAGCCGAGGGCGCGAAACGGTTTGCCGCGATCAGTGAACAACAGCCATCCAAGTCCGACAAACGCAATGATGGAGGGGAGCACGGTGAACGACAGGATGTTGGATGCCAGATATCTCCAGGGGTTGAGCACGACGTTCTTGTCGCTGTGGGCGATGTTGGAGAGTAGTTCGTAGGTGGCCCAGTTGTGCCGCGATTCCCAGATGATGTTCGGAAGCGCAATCAGAAAAGCCATGAAGCCACCGATCCACAGCCACGGTCCGGCCAGATAGCGACGTTGCTTTGTCAGGATCAACCCAAGAAGGAAGGCCAGGCCGAAAAACACCATGGCATGTTTTCCCTGCAGCGCGAGCCCGGCGAATACCCCAAACCAAATCCATAATCTTGGACTCTCGCCGGAAAAAACTCGCGCAGCGATCCATGCGCACGCCGCCCAGCCAAGGGTCATGAACATATCGGTGTTGAGCCAGGTGCCAAAATACTGTGGCACGGCAAACGTACAGAGGCACGCGAGCGCCATTGCGAAGCGGCTACCGCCCATCGCCCGGGCTGTGAGTCCGACCAAAATAATCAGCAGGGAAACAAAAACAATTGGAAAGAAGCGCACCGCGAAAAGATTGTCGCCAAAGAGATGGCGACCGAGCCACGCGAGCACCGCGACGCCCGGTGGCTGATCAACGTAACCCCAGGCCAAATGTTTGCTGCAGGCAATGAAATAAAGTTCATCGCGAAAAAACCCGTAGCCACGATACAAAATGGTGTGGAGAACAAAGGAGACAAGAGCGAACCCGCCCAGAAGTGCCCAATCTCCCCGGCGGGAGGGAGTGGCCGCGCCTTGGGCGGTGCCCTCGGCCGCGCGCGCCTCACCCATGACCACCTCACTTCCGGGAACGAATTAATTTGAGGAACTGTTCCGTGGGAGTTGAGTGTAC
>Ga0074046_10000849_pt1 | contig 28183 bp, 27 predicted proteins | sample BogForMeECP23OM3_FD_94441 | JGI IMG/M metagenome (GOLD analysis project Ga0074046, IMG submission 94441) | Bog forest soil microbial communities from Calvert Island, British Columbia, Canada - Bog Forest MetaG ECP23OM3 | ecosystem: Environmental > Terrestrial > Soil > Wetlands ... | reverse complement strand
TATTCTCCGAGAATGCTTCATTTCAGCTTTTCCGAAACAGAAAACCAGATTCCTACGGCGCCATTTTTCTTCAGCTCTGTGTCGATTGGATGCAATCAGCGTCGCTAACTCTCAAGATAATAGTTCGCGGATGAAGCCGTCGCCGTCTTGAAGCATCATCGTCTGGGATAGGGCGAGGCCAGGATCGATCCGAAAAGCAAAATCGCTTATTTCGATTTGAGGCGAGGGTCGTCCTCTGCGACGCATTGTGCGTTACAGAGAATGCAGTGCACTTCAGGATTTCGTTCGACACGCCGCGGGTTTGCCGCATCGTTTTGAGTCTGGGCGGCCAGAACTTGATCGTGCAGGCGCGCTTTCGCGGCCTCGCACCCTTGGTTATGGGGAAACCGGCGTCTGATTGTCCATTGGCTAAGCGGAACGCTCTGGTTCACCTCACCGGTGCCCGGAATTACGGGCGGGACCATCAAGTACCAGCCCACCAGCGCCAGCGCGGCAGCGTGGCGGATAGTCATGCCGCTGGAATATCAGGCCGCCGCGCGACCGACAAATAGCGACAGGCTAGTGACAGCATGCGGCACCAATTGCGAGAGCTCGAATCGCGGCCCTACTCAACAAGAAACAGGCGCCATTCGTCGGGCACGCCCTTGAGGGCATGCATGCCCCGGTCGGCGAACCGCAGACCCGAGCCGGCGACAAGGTCTCGGACGGTGCTGGAAACCAGCACTTCGTCCGGTTCGGCCATGGCCGCGACACGCGCCGCAATATGCACCGCGATACCGCCAACATCGTCGCCGATCAACTCGCACTCGCCAGTGTGAAGCCCGGTGCGGACCTCCAGTCCCAGCGGGCGCAGTCTTTCGCGCACCGAACAGGCGCATCGTATCGCCCGATTCGGCCCGTCGAAAGTGGCGAGTAGACCGTCACCGGCGGTATTAACCTCGCGGCCGCGGAAAACGGTTAGTTCCTTTCGCACCGCTGTATAGTAGTCGTTGAGCAGCCCGCGCCATCTCAAGTCGCCCATCTCGGCGGCGCGCTCGGTGGAGCGGACTATATCGGTGAACATCACGGTGGCGAGCACCCGGTCCGTGTCCGGACGATGGCGCGCGCCGGTAATGAATTCCTCGACCTCGTCGAGCAGGAGGTCCAGATCATCCTGATTGAGGGACTGGAGCAGATGATCCTCACCAGGGAGCTCGACATACTTCGCTCCAGGTATCTTCTGAGCCAGGTCGCGCCCGACTGCGATTGGGACCAGCGAATCACCCTTGCGATGGAGGATCAGGGTCGGCACTTGGATCGAGGGCAGCACGTGACGGACATCGCTTTCGTAGTCGGCTCGAAACAGCGCTTGGATAGCGCCCGGACTCGCCGAGGCGCGCTCAAGCCGGCCAAACCATTGGACGAAGGCTTTGTCCTCGCGCATGCTCGGCGCATTGAGACCGACCAGGACGCCCTCGCCCCAGTGCGCGTCCAGTGCGCCAAGGAATCGATCGAATCGCTCCTGGCGCAATGCCCATGGTTCCGCTTTCATCGACGCAAAGGTGCCGAACATCACCAGAGCCGAAGTTCGCTCGGGGTAGGTGGCGGCGAACAACAATGCCATCGGGCCGCCTTCAGACCACGCAAAGACCGTCGCGCGCTTCGAACCGGCCGCATCCAATACCGCTCGCACATCACCAATTCGTTCTTCGAGGGTCTGCTCGGCGACGCGGTCGGAGAGCCCTTGGCCGCGTTTGTCGAACACGATTACCCGCGCGAAAGAGGTGAGCCTCTTCAGAATGTACTCGTTCGCCGGCAGTTCCCAGTAGAGTTCGACGTGCGAGAGCGTTCCCGGCATCAGCACGATGTCACGTGGGCCATCACCGAAAATGCTGTAAGCGATGTGAACATCGCCACTCTTGGCGTACTTGGTTCGGGCTTCCATGCCGTGCCCTCCCGCCGCCATCCTTTGGCAGGATGTGGAAAAATCAAATCATAGGCAAGACGAAGCCGGATTGAAATGCAGGAGCGGCTTCTCCTACCAGCCAATCACTCGCGCGGGCATTACCAGGGCCGCTTGGCCACGAGGATCAGCGCCGCCTGCTAGCACGCCGGTCTTGGTGTTGATTTGCACCCCCAGCACGTGACCTTCGGACCATGGCGAGCGGACTTCAATCTTGTGGCCGCGCGCGGCTAGCGTGTCGCGCACGGTGGCCGGCACTCGATCCTCGATGCGCACGACGCCGGGGCTATTGCCGTGCGGATAGAACGTCGAGGGGAAATGCGGCGTCGAGAACTTGGGCGCCTCGATTGCGGCTTGCAGGTCCATCCCGAAATCGACGACGTTCAGGAAAAATTGCAGCGTCCATTGATCCTGCTGATCGCCGCCGGGCGTGCCGAATGCGAGATACGACTCGCCCTTCACCATCGCGAGCGACGGCGACAGCGTGGTGCGCGGACGCTTGCCGGGAGCGAGCGAATTGGGATGGCGCTCGTCGAGATAAAAAGTCTGCATCCGCGTGCCCAGCGGAAAGCCCAACGCATCTATCACAGGCGAGCTCGGAATCCATCCGCCGCTCGCCGTGACGGCGATCATGTTGCCGTCGCGGTCTGCCGCCGTGACGTGAATCGTGCCTGCGCCCCATGGACGCGCGCCGGTCGCGGCGCCGTCGCGGATCGCACGCATCGCGACCGGATCGCCCGGCCGCTGATCCATCGAGGCGTGCGCGGAGTCGATAAGCTCGCGGCGAATTGCGGCGTAGCGATCGCTCAGTAATCCGGCGAGAGGAACGTCGATGAATTCGGGATCGCCGTAGTATGCCTCGCGGTCGGCGAACGAGAGCTTGGCGGCCTCGATGACGGTATGGATGTAGTCGGCGGAGTTGTGGCCCATCGCGGTGAGGTCGAAGCCTTCGAGCAACTTGAGCTGCTGCAAAAATACTGGCCCCTGCGACCACGGCCCGCACTTGAAGACGGTGACGCCGCGATAGTCGGCGCTCGCTGGCGATTCTACGCGCGTCGTGAAGCGCGCGAGGTCGGAGGCGGCAAGCAAGCCGCCATTGGCGTCGGACCACGCGACGATGTCGCGCGCGATGTCGCCACGATAGAAACGCTCGCGCGCCGCGTCGAGGCCGGCCTCGCGCCCGCGATTCTTCGCCGATGACTCGGCGTCGAGCACGCGCTTGAAAAAATTTGCGAGCGCGGGATTCTTGAGCACGCTCCCCGGCAGCGGAACTTTGCCGTCGGGAAGATAGACGCGCGCCGAAGACGGCCACTTGGTAAGGAAGCGTTTCGCGTTGCTGCGCAGTGACGCGCCCGCCCCTCCCCACGCCTCATCGGCAAGATTGGGATCGCCGGACAATCCCACGTGCATCGGGAAGCCGTCGCCCGCGAGTTGCAATGCAGGCTCGAGCACGTCCGCGAGCGACCTGGTGCCGAAATCGCGGAGCGCAGTGACGAGCGCGTCGAAGGCCGCGGGGACGCCGGCTGCGAGCAGCCCAGCGCCGGGAATCAGTTCGAGGCCGAGCGCGCGAAAGTAGGCGATCGTCGCGCGCGCGGGCGCCATCATATTGCCGTTGATGGCAACGACGCGGCGGGCAGATGGGGGATAAATCAGCATCGGCGCCTCACCGCCGATGGTGTGCATGTGCGGGTTGACTACCCCTTCGACGAATGTTGCAGCGATGGCAGCGTCGATAGCATTGCCGCCACAAGCGAAGATTCGCGCGCCGGCAGAGGCGGAAAGATAGTGCTCCGTCGCGAGCATCGCGCTGCGGCCCATGACGAGCGGATATAGTGTAGGCATCTGGCTAATTCTTGTTCGCGCTCGAACCCGAAATTTCGCGATTTCTTCTCGCGATCCTTATCTGATTATCACGACCCGAATTTGGCAAAAAGGTGCCTCTATTCGGGCATCGCTCCTTCTCGAATCCGTAATGCAGAGCACGGCGTGTATCCACAAATCGAGTCAAAAGCTCGGAAAATCGTTGATCTGCACGGTTTTCCACAGCTCTGGACAAATGAAACGTAAGTGTTCCCCAGACGTCTAAATGTTAGGCCCAAAGCTTGCTAGTATCATGAGGGCAGGATGTGGATGACCTGATTACCGGGAGGAAGCGGAGGGGTAGGTATATGATGACGAGTGTAAACACTGAGACACTGATCGGAAAGCATTGCAAGCTGCAGAGACCGGTGCGCGACCACGAGGGGCGCAGTCGATTCAGCGAACAACCACGGATAATCCGTGAGGTAAATAATCTGGACCGGCGCATGTATCTGGTGCAATTTGACGACGGCGCCACCACGTTTCTCTTTCCGGACGAAGTAGTCATTCAGTAGCCGATGCGCGGCGCGATGCGCCGTGAAGGAGCGATGGATGGCCGGGTAGCGCGGGCTACGGGCTAACCTCGACCTGCGGGTCCGGGTGGTTGTGCCGCCCGCCCTACTTCTTCATTTCATACCGTGGCCGCGGGTCGTAATCCTCGGTCTGCACCCTGCGCCAGTAACCCCACGGATAGTGCACGAGTTCGAGCTTCATCCCGTCTGGATCGGCGAAGAAAACTGCGTAGTAGTTTTCACCGTACTGCGGATACTCGGCGGGAGCGTCGAGCACCTCGACCTTTTCGCGCAGCAGAAAATCGTGGAACGCGTCGACATCGGCGCGCGATCGCGCGCGAAGCGCCAGGTGATGAAGTCCGACGCGGTAGCGGTCGAAGCAGGCGTCGCGATTGGGGGCTGACGCGTGGCGAATCGCAATCGTCATCTGCGCGTTGGCCCAGTGGATGTAGTCGGCGCCCTCGAATTTTCGAAAGCCGAGTTCCCCCAGCACCTTGTCGTAGAACGCGCGCGCCCGCGCGATATCGTTCACCGTCAGATCGATATGCTCGACGCCTAACACTTCGATTGCCACGAAAAAAAATCTCCTCAGCCGCGGCGCTCTTGCTCGAGAAAGTCGCGGGCGCGATACAGCGCGACGATTGATTTCGCATCGACGATATCGCCGCGGCGAATCATCGCGAAGGTTTCCTCGAACGGCACGCGGCTGACTGTTATCACCTCGTCGTGATCGAGCTTGCCCGCTCCCTCCGACAACTCGCGCGCGAGATACAGCTCGATTCGCTCGTCGCAGAAACTCGGGACCGTGATGATCGAGCCGAGCTGGTCCCATCGCGCGGCCGCGACTCGCGCCTCTTCGCCCAGCTCGCGCCGTGCGCATTCGAGCGGGGCCTCGCCGGCGTTGCGGCATCCCGCGGGAATCTCGCGCATCCAGCCGCCGATGGTGTGACGATACTGGCGCAGCATCGCGACCGTCATGTCGGAGTACAGCGCGACGATCGCGCTCGCGCCCGGATGGCGGATGACCGGGAGATCGACCTGCACGCCGCCGGGCAGCGTCGCGGTCTCGACGCCGAAATCAACGACACCCAATTTGAGAACTGGACGACGATTTGAAGCCATTGTGAATCAAGAATGTGCGCGCCGCGTGGGCCGCGCAAGCATCAATTGCAGGAAATGCCAGAACGGGCGATTATCGAACTCAGCAATATGAGCCGGCTGCGGATTCCGATTTATTTCGACTACGCCTCGACGCTTTGCTACATCGCGTGGCGAATCGTTACTCCGCTCGAAGACGAACTCGGCTTCGAGGCGCTGTGGAAGGGCGTGCCGATCGCGGCGCGCGATTTCCGTACCAAACCGGGCCGCGTGCTTAGCGAGCGCGAGCGTCAGAAAGTGCTGTTCGTCGCGGCGGAGACGGGCGTTCGCGTCGCGCCGCCGTCGAGCTGGATCGATTCGATGCCCGCGCTGCAAGGATCGGAGGTCGCGCGCGACGCCGGCGTTTTCGCAGCGTATCACGACGCGGTCTTTCGCGCGGCGTTCGACGACGGCGCCGACATCGCGGATCCCAAAGTGCTCGACGCGATTGCTGAACGTTCCGGCCTCGATCGCTCGAAGCTCCGCGCGGCGCTGGACAGCGGAGCAATGATGGCACGCCTCGACGAGCACAAGCGCGAGGCCGACGAGTTTTCCGCGCTCGGCTACCCGACGTTTATCCTGGGGGATTTTCCGATGATTGGAATACAGCCAACCGAATCGATGCGCCTGCTGCTCGGCCGCTTCATCCGTCAGCGCGCCGAGGAACCGCAAGCCTAGCGCGCCAGGAACACCGGGCACGGCGAGTTGCGCAGCACGTACTCTGTGGTCGAGCCGAGCACCATCTCGATAATCCTGCTGTGCCCGTAGGCGCCGATGAACAGCATGTCGGCGTCGTGCTCCTTGAGGAACTTCACGATTTCCTCGTTGGCGTGGCCCTGCAACAGCTTGAACTCGGCCTTGGGCGTGTAATTTTCGAAGTAGGTGCGCGCCTCGGCCAGCGTCCGCTCGCCGAGTTTTGGATCGCGCGCGCAGGTGACGACGGTTATCGGAACGCCGAGGCCGTTGGCGATTTCCGCCGCCGAGCGCATCGCGCGCGACGCACGTTCGCTGCCGTCGTACGCAAGCACGGGCCGTTTGACCTCGCGAAACTTGTTCGGCGAAATGAACAACTGGCGCGGAGATTTGCGCGCCACGCTTTCCGCCGTCGAACCCAGCAACCCGGTTGAGAATTTTTCGTTGACCCCGCGATGGCCGATCATCACGAGGTCGGCGCTGCGCGCACGATCGCAAATCTGGTTGGCGACGATGCCCATGTCGAGCACGGTTTCGACGGCCAGATTCTCGCGGCGCGCGGCGGCGGCAAATTCGTCGAGCACGCCGCGGCCGCGGGCGGTCAGCACCTCGCGCATCTTGGACGAAAAATCCAGATATGGCTCCAGCCCGAGCGAACCTGATATATCATGGAAAAACGAGCCTTCGATCGACACGATATCGACGACATGCAATCCAATCAGCGACGCATTGAAGATTCGCGCAAAGTAGAAGGCGTACTGTTGCGCGTTTTTGGAATGATCGGAGGTGTCGATGCCGACAAGGATTTTCTTGATCAAGCGCGTAACCTCCGCGTCAGCTACCGCGATAACATGCCGCGCGGTTATGCCTCAAGAGGCGGCGTTGTAGCAACCGAATTCGATGGTGCAGGTGGGCGGATCAAATGAGCGAACTGAGTGAAGCGCGGATGATGAGAATCGTGGACGAGCTCGCCGAGGCTGCGCAGCGCGTCGGGCTCGAGGTCCGTCGCGAGAAGATCATGCGCGAAATCGGCTACCGCACGCGTGGCGGCGCATGCCGGCTGCGCGAGAAGAACCTGCTCATCATCGACCGCGATCAGCCTGCCGCGGAGCAGCTCGAAGTAATTGCCGAAGCGCTGCGCTCGCGCGATCTCGAATCCTTGTATCTGTCCCCGGCGGCGCGGCGCATCGTGCACCTCGGAGATGCGCCATCCTGAGTGCCGAGATGCCGCGTCCCGGCGAAAGCGCCACGCCTGGCCACACCGTAATCGATCGCAAACCCGCGATCAGCGCGGAACAGCGGATGCTCACCTTCCACGCCCGCCTCAAGGAGCGCGGGCTCAAGTCCACCGGCCAGCGCGACGACATCGCGCGCGTGTTCTTCGAGCACGGTCATCATATCAGCGCCGAAGAACTGTACGCCGAGGTCAAGAAGATCAACCCGCACGTCGGCTATGCGACGATCTACCGGACGCTGCGCCTGCTCAAGGAATGCGCGCTGTTGTATGAGCGGCATTTCGATGAAGGCCAGGCGCGTTACGAGGCCGTCGGCGAGCGTCATCACGATCATTTCATCTGCGAGCGATGCGGCCGGATTATCGAATTCGAGAACGCCGCGATCGAGCGGATGCAAACCATCGTCGCCCGCGATCTCGGCGTGACTCTCACCCGGCACAAGATGGAACTGTACGGAATCTGCTCCGATTGCGACAACGCTCAGCAGGGCATGTAGTCGTAGATAGCCACTCGAATAGCCAGACCCGGCATCAGGAGGGCACGGCGATGATCAAAGCGCGCGGATTGAAGCACATCAATCTCAACGTCAGGGACATCGCTCGCTCGCTCAAGTTTTACCAGGAAGCATTCGGTCTCGAGGTTAAATTCTGGGAAGGGAAGAAGATGGTTTTCCTTCATTCGCCCGGCGTGAACGACACAATCACCCTGTGCCAGGCCAAGGCGGACGATCCGGTCGCAGGTGGAGGAGTGTCGCATTTCGGCTTCTCGATCGGGAAAAACAACCTCGACGAAATGGTCCGCCAGGTCGAACAAGCGGGCGGAAAACTGAAGAGCCGCGGCGAGCATGAACCTGGTCACCCATACGCATACCTCGCCGATCCCGACGGCTATGTGATCGAGTTGGGAAATTCGTAATGAAGCACGCGGGACCAGCGGCGCTCGATCAACTCGAGCCTATCCTCGAAGAAATTCGGCGGCTCGGCGGACTCAAAGAGAAAAAACGCGGTGCGTTCTACTGCGGCTCAATCGGGTTTCTGCATTTCCATGAAGACCCGGCCGGATTTTTCGCCGACCTGAAGATTGACGGCGATTTCGTGCGCTTCCCGATCAACTCGAAGACTCAGACGCAAACTTTCCTGCGACGCGCCGCGGCCGCGCTCAATTCCGCGAAGAGCGCCCGCCGCCACGCCGACGCTGACTAGTCCGCTGTCCGAGCGCAACTCCGAATCTGCTGTCGGGACCGGCGCGATGGCGAAAATTCATGTCGTTGCCGCAATGCGGACAATTGATGTCGTTGTACCTGACGAATCGCCCGCAGAACGGACACATGTAGCGGTGCCTCGCCTTCCAATAGAAGTACCCCGCTGTCACCGCGACCATCAGCAGTCCGACTATTGTTTGCCGCACTCGACTTGTTCCGACGCTTTCAGACGACGCCTTGCTTCAGCGAGTCATCGAGCGCACCGATATTGACGCGATGGCCCTCGGCCATCACGACCAGGAACGCTTTGAGCTGCGCGTCGCCAATGGTCGGGACGTTTTCCTCGATCTTGCGAATCACCCATCGCTGGCCCCGATTCAGCAGCTCGAGCTTGCCACGAAAATCTCCGACCGCGCGGATCTTCTCGACAAAGTCGCCGGTCTTCGTCGACGGACTGCCGCCGAGCCGCCGCACATGGGCCGCCAACTCTCCCGCATAGTAGCCCTCGTCGTGGCCGACCTTCTTGAGCATCTCGCGCAGCTCCAGCGAATGCGCCAGCTCGGTTAGCTCGTGCAGGACGCGGCCGCCGGCGCGCTCGGCTTCAGCCAACGAATTGAGAAATCCTTCAAGTTGCGAGTCCACTGAATTGCCTCCAGCCTCGGTTCGACGATTAGAGCATCGGCACCACCGGACAATACGCGGCGCTGAAAATCGCGTGACCGCTGAGCGCCGCGCGAATCAGCTCGATGACCGGCTCGACGAGCCGCGCCGCCGGCCGCTGCGCAATCGACCCGACCATCTTGCCGCTCGCCAGCGATTGCAGCAGACCGGGCTGCTCGGGCAGTTCGATGATTCCGACGGGCTGATCGGGCTCCAGGCGCGCCAGTCCCTTCGCGGCCGCCATCGCCTCATCCAGCCCGCCGAGCGAATCGACCAGCTTAAGCTTGATCGCCTGCTCGCCCGTCCAGACTCGTCCCTGCGCAACCGCGTCGGCCTGCTCGACCGTGATATGGCGGCCGGCCGCGACCAGTTTAAGGAAGTACTGGTAGTTGCGCATGATGTCATCCTGGAACTGTTTGGATTGCGCGGGCGTGAAGTCGGTCCACATGTCGAACATCCCGACGTTCGCGCCGCGGCTCACCGCGTCGGTGTTCGCATAAAGTTTCTGCGCGGCGGGCGTGATGTTGAATTTCCCGCCGAGCACGCCGATCGAGCCGGTGATCGTGCCGGGCTCGGCGATAATCTTCGCGGCCGGAATCGAGATCAGGTATCCGCCCGACGCGGCGTATCCCGACATGCTGACGACCACGGGTTTCTTCTTGGCGGTGAGCTCGACCTCGCGGTCGATGAGCTCCGACGCGAGCATCGAGCCGCCGGGCGAGTTCACTCTCAGAATCACGGCGCGCACGTCGTCGTTCTCGCGCGCGGACTTGAGCGCTTCAGACATGTCGTCGGAAGTCACCGCCGTGGTTTCGGGACCTGAAAATGGATCGAAGCCTTCGCCGCCGCGCTGGATCTCTCCATCCCCATAAATCACCGCGATTTGATTCCCGCCCAAGTTGGAAAACAGGCTCGCACGAGCGTAACTGGTGTAGTCGATTTCCTTGTGAACCGTGCCGCCGTGGTTTTTCACACGCTCGGTGAATTCGTCTTCGTATTCGAGTCTATCGACGAGCTTCGCCTTCAGGCCCTCGTCCGCATTCAACGGCGCTTGATCGATCAGCGCTTTAATCGCGTCGGGACTCAGCTTGCGCTCGGCGCCGATGCCGGCGACGATCTGATCGAACAGGCTGCCGGCCAGCCCTTCGTCCTCTTCCTTTTGCGCCGGCGTGAAGTCCTTGTTGGTAAACATGTTGGCGGCGCTCTTGTATTGCCCGGCCGACGCGAAGTTCGGCGTGATCCCCATCCAGTCGAGCGTGCCGCGCATAAAGAGCTCGCGCAGTTGCACTCCCATCAGGTTGAGATCGCCTCGCGGCATCAGCGAGACTTCGTCGGCGGCGCTCGCGACGAGGTAGGGCAGGTTGCCCAGGCCCGATTCGCCGGCGGTCTCGATGTAGGCGGCCGTCCATTTGCCGTGGCTCTTGAACGACTGAATGAGCGCGACGATCTCCTGCGCCTGCGCGAGTTCCATCTCGGGGTTGATGACCTTGATCTCCATGCCGACGATTTTCGGATCCCTCGCACCCTGATCGATCGCATTGCGCAGCACGTTGAGCGACGTCTGACTTTTGCTCAACAAGCCAAGCACGCCGGTAGCGCCGCGCTCGCCGACCGTTCCGTCAAGTTCGACCGACAAAACCGAATTGGGCTGCACGCGATGCGAGATATATTCCGAGATGGCGACTATCGCGAACAGCACCACAACGATGATCGCGGTTCGAAAAACCCATCGAATAAAGCGTCTGAACATTCACTCCTCCGAAACGCGCAGCGGATTACGCGCTGCCGGGCGCATTCCCTTGACAGCCGCAACTGGTATGAATAGCCAACCATACCCGATTGCATCGAGCCAGTCGCCAAAATACGGCCGCCCGAGCCTGCCGCGCCCGAACTTTTGATGAACCAGCGCGAGGCCGGCGCGATTCATCTGAGGATCGTCGCACTCGCATTCGCCGCCTGGATTTTCGACTTCTACGATCTCGTACTCTACTAGTTCCTGCTGGTCCCCGTCGCGCGCGAACTCCATCTGACGCCGGAGCAATCGTCGCTCGCGCTGGGTACGTCGCTGCTGATGACGGCTCTCGGCGGAGTCGTCTTCGGCTTCCTCGGCGATCGCTTCGGGCGAAAACCGATGATCGCGGCGACGGTCGCGATCTACGGCGTCGGCGCCGCACTATGCGGATTCAGCCAGAGTCTCGCGCAACTAATAGTGTTTCGCTCGATAACCGGGCTCGGCATGGGCGGCGGATGGGCCCCAGGACAAAGTCTGGTCGCCGAGAGCGTGCCGGCCGACCGCCGCGCGCGATACGCCGCATACGTGCAGACGGGCGCGCCGCTCGGGGTGTTGCTTGCGGCGGCAGCAGGCGGTTATCTCGCACCGGCCGTCGGATGGCGTCTGACGTTCATGCTCTCCGGCGTGCCCGCAATATTTGTCGTCGCCGCAGTGTTGAAGTGGATGCCGGAAAGCGACGTCTGGCGCCGTACTCGCACCGATCTTAAACGCGGTGTGGACTTGCGTGCGATTCTCGTACATCGGCGCATCTTCGCGCTGCTCTTCGTCGTCGTCCTGCTGAACTCCGAGGCGTACTGGTTCACGTACACCTGGATGCCGGGATACCTGGAACTCAAGCGCGGCCTCACAGCAGTGGCCGCGAGTCATCTGCTGATCAAGATGCAGATAGGCGGCGTGCTCGGCTACCTGACGTTCGGGCGCATCGCTGACAGATTCGGCCGCCGGCCTGCATTCTGCGCATACGGCCTGCTGATGGCGGCCGGCACGATCCCGCCGACCATCCTGTGGACTTCGGCGGTCGCCGTGCGCGGACTCATCTCGGCTGCAATGTTCACGGCAGGTTTCGGCACCGGCATCTGGGCGGGCGTCGCGCCGATGATTGCAGAATTACTGCCGACGCGAATCCGCAATACATCGCTCGGATTGCTGTTGAACGTCACGCGCGGATTTCAGTTCTTCACGCCGATCCTGATTGCGGCGCTCGGCGCGCGGTTCGGTTTCGGCGTGACGCTGTCACTCGGCGCCGTCTTCTCGACGCTGGGCGCCCTGCTTGTGTGGATACTGCCCGAAACCCGCGGCCGCTCAATAACCGCGCTCGATTGATCTTGCCTCCCACGTTCGTCGGGGGAGGCCGACGCTCGTCTTCGAGCGGCGGGTGGGGGACCAAATTTCCGAGGTTCCGAATGTGCGGCGCTGCAGACAATCGCGCCGCAATTCGTCCCCCACCCTAACCCTCCCCCCGACGAACGTGGGAGGGAATCAGAAGTACGCCACACTCGACTGACATCACGGCGAGCTGCCCAGCGGCTTGTGCTCGACCGTTGAGCTGTCGAGGTACGGCTCGTCGCCGAGCCACGTGACGTGAAGCGTCGTCACGGCTTCGACGCCTTGCAGCATCAGGTCCGCCGTCATCGTTTGCGTGCGCGATCCTCCAGCGCTGCGGCGGCCGTCGGTCAGCGCCTCGGCCATCGCGCGTCCGGCTGGAGCCACACCGTCGGGTCCGATATTTGGCAGCGTGCCGAGTATTTCCGTGATCGTCGGCGCGACGTCGGTGTTCGCGGTCGGATTGAAATCGACAAACCCGCGCCGGAAGTCCGGGCCCGCCGCCGCACAAAAATTGTGAATCTCGCGCTCGCCCGCTGCGCCATGCATCCCCATGCCGGTCGTGAACGTCTGGCTGGTCCCGGTGTCGGCGTACACGACTCCCTTCACCGGATGCACCAGCGCGGCCGATTTGTTCGGCGTCGAGACTTGTCCGATCTGGCCTATCAGAAACGCGGGATTGCCGGAGCCCGTGAGGCCCTTGTTGTCGGCGTCGGGCTCCTCGCGAAATGAAATCACCAGGTCCGGCGAGCGCGCGGCATTGTACAGTCCCACGACGCGCTGGCTGAAGGTGCCGTCGATCCATCCGAGGTACGGCTTCGGCACGCGCTGACGCCGTCCGCGGCGGGTCGACTCATCAGGCGCAGTCGCCGGGTCGCGCGAGAAGATCGGCCCGCACCATTCCTGCGCCTCGGCGAAGTTGACGATCTTCTGCAACACCGCGCGGCGCGACTCCGGCGTGGGGAAATCGGTGGGCGAGAGGTACACCAGGTCCGCGCCGCCGTTGGGGACGACGATCATGTCGGTGCTGTCGCGCGATTTCTTGATGCCGGCTGACACCAGCATCTCCGACAGCACGATGCGGAACTTGATCGTCGCGAAGCCGTGATCTGAAACGACGATCAGGTCGGTCTTGTCCGCGATTCCCAACGCGTCGATCGCCGCGCGCACTCGCATCAGGTTGTTGTCGCAAAGGCTGAGCGCCTCCATCGCGGGGATCGTGCCCAACCCTGCCACGTGCTGCGTGAGATCGGGATTATGCTGCCAGAAGACGACGAGCGCCGGCTTCCCCGCGTCCGCCGCGCGCTTGGCCGCCGGCAGAGCGTCTTCCACCGCCAGCCGGGCGTAGTACAAATCGCGCGGCCCGTCGGCCACCGTAGTTTTCGAATCGGACGGTACCGTGATCTTCTGACTCTCCGATGCGGGCCCAACGAAGTCTTCCGACGCGAACAGGTAGTCCTTGTGCGGCTCGCCGACAATGTCCTTGCCGTCGACGATCGTCGCAACGCGGTTGTCGATCACCGAGGTCGGCCCCTGCTTGCCAATCACGCCGACGTAGCCGCCTTCGCGCGCGACTTCCTGCGCGATCGTGTCGAGCCCGATCAGCCGTCCCTTGAATTCGTCGGTCTTGTTCAAGTTCAGGATCGCCATGGCGCCCTCGGCCCCGACGATCTGACCCTTGGACCTATTTGCCGAGGGCGCCACGTAAAAGTTGTTGCCCACGAGTCCGTTGACGCCGGGCGGCGCTCCGGTGGCGAGCGCGGTCGCGTTCACCATCGTGAGCGTCGGGAAGATCGAGTGATGCTTGTCGAAGCGCACGCCCTCGCGCGCCAGCCGAAAAAGATTCGGCGTATCGCGCTGCGTGACGAAGTCGGGGCGCAGCCCGTCCCACACCATCAGCACCACGATACGGCCGCGCCCGCGATGTGCAGCAGTGGAATCTTGTGCGCGAGTCGGCGCGGCGATGAACACGAGCAGGAGCGCGAGAATTTCGGACAACCGTCGACTGAACATTCGATCGGTCATCAAAGCGGCCCGCAAGCGACCGTGTCAATCGCTCTTCGTGATCGGTTTGACCGCCGGCGTCCGCGGATGCGCCTTGAAAAATTCCCAGATGGCGTCGGTCGCGTTCAGGCTGTCGCTCGGCTCGCCCACCCATTTTTCCGGCAGCCGATTCTTGCCGCCCGGCCAGATGTGCCCCAATCCTCTGACCCTGTAATACTCGACCTCTCCGCCCTTGGCGCACTCATCGTAAGTGATTTCCAGCACGCCATTGCCGCGCGCAGTCTGCACTTCCGGACCGCACTCAAGCATCCGTTCCCATTCTTTGAGCGAATCCTCGACCGGTGGGCGATCCTCAATTTTCCCCCAGGGCAGTTTCACCTTGCCGCCATCGAGCGGATTGAGCGGGTCGGCGGTGCCTATTATGTAGAGCAGCGGAACGGGATACGCGAGCTGTTTTTCCTGCTCCCAAAGATGGCCCGCGACGGGCGCTATCGCCGCGATTCGATTCGATAGGTTGAGCCCCACGCTGAACGTCATCGAGGCGCCATTGGAAAAGCCGGTGCAATAGATTCTGTCCGGGTCGGCGGCGTAGCGCGCCTCGAGGAAGTCGATCATCGCGGAGACAAAGCCGAGGTCGTCCACCTTATCCACGCCAATCGCGCCGCGGCCGGAGCCGTCGTTCCACAGCCGCGGATTCATCAGGAATCGCGCAGGCAACAAGGGATGCGGCGGAGTGCCGTCGGGGAAAACCGCGATGAAGCCCTCGCGATCGGACTTCGCGTCCCATCCCGTCTCGGGAATCGCGCCCTCGCCGCTGCCGCCCCCGCCATGGAGCATGAAGACTACCGGCACTTTCGATTTGCCATCGAATTGCGGCGGCACGTGCACGATGAAGGTGCGCGTCATCTTGTTGGTGCCCGCGCCGACCACGAGCGCTTCGTCGTGATTCCCCGGCGCCGGCACCGGCTGATTCGCGGGCGCACCCGCCGTCGCGGAAACTACCGCGGTCGTCAATATCGCCGCCGCCATGACCGCGAGCGAGAACCTCGAAATCGCAAACCTGCGCATGGCTCAGCGTCTCCCAAGCCCCCTGAAGCTCCAGTTCAATGTACGCCGCGGCTGACGAGTAGTTTCAAGGTGCAACTCGATTTTTGATTTGGTAGCGTGACCGCAGAACTGTACAAGAGATTGGGAGGATCGCCACATTGCGTATTGCACTGCTCGGCCAGGCCGCATTCGCGGAAAGAGCGCTCGCGGCGCTCGTCGAGCACGGCCACGAGATCGTTCACGTCTTCGCTCCGCCCGATGCGCCCACCGGCAAGCCGGTTCCGCTCGCCGTGAAGGCGCGCGGGATGAACCTGCCCCTCAGTCAGCCCAAGTCATTCAAGAGCGACGCCGCCTTCGAGCATTTCAAAACGCTCGACGCCGACCTCGCCATTCTCGCCTTCGTCACGTTGATAGTTCCCGAGCGAATTCTCTACGCGCCGCGCTTCAAATCGATCTGCTTTCACCCATCCCTGCTCCCGCGCCATCGCGGCGCCAGCGGCATCAACTGGGCAATCATCCAGGGCGACGCGGAAACGGGAGTCACGTGGTTCTGGCCCGACAAAGGCATCGACACCGGCCCGATCCTCGTGCAGAGGCGCGTGCCGATCGCGGAGACCGACACCGTCGGCTCGATCTACTTCAACACGCTCTTCCCGATGGGCATCGACGCGATGGTCGACGCGGTCAATCTGATCAAATCGGGCAACGCTCCCGCGATAGTGCAGGACGAGAGCAAGGCGACCTACGAGCCGCCATGCCGCGACGAGCACGCAAAGATCGATTTCGCAAAACCAGCGCGCGAAGTCTTCAACCTGATCCGCGGATGCGACCCGCAGCCAGGCGCATTCGCAACAATCGGCGAAGAACGCCTGCGCATGTACGAAGCCAGCTTCTCAGCAAGCAGCTCGGACGCAGCGCCGGGAACAATCGTCGCGATCGATTCCGATGGAATGAGAATCGCGCTCGCAGGCGGCTCGATTACAGTAAAGCGGGCGCGAATCGATCCGAATCCGAAGAAAGTCGCACCCGCCGAGCTAGCAGCCGCGGGCGATCTCAAAGTCGGCACAAAGCTGACGTAAGCGAAAACGCTGCTGGATTCTTGCCTCGCCCGTTTGTCGGGAGAGGCCGACGCTCGTCCTCGAGCGGCGGGTGAGGGAACCAGACGCAGACCTAACTATTTTCCCTTAAGCCGCGGATCATCTCCCGCGACGCATAGCGATTCCGCCGTTCGTTTTGTCATTTCCGATTTGCTCAGCGGATGCATCTTTGCCTTCCGCGTGGCCTTCGCCGCTGCCTGATACTCATCGGGTGTCATCGGATTTTCGATCGCGTCCTTCAGCGACTCATCACACTCCTTCTGGGAATTGAAGCTCACGCCTTTCCTCCACGACGACAACGGCGCGTGCGCATCAACTTTGTTGTCGGCGCCAATCGGCGGAATCATCAGGTACCAAACGACGATCCCGAGTGCGGTGGAGGGGTGGAACTTCATGCAAATCGCTTATCATAGTAGGACGAAATTTATTTCGTCGAATCTTTGTTCTTCTGTAGCGCAATAAATTCCGTCCTCCTTCCCTCCGTCCCCGCTATTCCGCCGCAGTCCTATGCGCTACGATTTGTAGCGTTTTTGAGAGGTGTACCGGGGATGCGACTCTGCATCGGGACGGCCAAGGGCATTGTGATTCTGGATCCCGCGCGCGGTGCGACGCCACTGATGGTACTTGCCGATCCGTCAGCCGTCTGGTGCATGGCGCAGGACGCCGTCGATCCCACGCTCATCTATGCCGGCTCGACCGAGCACGTCCGCGGCAAGGGCACGCTCGCGCGCTCGACCGACGGCGGCCGCACCTGGACCGACGTCACTCCCCCGCTCGCGCGCGAAGAAGAGGTCTGGTCTCTGGCCGCGTCGCCCGCCGTGAAGGATCGTGTGTTCATCGGCACCTCGCACGCGCGATTGTTCCGCAGCGATGATCGCGGGCGCATCTTCAAGGAGTCCGACGGCTTCCTGAAAATCCCCGGCCGCGACCGCTGGACGTTTCCGCCGCCGCCGCACATTCCGCACGTGCGCTCGATCGCGTTCGATCCGCATGAGCCGTCCACGATGTACGTTGGCGTCGAGGAGGGCGGCGTCTTCCGCTCGCGCAACGACGGCGCGTCGTTCGAGCCGCTCAACGACGGCATCTATGCGGACATTCATACCGTCGCGGTGGACTCGCGCGATTCGCGCCGCCTCTACGCCACCACCGGCGCGGGCTTCTACCTGTCGCACAACGCCGGTAAATCCTGGGAGCATGTAACGCGCGGGCTCAATCGCACCTACACGATTCCATTGCTCGTGAGCTCGCCGGACCGCGACGACGTTTTCACCGCGGCCGCGATGGGCCCGCCGCCCACCTGGCGGGTCGGACCGACGGGCGCGGACGCGATGCTGTTCCGCAGCGCCGATCGCGGCGAAAGTTTCACGCCGATTTCCACCGAACAGAGCTTTGGGCGCGGGATGGTGATGCGGATGAAGGCCGACCCGGAGAATGGCGGCTTCTTCGCGGTATGCAACGACGGCACCGTCGTGCGCGCAAGCACCGACGGTTCGTCGCTCGCGGCTATCGCCGAGAAACTGCCGGCCGCCTACGACCTCGCAATCGTCCCGTGAGCCTTTCCTAATCTCCACCCTGTCCGTTCCGGGAGGAGCCTCACCCGGATTCCGTAATTCTGAATAGCTCGCGCGCCTCACCAAGGCCCTTGAGTTCGTGGACTCCTGCTGATTCGAGCGCGATCCCTGAACCTTCCAGCAAGTGCTTCGTGGTGGCTGAAACGAGGACCTCGCCTGCCCCCGCAACCGCTGCTACGCGTGCGGTTTCATGGACGGCCAGGCCTCGTACGTTGTCGCCCACGAACTCGACCTCGCCGGTATGAACCCCAGCTCGAATCGTGATGCCGAGTCCGGAGACCGATCGGCCAATCGACCGCGCGCATCGAACCGCACGGGCGGGACCGTCGAACACCGCAAGGAATCCATCGCCTGTCGTCTGTATCTCGCGCCCTCGAAAACTGTTCAGCTCCAGCCGCACCTGATGGTTATGCTCCAAGAGCAGCTCGCGCCAGGCCGAATCGCCAAGCCGCCTGAGATGCGCGGTCGAGTCCACGATATCGGTGCACAGCACCGCGGCGAGCACGCGATCTCCGTCGGCCGGCGCCGCGAAGACCCGGGCGCTCGCGAACTCGATCGCCTCGAACGGCTCATCCCCGACTACCGTGGCATCGTGACCGGAAGGAATGTCATAGACGTCGTCCACTCCGACTTCGCACACCTCGCCGGCGTCGGTTTCCACCCGTAGCCGTCCGCTGAGAACCACGCCTTGATGGTGAATTTGGCAAGAGCGCGTGCGAGCGATCGGCCCGACGTCACGCGACCAGCGCCAGCCGGGTTCCAAAAAGAACCGACCGACCGTGGTCTCATTGTGAGATACGGTCTCTATCCGGCCATTGGGAAAGCGCCGAACCTGATCTGGACTGCGAAGACTCTTTGCCTGTGGACGCGGCATGGAATTCCTTGCGACAACTCAAGGCCGCTCCTACCGAGCATAGGCACGCCCTCCGGCAGACTCAAGGCTTACCTCAGCTCCACCGGAGTCTGCCCCTCGATCACCTTCTTCGCGATTATCGCCGCCGTCGACCTCGGCACCAGCCGCGTCGCATTGGCGCGCACCCAGTTGAACCATCCTGAGATGACGCTCGGCTGTTTCCCGAGCGCGTCAAGTGCGACCCGCACCACGTTCTCCGCGGGCTCGCCGTGATCGGCGCCCACGCTCTCTCCCGCCACCGACTGAAACTCGGTCTTCGTCGGGCCCGGCTCGATCACAAGCGCATCGACGCCCGTGCCGCGCAGCTCGCCCCATAAACCTTCGCCAAACAGCAAGTCGAATCCCTTGGTCGCGCTGTAAACCGCATGCAGCGGCAGCGGCTGGCGTCCTGCCACACTGCCGACGACGATCACCGCACCGCGTCCGCGCTTGACCATGCCGGGGATGATGCGGCTGGTCAGCACCACCGGCACAACGCAGTTCACCACCACCATCGAGCGCAGCCTGTCCGTCGCGAGCTTGTCGAAACGGCCCGCGTAGCCAAAGCCGGCGTTGTTGACGAGAAATGCGATCGGCAAATCCGCGACCGCGTCCGCCAGCCGATCAGCGCCGTCGTTCGCCGCGAGATCGACGGCGACCACGCGCGTATCGACGTGATGCTTCTCCTTGAGCTCCGCCGCCAGCGCGTTCAGCCGATCCTCGCGCCGCGCCGTCAGCACTATCGACATACCCTCGCGCGCAAGCGCGCGGGCAAACTCAAGCCCGATTCCCGCCGACGCGCCCGTCACCAGAGCCCACTCGCCGTACTTCTCACGATACTTGCGCCGATTGTCTGCCATCGCGATTCCCTCCACGAGAATTGTCCGTGACCGCGCTTCTCTTCCCGTCTCCCTGCAAGGGAGAGGATCGAAGGTGAGGGTCCTTATTCAGCGCGCGCTTGGCGCGCGATTCAAGATTCCGCCTCTGCTCTGGATGGGTGCATCCTATACTCACGCGTCGCGCTATCCGACTAGTATCTGGCAGCTTATGATGCCGCAATCCCGCAACGGAAAACCCGGAGCACACGCCACCGCCGAGCGGCTCGCTACCCGCGGATGGAACGTGTACGCGACTGCGCGCAAACCTGAGTCGATCGCCGACCTCGCGGCGCGCGGATGCAAAACGCTCGCGCTCGACGTATGCGACGACGCCTCGATGCGCGCGGCGGTGCAAACTGTAGAGCGTGCCGAAGGCGCGGTCGGCGTGCTCATCAACAATGCCGGCTACGGCCTCGAAGGCGCGTTCGAGGAAGTGCCAATGACCGACATCCGCCACCAGTTCGAAACCAACGTATTCGGCCTGATCGCGATGACCAAGCTGGTGCTGCCTGCGATGCGCCGTCAGCGATGGGGCCGCGTCGTCAACCTCAGCTCAATGGGCGGCAAGCTCACTTTCCCCGGCGGCGCTTACTATCACGCGACCAAGCACGCAGTCGAAGCGCTCAGCGACGCGCTGCGGTTCGAAGTGAAAGGCTTCGGCATCAACGTGATCGTCATCGAGCCCGGCCCAATCAAAACGCGCTTCGGCGACACCGCCGTCAGCAACATCGCGATGCCCAAGGATTCCCCCTACGCGGCATTCAACGTTGTGTTGGAAAAACAGATCCGCGAAGCCTACGAAGGCGGCCCGATGGCCCGCTTCGCCGCCCCGCCTGACGCCGTCGCCGATGTGATCGCAAAAGCCATCACCGCGGCAAGTCCAAAAACCCGCTACAAAGTAACGTTAGCCGCCCGCGTCCTGATGGGTCTGCGCCGCGTCCTCCCCGACCGCGCCTTCGACGCCTTCCTTCGCACTCAATTCCCCCCTCCGGCGCCATAACCTACACAGCCAACGCCAGATCTTGCCTCCCACGTTCGTCGGGGGAGGCCGACGCCCGTCTGCGAGCGGCGGGTGGGGGACCTTTCGTTCTGAATTTTGGGTTCTGGCACAACAGTTCAGGGATGAACTATTCAGCCTTATGCCTCAGCACCTGCCGTGCTAACCCTTAGTTATGGACCATCACTCACAATCCTCCACGTTCGCTCAATCCCCGAAAATCCTCTTCGGCAACCCAGCATCGAATCACGCGACCACCGTGCTCGCTGCAAAAATCAATTTTGACGGAACGAAGCTACCCTTGGTGTATACCGCTTCCCGAAACCACAACTAATGGTGTATTTCCCGTTTTCGCTGTTGGTTTTGCGGGAACTTGCCAGCTTGACAGGATCACGAAGAAAAAGCGAAGATAGCCGTGCCGTCAGATGAACACTGCCGCCTCACTGCCATTCTATTCGCCGCCGCCCGACGGCCTCGACGCCACGCGCGGCGTCGACTTTATCGAGATGCCGGTGCGGCAGATTCTCAATCGATGCGACAGCCCGCGCGTGCCGTTTCGATGGACTATCAACCCGTACCGCGGCTGCGAGTTCGGATGTGTGTACTGCTACGCGCGCTACACACACGACTTCCTCGAGCTGCGCGACCCGATGGATTTCGAGCGCAAGATTTTCGTCAAGCGGATGGCAGCCGAGGTCCTGTCGCGCACGCTTTCGCGCACGTTCGATCGGCACCGACGCTATCGCGATCGGCACCGCGACCGACCCCTACCAGCCGGCCGAGCGCAAGTACGGGCTGACGCGCTCGATGCTCGAAGTTTTCGCGCAGCTCTCGGGGCTGGACCTGTCGATCACGACCAAGTCGAGCCTGATCGTTCGCGACCTCGAGCTTCTGCGAAAGATCAACCGGCGCTCGAAGCTATCGGCAAACTTCTCGCTGATAACCCTCGACCGCAAACTGCAACGAATCCTCGAACCGCGCGCGCCGCGCCCAGGCCTGCGGTTGCGCGCGCTATTCGAGCTGGCGCGCGCGGGAATCCGATGCAACCTGCTGATGATGCCGATGATTCCCGGCCTGACCGACGATCCCGCGGCAATCGAGAACGTGATTCGCGCGGCGCGTCGCGCCAACGCGTCGGGCGTGTGGTGGCGTTCGCTGTTCTTGAAGCCCGCGGCGGCGCGCCGCTTCATTCCATTCGTCAAGGAGCGTTTCCCACACCTGGCCGAGCGCATCGACATGTTCTACGGCCGCGCCGAGTACGTGCCGCAAGCCTACGACGATCGGATGCGCCGGATTTTCGATCGCATCCGCGCCCGCCACGGCTTCCCCGTAGACTACGAACGCCACACAGTGCAGCCTCCGGCCGCACCGCAGCCACCCCGACAGAGCTCACTGTTTTCTTAACACCGGGTGCAGGGGTCACCCCTGCCGAAGGAAGCGTGAAACCCACCGCGGGTTTCACATTCAATAGACTGGATTTATTTTATGGTGCGCGGGGCGGGACTTGAACCCGCACGGTATTGCTACCACCAGCCCCTCAAACTGGCGTGTCTGCCATTCCACCACCCGCGCATATCGTGCGTGCCGGCCGGAGCTTAGGTTGAGGGTCTGAGCGCTCCGGAGCGGCTGCGAACAGTACCGCGATTACTTGGTCGACGACGGCGTCACTGCGCCGGCGGGATTATGACCCGCCGGGGCGGGCGCCGCGGGATTCGCGTTCTTGGGCGCCTGCTTCGAGGCCGGCGGCATCACGCTCGACGCGGGGGCCGAAAACGGCCGATCGAAGATGCTGCCGGTGACGCGCCGCGCCGACGCCAGCGCCAGGAAGATCGAGCTCGCGAAGAAGATTATCGCGAACGCCCATGTCGCCTTGGTCAGCGCGTTCCCTGCGCCGCTCGCGCCGAACACGGTCTGGCTCGAACCGCCGAAAACAGCGCCGACCTCCGCGCCCTTGCCCTGCTGCAGCAGGATGATGATGCACATGGCGACGCAGACGATTACATGTATCGAAACGACTATTGAAACCATTTTGTCTTCTTCAGCGGGTCCGCGCCCTAACGATGCGCGCGAACGAGTCAGCCTTTAAGCTTGCCCCGCCGACCAGAGCCCCGTCAATATCGGGCCTGGACACGAGCGAGTCAACATTCTCGTCGTTGACGCTGCCGCCATAGATAATCCGCACCGCATCCGCGCGTTCGCGCCCGCAGCGTTCGAGGATCGCGCCGCGAATTGCGCCGTGGATAACTTCGGCCTGCTCGGGCGTCGCCGTGCGCCCGGTGCCGATCGCCCACACCGGCTCGTACGCAATCGCCACCGTGGTCACGTGATCGTCGCCGACGCCTTTGAGTCCGCGCTGCAGCTGGCCCAACACGATATCCAGCGCGCGCCCGCCGTCGTGTTCGTCCTGGGTTTCGCCGACGCACAAAATCGGCGTCATTCGATGGTGCAGCGCGGCGAGCACCTTCCGGTTAATCAGTTCGTCGGTCTCATGAAAGATGTGGCGGCGTTCCGAATGTCCAACGATTACGTGCGTCACGCCGTAGGCCTGCAGCATCGGCGCCGACAATTCGCCGGTGAACGCGCCCTTGTCCTCGTAGTGCATGTTTTGCGCGCCCAGCAGGATCGACGAACCCGCAAGCGCCTGCGCCACAGCCGGGATAAGGATGCCGGGCGGCGCTACCAACACGTCGCGATCTTTCGCCAGCGTCGCGGCGTCGCGATCGATCTCGTGCCGGATTCCCTCGACGAGGGCGCGGGCCTCGACCGGGACAAGATGCATCTTCCAGTTTCCGGCGATTAGCTTCTTGCGCATCTCAGCCTTCCAGCGCCTTGACGCCTGGCAGCTCGCGGCCTTCCAGAAATTCCAGCGTGGCGCCACCTCCCGTCGAGATGTGCGTGAACTTGTTGGCCCACGGCGCATGCGCGAGGGCCGCCGCCGTGTCGCCGCCGCCGATTATCGAAATGACCCCGGCCTGGTTGGCCAGCGCCTCGCCTACGAGCATGGTGCCTGCCGCGAACGCCGGGATTTCGAAGAATCCGAGCGGGCCGTTCCAGATGACGGTTTTGGCGCGCGCGATTTCCGCGATAAACGCGGCGGCGGTTTGCGGCCCGATGTCCAGGCCCATCATCTCGGACGGAATTTCAGTGACTATATGAGGCGTCGCGCCGGCTTCAGGAGCGGCTGCGACGATGTGATCGGTTGGCAGGATGATTTTCACTCCCTTGCGCGCGGCCTCGGCGAGCAATTCCTTCGCCAGCTCGAGCTTGTCGTCTTCGACCCGCGAGCGTCCGATCGCGATGCCTTGCGCCTTGAGGAACGTGTACGCCATCGCGCCGCCTATCAGGATGGAATCGACTTTGTTGAGCAGATTTCTGATGAGCCCGATTTTGTCGGAGACTTTCGCGCCGCCCATGATTGCGACCGACGGCCGCTGCGGATTCTCGGTGACCGCGCGCAGCGCGTCGAGCTCACGCATCATCAGGAAGCCCGCGGCGCGCTCCGCGAGAAATCGCGTGACTCCAACCGTCGAGGCGTGCGCGCGATGGGCGGTGCCGAAGCCGTCGTTCACGTAGACCTGCTTGTGGCGCGCGAGCTCATGCGAGAAGTCGCGATCGTTGGCTTCCTCTTCCTTGTGGAAGCGCAGATTTTCGAGCAGCAGCGCTTCGCCGGGCTTGAGCGCGTCGATCATTTTGCCGGTGTGATCGCCTACGCAGTCGGGCGCGAGCTTTACTTTCTGCCCGAGCACGTTGGTCAGATACTCGGCGACGGGCTTGAGGCTGAGTTCAGGGGTGCGCTCCTTGGGACGCCCGAGATGCGAGCAGAGCACGGCCGAGCCGCCGTGCTCGAGGATGTAGCGAATAGTGTCGAGGCTCGCGTCGATTCGCGCCGGGTCCTGGATTTTCCCCTCGGCGATCGGCACGTTGAAATCGCATCGCACGAGCACCTTCTTGTCTTTGAACTCGAGGCGCGTGATCGGTACTACGGACATCGCGGGAGCACTCATTCAGTCTCGCGCTGGTACAAGGGCATTTTGAATTTGCCGCACATCCGGGCGATTAATCTAACAGGATGCGGAAAAACATGCGAAGCGCGCTTGATTGAATGTGAAGCCCACTGCGGGTTTCACACTTCCTTGGGCAGGGGTGACCCCTGCACCTTAGTCCTTTGGCGGCCGTGTAGTGCTCGGCGAGCGCCAAGTGATAGAAGAGGGGCCTGCCCTTGCCTCAGCAGGTCGAAGCGATGCGCTGCTCGAATTGCAAAACTGAAAATCCAGCTGGCAAGAAGTTCTGCGGTGATTGTGGCGCGGCGCTCGCGAATCTTTGTGCGAAATGCGGTGCCGATAATCCAGCGGGCAAACGCTTTTGTGGAGAGTGTGGCGCGGCGTTGGGAACGCCCGCGGTGGCTGCCTCGGCAAAGAAATCGAATGATTCGCCGATTCGAGTAGCTGAGACGCCCGCCCCTGAGAATCTCGAAGGCGAGCGCAAGACGGTCACCGCGCTGTTTGCCGACATCAAGGGCTCCACGGAGCTCGAGCAGGATCTCGACCCCGAAGAAGCCCGCGCAATCGTCGATCCCGCGCTTCGGCTGATGATCGACGCGGTGCGCCGCTACGACGGCTACATCGTGCAATCGACCGGCGACGGCATCTTCGCGCTTTTCGGCGCGCCGGTCGCGCACGAGGACCATCCGCAACGCGCGCTGTATGCCGCGCTGCGCATGCAGGAGGAGCTGAAACGCTACTCCGCGAGATTGCGCGAGGCCGGCAACCTGCCGATCGAAGCGCGCGTCGGTGTTAACACTGGCGAGGTTGTCGTTCGTTCGATCACGACCGGCGAAGGACATACTGAGTACACGCCGATCGGGCATACGGCCAATCTAGCCTCGCGGATGCAGGTGCTTGCGCCGACCGGCTCGATTGCCATCAGCGAGCAGACGCGCGCGCTGGTCGAGGGATACTTCGCGCTCAAACCGCTCGGCCCGACCAAGGTCAAAGGCGTGAGCGAGCCCGTCAACGTTTATGAGATCACGGGCTTGGGGCCTCTGCGCACCCGTTTACAGCGTTCAGCCGGGCGCGGGTTCACCAAATTCGTCGGGCGTGAGCGCGAGATGGCGTCGATGGAAGCCGCGGCCGAGCGCGCCAAATGGGGACACGGACAGATCGTTGCCGCGATGGCGGAGGCGGGCACGGGCAAGTCGCGCCTGTTCTTTGAGTTCAAGGCCAAGAACCAGTCGGGCTGGATGGTGCTCGAAGCGTTTTCGGTCTCGCACGGCAAAGCTTCGGCCTACCTGCCGGTGATCGATCTGCTGCAGAGCTATTTCAGGATCACTGGCGAAGATGACCAGCGCGTACGGCGCGAAAAGGTCGCCGGCAGGCTTTCGATCCTCGACCCTTCGCTTGAGGATGCACGCCCCTACCTGTTCGCGCTGCTTGGAATCGTCGAGGGCGAAGACCCGCTGGCGCAGACGGATGCGCAGATTCGAAAACGCCGCACGTTGGATGCGATAAAACGGATCCTGCTGCGCGAGTCGCTCAATCAGCCGTTGATGGTGATCTTCGAGGATCTGCACTGGATCGACGAGCAGACTCAGGAGTTGCTGAATCTTCTCGCCGACAGTATCGGCACCGCGCGTATCCTGATGCTGGTGAACTACCGGCCGGAGTACTCGCATCAATGGAACAGCAAGACCTACTACACGCAGCTCAGACTTGACCCGCTGGGCAACGAGAGCGCCGACGAGATGCTGAGCTCGCTACTCGGCGACGATGCGGAAGTGCGCCCGCTCAAGCGATTAATCGTCGAGAAGACCGAGGGCAACCCGTTCTTCATGGAAGAGACAGTGCTGGTGCTTTTTGACGAAGGGGCGCTGGTACGCAACGGAACGGTAAAGCTCACCAAGTCACTCAATGACCTCAAGATCCCGCCTACCGTGCAGGCGATTCTCGCCGCACGCGTCGACCGGCTGCCGACGGATGAAAAAGAATTACTGCAGACGCTAGCGGTAACCGGCAAGGAGTTTTCGCTGTCGCTTGTACGAGCGGTCTTCAAGAAGTCCGACGATGAAATCAGCCGGATGCTGAATGATCTGCAGCTTGCCGAGTTCATCTATGAGCAGCCGGCGGTTGGCGACATCGATTACACATTCAAACACGCGCTCACCCAGGAGGTCGCCTACAACTCGGTACTGATCGAGCGGCGGAAAGCTCTTCACGAGCGCGCGGGACAAGCGCTGGAATCGATGTTCGCCGAACAGCTGAACGCTCACTTCGCCGATTTGGCGCATCACTACAGTCGCAGCAGTAACCGACCGAAGGCCGCGGAGTACCTGCGACTGGCCGGGCAACAAGCCGCACAGCGGTCTGCAAATGCTGAGGCGATCAAAAATTTCACGAGCGCCCTGGAAATATTGAAGTCACTGCCCGACGCCCCGCAACGCGCTCGGCAAGAATTGGAATTAGCGGCGATGCTTGGTCCTGCTTTGATCGCCACCAAAGGCAACGCGGCGCCGGAAGTTGGAGCGGTCTACGAGCTGGCGGTCGAGCTGGCTCGGCAAGTGGGAGAAGATGCTCAACTGTTTCCGGTCTTGTTTGGACTGCGATCCTACCATTTTGTCCGTGGGGAGCTGCGGCCTGCATCGGAACTCGCGCAGCAACTCGTGAGCCTGGCCGAAAGCCTGCAAGACTCTGGTTTGCTGGTGGAAGCCCATCTGGCGCGAGGCAATTCGCTTTTTATTTTTGGAGAGTTGCTCCCCGCCCTGGATCACTTCGAGCGGGCTGTCATCATCTACGATCCTCGCAAGCATCACAGTCATGCGTTTCTCTATGGACTGGACCCGGGAGTGTTTTGCCTCGCCCGGATCGCCTGGGGCTTGACGCTTCGCGGCTATCCGGACCGGGGTCTGCAAAAGGCCGACGAGGCAATCGCCTTGGCCCAGCAACAGGCTCACCACTTTAGCTTGGCGGTCGCCTTGAATAACGTGTTCACGGTCCATCACCTTCGCAGAGACTGGCCAGCCATGCTGCGACAAGCGGAGGCGGAGATCGCACTGTGCACCGAGCAAGGATTTGAAGGTATTCTGGCGCAAGCAACTGTGCATCGGGGAATCGCTCTGGTCGCGCAGGGACAGACGCAGGAAGGAATCGCGCTGATTCAGCGTGGGTCGGCCGCCGCCCAAGTTACAGGGGCGCGCCTATTCCGATCGCATTTTCTGACCTACCTGGCGAGGGCATTCTTGACAGCGGGACGATTTGAGGAAGGGCTGACCGCGGTGGCCAAGGGGATCGCGATAGCTGAAGAAACGGGGGAGCGTCTCTACGAAGCCAGGTTGCTCCGGCTGAAGGGT
>Ga0074046_10000848_pt1 | contig 28185 bp, 29 predicted proteins | sample BogForMeECP23OM3_FD_94441 | JGI IMG/M metagenome (GOLD analysis project Ga0074046, IMG submission 94441) | Bog forest soil microbial communities from Calvert Island, British Columbia, Canada - Bog Forest MetaG ECP23OM3 | ecosystem: Environmental > Terrestrial > Soil > Wetlands ... | reverse complement strand
GTGGCCTCGCACGGGTTTTTCCCGCCGCGTTGCCGAGCGCAGAGCTTTCCCAGGCCGCCCTGCAACTCGGAGCCGATGTCCCCTTCTTCGTGGCAGACCCGCCGCGTGCCGCCTGGGTCACGGGAATCGGTGAACACCTGGAGCCGGTCGAAAAGTTCCCCGACCTTGGCATCCTGCTCGTCCACCCCGGCCTACCCCTGGCGACCAAGGCCGTCTTCGAGGCCTACGACAGCGCGCCGGGCGCGTTGACGCCCCCCGGGAGCGGATCTACGATGCGCTCGCTTTCCGGGCTTCGGGATCTGGTGGAGCGGATTGGGGCGGGTCTCCTCGCGAATGATCTCGAGCCTGCAGCCACCCGGCTGTGCCCAGCGATCGCGCGCTTGAAGCACGAGCTCTGCGCCTGCGAGGCCCTTGGAGTGGGGATGTCGGGGAGCGGGCCGACACTGTTCGCTCTGTTCACGGATCGGGCGAGGGCGGAGGAGGCGCGCGCACAGCTCGCGCTCGACGCTCCCGCCTGGGCCCGGGTGACTTCTCGATTCGAGCCCTCGGTCTCTGCCGAGGGCGCCGATGGGGCGTCGCCAAACTGGTAAGGCAGCGGCCTTTGGAGCCGCCATCTGCAGGTTCGAGTCCTGCCGCCCCAATGCTTACGGAGCTCCGATCGAGCGGGAACCGCCGAACGAACTCGGCGCTGCCCAGGAAACAGCGACGGCCGATATGCAAGACATGAAGCTCTTTGCGGGAAACTCGAATCCCGATCTTGCGCGGGAGATCACGGGCTACCTCGACGTCGAGCTCGGCAAGGCCGAGGTCGGCACGTTCAGCGACGGAGAGGTCTCGGTCGAGATCCACGAGAACGTGCGCGGTATGGATTGTTTCGTCTTGCAGTCGACTTCGGCGCCCCAGAACACGCACCTGATGGAGCTTTTGATCGTGATCGACGCGCTCCGCCGCTCCTCGGCCGGGCGGATCACCGCGGTGATTCCCTACTACGGGTATGCTCGGCAGGACCGAAAGGTCCGCCCGCGCATGCCGATCACCGCCAAGTTGGTGGCCGACCTGCTTTCGGTGGCCGGCACCGACCGGGTGCTCTGCATCGACCTTCACGTGGGTCAGATTCAGGGCTTTTTCAACATCCCTGTCGACAACGTCTACGCCACGCCGATCCTGCTCGATGCCATCCGCGTGCGCTTCGGCGACAACCTGTGTGTGATCTCTCCGGACGCTGGCGGGGTGGAGCGCTCGCGGGCGTACGCGAAGCGCCTCGATGCGCCGCTCGCCATCATCGACAAGCGGCGCGAGGCCGCGAATGTGTCAGAGGTGATGAACATCATCGGGGACGTGCGCGGCCGGACCTGTGTCATTGTGGACGACATCGTCGACACCGCGGGCACGCTCACCGAGTCGGCGCGGGCCCTCGAGAAAGCCGGTGCGCGGGCCGTCTACGCAGCGATCACGCACCCCGTGCTTTCAGGTCCGGCGATCAAGCGGATCGAGGAGTCCCCGCTCCGAGAGCTTGTCGTCACGGACTCGATCCCGCTGCGGGCAGACGCACGCGGATCGAGCAAACTTCATGTCGTGTCGATCGCCACCCTGCTTGGCGAATCGATCCGCCGTATCAACAACGAAGAGAGCGTGAGCTCCCTTTTCGTCTAGCCGAAGAGCCAAGGAGTCCGTCGTGGGTGATCATGCGCTGTCCGTCGAGGTTCGCGAGCATACCGGGAAGGGAATGGGTCGAAGGCTGCGGGCCACGGGCCGGATCCCGGCCATCCTGTACGGGCGGGGCCGCGAATCCGTACCGATCTCGCTTGATCCGCGGCTGCTCGAGAAGCTCCTCGCGGCGAGCGATGCGGGAATGAATACCTTGATCGATCTCGCCGTGGCCGGCAGAAGCGATCTTGCTGGCAAGGTCGTGCTCGTGAAGGAACTGCAGCGACACCCGGTGCGAGGCTCGCTCCTCCACGCGGACCTCTACGAGGTGGACCTCAGCAAGACGATTGAAGTCTCGGTGCCGATCCATGTCGTCGGCACCGCCGCCGGTGTCGCCCTCGACGGTGGGATCCTTGACCAGGCCTTGCGCGAACTCGAGATCGAATGCCTCCCGCGCGCCATCCCCGACCAGATCGACGTGGACGTCTCAGCGCTCATGATCGGCGAGTCGATCCACGTGCGGGACCTCGCCTTGCCCGAGGGTGTCAAGCTTTTGAGCGACCCCGATCTATCCGTGGTGTCGGTCGTGGCACCGGCTGCGGAGATCGTGCCCGAAGTGGCCGCGGCCGAGGTCGCGCCTGAGGTCGAGGGTGAGGTGCCCGCCGAGGGCGCGGAAGGCGCTTCCGCGACCGCCAAGGCCACTGCGCCGGCGGCGAAGACCGCTGCCCCTGCGACGAAGGGCGCGGCGAAGGGCTCGGAGTAGCCTCCGAAACTCCAAGGCGACCCCCGTGAAGCTCGTCGTCGGGCTCGGCAACCCCGGCCGCCGCTACGCGGCCACGCGTCACAACGTGGGCTACCGCGTGGTCGAGGCGTTCGCTGCGCTGCATGGCACCGCACTTTCGAGCCGGAAGTTCTCCGGCCGATTTGGCCGCGGGAGGGTCGGGGTCTGGGACGTGGCCATCCTCGAGCCTGAGACCTTCATGAATCTCTCGGGGGCCTCGGTGGCAGAGGCGGTTCGCCTGCTTCCCATGGCTGATCTCGCGACGGACCTGCTCGTTGTTTCCGACGACGTCGATCTTCCGTTTGGGCGCCTGCGCATTCGCCCCGGTGGAGGCGCTGGGGGCCACAAGGGCCTGCGCGACATCATCGAGCACCTCGGTCGGGACGAGTTTCCGCGCCTGCGCTTCGGGGTGGGTCGTCCTCCTCACCCCGGCCAAGACACTGCGGATTGGGTCCTCGAGGCATTCAGTGCCGAGGAGGAGAGATCGCTGCCGAAGCGGGTCGAGGATGCGGCGCGGGCGATCTCGACCTTCGTCGAGTCGGGCGTGCAGGCGGCCATGAACCAATGGAACCGCGAGGCAGACGCGACGCCTGGATAGGGGAGAGAGCGCCCTCCGCTACGAGGCTGCCCGCAAAAGCGCGCGGACATGCTGTGCGATCATGCGGTTCTCGTCGGTTCGCACCACCCACGCCGACACCGGCGAGTCCGTAGCCGAAATGCGTGGGCCGCCCGCTCGATTGGCGACCTCGTCGATTCGGACGCCGAGCCAGTGTGCGCCTAGGCAAACTTGGGCGCGGATCACCGCGGCGTTCTCGCCGATGCCCCCGGTGAAGACGAGGGCATCGAGTCCGCCCAGGGCAGCCGCCATCGAGCCGAGCTCGCGTGCGATGCGGTAGACGAAGAGGTCGATCGCCTCGCGCGCCCGCGGATCGCTGCTCGCGAGGAGCTCGCGCATGTCGCTCGAGAGCCCGGAAACCCCGAGCAGACCCGAGCGATGATAAAGCAAGTCTTCGAGCGCACGGGCGTCCATCCCGCGCTCGTCCATCAGGTAAAGCAGTACGCCGGGGTCGAGCGCCCCCGGCCGTGTACCCATGACGAGACCGTCGAGTGTGCTGAAGCCCATCGTGGTCGCAATACTACGTCGTCCCCGCATCGCGCAAAGACTCGCCCCGTTTCCAAGGTGAGCGACCACCACGCGGCCTTCGGCGACCTCCGGTGCAAGCGCAGGGAGCGCCAATGCGATCGCTTCGTAGGAGAGACCATGGAAGCCGTAGCGATGCACGCCGGCATCCGTGAGCTCCCGAGGAAGTCCCAGGGCTTGGGCCAGCGCGGGCTGCGTTCGATGGAAGGCCGTGTCGAAGCACGCGATCTGGGGAAGATCAGGAGCGGTCTCGGCCACGGCGCGGATTGCGGCCACTTGATGGGGCTCGTGAAGTGGGGCGAGGGGAATCAGGCGCTCGAGTTGCTCCATCACAGACTCGTCGATGCGCACGGGCGCGCCGTAGAGCGATCCGCCGTGCACCACGCGATGGCCCACGGCGGCGAGCCCGGCGACGCCGCCGTGATCGCGCAGCCACGCCCGGACCCGTGCGATCGCAGCGCGATGATCGCCCGCCTCCGCGGCGGAAAGGGGCTCGTTGGTCCGTACCTGGCCGCTCGCGTTGGCGACGACGAGGCGCGCTGCGGGTTGACCGATCCCCTCGACCTGGCCCTCGAAGAGCGAACGCAACCCCGCCTCGCCGTCGTCGCTCTGGAAGAGCGAAAACTTGAGGCTCGAGGACCCGGCATTCAGGACGAGGATCGCGCCGCTCACCTTTCGATCTTAATCGACGCACGCACAAACGGAGCCTCCGCCTCGGGGCTTGTGCGGAATGCGTGTGGCGGACGGCCCGCTCGCCATGGTAGACACGGCCGATCGGTCGCGAGAAGGGAGGAGCCGAGATGCAGCGCCGAGAGAAGGGCCCGAAGGGACGCGCCTTCCTCCTCTGCCTCCTGTTTGTCGCTGGATGCAGCTCGCCAGGACGTCCCCTGATCCCGCTCTTTGGCCGGACGCAGGGGGATAACCGCATCTCGGCGGACGAACTCCGGAGCTATCTCGCCACCTACGCCTCGGTCTTCCAGGGAACCATCACGGTCGCTGCCGACACCATCCGCGGCAATACGCGCGATCCCGAAATTCGCCGACGCACGCTCCTCTGGAAGCTGCGGATCTCTCCCGTGGCCTACCAAACCGCGTTGCTGTCGGATCCTCTCCAGTCCTACGTCTTGCTGTTTGCGCTCGCTGCGTCGCAGGCGGATTTCCTCTCCACGGGGGATGGCGCTCAGCTCTTTGGCAAGGACCAGGGGATTGCCATCGAGGCCGCCGACGATCTTGAGCGAACCATCGAGCAGATCGGTGCGAGGTTCCTCTCGAAAGATGAACTGCAGCGCATCACGCAGCAGGTCGACCACTTCAGTCGCGAGCACCCGATGCGCGGCGAGTTCGTGGTGGATACGGTCGAAAGCTTCTCTGATGCCACAGCGGTCGGCGGACCCTTCGACTGGATCGTCGGAATCCCCCTCGCGCCCTTCAAGGCACTCCGGGGCGTCGACTCCGGCGCACAGGCCATTCGCGAGTTCAACCAGACCGCGCTCCGTTTCACACAGGTTGCGGCGGCGCTTCCGACCTTCCTGCGCTGGAACCTCGAGCTTCTCGTCTTTGACATCGAGACCCACCATTCGGTCGAATCGGGTCTTGCCTCATTCGAGTCGCTAGCGCAAAGCGCGCAAGAGCTTTCGGCGGCGGCAGGCACACTGCCTTCGGATTTAGGACGTGAGGCGTCTCAGCTCGTGTCCCAAGTCGATGCCAGTCAAGGGGAATTGAAGCAAACCCTGGAGGCCGCGAGAAACGCCCTCTCCGAGGCGAGTGGTACTGCCAAGAGCTTCGAGCCGGTGGCCGCCGCGCTGGACCGCACCACGGAGCAGCTCAAGCAGGCGGGCGTGGCTTGGACGGCAATGGTCTCGGCAGCCCGGGGCCCTTCGGACGTCGCAGCGGGCAAGAGCGAATCGCGTCCCTTCGACATCCAAGACTATGAGCGTACCGCTGCGGAGATCAACCAGGCCGCCATTCAGCTGAGAGGGCTCGTGTCCGAGGCACAGGCTGCGAGTGGCGATGTGACACGCCGGTTTGTGGACCACGTGGCGTGGCGCGCCTTCCAGCTTGTGGTCGTGTTTTTCGCGCTTCTCTTTTTCTATCGCAGGATCGAAGCGCGGTTCGTGGCGCGAGGCGCTTCCCGTCTCGGCTGATCGGAGCGCGCTCAGGAACCCTCGGCGAGACTTTGCACCGTGGCGTCCGCGCCCCAGCGTGCAAGCTCGGCGGCAGTAAGCCAGCGGGTTCCGCCGCCGGGATAGCGGGCCGCGTCGAGGGGCCGCTCGTTGAGCGAGTGCTGCGTTTCGTTGAACCGCGCAGTCCACAACTTTTTCCCGCTCGGGGCGGCGTAGAGCGTCACCTGGAATGCGACACTCGCCGGGCTCGACGTGCTTCGCCGGCTGCCCTCGAGATCGCGGTAGCGCTCCAGCGTCCCGAGAAGCAGGCCGGTCGCGCCAAATCGATCGGCGGCGAGCTTCGCCGCGGCGACTGGATCCGGGGGCCCGCCGTCCGCGCCGGCTGGCGGCGCTCCGAACTCTCCAGGCGTGACCACGCTGATGCCGCGTGCGGCGAGTGCCTGCGAGAGGAAGCCGGCGACCAAGCTTGTGGTCTCGGACGGCGTGCCCGCCCCTACCCCGAGGGAGCCTTCGAGCGAAGGACCCGTTGCAAGTGGGGCGACCGCCACCTTTTTTAACGCAGCGTCCCGAGGTGCGATGGGCCTGGAGTCGACGATCGGTGCGAGCGGCGCTGCGCACGCGAGGGCTGTCAGCATGGCAAGCTGGCCTAGAAGAAAGGGATGGCGGAGGGAATCGCGTGCCGACAAGACGCGCACTACGGCTTGTCCTCGTCGACCAGCTGGTAGCCCTTGCTTTGCACGCACTGGATGATCTTCAGGCCGTATGCCTGGTGCTCAACACGGGGATGCGGCGAGTCGGGGTCTGTGGGCGTGGAGGCGAGGCACTCCTGTTTTGCGGCTTCGAGCTCGGCACGGGTCGCAGGGCTTCCATCCGCCCGCAGCCAGGTGGCTCTCGGCTTGGTGTCAGGGCTCGCACAGGCCAGTACGACGATTGCCGCCAAGGCCGTCCCAGCGGACGCGATGGGTGCCTTCATGACTTGGTTCCTTAAAAGAATCGGAGGATGAGACAGTCGGAAGCGTATCCAACGCAATCCATTCGCAAGACCCTTGCGACTCGATGCCAATCTTCCCGGGGAACTCCATTCCCGGAAGCCCGTCGTCTGGATAGCACGTCGTAGCTACTGGCATCAGGCGCTCGCCCCGGCGCATGGCCGGAAATCGGGGCGGCGGGCCGTGGTCCCTCAGCGTGCGGCGTGGCGCGGGACGCCGCCGCGCGACATTGGAACCCGTCGCGACGCTTTCGAACAGCACGGAGAGACGCATGGCGTTGAGCCACGCCCGGACACGCCTGTGGGTCGCGACCACAGCCAGCAGCAGCGCTCAACGCCAGGGCCGTCTGCGCCGAATAGTCTCAAGGCTTATCCCCAAGCAGAGGTAGGTCCTGTGCAGCCCTATCTCGCCATCCCGCTCCTCTCGGCCATGGGCCTTGCGAGTTTCGGTGGCACCTGCCTGCTGATGGCTCCCGAACTTCGCGCGAATCCGCACCTGCGGGACCTTGCTCCTTGCGGCCGCGTGGTGGGCGGGATGCGAAGTGCTCTGGAACACGGCGTCCGAAGCTTCGACGGCGCTCTTTCTTCACCGGCTCGCGGCACCCGGCTTCGTGTTCCTGGCGCCCCTCGCGATGTGGCTCGTGCACGAAGTGGCGGAGACTCCGCCCCGCTCCCTCGCGAGACTCCTGCCTGCGGCGTTCACGCTCGGCACCATCTCGTTGGTGGTTGCGTGGTTTAGCCCATGGATGATCGCGGGCATGGTTCGCACCACATGGGGATGGGCGCTCGTTCCTGGACCGGCCTTCGCCGTGTGGGGTGCGCTCACGTCGATCGGGATCGCGCTCGCCCTCGTGGTGTGGATGAGGGTAAACGGCGTTTCTGCGACGCAGGCAAGCCGCCAACAAGCTTCGCGTGTCATGCGCCTGCTCGCGCCGATCGCGATCGTGGGCGTATCGACGGATATTTTGCTGCCGCTGGCCGGGATCCAGGTGCCGCGCCTCGGGAGTCTCGCGTTTGCTCTCGTGGGGGCGACGCTCGTGTGGGTGTTCTGGCAGCTTGGCTTCTCGCGTCTTCGTTCCGGTGCGTTCGCGACGCGCATTCTGCGTACCCTGCCTGACGGGATCGCAGTGACGACGCTGAATGGGCGAATCCGCGTCGCCAACGAGAAGCTCGGCGATCTTCTGGGGTGCAGCGTCGATCAGGCACTGGGCAGGCCGATCGGCGACTACCTCTCTTCGGAGCTGATCGATCCGCCTCGCGAGCAGCGCGACGTACAATGCCGCCTCCGACCGCTCGTTGGGTCCCCGCTCCCGGTTTGCGTATCGACGGCTCCCATCGACGACCAGATCACGGATCCCAGCTCGCCCCCCCCGCACCGAGATTGTACGGTATAAAATAGGAAGATTTTCATTAAAATATCACTCTATTGTCCGATTGACTGGGTATTGTCTGCCATGTAATCTGACCAGATGGCATCCTCTCCGACCGCCCTTCGCGAAGACTCCCCTGCCTACCGGCGGATCGCCGAAAAGGTGCGAGCCGAGATCGCCTCGGGGCAGCTTTCACCCGGGTCCCGGCTGCCCACCATCCGTGCCCTCGCCGCCGAGCTCGGCGTGAACCGAGATACGGTCGCACTCGCCTACGAAGCGCTCTCGCGCGAAGGGCTCGTCGAGGCGACCGTGGGGCGAGGCACCTTCGTGCGCGAGTCAGTTCCCCTGCAACCCCTGCGCGACCTCCCGCTCGCGCCCGTCGTCGAGCGCCTCTTGGATTTGGAACGCACCCGTCCGCGTTACGCCGCCCCTGCCGGCAGCGTGCCCCTCCACTCGCTCGTGCCCGACCCGTCGCTCTATCCCGTGGAGGAGTTCCGCCGCTCGCTGAACCGTGTGCTCGCGCAGGGAGGGAGTGATCTCTTGCGGTACGGCGGGGCGCAAGGACACCCCGGCCTGCGCGGGGTGCTGGCGGCGCGCTTGAGCGCGACGGGCGTCAACGCGACGCCTGAGAGCCTCGCGGTCACGCAGGGAGCAAGCGAAGGTATCGCGCTCGCGCTGCGGGTCTTTGCCGAACCGGGCGACACGGTGGCTGTCGAGGAGCCGACGTATCACAACGTGCACGCGGCGCTGGTGGCGCTTGGCCTGCGCGCCGCGCCGATTCCGATCAAAGACGGTGCGCCCGACCTCGTGGCGCTCGAGCACGCGCTCGCGCGGCCCGAGGTGAAGCTCTTCTACACCATGCCGACGTTTCACAACCCCCTCGGTACGAGCACCTCCCTGGCCCACCGACGCGCCCTACTCAGCGTCGCTGCGAGCGTCGGCAAGCCCGTGGTCGAGGACGCCTACGAAATGGACCTTCGTTACGCAGGCAAGCCGATTTCGCCGCTCGCCGCGCTCGACGAGCGAGGCCTCGTGGTGCAGTTGTTCTCGTTCTCGAAATCGCTTTTCCCCGGCGCACGGGTAGGTTGTATCTCGGCCCGCGGGCGCACCCTCGACGGCATTCTGGCACTCAAGCAGGCGACCGACCTCGGCGGCGCGCTCGTGCTCCAAGCCGCTCTTGCGGACTTCGTGGAAAGCGGCGCTTACGACCGCCATCTCGGGAGGGTGCGCCGGACGCTTCTGCGTCGCAGGGATGCGCTCGTGGAAGCTCTTAGCGCCGAGATGCCCGATGGCACGCGCTGGACGACGCCCGAAGGGGGACATCAGATCTGGGTGGAGCTTCCGGGCGGGATCGATACCGGGGACCTTCTGGCGGACGCGGTGCGCGCGGGCGTGATTTTCGCGCCGGGGTTCCAGTTTCGTCACGATCGTCGGCCCTCGAACGGGCTGCGCCTCTCGATCGCGCTCGCAAAGGAAGAGGAGATCCGCCGCGGTGTCCGGCAGCTGGCGGAGGTGGTTCGAGAGCGACTGCGCTCGGGTGCTGCGGCCGGTCTTGACGAGGGCATGGTCTAGACCTGCGCGTGGGGAAGCGAGAGAGCGGCGGTCTTGCCAACGGGTCGAAGGGCACACGCGATAGCCCCTTGCGGCTGCGCGTACGAGGAGACGGAAGTTCCGCGCAAGAGATGCGCGAGGGAGGAAACGTGCAGGAGAAAGGCAACGGGCAGCGCACGACAGCCCAGTCATTCGAGATCAAGGTGGGCCTGGCTGAGATGCTGAAGGGCGGAGTGATCATGGACGTCACGAGCCCTGAGCAAGCCAAGATCGCCGAGCACGCTGGTGCTGCGGCGGTGATGGCGCTCGAGCGCGTGCCCGCCGACATCCGCAAAGAAGGAGGCGTCGCGCGCATGTGCTCGATCCAAGTCATCGAGGGCATCCAGCGTGCGGTGTCGATACCTGTAATGGCAAAGGTGCGCATCGGCCACTTTGTCGAGGCGCGCGTGCTCGAGACCCTAGGGGTGGACTTCATCGACGAGAGTGAGGTGCTGACGCCCGCCGATGAGGAGCACCACGTGGACAAGCACGCCTTCCGCTCACCCTTCGTGTGCGGCGCGCGTGATCTTGGCGAGGCGCTGCGCCGGATCTCGGAAGGGGCGGCCATGATCCGCACCAAGGGCGAGGCTGGCAGCGGGAACATCGTCGAAGCGGTACGCCATCTGCGCAGCGTGGTCGGCGCGATCCGGCGGCTCCACGCCCTTGCGCCGGAAGAGGTGCCGGGATTCGCCAAGGAGCTGCGCGCGCCGCTCGAACTTGCGAAGCGCGTGCATGAGACGGGGAGCCTACCGGTACCCAATTTCGCTGCCGGCGGCATCGCGACGCCGGCCGACGCCGCACTATGTATGGCACTCGGCGCAGAAGCCGTCTTTGTGGGCTCGGGGATCTTCAAGAGCGAAGACCCCTCGGCGCGCGCGGCGGCCATCGTGAGAGCGACCACGCATTGGAAGGATCCCGCCGAGGTGCTCGCCGCTTCGCGTGGTCTCGGCAAGGCGATGGAGGGCCTCGCGATGGAGACGCTCGCAGAGACCGACCGCCTTGCGACCCGAGGGTGGTGAGAGGCGCGGCCAAAGATGTACGTCCCGAGCTCCTTTCAAGAGGACGATCCGTGCGTGCTGCATTCGCTCATGCAGGCGAACGGATTCGGGCTGCTTGTCACGGTCGAGGACGGCCTTCCGAACGCCAGCCATCTGCCGATGCTTCTCGATCCCACTCGCGGTCCTAAAGGCGCCCTCTTCGGCCACCTCGCCCGGGCCAACCCGCAGTGGCGAAGCTTCGATGGCAAATCCCCGGCGCTAGCGGTCTTTCGGGGTCCTCACGCCTACGTCTCGCCTCGCTGGTACAGCGGACCGCGCAACGTGCCTACCTGGGACTACGTCGCCGTCCATGCCCGCGGAGCGCCCCGGGTGATCGAGAGCCGGGACGTGGTCCGCAACCTGCTCGGCCGCACGATGACCTTCTATGAGTCTGCCTTCCCCGAGCCTCGCAGTTTTGACTCCATCCCTCCGGACTACGCGGAAGGGCTGCTCGACGCCATCGTCGCCTTCGAGCTTCCGATCACTCGAGTCGTCGGAGCACGCAAACTCAGCCAAAACAAGGGAGCGCTCGATCGGGCGCGGGTTGCCGAGGGGTTGCGCGCGACCGGCGACGCGGCCGCTGCCAGGGTCGCGGCCCTCGTGCAGGAGACCCTCGCTGCCACGAGTGCGCCGGAGCCCGCACCGTGACGAGTCAAGGACCGCGCGTCGGGATCCTCGCGATCCAAGGTGATGTTGCCGCGCACGCGCGCGCGCTCGCGCGTGCCGGGGCGCAGACGTGCGAGGTGCGCACTGAAAAGGACATCGATGGCCTGGATGCGCTCGTGCTCCCCGGTGGTGAAAGCACGACCATCTCGAAGGGCATGGCCCGGCTCGGGCTCTACACGCCCCTGCGCGAGCGCATCCGCGCCGGTATGCCCGTACTGGGCACCTGCGCGGGAGCCATCCTGCTGGCACGTCAGGTTGAAAACCGTCCGGTCGAGACGCTGGAGATGCTCGACATCATCGCCGTGCGCAATGCCTACGGCACACAGGTCGATTCCTTCGCGGCACAAGTGGACGCGGGCGCTGCCAAGGGCCTCGAGGATCTGCGCTGCGTCTTCATCCGCGCCCCAAGGCTGCGCCGTCCGGGCGAAGAGGTGCGGGTCTTGGCGCGCGTCGACGGCGAGCCCGTTCTGGTGCAGCAGGGTCACGTGCTGGCCGCGACCTTCCATCCCGAGCTCACCGACGATACGCGTGTCCACCGCAGGCTGATCGAGCTCGTGTCCTCACGCTGAGACCATGAAGCTCGAGCCGGTCATCCTCGAGGGCAGCGCCGTGCGGCTTGAGCCGCTGTCGATGACGCATCACGCGGCGCTTTGCGAGGTGAGTCTTGGCTGCGGGCTCTTCCGCTTCTTTCCCTTCCCGATGGAGACACCTGAGGACCTGCGCGGCTACATCGAGGCTGCACTGCGCCAGCAAGCCCTGGGCACAGCGCTTCCCTTCGCCGTTCGCGAGCGGATTTCGGGTACAGTCGTCGGATCCACGAGCTACCTCGCGTGCGAGCGCACGCACCGCCGCGTGGAGATCGGTGCCACCTGGCTTGCGCCCAAGTGGCAGCGTACGGCGCTCAATACCGAGGCCAAGCTCCTGCTCCTCTCCCACGCGATGGAGCGCCTCGGCATGAACCGGGTCGAGTTCAAGACGGACGCTCGCAATGCGCGCTCCCGCGCCGCGCTCCTTCGGATCGGGGCGACGGAAGAGGGCACTTTCCGCTCTCACATGGTGATGCCGGACGGTCACCTCCGGGACTCCGTCTACTACAGCATCGTGGTTCGGGACTGGCCTGGGATCAAGCTCCGACTCGAGGAGTTCCTCGCCGGCGGCGCAAGATGAAGCTCGAACCCATCGCTCTTTCCGGCGAGCTCGTGCGGCTGGAGCCACTCTCGCGCAGCCACGTCGAAGACCTCTCCGTGGTGGGCCTCGACCCCGAGATCTGGCGCTGGAACCCGCGACCGCCCCTCACGACACGGGAAGACATGGCGTCCTACGTGGAGCAGGCACTTGCACAGCAGGCCTCCGGCTGCGCGCTTCCTTTCGCAACGATCGAGCGTGCGTCGGGGAGGGTCGTGGGCAGCACGCGCTTTCATACCTTCGAGCCGGCACAGCCACGGATCGAGATCGGCTACACCTGGATCGCGCCTCCATGGCAGCGCAGCGGCATCAACACCGAGGCCAAGTATCTGATGCTCCGTCATGCCTTCGAGGCGCTCGGCTGTATCCGCGTGGAGCTCAAGACGGACGCGCTGAACGCGCGCTCGCGCGCGGCGATCCTGCGAATCGGTGCGACCGAAGAGGGAACGCTGCGTCATCACATGGTGACGGCGTCCGGGCGCCTGCGCGACAGCGTCTACTTCGGGGTCATCGCGCCCGAGTGGCCTGCGGTGCGCGCGCGACTCGAGGACCGACTGCGGGAGATTCGAGAGCGCCTCGAGCCGCTGCCGCTCGGACTCGGATAAGGGGCCGGCAATCCTCTTTCGCGGGGCGGCTTTCTCACCGAACGGCAGCGATGTAGGTTCCGGCCGGGCCTCGGGCCCCTTGGAGCGACCCGCATGAGCGAGACGCCCTTCACCGCCGACGAACTGCGCCACTATCAGGACCACGGCTATGTCCTCAAGCGACGCTTTTTCTCGGAGAGCGAGCTCGAGCCCTTCGTGAAGCGCTTTCTCGCCATCGTAAACGGGGCAGCGCCACCGGCACCGGGGATGACGGTGATGCGCGACGTGATGGTCGCGAAAGGGGCGGTGAAACCCGGGACGCGGGCGGCGGCGATCGCGAAGATTCAGGATTTTCAGAATGATCCTGTTCTCTACGATGGCTACGTGAAGCACCCGCGCCTGCTCGACGCGGCCGAGCACTTCACGGGACCAGACATCAAGGCCATCCACAACATGCTGATCAACAAGCCGCCGGGAGTGGATGGACGACACCCCCTTCACCAGGATCTGCTCTACTTTCCCTTTCGTCCGGCGGACCAGATTGTGGGCGCTTGGACGGCGCTCGAGCCGTGCACGCGTGAGAATGGCTGCCTGGTTGTGGTGCCCGGCACGCACCGCGGGGAGCTTCTGCCGCACGAGAATCCGGACTGGGAGTGGGTGAATCTCGCGTACTTCGGTGCGAAGGGCGTGGGCGCCCATCCCGAGCGCGCGCATCTCGTGATGGAGCCCGGAGACACGGTGTTCTTCCATCCCGTGCTGATCCACGGCTCAGGTCAAAACCGCACGGACGGCTTCCGGCGGGCGATCTCCGCCCATTACGCCTCTGCCGCCTGCCGCTTTGTTCCGGGTGCGGAGCCCGTGCGCAACCGTAGGCCGTATCTCCTGGTTCGGGGAAGCGAGCATCCCGCCGGAATTTGAGCGCCGTGATTACTTCTCCTTGCGCTCGACCGCGAAGCTCCGCTCCTCGCGAAAGTTGACCGTCTCGCTTACGAATTGAACCTCGACAGAATAGATACCGGTCTCCGCTTGGGGAGGGATCTGGATGAAGGTATCCACCACCCAGCGCCCAGGTTTGATCTCGTAGTGGCCGTCGGCATCGCGCATCATCGGCTTGCCCTTGAATAGGATGCGGGTCTGGAGCGTGCCCGCGACGACCTCGGTGGGCTCCGTGGGGCATAGCGCATACACCATACGGTGATTGACATCCTCCCCCGCCGTCACGCGTTGGGGCACGAGCTCGGTCTGCTCGAGGCGGAACAAGGGAAGCTTCTGCTCCCCGCACTTGTACTCCGACCAGACCTCGTCCGGCACGTTGGCGAGCTTCTCGCCCGGGCTACGGAGGGCTCTTTGCATCTTGCCCACGACTCCCGCGCAGCCCAGGGCAGCCGCAAGGCCTAAGCCGACAATCAGCGTCTTCGAATGACCCATCCGTCCTCGTGTCCTTCGTCGGGCGCAGCCGGCAGCGCCTCGGTCGTTGGCGTGGCTCGCGGTGTGGGGCGCACCGCCCGTTTGGCCAGGGTTCGCTTGTGAGGCTTGGGGCCGTGCGCGGCGGGTGCGGGCGGTTGCGCCTCGGCGCGCGCTCCAGTCGCGAGTTCCGTCGTCTGTGCCGGGGGCGCAGGTGCCGGCGAAGCGCTACTGGCTTCTGCCGGTGCGCTGGCAGCGGACGGGGGAGGCGCCGGGGTTGCGACGGGGGTCTCGGGGCCGAGCAGGTGGCCCGCCCAAAGCGCGGCCAAGGCCGCGAGCGTCGCTCCTCCTGTCGCCAGAGCGAAGCCTCTGCGGGAGCCTTTCCCGGGCGCGGCGAACCAGGAATGGAGCGGCGGCAGGGTTTCCGCCGTTTTCTCGGGGTCGATGCTCGTCGCGTCCCGGGCATTGCCGGGATGCTCCTCCTCCGCGAACTCCAGCGTCTTTGCCATTCCGCGCGACTCGAGGACCGGCTCATTCTCGGGCAGCACGAGGGTCTTCTTCGAACCGACCGCACCGAGGCTCATGGGTGTCGTCAGGGTGGGGACAAATCCGGTCGAGAGCGTGGCGCGAAGCTCGCGTACGCTCGCGAAGCGTTCGCCCGGTGCCTTCGCCAGTGAGCGCAACACGGCCCGTTCGATCGCGTCGGGAATGTCGCCTGCGATTGTACGCGGCGGAGGCGGCGCCTCCTCAAGGTGCATGCGGCAGAGCTCATAGTCGCTCTTTGCGGAAAATGGGGCCTTGCCGGTGAGCAGCAGGTAGAGCAAGAGGCCGAGGGAATACACGTCGGAACGGACGTCCGCCTCCTCGCCGCGGATCTGTTCGGGCGCCATAAAGGCAGGCGTTCCAACGCGATGCTCGTTTTGCGTGAGATGCACGCTGCCGAGGACACGCGCGATACCGAAGTCCATCACCTTGACCACACCGAGGTGGTTCAGCATCACGTTCGAGGCTTTGATGTCTCGGTGCACGATGCCGTGTTCGTGCGCATACTCGATGCCATCCAGGGCCTGGAAGTACAGGGGAAGCGCACGCTGGAAGCGCATCGGACCGAACGCGTGCACCAGGTGTTCGAAGGTCTGGCCCTGGACGTATTCCATCACCATCATGCGCAGGTCGCCTTCGCACACGAAGCTGTAGAGCGTGGCGACATTCGGATGGTTAAGGCGCGCGAGCGTGAGCGCTTCGGATCGGAAACGCTCGACCACCCCGGCGCGGGTCGCGAACTCTGCGCGCAGCACCTTTAGGGCAACCGGCCGGTTGAGGACGAGATCGGTCGCCTTCCACACGAGACCCACGCCGCCCTCACCGAGCTTCTCGTCGATCCGATAGTTGCCGATGGTGTTGCCGATCAAAGATAGGTCCCCGGCTGCGCGCGAAATGCTGCCCCGCGCGTGGCGTATCGGAGCGCCCAAAGGGCAGCTTGATCGAGCCGAATGGCAGCCGAGGAGACGAGATCGGGGCGGCACGCGGCAGGTCGGCGTGCTACCCCGGCTGGGGAAAGCTCTGCCACACGGGAGGCCCCCCATGACCACCTCGACCCCGACCCCCTCCAAGACGAATGGGGGCTACGAGCCCTCGCCGGCGGCGCCGTCCGGCGCCGAGAAGCGTGGGCGCTTGCCCGGCGGGCGCACTTTTCTGCAGCGCGTCGGCGGATTCGTGGCCCGCCACCCAGTGGGGATCTTAAAGACGATTGCCGCTGGTCTCGTGGTCATCGTGATCTTGCAGAACGTGGAACCGACCTCGGTGCACGTGCTCTTCTGGAAGATCGCGCAGCTCCCGAAAATCGTGCTGATTCTGGTCTCGATCGCGCTCGGCGGCCTGCTTTGGGAGCTTTCCCGGCGCTCGCTCGGGATCCGCTAGCACGCAGACACAGTCTGCTGGGAGCTTACCACTGGAAGGCCGCGCGGAGCCCCTGCGTCGCTTCTCGTACCTCCTCGGGGAGATCGAGGCGCGGGGTCCGCAGGCCTTCGGGCACACGCTGCTAGGGACCGCCTCCCTGCGGCCCTTTCCCTGGCTACCGCCTCTGCGCTAAACCTCCGGCGTCGAACGAGCCCATCCCGGGCTCTCCATACTTCGCCTCAGTCTCTGGTTGCCCGAGCCGGTCCCGCCGGCGGGCGCGTGAGCCGGAGACTCGGTCGCCGTGGCGACTGTCCACGAGGAGGAACATGCCGTGCGGGAGTACGAGACGACTTTCATCGTTCAGCCCGAAATCTCCGACGAGGGTCGGGAGACGATGCTCCAAAAGCTCGACGCCTTGATCGAAAAGCAGGGCGCCGTGCGGCTTGGCGTCGACGACGTCGGCAAGCGCAAACTCGCCTACGAGATTCAGAAGTTCCAGAAGGGTCACTACTACACCCTGCAGTACCTCGACCGCGGTTCCGCGGTGAAGGAGCTCGAGCGCACGCTGCGCCTCGAGGAGTCGGTCCTTCGCTTCCTCACCGTGATGGTGAACGAAGAGGTCACGGACATCGAAGGCCGCAAGGCGGCTGCCGCCGAGGAGGAGCGTTTGCGCAAGCAGCGTGCAGCCGAACGTGCTGCACGGGAAGCCGAAGAGGAGCGAGCACGGGAGCAGGCGGACCGCGAGGCGCGTGCCGCGGCCAGTGCGGCACCCTTCGCGAACGCCGTGGACCCCGACGATATCGAATCGGACGAAGAACCCGACGAGGACGAGGAGTAGGCGATGGTGACGAGCGACGGAGGAGGCGACGAGCGGGACCGCGAACGTGGTGGGGATCGCCCGCCGTTCGCGGATCGGGGCGAGCGAGGGGGCTTCGGAGATCGCGGCGGATTCGGTGAGCGAGGCGGTTTCGGCGGAGGGGACCGCGGCGGCTTTGGCGAGCGCGGCGGCTTCGGCGGAGGGGACCGCGGGGGCTATGGCGAGCGCGGGGGCTACGGTGACCGCGAGCGCAGCTACGGCCCCAAGGCGCGATTGCGGGCAAAGGCTCGAAAAAAAGCGCGCAAAGCCGCCAAACGCATGTTCACGCGGCGCAAGGTGTGCCGCTTCTGCGCCGACACCAATATTGGGATCGACTACAAGGATCCGAAGGCCCTCAAGTTCTTCGTGAGCGAGACGGGCAAGCTGATCCCGCGCCGGATCTCCGGCAACTGCGCGCGCCACCAGCGAGCGGTTACCGTCGCGGTCAAACGCGCCCGCCAGCTGGCGCTGATTCCCTTCGCCTCGGTGGGGATCTAGCCGTGGCCCACGTGAAGCTCATTTTGCGGGAAGATGTGCCGAGTCTCGGAGACGCCGGCGATGTCGTGTCGGTAAAGCCGGGCTTCGCGCGGAACTATCTTCTCCCCCAGGGCAAGGCGATTCATGCGACGGACGCCAACGTCAGCGAGCTTGAGCACCACAAGCGTGTGGTCACCGAGCGCGTGACGCGGGAGCGCAGGGCCTTCGAGACGCAGCGCGACCGCCTCCAAGCGCAGCGGCTGGAGTTTACTGCCCAAGCGGGCGAGGAGGGCAAGCTCTTTGGCTCCGTGACGGCGAGCCAGATCGCCGAGGAACTCGCTGCCAAGGGCATTGAGATCGATCGCCGCAAGATCCAGCTCGAGGAGCCGATCCGGGAGGTCGGCGAGCACACGGTCTTAATCCGGCTTCATCGAGAAATCGTGGCGAATGTCAAGGTGAAAGTCACCGCTGCAGAGTGATATAGAGGCCGTCGGGTAAACCCGCTATCCGGGGGGGGTGGCGTGGCGCGGGCGACACGAGGGACGACGGACGGCGATCCGAGGGCGACGGTCCGGCCGATGGGCCGCGTGCCGCCCCATGATCTCGAGGCGGAGAAGGCCGTCCTCTCCGCAATTCTCCTCGACGATTCCTCGCTCCACGCGGTCTACACCGAGGTGAAGCCCGAGGATTTCTACCATCCCTCGCACCAGATCCTCTACCGGACCATGATCGCGCTGAAGGATGCGAACTCTCCGGTGGACCTGCACACGCTCTCCGACCACCTCTTGAGTCACAAGCAGCTAGACGCCGTGGGCGGGCATACGGCCCTCGCAGAGCTCGTCGACTACGAGTCGACGGCGGCGCACGTGCTCCACCACGCTCGCATCGTACGAGACAAGGCTGTCAAGCGAGCGCTGATTGGAGTGGCGACCGAGGTGGTCGAGATGGGCTTTGAGCAGGCAGAGAACGCTGACCGCCTGCTCGACCTCGCCCAGGGCAAGATGTTCGAGATCGGCCAGGCGAAGAGCCGGCAAGCCTTCCGCAAGCTCGACGACGAAATCCACGATGCGTTCGATTTCGTCGAGGCGCTGATGAACCGCGGAGGCGAACTCACAGGTCTCCCTACGGGTTTCAAGGACCTCGACGAGATCACGGGTGGGCTCCAGCCCGGCGAGCTCGTCATCATCGCTGCACGACCGTCCATGGGAAAGACGGCGCTCGCGCTCAACATCGCACGGAACGCAGCCACGGATCATGCCAAGAAGGTCGCAGTGTTCTCGCTCGAGATGACGACGCGCTCGCTCGTGCTGCGGCTGCTCGCCTCCGAGGCACGCATCGATTCGACGGCGTTCCGGCGTGGCTTCATCGCCGTGAACGATCACCAGCGCCTGGTGAACGCTGCGGGTCGCCTCGCCGAGGCCCAGATCTTCATCGATGATGGCACCGCGGCCACCGTGCTCGAGATCAAGGCAAAATCACGACGCATTGCGGCGGAGCGGGGTCTTGATCTCGTGATCGTGGACTACCTGCAGCTGGCCCGCTCCGATGGCAACGCGGAGCGGCGCGAGCAGGAAATCTCAGAGATCAGCCGCGGGCTCAAGGGACTCGCCAAGGAGCTCAACATTCCCGTGATCGCACTCTCGCAGCTCAATCGCGGGCCCGAGTCGCGCGCCGACAAACGGCCGATGCTTGCCGATCTGCGCGAGTCCGGAGCGATCGAGCAGGACGCCGACGTGATCGCCTTCATCTATCGTGATGAGGTGTACAACAAGGACACACAGGACGAGGGGATCGCCGAGCTCATCATTGCGAAGCAGCGCAACGGCCCCACCGATACCATTCGACTGCACTTCGAGGGTCGCTACGCCCGTTTCGAGTCGCTCTCCACCCGCAGCGGTCCGGATTCGCCGGGCCGCGCCGCGGGTTCGAACGACTTCGGGAGCCGCGGCGGCTCGTCGTTCGAGGAAGACCCCTTCTAGGTGCCTCCGCTCGCGAAGCCCCGCGCGTTGCGGCCAGGTGGCACGATCGGGATCGCGGCGCCGGCCTTTCCGATCGATCCGAAGAAGCTCGCCTCGGGGGAGGAGATGTGGCGGAGAGCGGGCTTCGAGGTGCAGCGGCGTGACGACTTGCTGAACGTCGACGGCTTCCTCGCGGGAGACGACGCCCGCCGCAGCAAAGAGCTCTCCGAGCTTTTCGCGGATCCGCAAATCGACGCGGTGGTGTGTGCCCGGGGTGGATATGGATGTCACCGAATCGTGTCGATGCTCGATGCACGTCGTGTCCGTGCCGTCCGCAAACCCCTCGTGGGCTACAGCGACATCACGACGCTCCTGCTCTGGCAACGTCGCTGCGCGGGAATGGTGGGCTTCCACGGTCCGATGCTGGAAAAGGGCGACCACCAGTCGGCGGAGTCCTTCGGGGCGCTCGTGGCCGTGCTGACCGGCGCGTCGCCGGGGCCGGTTCTTCGCGGACGGGCCTTCGGAGGCGGCCGTGCCGAGGGACGCCTTGTGGGCGGGAATCTCGTGACGCTCGTGGCGAGCTTGGGAACGCCCTGGGAGATCGACACACGCGGTGCGATCCTCTTGTTCGAGGAGATCGGTGAGCGTCCCTACCGCATCGACCGCCTCGTGCAGCAGCTCCGGGCGGCCGGCAAGCTCAACGCCGTTGCGGGGGTCGGTGTCGGGTCCTTGAGCGGTTGCGACGATTCGCGCTACCCGCAGCCCTCCGCCGAGGAGGTCGTGGCGGCGGTGGTGGGGCCGCTTCGGATCCCCCTCGTCATGGGTCTTCCCTTCGGGCACGGGGCGCCCAATCTGGCGTGGCCCTTCGGGGTGCGCGGGAGGATCGACGGGGAGCTCGGGATTGTGGAGCCGCTTGAACGGGGAGTGGTGGAAACGGAATGAGCGCATGAGGAAGTCGGTCATCCGGCGCAAGCTCACTCGCGTCGATCGCGCGCTCGATAAGGCGATCGAGAGCGGTGAAACCGCCGGCGCGGTCGTGCTTGCCCGCATGCCACGCGAAGGCGAGCTGCTTGAGCACGTCTCCGTACGGGGCCTCGCGGCATCGCGCCCGGAACGTGTTCCGATGGCCCGCGAAACCCTGTTCGATTTGGCGTCGCTCACGAAGCCGCTGGCCACGACGAGCGCGCTGCTCTGGCTCGTCCACGAAGGAGCGGTTGCCCTCGATGATCCGGTCGCCAAGCATCTCCCGGCCTTTGCCGAGCGCGGGAAGGAGTCGGTGACCCTGCGCCACCTGCTCACGCACTCCTCGGGGCTCAAGCCCTGGCGGGCCTTTCATGAGCTGTTGGTCGAGCGGGAGCGCAAGACGGGAGAGCGCTTGATCGGCACTCCCTTCGCACGGGACTTCGTACTGCAACGGATCTGTCGCTCGGCCCTCATGCATGAGCCGGGAGAGGCAGCGGTATACGGGGACCTTGATTTCATTGTGCTCGGGGCCTTGGTCGAGAGCGTGACCCGTCAGAGCCTCGATGCCTTCTGCGACGCGCGCATCTTCCATCCCCTCGGTCTGGCCCACACCTCCTTTGTGCAGCCTCCTCTCGGCGGAGGTGCCCCCCCGGAAAACGTGCGCCGACGCTTTGCAGCCACCGAGAACTGCCCCTGGCGCGGTCGCATCGTCTGGGGTGAGGTGCACGATCCGAACGCATCGGTGATGGGGGGCGTGGCCGGACACGCCGGCCTTTTCGCGAGCGCGGACGATGTGCTGCGCTATGCGCAGGTCCTCCTCGACGTCTATCACGGGCGCAGCAGTGCCTTTCCCGCCGAGCTCGTCCGCACGTTCTTCACGCGCCAACATCTGCCAAGAACCTCGGACTGGGCCCTCGGCTGGGATACGCCAACCAAGGGCGCATCGTCGTCGGGTCAGCACTTCTCGGAGCACTCCGTCGGTCATCTCGGTTTTACCGGCACCTCGCTGTGGATCGATCTCGATCGCGAGTGCATCGTGGTCATGCTCACCAACCGCATCCACTTGGTTGCGAAGCGGAGCCAATACAAGCTGCGACCCTTGATCCACGATCTCCTGCTCGAATCGTTCCTGGCGGACGCATGACGCTGCGCCACGTCCATTTCGTCGCGATCGCGGGCACGGGCATGGGCTCTCTCGCAGGCTTGCTCAAGGCACGCGGGATCGAGGTCAGCGGCTCGGATGAGAATCTCTATCCGCCGATGAGTACCGCCCTCGAACGCTGGGGAATCTCCATCTTCCAGGGTTTTGCTCCGGAACACGTGCAGGCGCGCCGGCCAGACCTCATCGTGATCGGCAACGCGGTGCGCCCGACGAACCCCGAAGCCCAAGCGGCGCTCCAAAGCGGGGTACGTTGTCTTTCCTTTCCCGATGCCCTGTATGAGCTCGCCATCGCAGGCAAGCACTCCGTCGTGGTTGCCGGAACCCACGGCAAGACCACCACCACGAGCCTCGTCGCCACCTTGCTGCTCGAGACCGGGCGCGATCCGTCGCTGCTGGTGGGCGGCATCGCCGAGAACTTTGGCGGAAGCTTTCGCGAGGGGAAGGGACCGCATTTTGTCGTCGAGGGGGACGAGTACGACACGGCCTTCTTTGACAAGACGCCGAAGTTTCTGCACTACGGCGCTCGCACGGCGGTGATCACCTCTGTCGAGTTCGACCACGCCGACATCTACCGCGACCTCGATCATGTAAAGCAGGCTTTCCGGGCCCTCGTGGCTCGCATGCCGAAGGACGGGACCCTGGTCGCGGCGATCGATCATGCGGGCGTGCGCGATGTGATCGAGAAACCGCCCTGCCGAGTGGTCCCCTATGGCGTCGACGACGCGGGCAAGGGCGGAGAAGGTCCGAGGCTCGGGTTTCGGGCCAGCGCGCTCGAGCTGACACCTCGAGGCACGCGCTTCCTGATTGCTCGAGATGGCAGGCCCCTCGCCAGTGCGCTCGTACCACTCGACGGCCGACACAATGTGGAAAACGCAATGGCTGCGATTGCAGTTGTCGATGCGCTCGGCGTCCCGCCTGCCGAAGCGATCGCAGCGCTCCCTGCCTTCCGCGGTGTGAAGCGCCGCCAGGAAGTGCGCGGCGAGGTGCGGGGGATCGTCGTGCTCGACGATTTCGCGCATCATCCGACGGCGGTGCGGGAGACCGTTGCGGCAGTGCGCGCACGCTACAAGGGTCGTCGATTGGTCGCCGTGTTCGAGCCCCGCACCAACACGAGCCGGCGCAAAGTCTTCCAGGCCGATTACGCCACGGCCTTCGACGGTAGCGATCTCGTGGTGATCGCAGCAGTGCCCGACGTTCCGCTCTATAGCGCAACCGGCGAGGTCACCGAGCGGTTTTCCGCCGAGGAGCTGGTGCGCGATCTGGCGAGCCGCGGGACTCCAGCTCGAGCGATCGAAGGCACAGACACGATCGTGGACTGGCTGTGCGGCGAGCTTGCCCCGGGCGACGTGGTCCTCGCCATGAGCAACGGCGCCTTCGGCGGCTTCTGGGACAAACTCCTTTCGAAGCTCCGCGGGGATCGCCTCGGGCGATGACCCTCTCGCGCGTGCTTGCGGTGGGCGCGCATCCCGACGACGTCGAGTTCTATGCCGGCGCGACGCTGGCAAGCCTTGCGCAGCAGGGGGCGGACGTCCGAATCGTGATCTGCACCGACGGAGCCCGGGGCGGGAGCGGCGGCGCGGAACTCGCCGCACAGCGCAGGGGCGAAGCGGAGCGTGCGGCTGCGGCCCTGGGATGCGCCAGGCCCAGATTTCTCGGGTACGCCGACGGCGAGCTCGCGAACGACAATGCGTTGCGCCGCGACCTGGTGCGCGAGATCCGAACGGCGCGCCCCGAGCTGTTGCTCGCCCACGATCCCACGACGCTCTGGACCCCAAGAGGCGGGCTCGCTCGCCTCGGTCACAGTGATCATCGTGCGGCGGGTGAGGCTGCGCTGGATGCGCTCTACCCGCGATCGCTTCTCGGAAGCTTCTACCCCGAGCTCGCCACGCAGGGATTGGCGCCCTGGATCGCGCGCGAGCTGTGGCTATTCGACACCGCCGCCCCCGATCACTTTCGAGAGGTCGCAGCAATGCGAGAAGCGAAGCGCGAGGCTCTTCTCTGCCACGCGAGCCAGAATCCGACCGGTCTCGCAAGTGACGCGGACTTCGAAGCCGAAGCGCTGCGCGAACGGGCAGGCTTTGCGGCCGAGGGATTCCGCAGGCTTCAGCTCTACTGAACGCGCAGTCCGCAAGGCCTACGCAGGCGATCTCCGATCAATAACCGTCGACGTCTACCACGGCTTGGGCAAAGGGCTGCGGGGCTTCCTGGGGCAAATTGTGCCCGATTCCGCCTTTGATGGTCCGGTGCGTATATTTGCCCGAGAATTTCTTGGCGTAGGAACTAGGCTCCGGATGTGGTGCGCCGTTGGCGTCACCTTCAAGGGTGATGGTCGGCACCGTGATGACCGGACTTCCGGCAAGCTGTTTTTCCAGATCATCGTATTTCGGTTCGCCTTCGGCCAAGCCGAGTCGCCAGCGGTAATTATGGACCGCGATCGCGACATGATCGGGATTGTCGAAGGCTTTTGCGCTACGAAAAAATGTCGCCTCATCGAAGTCCCACTTTGGCGAAGCCAGTTGCCAAATGAGCCTGGCAAAATCGTGCCGGTATTTGTCGTAGCCGGCCCGGCCGCGTTCCGTGGCAAAATAGAATTGGTACCACCATTCAAGCTCGGCCTTTGGCGGCAACGGCATCTTGCCGGATTCCTGGCTGCCGATCAGGTAGCCACTCACGGAGACCATGGCCTTGCAGCGCTCCGGCCAGAGCGCCGCGATGATGTTGGCCGTTCGCGCACCCCAATCAAAGCCGGCGAGGGTCGCCTTCTCGATCTTGAGCGCGTCCATGAGAGCGACGATGTCGACAGCGACCACCGACGGCTGGCCATTCCGGACCGTCTCATTTGAAAGAAAGTGCGTCGAGCCATAACCGCGCAGATACGGGACGATGACCCTATAGCCCGCCGAGGCCAGCGAAGGCGTTACGTCGACAAAGCTATGAATATCATAGGGCCAACCGTGCAGAAGAATTACGACAGGACCATCCGGGGGGCCGGCTTCCGCGTATCCAACATCCAAGACGCCGGCAGGGATCTGCTTGAGTGATGCGAAAGACGTGTTCGTTCCCGGCTTGATCGGGCTCAGCGCCGGCGGGTCGAGCTTGCTGGATTGTGCGTCCGCAGAGCCGAGCATGACGAGCTCGGCGGCAGCAATGGTCATGGCGGCATTGCGCAAAAAGCGGCGGCGATCATGGTTGATTTCTTCAGACATTTGTCGCTCTCCAATCGGACTGGACTCAAGACCTTTCGCCCCGATACCAGGACCTCCGTACGATGGATCATGGAGGCGACGCCGCGCCACCCGAGGGCGGCCGACGAAAGAGCGCGCAGTAGGGGGGATGAGCCGGCCCAACGGGTTCGTCGCCGCCGGACCACGGGCCGCTTGTGCTGGGTGCTTCGATCGGATCCTGACGCTGCGCTACGGAGTGGCGACAGGCACACCCTCGGCGAGACCCTTGGGCATGGCGTCCTCGAGTCTGCGCACCGGGTGTTCGCGCGTGTCCTCGGTCGCGTTCGGCGGCTCGTCGATATCGCTCACCGAGAAGTTGATGGCAATCAAGATCGTGAAGTCGTCGTGCTTCGCGCGACCAATCTCGGGTCCCAGCTTGGCCATGAGCTCCCCGCTCTGGGGGTCGAGCTCGGCGACCTCGAGCTCCACGAGTCCGCGATGGCGTATCCACTTGAAAAGAGCGATCTCCGGTGCCGGTAAGGAGACGACCGGAGCCTGCATGGCTGGAGAGCCCACCAGGGTCTCGCCGCGATCGGTCCCGAGGACGGTCGCGAGCACGATGAGTTTGAGCTCGGGCGCGTCGGAGGAGAGGTGCACGCCGCGCTCCCGGAGCCTCTCCTGCACGACCTCCTTTGCGAACGCCAGATTTCCGGCTTGACCGACGAGCTCGACGTCGACTCGGCGGCCGCCGAGTTGACTGAGATCGAGCTGGGCGATGGCGCGGTCGAGGGAGCGCACGAGGAGAAGCTGGCTCGTGGCAGAAGGCTCCTGCGGGGTGAGCACGATGGAATGAGCGCAGGCACCTGTAAGCAGCAAGCACCCCGCCCACGCCACCTGTGAGGCTCGTATCGCGCGACTGGAGCGCACGGCGAAGCTGCTCGCAAGGAGCGCCCCTAGAGCCTTCATGGGTCTTTCGAAGCGACTCACCGGTCTGGTCTTCCTCCCCACTCCGGCAGAACCCGCCGAGATCGTCTCGGAAGACCAGGGCGATCCCTTGAATCGAGTGTCCGCCTACACGTCGAGCCCGACCGCGCGCATGAGCGCCAGGGCGTTGCTCTTCTGTACGACGCCGGGACGCAGGCGGAAGTCGAAGAACATCCGGCCGTCCCGGAGCTGGTCCTCGAAGTGGACGTTCGCTGCGCGGGGCGCGAGGGCGTCGGAAATCCGCGCGAGGGCAAGGTCGTGCGTGGTGACGAGGCCAATGGCTCCTCGCTCCACGAAACCGCGCACCACGGCCTCGGCACCGATCCGCCGGTCATGGGAGTTTGTGCCAGCGAGGATCTCGTCCAGCAAAAAGAGTAAGGGAACTCCTTCCGACGCTCGCTCCACCAGGTGGCGCAGGCGCGTAATCTCCGCATAAAAGCGTGAGCTTCCGGTTTCGAGGGAGTCCTGGATCCGAATCGATGCTCCGAGGGTGAGGGGCGAAAGGCGCAGCCGATGCGCGCAGACCGGAGCTCCCGCCAGGGCAAGTAAGGCATTCGTGCCGACACTCCGCAAGAGAGTGCTCTTGCCGGACATGTTGGATCCGCTGACCACGAGTACGCGCAGCTCTGCGCCCAGGCGCAGGTCATTGCGCACGCAGCGCGAGGCGGGCAACAGGGGATGGCCGAGCCCCTCACTTTCGAAGAGGGCTCCTCCGTCCACAATCTCCGGAAAGGGATGCTCGGGGTGCTCATACGCGAAGCCCGCCAGTGCGCAAAGAGCCTCGATCTCTCCCACGGTCGCGAGCCACTCTGGTACCGCCGCGCCGCACGCCGCCCGCCAGGCGTCGATGGCGCGCGTCAGCTGGGTGGCCCAGAGCACGAGCGCAGCGAGGGGTGCGAAGAGTTGGTTGCGACGCGCATCCAAGAGGTCGACAAACAGGCGCAGTCGTGCGACGCGCCGAGATGGAGGGACGCCTCCCGTGTCGAGCGTCCTGCGCAGCGAGACCAGCTTTTCCGACTCGAAATGCTCGGACTCAAGGCGTGCCAGAAGTTCCCCGAGCAGCGCAAGATCGCGACACGGTCTTTCCACGCCACGCGCGATTTCGGTCGTTCGCCCGCGTGTGGCCGCTCCGAGCGCGCCTTCGAGGGCGACGACTCCAAGGAAGGGGATCGCGTTCCACGCGCCCGCGAGCCAGGCGCCGAGGGCCGCGAGAGCCGAAGCGCCAAGCACAGCGCTGGCAATGCGGAGCCCGAGATGGACCGAGGGAGCCGGCGCGACAGCCCAGCGCGCGAGCGCCTCCGGCGCGAGGCCGGCCCGAACCTCCTGCCCGAGGAGGGCCAGCTCTTCCCGAAGATCGAGGCGCGGCGCGAGTTCAGCGATGGCAACTTGACGCGCGCGCACCTCCTCGGGCGATGCTGGGGCGCACAGCCACGCGGCGAGCGTGTCCTCGCCGGCGCGGGTGCGCGCCGTGCAGAGGAGCTCAAAGAGCGAGCCACGGCCGAACACATCGAGGTCGGCGGAGTAGAGGTGATCGCTCGTCAAGAAGCGTTCTCCCGGCTCGCCCTCGCCGATCCAGCGGGCCTCGAGGCGAGCGATCCCTCGTTCGTAGAGGGCGGCGGCTCGCTCGCTGCGCCTGCGTGCGCGGATGGCACGATCGTGGAGGACGACGAGGAGGACAAAGAAGAGCGCAGGCGGGAGGAGCGCCAGCGGGGGCGCCGTGCCTCGGATGAACACGAACCAAGCCCCTGCCGCCGTCCCCAGAAAGACAAGAAGGCGCCCATGCGAAAGCCAGCGCTCGCGGCGTACAAGTTCGAGCGCTGCCCGGCGCCGCGCGGCAAGGCGCTGCGCATATTCCACCGCGGGCTCCGGGGTGGCCGATCTGTGCTGCGGCTCTGCCGGCGCCCGCAAATTCACGGGAAAACCAACAACCGGGACCCGCGCCCTGCGGGTTGCGCGCGGCGGATGGCGTCTGCGACGAAGGCGCGCGCCGAGCTCACCGCAGCGATGAGCTCGTGTCCGCTGGCCAGCCCTGCCGCCACCGCCGCAGCGAGCGCGCAACCCGTGCCATGCACGGGGGGCCCAGCGATGCGCTCCCCACGGAGCCACCTAATGCTGACACCCTCGCCCTCCCGGCGCGCCAGGCAGTCGTCGCAAGGGCCGTCGCGATGGCCGCCCTTCACCAGCGCAGCCCCGGCCCCGAACCCGG
>Ga0074046_10000846_pt1 | contig 28209 bp, 33 predicted proteins | sample BogForMeECP23OM3_FD_94441 | JGI IMG/M metagenome (GOLD analysis project Ga0074046, IMG submission 94441) | Bog forest soil microbial communities from Calvert Island, British Columbia, Canada - Bog Forest MetaG ECP23OM3 | ecosystem: Environmental > Terrestrial > Soil > Wetlands ... | reverse complement strand
GAGTCCAAAGGCCCCGGTAGCGGGATCGGTCACATCCACCGAATTGACCAGCAGCGCGCTATGGTCTTCGCCGAAACCCGCGATTCGTACGCTCCCGTCTGGGCCGCGCACGATTCCAGGTATCAGCGGCAGAGCATCCACCAATGTAGCTGGGCGTAATGGAGTGTCTTTGGCTTTCGTAGGAGCCAAGGTCGTGGGGCCGCTTGAGGTTTCGGTTATCGGATTGGACGCTTCGCCTTTGACTTCCACGGTCTGCTGACTCAACGGTGCGGCACTCAGCACAACATCGACATCCTGGACAGCATTTCCCTCGCTAACTTCTAAAGCGGTCTCGGTGCGCAGGTAGCCTTTCTTCTGAATGGTCAGCGAATAGGTTCCTGGAGCGTTGATCATGAGCGCCACTTTCCCGGTAGCGCTTGTGCTGAAAGTATTTACAAGCTTCCCGCTGGCACGAACTTCAACCGTTGCACTGGGCACCGGCAGGTTCTTTTCGTCGATCACCGAGAGGTTGATTACCCCAGTGCGGAAGTCGCTGGTTCCAGAAGCGCCGGCGACGCCGCAGATTGCCATACATATCAGGAATGCGACTGCGCCCGCCTTGCGGAGGAGGACCGACCACAATCGATGTCCAATCCTGGCAGTTTTCATTCGCATGCGTGTGGCCAGAAAAGATGCCCATCTTAACGTTACGATGATCTTCCTCTGGGCTGACAAGCATCTTTCTTCGCTAAGTTCCATTTGGAATATGGGAATAGCGGCGCGGGTTTGTCGATTGCCAGTAGAACTTTGCTCCCTCAAAGAGGTACGGAGTGGAGTTTCCCCGGCATCGGGTAGCCGCGGCTTTTGGATGCCCTGGTTCCAAAAAATATAGTTGCAGGAACTGCTTCTATTGTAACAAGGGAAGGCGCACTGATTGATATTTCCATGGCCTCAATTAACCCTGCAAACTTTCGCCGTCTGGTTCTGATCGGGACAGTCTGAGGTTTCTTGCGGTCAACGAAGCCGCAATCCGGCACTATGGCTACTCTCGAGAGGAATTCCCCGCAGTGACGATTGCAGACATCAGGCCAGAGGAGGACATTCCCAAGTTGATGGACTCAGTATCCAAGAGAGTGCCCGGTCTGAGCGAAGCCGAACTTCACAGGCACCGGAAAAAGGATGGGACCGTCATACTTGTTGAGATCACCAGCCACCCGATTAGCCTAAGCGGACAAGGCGCCGAATTGATTCTTTCCCATAATGTCACGCAGCAGCAACGGTATCGCCTGGGATTACGAACTCCTCATTGACCTGGATCTCTACATTTCGTCGCTCCTGTGGCGGAAGAAAGTGCAGTAGACTGGCACAGTCGGCTCCGTCCCCGCCGATCCATCTCGACCTTACGGCAGTCCTGGTGCACGGCTTGGAGGGTCGCCCGCTTTGTTCGCAAAATGCTTCCGACAGGCATGAAAAGGAAATGGAACTCGAGGTGAATTGCTATTCCGGACGGAAGGCAGACGAGCGGCCTGTTCGTTTTCGACTCGACAAGCGTGACTACACGGTCGAGGAAATCCTGGACCAGTGGTATAGCCCGGACGATGCGTTTTATAAGGTCCGCGCCCAGGATGGCAACGTCTATGTCTTGCGGCAGCAAACGTCGGATGGATCTTGGCATTTGGCGGCATTCCGGCAATCGACATAGCGGCGCAGAACGGAGAAATGTTTGGATCTCTATTCCATGGCGGCTGCGGGAGTTCTGGTTCTGCACCTCCTCTTCATCCTGTGGGTCGTGTTCGGAGCTCTTTTCACCCGCCGTCGACCGCTGCTGCGCTGGTTTCACATCGCCTCATTGATCTATGGCGTCTTGCTCGAAATCCTTGAGTGGTCTTGCCCGCTGACCCCACTGGAAAATTGGCTCCGGGGCCGCGCCGGGATCCCCACGTATCAGGGCGGGTTTCTGCTGCACTGCTTGGACGCGGTCGTCTATCCGGATGTACCTCCATCGTTGCTCGTCCTCTGCGCCGTTGCCGTTTGCCTGTTCAATCTCGGCATCTACGCAGTACGCTTCCGGCGCCGACGCGTTGCGGGCTGGTAATCGTGACAGAAGGCGAACTCCCGCTCCGCAGTAACGCTAGAATGCTCAGTGGGGAAAACAGCTATGGCAATTTACCTCGTGCAGCATGGAGCGGCCAAGGCGGAGGCCGAAGATCCCCAGCGAAGCTTGACCGACGAGGGAAGGCGAACGGTTGAGCGCATAGGCGAGCATCTCGCCAAGTGTGGCGTGGCTCTCGATCGTATCGAACACAGTGATAAATTGCGGGCGCGGCAGACTGCCGGGATTCTGGCGGCGAAACTCCATCCCGTATACGGGACCGTGCAGGTTTCGAGCTTGGCGCCCAACGATGATGTCGAGCCGACTCGCATGCGCCTTAATCAGGAAACCGGGACCGTCATGCTTGTGGGACATTTGCCGCACCTGAGCCGGCTCGTCTCGCGCCTGTTTGCACTTCAAGCAGACCACATGCTCGTGCGGTTTCAGATGGGTGGCGTCGTGAAACTCGAATGGGACGCTGGCTGCTGGGTGCTTTGTTGGATGTTCACCCCCGAACTGCTATCCTGCTAAGGGTACTTAAGCGGGTCCGAAGCTCGGTCTGCATGCAAAGGTTCATCGCCGGAGTCACTTCTCTGAAGACCGCCAACATAGACTCGACCAGGTCAACACCCGTTGCGCTCGCCACGTCCGTCTCGCTCCACGGGTAGTAGATCTGAAATCCCGCCCAGTGGCTCTCGGGGGCGGAGTTAAGCACCCTGCGAAGCTTCAACACGCCGGGGAACTTCTCCCCGGAAAAATCGTGCGCGCCGAATTCCCAGCTGCCTGCGTGTATTCGGAAGCCCTCTCGAAGAATCAGTCGCCCCAGCTCCCGCTCCATTGGCCCCTTTGGAGTAAGCCTCCTGACCAGTCGGTGCCAGTCCCAATCCGGCCGCAACTTGCACTCGCGGTATTCGCGCGGAGCCCTGATATACCCGCGTTCGACCTGCATGCCGCACTTGAACAGCTGCTCCTCCGTGTCAACCATGATGAAGAACTTCGAGCAGCCGAAGCTGACGTGCGCGGATTCCGGCTTGGCTGCGCGATTCGCTCGCGGCAAGTACCCGATCCACCGCCAATACATGCCGCGGCCCCACCGTTCCGTAACAAACGGTTCACCGAATTCCGCTTCCAGCGCCAGCTTCAGAAGTCGAGTAATGCGCTCATGCTCCTCGAGTTTTCCGACCCGAATGCCGCGCTGGAAATCCAGGAACTCCGTTCGAAATCCAATGGCCGCCGGAGGTACCGCTGTGCTCGCACATGCGGATGTACGCATCTAGCAGAACGGCCTCCTCGCCTTTCCCGTATTGTAGCGGGCACCCCGCCTCCTCGGCGGGCTACCGGGTCCAGCTCTATCTTGGATGGCCAATGGGAATCAAATAGAGCGGCAGGTATTCGCGGGGCAGGGAGAGAGCCTTTTGCACCTGGTCATCATAGAAAGCGCCGACGGGTACTCCTCCAAGCCCCAGCGTGACGGCTTGTAGCAGCATATTCTGAGCCGCGTGGCCCGCTTCCAGATGAACGTACCGCGGACCGCGCTCGTGACCGTACTTGCGTTCGGTCCGCTCATACACGGCAGTGATAACGAAGACTGCGGGCGCCTCTCGAATACAGTCCTGCTCCAAGGAAGCGCGATAGAGCGCAGGCCTGAGGTCGCCCTCAGAATGCAAGTCGAGTCTGTGTTCGCGGGGATCGTAATGATAGAAGCCCCTGGCGGTGACCACATAGAGCTCAAGCGGATAAAGCGCGCCTGCCGAGGGCGCGGTGCGTAATCCATCCGGATGCGTGATTCCCTGCGCGGCCCACAATAGTTGCGACAGTTCCTGCTCCGACAGCGCCAGGGCAGCGAACTCACGAAGAGAGCGACGCCGGGCCAGCGCTTGTTCCAGTGTTATTCGGCCGGTCAGGTCCGGTGGTGGCAAAGTGATTCGGGATTTTGCTTTTTCTTGCACTGGCGAGACTTTCACTTCCCCTCCTTGCCTTGCGCTCTGGCAAGACCCCACACCTGTAACCGTCGCGAATAGCAGCAACCCCGCACACATGCCTTCAGCAATGTTCATGACACTCCTTGCTGACGACGGCTTTTGACTCGTGCTGCGCCTCGAAACTCTGGATTCTTCCGCAGCCTCCAAGCACCTCCGCGGATGACGGACAGAACCAGCAAGGAAAGCAACTCACGCCACACACGGATGGCTGCCTTCAGCGACCTCAGACCCGTCGGCTGTTGGAGGGCCTTTCGGAAAAATGCGAAACTCGACAAGGCCGCAGGAACCTCAGGTCAAGCTTGACGGCAAATCCATCCTTTCTTAATTCTGATCCCGCATTTTGCAGCTTTCAACAAGAACGCATAGAGCGCGCGTCCAAACATTCCCAAATGGGACGTCTAACTCGATGCTCTACCGAGCATCCCTCCAGACACCGGCAATCGCGCAGTTGCACTGAGGACAACACCCCGCGCAGAGCTTGTTCTTCCCAAAACGGGCGAGCAACAGATTTGTTGTATGCCTGAAGTTCAACTCAACCGCAGTGCGAAGGCGTACTACTTCCGCCGTAAAGCGGCGCGGGAGCGATACCAGACGGGGCCCACTGCCTGTAAAAAAATGCGCGCAGTGACAGGACCGATATGCCTGAACTCTTGCAGCCTGCAAGAGAGCTCTTTGGGCGTTCTTGCCTGATTGAGAAGCTCGGTCATCGTGCCATAGCATTGCTTGAGTTCCCGGGCGACATCAAGGAGCTTTGTCGCAGTGGAAAAATCGTAGCGCCCGTAGTGCGCCTGATCCAGGAGCCGTACGAGTCCATCCCATCCCGCGCGGATAATGGCATCCGGGCTCACGACTCCGGCCCTGACAAACTCCAAGTAGGCTCGCTCCGCAATTTCCTGTTGAATCGGCTTCCCGAAAAGAAGGCAGGCCAAGAACCACTTGAAGAGCTCTTCTTCCTTTTTAGGAAGGCACCAATATGCGGCACTGACTCCGTCGACATTGCGGCGAACGTAACGGTTGGCGCTGGCTGAAAGGGTTGGCCCAAGTAACATTGGCCAAACTGGGGTTTGGGACCGCAAAAGCGGGGATCGCATCAGAGGCTACGACGGTACACGCATCCACGCCGTTGATTCTCTCGCAGGAGCTGACGGCTGGAGCGTAGCTCATGTCCCGGCCCTTCTTATTTGCCTGCACCAATGATGAGAACTGATCTTTACTCCGAGGTGGGCGCCTCCGCAGCAGGTGGTAACAGCAGCTCCTTTCGCAGGGAAGACGCACGCAGCTGTCGCCGATACACAAACGCAGCCGCAGCCGAAATTGCCTCGGCTAAACCGGCAGGCGTAGCATTGGATTGGAAAAGCAGCTGCACTGAGACAAATGCTCTTAAATCCGGCACTGGCGACAAAGTCAACTAACCTGTACAAGAAGCCCAACCACAGGAATTGTCGTCGAATTTGTATTACTGTGCTTTTCTCGGTGCTGGCCGGCGCATTTGCCCTCGCTCAAAGCGATGAAGATAGTTTTCGTCAACGGCGCGACGAAATGGTACGGACGCAGATTGCCGCGTCACGTTGGGGCGGAGCAGAAGCCGTACGCGACGCGCGTGTACTCGAAGCATTTCGGGAAGTACCGCGGCACAGATTTGCGCCCGCCGAGCTGGCACCCCACGCCTACGAAGACCGCCCTTTACCGATCGGCTATGGGCAGACCATCTCACAGCCCTATATAGTGGCCAAAATGACGGAGCTCGTTGAGCCGAAGAAAGACTACCGCGCACTGGAAATTGGCACGGGGTCCGGCTACCAGGCTGCCATACTGTCTCGCCTGGTAGCAGAAGTCTACACAATCGAGATCGTGGAACCGTTGGGCGCAGCCGCTCGGAAGCGCCTGGCTGATCTCGGATACAGGAATGTTGACGTGCGCATCGAGGACGGTTACTACGGCTGGCCGGAGAAAGCGCCTTTCGACTGCATCGTGGTAACGGCTGCGGCGAATCACATCCCGCCGCCGCTGATCGAGCAGCTCAAGCCCGGCGGGCGGATGGTGATCCCGGTTGGAAACCCCTTCCAAACGCAAACGCTCGTGCTAGTGAGCAAGGGCACCAAAGGCTCGCGCGATATCCGAGTGCAGGACATCATGCCGGTGGTGTTTGTGCCTCTGGTCGGCGGGCTGGACAGAAAGTAAGCCGGCAACTTGAAGAACAGGCTGCGTTGACAGGTAGGCGTCTGATGAGCCGCTGCGTTGATCTGTTTCCGCCCGTGGTCGGGTTTCTCCCAGCATGAGGCGCCGGGAAGCAGTGCTTTTTCTAGTCTCGGCTGCGGTGCTGGCCGATGAGGTGGTGCTTGTGCGCGCCTTCTCTGTCGGCCTATGGCATCACTTCGCCTACATGGTGATATCGATTGCGCTGCTCGGCTTTGGTGCGAGCGGCACGCTGCTGGCGGTGTTGGCGCGAGCAAGAACGCAGTGGGGTACCGGATACACGTCGCCCATTCCTCGCGTGGCCTGGCTTGCGGCCGCCGTGCTGTTCGCGTTGACGCTGCCAGTATCGTTCGATCTCGCGCAGAAGATACCTTTCGACCCGTTTCTCATAGTCTGGGAACGGCAGCAGTTTTTCTATCTGGGCTGCTACTACTTAGTACTGTTTGTGCCGTTCTTCGCGGCGGCCACCGTGATTGGCCTCGCGCTGATCACCGAATCGGACGAAAGCCCTCGGCTTTACTTCTACAACCTCATCGGTTCAGCGGCAGGCGCGGCGCTCGGCGTGGGGCTCTTAGAGATCGTACCGGTAGAGCACGCTGTGCTGGCTATCACCGGGCTGGCGCAGGCTGGTGCCGTATTCGCCCTGCTCGCTGTGGCGACGCCACGAGCAGCGCAAGGTAACCGGCGAATTGCGGTACTCGCCGTGGTGCCAATGGCGGCGTTGATCTACTATGCAATCCACCCGCCGGAGGTGCGACTCTCCCAGTACAAGGGGCTCAGCTATGCGCTGAACCTCCCCGGAGCACGCCGCGTAGCCACGCTTTCAAGTGCGATGAGTCGCGTCGATGTTGTCGCGAGCCCAGCCATTCGCCAAGCACCGGGGCTCTCGCTGGTCACGCCGCCAGAAGCCGCGATACCGCCCCAGCTGGGCCTGTTTGTGGATGCGGAGTCCGCCGGAGCCGTGACCAGGTTCGATGGCGATACTGGCAAGCTCGCCTACCTCGACTGGATGACTACGGCGGCTCCCTATTACGCGATGGCAGACTCGCCCCGAGTGTGTGTCCTGGGATCGGGTGGCGGGGCAGCCGTCCTCTTGGCGCTGCGTCACGGGGCGCAGCACGTGGATGCCGTCGAACTGGATGCCAATGTAGTAAGGCTGGTCCGCGAAACATTCCACAACTTCAGCGGTGCCCTCTACGATCGATCTGATGTGAGCGTCCATGTCGCCGAAGCGCGCGCTTTCGTGGAAGCCGCGTCCACGCAATGGGACATGATTGACCTTTCGCTAGTGGACTCGTTTGCCGCCGCAGCCGTCGGCCTAGGTGCTGTCAATGAGAGCTACTTGTACACGCAGGAGGCCTTCGAGACCTACCTGCGACATCTGCGCCCCGGAGGCTTTTTGGCGGTGACGCGCTGGGTGCGCGAGCCACCACGTGACGAGTTAAAACTCTTCGCCACCGCGATCGCTGCGTTGGAGCGCATGGACCGGCGGCCGGCAGAACGCTTAGTGCTGGTGCGGAGTTGGGCAACCGTAACGCTCTTAGTGAAGCGGGAGCCGTTCACCGCACCTGAATTGATAAGACTGCGCCATTGGGCCGAAGAGCGTTTGTTCGACACGGCTTATCTCCCCGGCATTGCCCCGGGCGAGGGAAATCGGTTCAACGTGCTCGCGCGCGACTCTTATGCCGAAGCCGCCGACGCCTTGCTGGCCGGAGGCGCCCGGCGAGATCGTTTTTTTCGCGAGTATGCGTTCTTCTTGCAGCCAGCGAGTGACGACCGCCCGTATTTCTTCCATTTCTTCCGCTGGCGCGCCCTGCCTGTGATGCTCAGCACCGCAGGCTTTGCCTGGATCCCATTTGTCGAGTGGGGCTACCTGATCCTGGTGGCAACGCTGATCCAAGCAGTATTGCTCGGGGGCTTGTTTATCATGTTGCCCCTGGTTCTGTTGCGGCGCCACACGGGACTGACCGAGGCTGTGCCATCGCGTTTGCGATCCGACTGGAGTTCCAGGTTGCTTGTTCTCGTCTACTTTCTGGCCCTGGGTATTGGTTACTTGTTCGTGGAGATGGCGCTGATCCAACGGTTGGTGTTCTTTCTGGCCAACCCTGTTTATGCGGTAGCGGTCGTGCTGGCGGGACTCCTACTTGTATCGGGTTTAGGCAGTGGATGGGCTGCCCGGCGGCTGCGGGATAGAAGCTCGGCGGCGCGGCTTGCTTGCGGGGCGGCACTTGCCGTGGCCGCCATCGCCATCGTGTACGCGTTTGCGCTACGTGCGGCGCTTATGCCTTTACTCGGTTGGTCGCTCGCCGCGCGCATGGTGGTAGCGTGCGTGGCGATGTTGCCACTGGCAGCCATGGGTGTGCCCTTTCCGTTGGGACTGCGTTACCTCGGCCGCAGCCATGCAGAACTCCTACCCTGGGCTTGGGCAATCAACGGCTGCGCCTCGGTGGTGGCCACTTCGCTGGCGACTTTGCTCGCGTTGGGGGCTGGACTCGTTACTTTGCTGGTTGCCGCGGCAGCGTGCTACATCGTTGCAGGACTAGTGGCGCGCCAGTGGCAGCCTCTTCCGGACGCGTGATCGCAGACGTGGTGACACGGCCGGCCTTTGCTTCCGCAGTAGCGCGTTCCGTCAACGTACAACCGTGGCCCCTTTCGGTCGGCTGCTTGGATGCAGCCAGCTTGCTGGCGGAGCAGCCGGTCAGCGTCCAGCTCCGCTACCTGCACTGTGGCGTCAAGCATTTTTTCCTGACAGGGAAGAATGCTCGACGCCGGACAGTTGACACACAACTCACAAAAGATCCGCGACCCGACCACACAGAATTCGAGCCCTAACCAGGCAGAACTCGATTCCGTTCCCGGGTTGAACCCGCCCGGCCCGGGGTCTAGAATCCTTCCCATCGATCTTTCGGCCGTGGGGAGGCAAGTATGCCCCAGTACGAGTTTTTCTGCCACGCCTGCAACCGGCCCTTCTCCAAGACGCTTGCTCCCACCGAAGGCAAGGAAGGCTATGTTGTCTGCCCACACTGCGGCACCGATGAAGTGGAGCAGCGATGGAGCAGAAGCGAGTCCTATGGGCCTATTGCCGAGCAAGGGAGTAGGACGAGATCGATGTGGGACAAGACCGGGCATTTCATGCCACAGGGTTGCTCGAGAGCCAGGCGCTGCGCCCCCAAGGGCTCGCAGCACGGAGGTCGCTATGCCAACAAAGAAGCTAAGAGAGTTTCTCGATGGTCAGGGCATTAAGTATGTGACCGTCTCTCACCCGGTCGCATACACCGCCCAGGAAACCGCAGCACTAACGCACGTACTAAGCCAGGAGCTGGCGAAAACGGTGATTGTGAAGATCGATGGCGCGTTGGCCATGGCTGTTCTTCCCGCTTCGTACGAGGTCGACCTTTCTCGTTTGCGAGCAGCAACCGGAGCAAGAACCATTAGTCTCGCCAAGGAAAAAGAATTCAAAGACCAGTTCCCGGAGTGTGAAATCGGAGCCATGCCGCCCTTTGGAAACCTGTACGGGATGGCTGTTTTTGTGGACGAAAGCCTAGCCAAGGACAAAGAGATAGCGTTCAACGCTGGCTCGCACAACGAGTTGGTCCGACTTTCCTACGACGACTTCGAACGATTGGTCAAGCCAACGGTCCTGAAGTTTTCGGGTCCACGAGATGTGGAGCCGCGCGGAGCATGGCACCTTTGAAAGCCGCTTCTTGAACTTGCTATGCCGGGCGGCACGAGGCGAAGACAACGCACTTTCAAGTTCACCAACGATAAGATACCGCAAGATGATTTTTTCTCAGGAGACCAGGGACCAGGGCAGACGGCACGCAGTCGTGACCCATCATCGAGGAGACGGAGATGCGCTTTGACAATTTCTCTTTCGGCTCCCTCCAGATCGACGGCAGCACCTATGAGCATGACGTGGTCATCGACCGCGGGGAGATCCGAAACCGCAGGAAAGCGCCGTCCAAGCAATTCCGCGAAGATTTCGGACACACACCGTTGTCCATTGAAGAGGACATACCGTGGAAATGCGCCCGGCTGGTCGTCGGCACCGGAGCATATGGCAGCTTGCCGGTGATGAAAGAAGTAAAACGCGAGGCGGAACGTCGTAAGGTCAAATTGTTGATTCTGCCGACGAGCAAAGCGATAGAGATATTGGAGAAAGACCCCGAAGACACCAACGCGATCCTACACGTGACGTGTTGAGTGAGAAACCCGGAACTTCGGGGTTTTCCGATGGGGCGCACCGCAGCCATAATTTTCGGCGAAGATAAGACGGAGACTAGCCGAATATAGGCTGCCGGCCATAAGGAGTTGTGATGAAAGACGAAATTGGCCAAATGGCAGGCGCGATCTGGCACGGTCTCCACACCCACGGTGAGCTCTCGATCGCACAGCTCAAGAAGCTGGTGGAGGGCAAGGCACCCCTCTTCGACTGGGGCCATCGGCTGGCTGGCACGCGAGGACAAAATCGTGATAACACCAAAGAAGCGATCCTTCAGCATCCGATTCAAATAAACGCCCACCGGCTCGGCCGGCCGAACCTCTGTTCCGTATGTTCCCGCGTGCCTCTTCCCTTCACCACCCGCAATTTCCGAGACCCGCATCTCCTGAATAATTCGTGCCCTCGGCACGCAGAATTCGTGACCTACCCAGCCTTCTTCCCCACAGTGTGAACGAGAATACGAAGGGCCGGGATCGGGTAACTTGCGCAGGATCTAAGTCGCACGTTCCGTTTTTCTCAAGGAGATAACGCGCTCGCTCTGGGCGGTCGACGACGCTGAACAACCTTGCTGGCCATAGAGATTCCTCCTTGGCCCGCAGTTAGGCACACCTTCAGCACACTGCGAGTCAGCAGCAAGTTGAGCTTTCAGTTGGTTGGAGAGGCGGACGGCTGATCGGCCGTCAGTCATCCATTCTGGTCGATCCCTTTTCATCGTTGCACCACCGGTGTGTTGCCTGGATATTGTCCGGATGGTCGGCTCTCCACGCTCCTCCCATTCCTTTTGGATCCTTATGATCCGGCACGATGTCGTTATAGTCGGTAAACTCTTCGTGGCATATGGGGCATATCCCTCCCTGTTCGACAATTTTGCGGTTCATCAGCTTTCGCATCTCGGCTGGTGAACGGAGTTCTCGATACCCACGCGGGTGGTGCGGATCTTCCACGCGCTGAACCCCGAGTCTTATGAGCCGGGGCCTGGGAAGGGTTTCCCGGCCACAGCACGAAGTTGACTTGTGTATCGGGCAGAATTCGTTGGGACGGAGTCTCATGGCAGGTCTCCTGCGATGCTTGGGCTAGCGTGCGAAGAGCTTCAGCGCGAGGTAGGCGGGAAACGAAAGCAGAAACAACCTATATTTCCGCGTTTTCCACAATTTCATTCACAGATATTTCGTTTTCACGCTGAGAATTGCATTGACATCAATGAAGCAACTGTTTAGTTTTGCTTGCGTCGACGGCTGAAAGGATTGGCGAAATAAAACTTGCCAGTCCGAAGTAGGCTGAGTGATCTGCTCGGCAGGGCGACCTGAAGGGCAACCGGACCCGAAAAAACCGACTGGCTCTGCGAGGAGCAGTTGGGGTTTGGAACCGCGAAAGCGGTGATCGCATCAAGGGCTGCGACGGTGCATGCATCCACGCTTTGGCTCTCTCGCAGGAGCCGATGGCTGGAGCATAACCAGTGTCGCAGCCTTTCCTATTTGCTGCGGCAGGTTGCCACTCTCCTCGGATTTGCTCGTTTTCGATGGCCAGAATATTCGTGGGCCGCTCCGATATCCGTCCTTGCACTCCTCCCAGTTTTCAACACGCATTGTGGATAAAGTTGTCAAAGGCCACCTCGACACACCGCCCCGTACGGCTTTGACCTGTTTGCATCAGCAACTGGGCGACAAGTTCTTCGGTAAAATTGCTATGCAATGCCAGTGACGACTGACCTGCAGAATCTCGGTGATGCTCAGCTATGCAGGGAGATTGCTGCGAGTATCGAGCACGCACTCAGTGACAAACGCGGAGCGTGGCGGGTATCTATCGCCGGCTCGCGGGCCAGTGAGAATTGGGAGATGCGAGTCGAGGGACCAAACGGCTTTGAACGGACGTATACTTTGGCGGGTGCTGCCGGAGAGCACAAGCCTGAGGTGATTCGCAGATTGATTCTCCAGTTGGTGCCGACCGGTTCCTCCTGACCTGCTGTTCTGGTTTGCAGCCAGACCGAACACAAAATGAGCACTTCGCAACAGGTCCACGTTCAAGCCCGAGAACCGCAAATGCGTCAGCCGCCAAATGTGAACCAGCGTCTCGACGAGCATATCCCGCGAGCGTTGAACAAGATCAAGAAACCGAGCACGGCTGAAGAAATAACAGAGTTGCTCAATCGCGACCTCGGCCCAGGAGATAGGCCTTTTCAAACGAAAGAAGTTGCGACCTGGTTGCGGAACGCTGGCGACAAAGTACTGAGTTTGTACTGGTTGGAGAATCGCCCTCGTAGGTAAAACCCTTCCTCATAGCTCGATCGTCGAGTTGTAGCCTCAAGGAGTGCGGATCGAGAATCGAGACGGATGCAGATGATGCGCCAACAGCCTGCGGTTACGGCTACAGCTGCCTAACACACCCTCACTCGAAGAGATCTGGCTGAGCAGGAGTTCGTTCGGTTTCCCGAAAGTTGCTCAAACTGACGCCCACGAGCCGATAGCGTTGTTGTGAACTACGGTCCACTCGTTCTAATCATCGACGGCGTCCGCCGTCATCGGCGAGCTCCCATGAACACGCTGATACATCTCAAAAGGCACGGCGAAGTCCATTTTCACCTGCACCCGTTACTCGAGACGTTCTCACTTATCGCGAGCTTCCTGCTAGCGGTGCTTGTCGTATCGATGCTCGTCTCGTCGGCGAGGTAAAGGACAGATCTCGCAAGCTTGATGTCCCCTCCACAAGAAGGGGGAAGAATATTGTCTCGACGGAGTTGTAACAATGTCCGGATTTCCCACGCAGAGCACTATGCGCGGACACTCCACCACTGGGTTCGGCGGCTGGAGGCCCATGCAGAGGAGGCGCGTCGCACCGCCGACGATACCGCTTACCGCATATGACGCCTCTACATGGCGGGCGCGGCGCATGGATTCAGGAGCGGTCGTCTGAACGTATAGGATTCTCTTTCGACGAAGTGTTCGTGACTCAAGTGTGTTGGCAATGCACAGCAACACCACAACAAACAAGAAAAACAGGAATGAGGCAGCGGCCAAGAGCAAGACCGGCATGGCCCACCTCTGCTGCGACGTTCCCTCGGCTGCCTTTCCGAATCCGTGAGGTCAATCACAACCGAGCATGACCTGATTATAGTACTCATCTCAACGGCTAAAGCGACGTCAGCGCATGCGGGGCTGACGACCCGGGCTCTCAGTCCACGCTGCCTCCCTGAATAACGCGGGCAATGAGGCCTTGCATGCGCTGATAGTGCGATCCCTTCCAGTAGATTCGATCACACTCCCTGCAAATGTGGAACTCGTCGTAGTGTTGGTCGGTCTTTGGTAGCAAACGATGTTGAATCGACTCTTTCGGAACCACCTGCAACGGTGCATTGCAGTGGAGACAGCGGCGAAATGGGGAAATGGATGCGAACAGATCGAAACGGCTCAGAACCTCCATCATCTGGAGCTGAGGGTGTGTTTCCCGCACCAGGTATCCGTGGATCACTATGCTGCGTTTCAATAGTCCGCGGTCCCTGGTTAGCAGAGTTCGTTGTTGGTTCGCGGAGATGCGGGCGAGTTCCTCATCGCGATAATCATTGCGATACAAGCTGTCGAAACCCAGCATTCGCAGGTAGGCTGCTAACCTGCCGAGATGGGTGTCGAGCACGAAGCGTCTTTCTCCTTTAAGCGCAGGCCGCACACGTGTGAGCGGATTGATATCGAGCGATCGGAAAATTGGGTAAACGCTGATTCGGTCTCCGTCCTTCAGGGAGCAGGAGAAGTCCACGGACTCACCATTAATCAAGATGAGACCGATTTCGGTGTGCGGCACGCCTAAAGCCTCGATCGCATCCTTGAGCGAGGCAGCGGTATCAAAGGGATGGACGAAACAAGAACCTCTCTTGGTCGGCGGGAGCAGTTCATTCAACTCCGCGTAAAATCGAAAATAAACTTGCCGCATCGGCATAGCAGGCCAGCACGGACCAAAAGAACCACGACTGCATTCTAGGTCGATAGCGCCGACGAAGACAGATTGGGAACTGGGTGGAATCGCGTTTCGGCGCCGTAATCCCTGATGATCACTTTGAAGAAGTATTGAGTCTGTGATCGCGCAGGCCTAGAATTAAAGATGAAAAGATCAATTTGCGGATCGAGTCTCGATTCGGGACTGCGATTGGCAACGTTCACTTGACCCAGTTCTGGACCTTGTTCTTCGAAGACCAACCTTGGTCTCCCCTGGTCCCCAGGAGGTGTCGTTATGCTGGGGATGAGCTTGCTTTCCTTTCTCGTTCTCACTCTCATCGGAGCAGTCCTTGCTGTTGCCTACCACAACGTTGTTCGTTATCGGTTTCTGGAGGGCAATGATGCTCTGTTCGGGAAGCTGATCGTCGGTTGGCTGGGGGCATGGCTAGGCTCACCTGTTTTCGGACACTGGCTGTGGAAGATTGAGAACGTATACCTAGTGCCCGCCATCTTGGGTGCGGCCGCGACCATCCATTTGACTGTTCTGACGGGTAAGTCGTTTGCCAAGCTTGCAACCATGAAGCCTGCTACGACGGAGGACAAGAAAGAGGAAATCCGTCCTGGCAAGCCGGCGGTAGCAGCGTAAATGGGGTTGTTGCCCATTTAGCCGCGCTGACCCGTACTGGAGCGAACACCCGGCCCGAGGGCCGGGGAGGCGGAGGCTCGCAAGCGGCTGCCTGAGGCCGCATATGCTCGAGAAGGGGGAGTCATATTGTTCCGAGAGGAAGACGAGGACCTTGAAGTACTCCCATTCGTGGATCGAGTCGAAGCCGGGCGTGTACTCGCGAGCAGGCTGTCGGCATACGCCGGTCGTGACGACGTGGTTGTGCTGGGACTTCCTCGGGGTGGCGTGCCCGTGGCGTCGGCGGTGGCGGGCGCGCTGCACGTCCCGATAGATGTTTTTGTGGTCAGCAAGCTCGGCACTCCGTGCAACAGGGAGCTCTCCATGGGCGCGGTTGCTGAGGGCGGCATGCAGGTACTCGATCTCTCGATGGTCAAGGAACTGTGCGTATCGGAAAAGGACATCCAGGAGGTGGCGGCGGCCGCGCGCAAGGAGCTTGAATACCGCGAGGAGTTATATCGCGGCGGCCGTCCACCGCTGGAGCTGGCAGGGAAAACGGTCATTCTCGTGGATGATGGCATCGCGACAGGATGCAGCATTCTGGCGGCGGCCGCAGCGATCCGTCGGCGAAAGGCCGCGCGAGTTGTGGTGGCCGTTCCGGTCGCTCCAGCCTCCGGCTGCAGCGCTATCAGAATGGAAGCAGACGAAGTCATCAGCGTGGCAGAGCCGAAACTTTTCTTGGCGGTGTCACAGTGGTATCAGGATTTCAGCCAGATCAGCGATGAAGATGTGCGGTCGCTGCTGGATCGAAGTGCCGCTTCGATACCCCGCGCTGCTTGAGTTTGCTTCGACGAGTGTCTGAATGGAGAGGAAGGAGGGTTACTATGCAAAGGACTGCGAAGAAGCGTGCCCAAGGCGGTAGAACGAAACGAAACCGCACGATTGTCCAAACCAGAGCCGTCGCCGCGGCTGGCATGATCCGCCAGATCGGCAAGGATTGGGCTCGCCATTGGAATGCAGGGGAGTTGCCGGAAATGTTGCCTGCGCCATCCAGCACATATCTACCCACCTCAGCATAATGTAAACGGAGGAGGGGGCCAGCCAGGTTCCGGCTGGCACGAATACGGGATCGCCGCTGTATACAAAAAAAAGGGGCGGATCTCTTGGGGTTGCCAGTGAGCGCAAGCAATGTGGGCGCAGGGTGGAAGAAGGGGGAATAGGACGGCGGAGACAACCGAGTCGAAGTGATTGCGTATGACAACCCGGTAATGCGAGGATCAATTCCTGTGAGACGTAAACGGCACTGATTAAAGTTTCACGAGCGAATTCCGCCTGTCTCCTCACCTTCTCTGCCTGCGGCGAGGCTCGCTATGGCTATTGTTGTGGATTTCGATGCAAGAAACAACATCCTGCGCGCGACTCTAGAAGGCCGAATGACACGCGGGATTCTGTTGGATCTCTACGCCGCAGCGACAGAGTATATGGCGTCCCATCCGCCGTGTCGCGGCATTCTTGACTTCTCGCGGGTGACGGGGTTTGAAGTTTCCAACGACGCTATAAGGCAACTGGCAGCGTCTCCGCCCGCATTCCCGGCCGGATACATGTTGGTCTTAGTGACTCCGAAAGCTTTCATGTACGGGTTGGCGCGCATGTTTCAGATACTAAGCGAAAAGACTCGCCCTGACTTGCAGGTGGTTCGTACGATGAATGAGGCGCTTCGTTTGCTCCAGGTGAAATCCCCAGAGTTTCGCCCTGTACGCTGACCGCTCCGCACTGCCGCACTATGTTTTCCCTTTATCCCCCACTTCAGCACGGTCGCCGTTCCTCGAACAGATGTGTTGGTCGAACGCTTACGATCAAAAGCATAGCATTCGGCACAATAGTTCCACAGGGAATCGCGCGACAAGATGTGATGTAGCGCACGTATCCAGCACGCCGCGGAGTTTTCGACCGCCCGTTTGCTCGTGGGAGACATTAGTCTTTTATCGCGATGGTGCTGGCCTCGATATTCCAGCCATCCACCACCAGTTCCGCAGGTTTCTTGAGAGCATCTTTGCTAAGGTAGCGTGCCATGAGCGTCTTGGATTCGCCCGGCATGAGGTTCAGGTAGTTGTCCTCCCACAATACAGGCAGAATTTCTTCTGTTGACCCGGAAGTGCGGATTCCGACATGAACCTGAAAGGCAAGACTCTTCGATGAATTGCGCAAGCTTACGCGAACCTGGTCGTCGGCTGTGCTCTTCTCTCTCCTGGCCGAGGCCTGCAGTTTGATGTTTGGCAATTGGTTCAGTGCGGTCAGATCTTCGAACGTCTTGACTGGAGTGAAGGCGGAATCGGGCGTGTTGTCCCAGTCAATCACAGCCAGCTTGGCCGGCAACCAATAGAAGTTTGAGCTGACTTCCTTGCCGGCAGAGTCGGTTAGCGCCAGCTTCAGAAAGTAAACGGCGCTCTGCGATTGAGAAGGGAGATCCGGCAACGTCAGCACAGTCGCTGAGCTGTCGGGTCCGGCGTCTGCCTTCACTTCGCGTGAGAAGAGTTGTTTTAAGTTGAAGTCAAACGCCTGCGCGCTTACCGTCAACCCGGCGGCGGATTGCTGGCTGGTGTTGATCACGACCACGCCGCGGTCATCATAGGAATACTGGACGTGGAGCGGTTCGCAACCTTTCTTGGTTCCGAAATAGCCGCCGGCTGGATACATGTAGTAATCGTAGAGATGCCAGTACGTCGAGGGCCACGCGTTGTTCAACGTCCACTGAATCACGCCGGTGGAGGTGTACTTGTTGCGGCCATAGGCTTCAAACATGGCGCGCTCTCCGTCATAGGCAATGGCTTGCGCCTTGCGAAGATAGTCTTCGAGGCTCGACGGCGAGCCATACGTTGCATTCATTGCTTCATTGAAACGGCTCAGGTCTTTGAATCGCTCACCGGCGCCGTGGAAATTCCAGAACTCGTCGACTGGCCAGAGGTGCTCTTTGGGCAGCATCTTCTTCAGGCTTTCCAGCGGAGGAATCGCCGGTCCGGGCCCGGTCTCGGTGTTGTAGCCCCAGCCTCCGCCCCACTTCGATTTATCTTCCAGCCAGTAGGATGGAGGCTCGTAATCGTAGGGCCCCGTCATCTTCACACCGGACTTTCCTGTCAGGGTGGTGGATTGGTCCGAAGCCGAAGACACAACCGGATTCGGCCAGCCCACCTGCTTTTCGACTTCAAGATAGGCGTGCTCCACATCCGGCGGCGGCGGTCCGTCGCTGCCATTCAACCAAGTCAGCATGCTAGGGTGCGAGCGCATCTTGAGCATCTCCGTGCGCAGCGAGTCGGTTGCAACGTCGAGTGTGCCGGGTAGCCATTTGTCCCACTGTTCCCAGACGTCGCAACAACACCAGCCCACCATGATCAGAATGCCGTGCTCATCGGCGAGATCATAAAACTCGTCGGTTTCGAGTTGGCCTTCCTGTCGGATGGTGTTCAGATGCATCTCGCGGACATACTGAAAATGAGCTTCGTATTGCTCGTGCGCCATCGGACGCAGCAGCATGTCGTGGTCCCAGGCGCCGCCGCGGATCAGAATCGGCCTGCCGTTGACCCGGAACAGCCGATAGTTCTGTGGCGTCAGCTCCGAGGTCACCTCGCGGATGCCGAAGCGTACGGCGCTTTCATCCGAGGGCTGGCCGTTCACCAGGAAACGCACAGTGAGCCGGTGCAGGTTGGGCGTTCCCATCTCCGCTGGCCACCAGATTCTCGGATCCTTGATTCGCAGTTGCGGGTATTGCTCAGGAGTAAAAAAGGCGGAGCGCTTCTCGTTTGGCTGTAACTGAATCTTCTGTTGAAGATGAACGCCGTCAAATGCGGCCTCCAAGACGCCGTCGACCGGTTGTGCCGTGGCATTCTGCAACTCGGCCCTGACGGTCAGGTCCGCCTGCTTCAGAGAATTATCGGCAAAGTGCGTCATGACTGCTGGGTAGCGCACGCTGACCGGGCCACTAGCGCTCAGAGACACGTCGCCCCACAGGCCCATGTTCTTGTCTGGAGGAGTGGGGTTCCAGTCCACCCAGTTGACGGCCAAGTCGTCGGGAGTCGGAGCGAAGACCTCGGCCGCGAGTACATTGGCTTTGCCGGGCTCGGCGTAGGCCGTGACATTGAATTCGTAGATTCGGTAGGCGCCTGCGATGTCCTTCGTGTCAGCGAGCTTGTGTCCGTTCAGCCAGAGGTTGGCCCGATTGTTGATTCCCTGAAAATGGAGCCAGATGCGTTTTCCCTTGTAGCCCAGTGGAAGCTGGAACTCAGTGCGGTACCACCAGGGAACCGCATAGGGGCTGTCCTTCGACATGGGGAAGCGGTTGAAGGAATTCAGCCCGATCGGATAGGTCATGCCGGGCAACTGGCGCAGGTTCATGCCGAAATTTGGATCGGGAAACTCGCCGTTCGCCACCTGTACGGCGAGCACGGTGGAGGGCACGGTTGCCTTATACCAGCCTTCGTTCTGGTAACCTGGCGAGGAAATGGCCGGGCCTTCGGCGTTAACCTTGGCCGAGGACTGAAGTCGCCATCCTCGCTGTAATTTGAGCGCCGGTGGACTGACCGTGCCCGACAGCGCCGTTGGCGACATGATCATAATAAGGAAGATCGCAAGAGATGTGAGCGCACGGAAAAGTGCGGCCTGAATTCCCGATGTGCAGCGCAAGGTTCTCGACATGGATCCCTCTGAGCAGATTCGCGGTAGGTTCACGGTCCGCGATGCCTCAGTCTGACGTCAAACCGCAGCATCCGTGAAGTGCCTAACGGTTGCGCAACGGATTCAATCCCGATTCGAGCGGTCATAAAGTGCAACGAGCCGCGCTGCGCAGGTGCTAGAATTTCGAGCAGACGGCCCTAATGGTCACGGATTCGCCGGATTCCAACGCCGTCCCGCCGGGCGCTCGACCAGTCCTCAGTCTCGAACAAGAGGCAATCGCTGGACCTCTGATTCGAGGCGGACCGATAGGGCTCGTCGCAGAGTACTCCGATGTATCAGTCGGAACCACAGGCACGCGGCGTTCCCACTTGTTCTTGTCTTCTCTTCGAATCCCAATGAGCGCGCCCATAAAGGAAAGGGTTCGAGGCAGTCGATATCGGGGAATTTATCTTCCCATGACTAGCTGCTCAATGAACAGCCGGAGTTTAAAGGGTTGTGCAATGCGGCGTCAGTGACGGTGATCACCCCGCAATGTCCGCGAGACTCTGCCAGAGCCATCCAATGCCTGGGATGCGGGCGGTGTCAGCCTGCGCGGATGGAGGACAGCATAGGGTACGGAAGCAGAAGACCGATCGCCAGGATGCGCAGTTGTTACTGCAGCTCCTGATGGAAGATCGCTTTCCGAGGATCTGGCTACCGGACGCAGAAAATCGGGACCTTCGGCAACTGCTCTGGCATCGGCATCGGTTGGTGCAGATGCGTACGCGCATCATGAATCAGCTGCATGTGGTGGCTCTCAATGAGGGAGTGCGACGCAAGCAAGCTCTGTGGCGGCCGGCGGGTCGCAGGGAACTGGAATCGTTAGTACTGGCGCCGTGGGCAAACCGACGTCGCCAAGACCTGCTCGACTTGCTCGACCAACTGACGCCGATGATCCAGGAGTTGTCGCGAGCGCTCGAGGAGGAAGTAGAAAGTCGGCCCGTCGCACGCCGACTGATGACCCATCCCGGAGTCGGCGTACTGACGGCGTTGGCCTTCGAGTTGGTCATTGGAACTCCAGAACGGTTTCACTGCGGAAAGCAGATCGCCAGCTATGTGGGGCTAGTTCCCACGGAGGAGTCTAGCGGCGATCGGCGACGACTTGGACATATCAGCAAACAAGGCAACTCTCTGGTCCGTTTCCTACTGGTGGAAGCGGCCCAGGTCACCGTGCGCAGCCAGCCCCAATGGCGCAGTAAGTTCTTCCATCTGGCCATGCGGCGGGGGCGAAAGATCGCGAAGGTGACGATGGCCCGGAAACTTGCAGTCCACCTGTATTGGATGTGGCGCCAGGGATGGGACTACGAGCAGTGGAAGAAGTTCGGTTCGCACGTGGGAGAGCCCGGAAATCGCCAGGGTGCGCAGTAGATCACCGGCGTAATGATTGGGTATCCCGCTCCCCTTCGTAGGGGAGTTCGAAGTAGTAATCATGATCACGGTTGTGATCGAAGAGATGGATGGGTCGGACTGAGTTCCTGACCACAACGATTACGAGCGAGCCTTGGTTGGAACGCGCAACCCATCAATGAGAGCGAAATGGCGCTCCTCTCCGAGTGCATGCAGGGGTGTGCTCGGAAAGTGCTTGACACCGCCGACATTGTTAGAGATGGCGATTTTACGACAACTATCCGCTCGTTCAGCTGGTCAGCGCAGTCAGGACTAGGATAGTTTCCGGATTGGCGGCCACTCGCTCGGAGCCGATTGTGTCTCAGACGCGATACCAGTCTTCCCGCGTCAGCGGCAAACCAGTGTCGCCGTGTCGCGACTTAGCGAGTAGCGTCTGGTACACGTTCAGGCGACCAGCGCGGAATCCGCGAGCAGAGCCGGCCATATAGAGGCGCCATATCCGGTACGTTTTATCATCCGTGATCCTGCGCGCCTGTTCTGCATGGGCCTCCAGCCGCTGTACCCATTTGTGAAGGGTCAAGGCATAGTGCTCGCGCAGGCTTTCCAGATCCCGGACCTCAAACCCGCTCAGTTCAGCTGCTCGAAGCGTGGTACTTATCGGGACGAGCTCGCCGTCCGGAAACACATACTGGTCACTAAAGGACGGGCCTTTCCGGTGGTAGGTGGCGGAATAGGCAATACCATGGTTAAGAAATACCCCACCCGGCCGCAATAGCTCGTACGCTCGGTTGAAGTATTCCGGCAGGAGCGCTTCACCAACGTGCTCAAACATACCGACGCTGACAATTTTGTCATACTGCTGGCCATGGTCAATGTCCCGGTAGTCTGAAACTTCCACGCGGCATCGATCGTTCAGGCCGGCTTCGCGCAGGCGTTGTCGCGCCACCTCTGCCTGCGGCACACTGAGTGTGATTCCTACGGCTTGCACGCCGTAGTGAGCGGCTGCGTGCATGATCAATCCGCCCCAGCCGCAGCCAATATCCAGGAGACACTCGCCACGACGGAGCCGAAGCTTCTTGCAGACGTAATCCAGCTTGCGCTGCTGTGCTGAATCCAGATCTTCTTCCGGGGTGGCGAAGTAAGCGCACGAGTAGACCATGCGCCGATCCAGCCAGAGCGCGTAGAACTCGGCTGGAAGATCGTAGTGATAGGTAACGGCTTGTTGGTCCCGATCCTTGGAATGAACTGAACCCCACAACTCGATGGGGTGGGGGCCCGCTCGTGGATGATCTCTCGCGGGCAATTCCCGTAGCCGCTCGTCAAGACTAAAACCTTCTCCTAGGCTGCGCTCCTGACCGAGCAGGTAGTCTGCCAAGTCGAAGGCGGCTTCGATGTCGCCCTCGATGTCGAAGTCGTCGCAAATATAGGCTTCTCCGAGCTCGAGTTCACTGGAGGAGGAGAGCACCATCGCGCGCAGTGCTCCCAAGTGCTTGAGAACCAGTGTGAAGCGCGGCTGCTTTTCCATTCCCCAAGTCGTGCCGTCCCACAACCGAATCTGAAAGTCGCGTCTCGGGTAATCCGCCAGGAGTGTCTCCAGCAACTCGGCGCTGATTAGGGAATGCGGTTCTCCGAATAGAGACTTCGCCGATAGTCCCATGTCCTCCTCCATTGCGCCGCTTCCGTGCTCCGTTAGCCTAAAATCCAGCACAACTCCACAGGCCAGAGATACCTACGTTGCCCAGGTGTCGTCTCCGTAGCTTGTCCACACATACTTGTTCTGGCACTCGGCAGAGCAGAAATGCACGGCATTCCGTTCACTGGCACGCTGCTCATCCCACTTCCCGAGCAGGTTAATGGTGTATTTCATGACCCTCCCTGGCTGTCCTGAGCCCTCGAAGCCCAGCAGCTAGCCTTTGGCATCACCCTTTTGCTTGCCACAGGTCTTGCAAAAGAATTCCATGGTGCGAATTCCGCTTCCGAGGGACCTTGTATCTTCCGGAAGACCCATAGACGGCCATCAACCCTAGGATCTCCTAACACTTTGTTGAAAAAACTCTACTCATGCAGTTCGCCTCCGTTCCGCGTGCGCCCGTTCCAGGTACCGACCGGTCCCCAGCTCCACCCGCACATTCTCTCCCGGACCAATGAAGAGGGGAACGCGGATCACGAGACCATTGTCGAGCGTAGCTTCCTTCCAGGCGCTGTCCTGTTGCGAGTGAACCGGCGGGGTTGTTTGGACCACACGAGCTTCAACAATATCCGGCAAGACGGCGCTGATTGGTTTGCCTTCGAAGAAATCCAGCGGGACAGCTGTGCCTGACTGGAGGAACCTCTCGGCCGGTCCGAGGATTTCGCACGGCACCTCAACCTGTTCGTAGGTGTGAGGATTCATGAACGTGCAGGTGTCTCCTGCACGATAGAGAAACTCCATGATGTGCCGCTCGACCTGGAGCTCTTCCAGCCTCTCCTGCGGCCGGAAGCGAGCTTCCCACAAGCGGCCGGTCCTCACATTGCTCAACTCGGCCTTGACCACGCCGCCCAGCTTCGCGATCGCAGCCCTGGATTCAACTTCAAGAACGCGGTACACCTGCTCTTCAACCCGAACCACTCTACCCGGTTTCAATTCTGATGCGAGCACAGGTGCCACTTGGAACAGTAGGCAGTTCAAAACATTCTGTCTGTGATTAAGCGCACACGTTGATTCGCCCGCAGAGCAGCGCGCGTGGCGGGCTACAGCTTCTAAAGCGCTGCCGAGGAAGAAGCATTTGGGCCCGAGGGCTTCTTGCTCGCATGAGGGGCTTTATTCCTCGAAGCAAGGACCACCATCGTGACCGTGCTCCTGGTGATCCCTTATTGTGTGACTCAACCGGGAATACGCTGCCTGCAGGGAGCGCCTTTCCTGCTCGGTGAGGTGTGGATTCTCGAGCGCGGTAAGGATGTCATCGAATTCCGCTTCCAGTTCCTCAAGCTCGGCACAGAGCATGCAACCTCCTTTTGCTTCTGAAGCCGTCACGGAGCTGACTTCCAGATAGACTTGGCAAGGGTGCTGGGCGGCTCTCATCTTCCGCCGATTAGGCAACGGCTCTCGCCATGAGTTCCTTTCTTCCCAAACCTAATATGCCGTGTTTCTTTCCTACTCTTTTGAACCCCTCGATGGCGGCGTCCAGATGGTGTTTATCGTGAGCCGCGGACAGTTGCGTCCGAATGCGGGCCTGCCCTTTGGGCACGACCGGAAAGAAGAACCCAATTGCGTAAACGCCCTCATCAAAGAGATCGCGGGCAAAGTCTTGTGCAAGTTTGGCGTCGTAGAGCATGACCGGAACGATGGGGGTATCCCCTTCCTTCAGGTCGAAACCAGCCGTTTTGAGCAGTCCGCGCCAGTACCTGGCGTTCCACTCCAGCTTGTCGCGGCGATCGGTCGATGCGCTGATCAGATCCAGCACTTTGAGCGCACCTGCTACGATCACCGGCGCCACGGCGTTCGAGAACAGATAAGGACGCGCGCGCTGGCGGCACATCTCCACCAATTCTCGGCGGCCGCTGACACAACCTCCGGAAGCGCCACCGAGTGCTTTTCCCAGCGTCGTAGTAATCACATCAATCTTGCCGAACGCGCCGCAGTGCTCGTGCGTCCCACGTCCGGTTTTGCCTATGAAGCCAGTAGCGTGCGAATCATCCACGAAGACCATAGCGTTGTACTTCTCCGCCAGGGCGACAATGTCAGCCAGTTTGGCGGTGTCGCCATCCATCGAGAACACGCCGTCCGTGATCACCATGCGGGACCGCTTGTCCTGATGTTCTTGCAGCTTCTCCTCAAGGTGCCCCATGTCGGAGTGCTTGTAGGTGTCCTGCATCGCCTTACACAGGCGCATTCCGTCCACGATCGAAGCGTGAACGAGCCGGTCGGCAATCATAACGTCCTGTTCATTCAGGCAGGCCTCGAAAATTCCGGCATTCGCGTCCATGCAGGAGGGGAACAGCAGGGTATCTTCGGTACCGAGGAACGCGGTCAGGCGATTCTCCAACTCCCGATGGATGTCCTGTGTGCCACAGATGAAACGCACCGAAGACATGCCGTAGCCGCGTGCGTCGAGCCCTGCGTGCGCCGCGGCGATGACCTCGGGATGGCTGGAGAGTCCGAGGTAGTTGTTGGCACAAACATTGATGCACTTCCTGATTGCCGAGCCGACCGGGAACTCCACCTCAATTTCCGAAGACTGGGGCGAGTGGATATACCTCTCCTCTTTGAACAGGCCGGCGGCCCTGATTCCCTCGAGATCAGCCTGATAGCGGTGGCGAACTGTATCGACAAAAGCCATGATGCACCTCGCTGAATAAGATTTTCTGTTCAGTCGGATGCCCACGCCGAACCGCTCCGGCGGCAGGCACGCTCTAGCCTTTGATGACTTCGGCCTTCTGGAAACGCCGCACCAGTGCCGCGATGCGCTCGACGGTGTCGAAAGCCTCGGGACTGGCGCACTGGTCCGGAATGTCAATCGAGTACTTTTTCTCCAGAAACCGAAGCAGCGACACCATAGAAAACGAATCCACAATGCCACCCGAAATCAGTGGCGTTGTCTCGGTGATGGTTCGATCGTCTCCTTCTTCCAGGTATTCCCGCACAATGTAATCGCGAACTACTTGGGTGATTTCCTCCATAGCTGGCCTCAGTTTAGTCGTCCATGATGGTGGAGAGGTCCCCCACGGGCTCATGGAATTCCTTGCACCGCAGGATACGGCGTACGATCTTGCCGCTGCGGGTCTTGGGCAGAGAATCAACGAACTCAATTTCCTGGGGCATAGCCAGCGGCGACAGCCGCTTGCGAATGTAGTTCATGATTTCCAGTTCAAGGTCATCGGATGGTTGAAAACCTCGCTTGACAGTTACGTACGCTTTCACCACTTCCATGTTGACGGGATCAGGTTTAGCCACGGCGGCAGACTCGGCGACAGCCGGGCATCCCAGCAGAGCCGATTCGACTTCGAAGGGGCCGACCAGGTGGCCACCGGTGTTGATGACGTCGTCATCGCGCCCCATAAACCAGAAATAGCCATCTGCGTCGATGGAGGCGCGGTCGCCGCACAAGTACCATCCATTCCTGAATTTTGCTTCGTATCCGGCGTCGTTGTTCCAATAGCCGCGAATCTGCGACGGCCAGCCTGGGCGCAATGCAATCAGACCTGCCGCGGCGACCCGATTCACGGGTTCGTAGGTCCTCGGATCCAACACCGTTGCAGTGATTCCCGGAAACGGCTTGCCCATCGAGCCGGGCTTGATTTCCATCCCGGGAAAGTTCGTAATCACGATGCAGCCAGTTTCGGTCTGCCAGAACGTGTCGTGGAACGGTTCCCCAAAGACATCTCTAGACCAGATCACAGCCTCGGGGTTCAGCGGTTCGCCCACGCTGGCTAGATGGCGCAGGCTGGACAGATCATGTTTGCCGATGATTTCCGCTCCCTCTTTCATGAGCAGGCGGATCGCAGTCGGCGCCGAATACCAGACGGTAACGCGGTACTTCTCGATGAACTCGTACCATTTCTCGGCGTTGAAACCGGAGTCCAGAACTGCTTGTGTAATCCCGTTCGCCCAGGGACCGATGATGCCGTAGGACGTGCCGGTTACCCAACCCGGATCGGCATTACACCAATAGATATCGTCAGGCCGAAGATCGAGCACCCATTTTGCCGTGAGATATTGCGACACGATCGAGTAGTGGACGTGCTGCGCACCCTTGGGCTGACCCGTGGTGCCGGAGGTGTAGTGCAGAACCGACGGAGACTCGGCCTTCGTTGGGTAGATTGGGAAATGCTCGACGGGCGGCGCTTGTTCCAACGCGAAGGCAGTCTCGCTTTCCTGGAGAGACGCCTGGGGCGCATCCACCACGATGAAGTGCCGCAAGTTCGGGAGTTGCTCCCGGATCTTGCGGATCTTAAGGAGATGTTTCTTCTGCGTGATGATCGCCGATGTCCCAGCGTCTTTGAGCCGCACACAAAGAGATTCGTCGCCAAATGCCGAAAACAGTGGCTGGGCCACCGCGCCCATTTTCAGAATGCCGAGAAATCCGATGTACAACTCGGGCACCCTGTCCAGAAACAGGCATACTCGCTCGCCAGGGAGAATTCTGAGGCTGGCAAGGAAATGGGCTATGGTGTTGGAGCAGACACGAAGATCGTTATACGTGAAGCGCTTCTGGTTGCCCTGATAGTCTTCCCAAAGCAGCGCCAACTTCTCTGCCAGTCCCAGTTGGCATAGGCGGTCACTGCACATCCAGCCGATGTTAATCAGATCGCCCTGCCGATAGCCTAACTCGCGCTCAGCGACCGTCCAATTGAAATTCGCGTTGAGTTCCTCGTAGGAGGGCAGGTCTCTCACGGGCTCGTCTCCTCCTGGTGTCCGTCGGCAACGTTCAGGCTCACCACATGGCCACCTGCACACTTGGAAACAGTAGTAACGGAGTAAACAAATCGCGTAGTCAGCATACTCCTGTGATTGTCGGCCCGCAGTGACACCCGTCAATCACCGCTGTGACGCAGCGAACCTGGCACCGTGATGGGCCACAACGACGGAAATTGCATTCACCCAACGCTTTGGGCCGACGATGTGGAATTGGAGGACCCGATGCCGATGTCCGAAGATTTCGAAGCTGCCTGTGTTCACAGGGAAAACATAATGCTAGAACCATTGAACCTTACAGCGCGCCATAGCGGTCTTTCAAACCCCTCAATGAGCGCTATGGCGATAATGAACGCCTCGTAGATGACGACCTTGGCAGTCACATCCGTCAGTTCACTTCTCTGCCAGGCTTCGACCTGCTTTCGCATCGGCTCGAAATTGCGCTGCATTCGGTCGACGCCAATCGAGATGCAGTCAATAAAGCGAGAACGACTTCGAGTGTTTCGCGAGCACCGGAGTAAACACGCCCAGGACAATATTGCCAAGCTCAAGCTCAACACTGCTCTTACATGTGACCTTTTCCTTCCCCGCTTGCCAGCGATGATTCCCATGTGTCGCGCCCGGGATTGAAATAGCCATGGACTCAAATAGCGAGAGAACTCCTGGCGTTGCACCAAGAGATCCAGTGCGGTAGACAAACGTGGTGTAGCTCGGTGGGGTAGAGTGCCTGCCTCTCAGGCGGGGT